>ERZ773099.3072-NODE-3072-length-11024-cov-2.892971_pt1 | contig 11024 bp, 12 predicted proteins | sample MGYA00511120_ERZ773099 | MGnify/ENA primary metagenome ERZ773099 (study PRJEB29015, sample SAMEA2738012) | human oral metagenome | biome: human oral; feature: human-associated habitat; material: dental | place: China | collected 2104 ... | reverse complement strand
GGGCCTGCCCATCTCCGGACGCTTTGCCAGCTCGACAACGCGCTTACGGATATGGGCATACATCTCCTGTGCCGCGTCCGGGTCCTCCCTGGCGACATAATTTGCCGCTGCGTCAAGGTTGCGGTTGGCAGCTCGGAGCCATCTAACCCGCACGATAGCCCCACTTGGCATCCAGGGCCGCGTTTTCTTCATCCGTGGCGAAGTCTCCGGCGTCCGCTTCCGCCAATCCCTTTCTGATTTCAGCCACTTGCCAAGATTCCTGCTCAACAAAAGCCTGAATGGCCTGAATTGCCAGGAAGCTCTTGGATCTGCCTGTTGCCTCCGCCAGCGCCCCAAGCTGGTTCGCCAGCTCCGTAGGCAAACGCATAGACATGGAAGCCATTATTGCAAAAACCTCTCATTGGTACGTGTTTGTGGGGGCCATCTGTCTTGCCTCAAGTAACGCATTGGTTGCTGCTTCAAGGGCAGATCGCCGGGAATTTCCTCCATCCCGCCAGGCTGACTTATGCGTACGTTCCGGGCATCTCCTCCGGAAAGTCGTTTTTCATTGTGCTTGACAGGGGCACACCATGATCTTTCATAACCAAGGCTCCTTATACCTGATTTGTAATGCAGCGTAATACATGGTATCGCAAAAAGCAAGGCGCCAGATCTGATTGCAAGGAAGCATGTGCATTGATTGACGGTTTGAGCGCGGAGGCGCTTTTGGCTGACCGTGGATATGACAGCAATGAAATTATAGACCAGGTTGTTGAGTCCGGCTGTCAGCCCGTCATTCCACCCAGAAAAAATCGCAAGGAGCAGAGGGACTATGACAAAGCTTTATACCGTGTACGCCATCTGATCGAGAACGCCTTTCTTCACCTCAAGAGATGGCGCGGCATCGCTACGCGCTACGCAAAACGAAGTCTTTCCTTCCTTGCCGCCGTGCAAATCAGGTGCATCTCATTGTGGGCAACAATAGTTTGACGACACTATCTAGAGCACGGGCTATCCGCGCCAGAGTCGATAGGCGGCACTCGGAGATGCCTGCGTCTTGGCGGGCTTTGAAAAGAGATTGGCGAGATATGCCGCTCTTTTCCGCCAGGGCATATGTGGACATGCCTTTTTCTTCCAGCAACTGATTGACATTGCTTCTGAACATAGTTGCATTCCCTCTTTTTTAGTCCAAGATAATTGACTATAGATAGTAAATTATCGTATACCGACATTGAGGAAAGCACAACAAAGCAGCCCCGCCGGGTGTTCGCGCACCACGGCAGGGCCTAACCACAACCTGCACTACGGAGGTGCAATCATGGCTGACACAACCCCTAGCATGGCCCGTTTCCAATGTACAACGAAAGAGGTTGATTGCCGCTCCCTGCCGTGGAGCCTGCGCCATTCCAGCGAATGGGTCGCTATTGAAGATGCCCGCAATATCGCGGTCTTTCTGATGGAGGTTCTCACGTCCCCGGGGGTTGAGGAAATGGCCAATACCAACTTGGGCTACTGGAAAGAAGGCGCGCGGCTCTGTTTTGAGCTGATGGTGGACAAGCTGGATATTGCTTCCGGGGAATACGCCTTCCCGCTCCTGAGCAATGAGAAGGATGCCCCCCGCCTCTGCCGGAGAGAATATGAGGACGGCCGCCATGAGTAAGGAATGCACCATCACAATCGGCCTTGATGACTGCGGCCTTATTCTGCTGGGCATGGGGAGCATCATCGATACGGACATGCAGGTATCGGGGAATGGGCAGGCGGCCCCTGCCCTGCTGCTCCAACTGCTGGGAGGTGCTGTTCTGGAAGCGGCCCACAAGCAGTAGCCGCCGCCACAAACAAAGCCGGGGGGTGTGCAACGGATGCACCCCCCTCGAAGCCCCTGCCCTGCGCGGGGGCTTTCCTTTTGCCGGGACAGGCGGGACAGGCGGGACAGCTTTCACCCCTGCCGGGCAGAAAATGGAGTGACCCCGACCTGTGGGCACCGTGAAATATTTTGGGGTAACTTTGGGGGTAACGTATAAATAGAAAATCCAATACATATTTATTTTCAGATAGATATTATAAACTATCGAGTCCCGCCCTCACCAGAAATTTGAGGAGTTGAACTAACCGGTTCAACTCCTTTTCTTGTTTGCCTCCCTTTTTGAGGGAGCCCCGATTACACCCCCTTGCAACCTTCTGTAACCTTCCCTTAAAATAGTTCAGGTCAAAGCCGGAGACTTTTGATAAAGCATCCTCAAGGAAGGAATCATGAAGAAGTTATGGTTTCTTGAGCAGCAGATCATTAAAGGAAGCAATGGGGTACGCAAAACCAAACGCAACACACCACCACTGTGGAAGCAAAGGAGTAAAGTCATGGTCAGAGAAGTCACACTCGTATCCCTGGCATTGTTCATGGTCTTTCTCTTTGCCGGTGCCGCCGAGTCCTTCGGAAACCCATTGACCATCAAGGCTGATTCGACCCGCTGGGCCACATGGGAAGATGGTGAGCACATTTTCGGCCTTAGTCCGGCCTATGATGAATGCTGGAACAGAGCCAAGGATCTCAATGGGCAAACGGTTTGTTTGCAGGCAGAGATCAAGAGAAACATGAACTCAACGAACACCACAGCCAAGCAGATCGAAAACCTTAACATGACTGAAAAGCAACGCGTCTATTTCGCCACATTTGTGAAGCATGCGTACGCTGCCTATGAAGCCGGGGTTGAATTCGCCAGCGATCCTACATTGGAGAGTCCTTATGCGGTACTGGCGATGAAAGCAGTGATAACAAAGAGTATCGACGACTCTATTACCTTCTTTCATCTTCTTCAGTCTGGAAAACAATAACCACACAAATTAATCCTCACTCCAAACAGGAGAGTACCACATCCAAGTCCATCAATTCCATCCTGATTGCATTTGTTCTCATATTCGGCATTTCCGGAATCGCCTCTGCCGACGGTCTGGAAGATAAACAGTTCATCCTTGGTCTTGGCAAACAGTACAAAGAATGCTGGAAAAAAAGCTGGGAGTGTCGTTCTGATCTGAATAGCGGCCAAGAATGAGGCTGCATTTTTCGCGTATCGGGTCACAATGCCACGCCATCGCTTCAAATGGAGGAACGCGTTCTCTATCAGGTGTCGGGCCTTGCAAAGCTCTTTGTCGTACTCGCGCTGCTCTTTGCGGCTTTTTTCGGGAGCGGATTTTCTTCGTTTTCAAGGTTCATCCATGCCCGCCAGAGTACGGTGCCAGCCATGAAAAAATGAACGCATGCAGGAAACACTTGCCATGCTCAAGGCCCTCAATTTTCCGGCAAGAGCTTTGAGGCGGGCAAGGGACGCTCTGCCCAAGAAGTTTTTGCAGGCCTGCGCGCAAAGGGCAAACCATGCCCCTTTCCGCAGGGACGTGCATAAAAACCGGGATGGGACAAGATGTGGGCAGCCTGTTCGGCGAGAGCAGCAGACAACTGGAGGCCATGCACAATATTTTTGAAGTTTGTATTGAAATTTGTTTTCATATTGTCTACCCTCATTGATCTCGCAAGCGCGCAGCAAAAAAGGCGCGCGTTCAGACCTGCCCAGATACCGTGCGCATTCAGACGCTGTGTATGCGACAGATCCGGCGGATCTGGGACACTGAGGGGTTACACACATGACACAAGCTTCTTCCAGGCCCGTGGTTGAGGGGATCGGCAGCATGCCGCCGCTGGTGGGTGACAAAGGCACAGCCCGCGATGAAAGCCGTTTTTTTGCACGCGAGGGAGTGCCTCCTCTGTCGCACGCCTTTGCACGAAAAATTGCCGTGCATCCCGGCCTTGGGGGCGGCAGGGTAGCGCCGGAAGAAATGGGTTCGTTCATGGACTCTCTTCTTGATCAGGAGCGCAAAGGCAGGTCCGTGGCCTACATTCATGTGCCGTTTTGCCGTACACACTGCCTTTTTTGCGGGTTTTACAAAAAGAAATACCACAAGGACGAAAGCCGCCTGTACACAAACGCCGTCATCGCCGAGATGGAGCTGTGGCGCGGGCGCAAAACCCTGGAAAGCGGGCCTGTGCACGCCCTCTACCTTGGCGGGGGCACCCCCACGGAACTGGAACCGGAAGATATACTGCGCCTGCTCAAGGCCGCACGCCGCATCCTGCCCCTGGCCAACGACTGCGAAATCACCGTGGAAGGCCGCCTGAGCAATTTCGACGCCCGCAAGATGGAAGCCTGCCTTGAAGGCGGCGCCAACCGTTTTTCGCTGGGCGTGCAGAGTTTTCATACCGACATCCGGCGCGCCATGGGCCGCCTCGGCACGCGAGAAGAAATGGTTCGCGGCTTGGAGCAGCTTCTGGCGTACGGCCATGCCGCCGTGATTGTAGATCTGATTTACGGTTTCCCCGGCCAGACCATAGAACGCTGGCGTGAGGATATTGCCGTGGCCCAGTCCCTGAAACTGGACGGAGCGGACTGCTACCAGTTGAACGTCTACAAGGACTCGCCGCTGGGTCAGGGCATAGAGCGGGGGAACATCACGCCCGCCGCCGACCTGCCCCAGCAGTCGGCCATGTTTGCCGCCGGCGTGGAGGCCATGACGCAGGCTTTTTACCGCCGTCTTTCCATCAGCCACTGGGCGCGCACCCCGCGCGAGCGCAACCTGTACAACTTGTACGCCAAGGGCGATGCGCACTGCCTGGCCTTCGGGCCGGGGGCCGGCGGCAACGTGCAGGGAATTTTTTACATCAATAACGGCGACTACACTGCCTGGATGCAGGCTGTGCAGTCCGGCGTCAAGCCCTGGGTCATGGCCGTGCGTCCGCGGCCGCGGCACGCTCTTTTCAAGGCTCTGGCCGAAGGCATGGAGCAAGGCGGCCTGGATTTGGCTGATCTGGAAAAAAATTTTGGTGTTCCTGTGCAGGACTCCTGTCAGCCCTTGCTGCGGCAATGGCACGACGTGGGCTTGGTGAACTGGGAGGAAGGACGCCTTGTTCTGACTCTGGCCGGGCAGTTCTGGCAGGTCAACCTGTCGCAACTGTTGCAGGAATATCTTGAAATGCAACTGGAGAATGCCGAACATGAAACTGCGTGATCTTGGAAAAACCGTTTTTGGTCTGGCGCTGTCCGCAGGGCTGCTCTGCGCCGCGGGGCAGGCTTGTGCCGCCGAATCCTCCGAACCTGCTTCCGGCGACACAGTGAACGCCGATGCGGTGCTTGTTTCCGCTTCCCGCGTGGAAAAAGAGCTGCTGGACGTGCCCATGTCCGTCAGCGTGATCACCAGGGAGCAGATCGAAAAATCGCCTGCCCGCACTGTGGGTGAACTTCTGCAGGACGTGCCCGGCGTTCAGTTAAACAGATCCGGCGGACAGGGAATCAACCGCATCTCCATCCGCGGCGAAGCCACGAACCGTACCCTGATTCTCATTGACGGGCAAAAAATTTCGGAACAAAAATCCATGGACGGCACACCGCTGCTTATCGACCCTGCCGTCATCGAACGCATTGAAGTCATCAAGGGGCCTGCTTCCGTGCTCTACGGCTCCGAGGCCATGGGCGGCGTGGTCAACGTCATCACCAAGAAGGGAGGGGAAAAACCCATCCAGGGGCAGGTTGGCATCGGCTTCAACGGTGCGACCGGCGGTTTTTCAGAAAGCCTTTCCTTATTTGGTGCCATGAACGGCTGGAAATACCGCGTATCCGGATCCAACACCTATCAGCACAATGTGCGCACGCCGGAAGGGCTGGCCGAACACTCCAAGTTCGAGCAGCGTTCCGGCCTGGCTTTTCTGAGCTATGACTTCAACGACCACTTCACCGTGGGAGGCAGCTACGAGCAGTTTTACAGCGAGGTTATGGCCGGAACGTGGGAGGAACCCGATTTTTTTGTGGATATCAATCCCTGGGAGCGGCAGAAGGCCGCTGTCTTCATGGAAGGCAAAAACCTCGCCTCCTGGCTGCCCCGCCTGCGTTTTGACGCTTTCTGGCAGCAGACCCACAAGAACATGCACAACCATGTGGAGATGGCAGCCGGCCCCATGCAGATGACGACCGATCCCTATGCCGACAACTGGGCGCGCCAATTGGGCTTGAGTCTCCAGGTGGACTGGGCGCTGGGCGAAAACAACTACCTGATCACAGGCTATGAATTTCTCAGCGATACTCTGGATGCCAGCGGCTACAGCGAGACGCATATGGCACTCAGACCTGCCCCCCCCTTGTGGCGATTGACCGACACGTACAGGACAAACGAGTTTCAGGGGTTGATGACCACCCATGCCCTCTTTGCCCAGATGGAAACCAAACTGCCGTGGGATTTTACCCTGACCTACGGCGTGCGCCAGACCTGGGTCAACAGCAGCATGAGCAAAGCCAACGGTTGGCGTCATTCCATCATGCGGAAAAATTTCGGGCCACCGCCCAACACAACGGAGACAAGCGGGCCTGACGATGTGGGCTCCGTGGGGTCGGAATGGGATTCCCACCCGGTGTTCAATGTTTCGCTCATGTGGCAGGGCATTGAAAATCTGAGCCTCAGGGCAGGCTGGTCACAGGGCTTCCGCGTGGCCTCGCTGGCGGACCGCCATGTGCTCACCAACATGGGGGGAGGCACCATCCTGCCCAATCCCTCGCTCACGCCGGAATATTCCAATACGTGGGAACTGGGCGCGCGCTACTCCGGCCACGGCCTGAACCTGGATGCCGTATTTTTCTACTCCCATGCCAACGACTATATTTCCTCCGAACGGATCAATTCCAACACATCACGCTACGTCAACGTGGGCAAGGCATATACCCACGGCATGGAAGGCAGCGCGAGCTACGACCTGCCCTACGGCTTCACACCCTATGTTTCAGCGGCCTATTTGCGGCGGCTGTACGACTACGGCGATTTTCAGACCTGGAATACGGGCACACCCACATGGACGGGACGCGCAGGCCTGCGTATGCGCCACGACATCAGCAAGGAGCTGGAAGTCACGGGCGATGTGTATGCCCGCTTCGCCTCCGCCTCCAAGTACGAAGGGCGTAGCGGCACGAGCACGCGCTACCATGCCTGGACCACGGCCAACGCCGCTCTGGGATTGAATTTCGGTGACGAGAAGCAGTATTCGGTCAGTGCCGAAGTTTTGAACATTTTCAACCAGAAATATATGATCGCCGGGGCCATTTACGAGCCCGGCGTCCACGCCAACCTGAAACTCTCCATGAGCTTCTGACAGCATGCCGGGTTTTTGACAAAGAAATTCATGTTCTTTGCCAAAAGCCCGGCTCACGGGAAAAGCATGCGCGACATCGTCTCTCAGCCGTACCGCCAACGCTACTGGAGCGCGCACGAACTGGTGGTCATCGGCGTGTTTGCGGCAGCGGCCAAAGTGTCCACCGTGCTGGTGGCTCTGGCAGGCGGCGGAATGAACCCCGTGACCCTGCTGCTCAAAAACCTGATCTTCACCACCATGCTTGTGGTCATGCTCTACAAGGTGCGCAAGCCGGGAACCCTGCTGCTTTTTGTGGGCGTGAACCTGCTGTTCAGCATGCTGATGCTGGGTGTCAGCGTGACCCTGCTCCCTTCCGCGCTGGCAGCGGCCCTGCTGGCAGAAGCCGCAGCGGCGGCAGTGGGCGGTATGCAGGGGAAATTTGGCCCGCTGACGGCGGTGGCCGTGTATGACCTGACCCTCCGCTGCCTGTCGCTGGGCATGAGCTGGCTGGTCTTGCGCGAATCCCCCGCACTGCTCATTTCCGCCGTGCCCGTGGTGATTTTGGGCTATCTGGGCGCGGTGGGCGGCCTTTTTACCGGCGCGAGCGCCGTCAGGGAGCTGCGTCATGCGGGCATCGTCCGTTTTTGACGGGCCTGTGCCCGCTGGCTGGATCTATGCGGCGGACGTGCGCGCCAAAATGCTGGTTTGCGCTCTGGCCTCGCTCATGTCCATCGCCGTGTCCAACCTTGAGGGGCAACTGGTACTTGTGGGGGCCTCCCTTCTGTACGCCCTGACTTTGCGCCGCGTTGGCGCGCTGCTCATTGCCTATGCCCTTGTTGCCCTGATGACGCTCATGGCCGTATTCTGCGTGTGGATCATGTCGTTTTTTCTGCCAAAGCTCATGGAAAGCCTGACTTTCTCCGGACTGATCGTGCCTTTTTTGCGCATCCTCACCATGGTGCATGTGGTCTTGCCGCTGGCGCTCTCCAGCCGCATTCAGGCCATGCTCAATGCCCTGCAGAGCCTGCGCCTGCCTTTCTGGATATATCTGCCCACGGCAGTGGTTTTTCGTTTTCTGCCCACCTTCTGGCACGATATTACGCAGATTTCCGAATCCCTGCGTCTGCGCGGATACCGCATCACCCCCTGGAGCCTGACCCGCCACCCCCTGCTGGGCATGCGCCTGCTGTTTACGCCGCTGCTTTTCCGCTCGTTGCGCTCGTCGGAAGATCTGGGCATTGCCGCAGAACTGAAAGGCCTTGGTTACGGCGGACAGATAACCCCCTACCGCTCTCCTGTCTGGAAACGGTCAGACACACTGCTGGTGGCAGCGGCAGTTTTGGCGGCAGCGGCAGCCCTGACCTGCCAGATTTTTCTGGGTGGCGGCAGCGCCATGCCGTAAACGCGCGCTCCCCGGATTTTTTTGCAAACGTACGGAAATACCATGATTCTTTTTGACAATGTCACCTATACCTACCCCTTTCAGGACCGTCCTGCGGTGGCGGATATCAATCTGCGCGTGCGGCCGGGGGAAATTGTGCTCTGCACCGGGGCCAGCGGCTGCGGCAAGTCGACCCTGATCCGCCTTGCCAACGGCCTGTGTCCCCACTACTTCCGGGGCAGCCTGAAGGGGGAGGTTCTGGTGGGGGGGCAGCCCACGCGCGAGCAGAGCCTGCCGGAGATCTCGCGCCAGGCAGGCACACTTTTTCAGGACCCGGAGCAGCAGTTTTTTGCTCTGGGCGTTGAGGAAGAGCTCGTTTTTGCCCTTGAATGGCAGGGCATGAGCGTGGAGAGCATGCGTGCGGCCGTGCAGAAGGCGGTGCGCGAATTTGATCTTGCGCCGGTGCTGCACTCCTCCATCCACAAGCTGTCCGAAGGGCAAAAACAGAAAACCGGCCTGGCGTCACTGTGCATGCAGCAGCCGCATGCCCTTATTCTGGACGAGCCAACGGCCAATCTTGACCCCGAATCCACGACAGCTCTGGCCCGAAAACTGCTGGAACTCAAGGCGCAGGGCATGGCCGTACTGGTGGTGGATCACCGCCTGTACTGGCTGGAAGGCGTGGCAGACCGTATACTTGTCATGTCCGAAGGACGCGTGCGCGCCCAAGGGGACTTTGCCCTTCTGCACGATGAAGACCTGCGCGCGCACTATGGGCTGCGCTCCGTGCGCGTGGAAGACAGGCGCGCCACCCTGCCCGACTGCCGCCAAAGCAGCGACCCTCTGCTGGAGGTGGATGGCCTGACCTTTGCCTACGCCAACAAACCACCCCTGTATGAAAACGCTTCCTTTCATCTGCCGTGCGGCATCAGCGCGCTTGTCGGACACAATGGTTCGGGAAAGACCACACTGGCGCGGGTATTGGCCGGGCTCAACACCGCGCGGGGCAGCATCCGCATGAACGGGCAGCCCTGCACGGAAGCCCAGCGCCTGCAAGCCAGCGGCATTGTGCTGCAGAATGCCGATCACCAGTTGCACATGCGTACCGTGGGGCAGGAACTCGCCTCCTGTCTGCAACTGGCGGGCAGCCGCGATGCAGAACGGGCAGACAGCCTGCTGGAACTTTTTGCCCTGTCGGAGTTGAAGGAACGGCACCCCCAGTCCCTCTCCGGCGGAGAGAAGCAACGCCTTGTCATTGCCTGCGCGCTGGCCAAAAATCCCCGGCTGCTTATTCTTGACGAACCCACCAGCGGCCTTGACGGCGAAAACATGCGGCGGCTGGGCACGGCGCTGGAGGCACAGGCCGCCGAAGGGCGCTGCATACTGCTTGTCACCCACGATCTGGAACTGCTGCACACTGCAGGGCGTCATGCCCTGCGCGTGCCCCTCACACCAACCCCGCCGCACATGCCTGCCCCGGCCTGCCCTGCATAAGGAGAAGCACTCATGAGTCTTGAAAATCGCGTCAAGGAAATTCTGGCAGAAAAAAAGATGGTGATGCTGTCAACCATTGCCGGAGAATGCGGCATCAGCGAACTGGAGGCAGCCCGTGCCCTGCCCCGCGACATGCGGGCTTTCTGCACGGGCGACAACTTTGCCGCCATATGGGCCGGGCTGACAGCGTGGCCCTCTGCCACCTTCATCATGAGCCACGGCGAGAGCGTCATCGAGATCAAGGGCAAAATCCCTACAGGCAAAGACGGAAACGGCTATTTCAACCTGGACGCGGGAGCGCCCCTGGGCGGGCACATACGCAGCAGCCGCATACAGGATATCTGCTTTCTTTCCTTGCCTTTCATGGGGCTGGAAAGCCACAGCGTACAGTTTTTTGACGCGGCGGGAGCGGTTCTTTTTGCCGTGTATGCAGGACGCGAAAACCGCGTGCTGATTCCCGAAGCGCGTGAAGGTTTTTTTGCCATGCGTGCGACCTTCTGCAAGGACTAGCCTGATGAAAATACTAGTTGTCTATTCCTCCCTTACCGGCAATACGGAAAAAGTCTGCCGGGCTGCGGCAGAAGCCCTGCCGGGCTGCCATATTTTTTCTGTCGACGCAGCGCCGCCTCCCCATGAGTACGACCTTGTGATCGTGGGTTACTGGGTGGACAAGGGCATGCCCGACAAAAAAGCCGCAAATTATCTGCGCACCGTTGCGCAAACTCCTGTGGCCCTTGTCGGCACTCTGGGCGCATGGCCGGATTCGGATCACGCCAGAGAATGCATGACCAAGGGAGAAGCCCTGCTTGAAGGACGCGGCAACCGTGTTCTGGGAACTTTTCTGTGTCAGGGCAAGGTGGATCCGCGCGTTGTGGAAATGATGCAGAAAATGTCGGGCAGCGCCCATCCCATGACAGAAGAGCGCAAGGCGCGCCTGGCCGAAGCCGCCAAACACCCCGACGAAACCGACTGCGAGAATGCCCGCGCTTTTGTGCGCGGCGTGCGGGCACA
>ERZ773099.3071-NODE-3071-length-11024-cov-15.182788_pt1 | contig 11024 bp, 11 predicted proteins | sample MGYA00511120_ERZ773099 | MGnify/ENA primary metagenome ERZ773099 (study PRJEB29015, sample SAMEA2738012) | human oral metagenome | biome: human oral; feature: human-associated habitat; material: dental | place: China | collected 2104 ... | reverse complement strand
CTTGAACACGTACAGCACACATGAAAGGATGTTGTTTCATGAAGCGCCGCATCTTTCTTTGCACCGGCATAGCCCTTCTTTTCGCTGTGAGCACGGCATTTGCTTCCCCTACCCTGCGCGAGGGTTCGCAAGGACATGAGGTACAAGTTCTGCAGCAGGCACTCCAAAATGCAGGCTACAAGATCAAAAAGGCGGACGGTGTCTTCGGCAAAGATACGGAACGCGCCGTCGCCGAATTCCAGCGCGACAACAAGATCAAGATCACGGGCATTGTCAACAATGCAACGTGGCGCGCGCTCAAGAACCTCCCTGCCAAGACCACGTGGGGCATTGATGTACCGCCTCCTGCCGAAAAGAAAGTGTCGCTTGCGCCGAACGGCAATCCCATCCTGCCTGCAAACAAGGTATCCGATGTGATCCAGACGGCAAAGTCCTACATGGGTACGCCGTATGTATTCGGCGGGACAACACCGAAGGGCTTCGACTGCTCCGGCTATCTCCAATACGTTTTTCAGAAGCATGGCATCTCTATCCCGCGCACGGCGGATGAGCAATACAAGCTCGGGCTTCGCACGAAAAGCGCGAAGGAACTTGTGCCCGGTGATCTCGTCTTTTTCGAAACGTATGAAAAGGGCGCATCGCACTGCGGCATCTACCTCGGCAAGGGCGAGTTCATTCACGCCTCTACGAGCAAGGGCGTGCGCGTCGACGAGCTCGCGAACGACTATTGGAAGCCGCGCTTCCTCGGCGGCAAGCACATTGTAAAATAGCGGATTCGTGCAAAGTCCCGCATCGCCGTATTGAGGAAGCACTGATAAATTCACCACCATCATCTTGGCGCATCTTTTTTGCCCGCTTTTCGTCGGCAATTCCTCCACAGAGCACTACTCTGCGTCCGGTTTGCCTCCTCAATCGGACGAAAAAATCTACGCCAATCTGAGGGTCTATTTTATCAGTGATTCCTAAAATATTTTTATTGAAAAACATTCTTAATTTTGCTACGATAATGGGACGATAAATCTCAAAGGAGTTGTTGCTATGGCTGCAAAAAAACGGCGGTTCGGCGTGATGGATGTGCTCCTCCTCGCGCTGAATCTCCTGTTCTTTGTCGGAATGCAGACCGTCTTCCTGCCGTGCGAGGCGCGGCCTGACGGCTCGTGGATGACCTGCCACTGGGCGGGGCAGGCGCTCACAGGGATTGCGTCGGTGCTCGTCGCAATTGCCGCACTGCATCTCGTGATACCGCGGGCTCAGGTGAAGATGGGGCTTGCACTTGCGATGATCCCGCTCTCCGTGCTGGCGTTCGTCCTGCCGGATCATCTCATTGATCTCTGCATGATGGAGACGATGCACTGCCATACGGTGATGGAGCCGGCAGTGACGGTGATCTCGCTGCTGAACGTGCTGCTCGCCGCTGCAGATATCTATGTGCAGGGAAGGGGGGAAGCGGAATGAGGTTCTCGCGTTTCCTTGCCATGCGGAACTGCCGTCAGAATGGGATGCGCTCGGTGACGCTCGCTGTGATTACGGCGATTCTCGCCCTCGTGATCTTCGGCGGTTCGGAACTGCTGCTCGGACTGCAAGGCGGTCTCGTACGTTTTCAGCAGCGACTCGGCGCGGATGTGGTGGTGCTGCCGCAGGAGGCGGCGCAGACGGGCGCACTTGAGGGGGTGCTTGTACAGGGAGTACCCGCACATTTCTATATGGAGGCGCGCTATCTTGACGAGCTGCGCGGGATGACTGGGGTTGCACAGGCTGCACCGCAATTTTTCCTCGCGTCTGCGCATGCGGGCTGCTGCTCGGTGGCTGTGCAGATTATCGGATTCGACCCCGCGACGGATTTTACCATCCGTCCGTGGATGCAGGAGGCGGGGGCTGCGCAGATGGGCTACGGCGATATTCTCGTGGGCAGCGGGATCTCCGTTCCTGCGGACGCGATGCTGACATTTTACAATATGCCCTGCCGTGTCGTCGGGCGGCTGAGTCCGACGGGGACGGGGATGGATACCGCCGTCTACACGAATATGGAGACGATGCGCGCAATGATGGCGAATGCGGCGGCACTCGACTTTGACTATTTTAAGGACATTCCGCCGGACGCGGCGATCTCCGCTGTGATGATTCGGACGTCGGAGGGATTCACGCCCGAGGGCGTGGCAGCGGCGATCAATGAGATGTACCCTGCACTTGCGGCGCGTCCTGCACATGGGATGGTGCATCATGTGGAGGAGGGGCTTGGCGGCATTTTGGAGACGATCGGCGTGCTTGTCGGCGTCATCTGGCTGCTCGCCGTTCTGGTTCTCGGCTTTGCGTTTCATCTGTCTGCGCGCGAGCGGCGGCGCGAGTTCCTCGTGCTGCGGATTGCGGGCGCAACGCGCGCCTTTTTGGTGCGGATGATGCTCATGGAGGCAGCGCTCACTTCGGCGGCGGGCGGCGTGGCGGGCATTGCCGTCGGCATGCTTGTCATTCTCCCGTTTGCGGGGCTGATGAAGGCGGGGCTCATGCGTCCCTACCTCCTGCCGGACGGCGGCACGCTTGCCATGCTCGCCGCAGAGACGTTTTGCGCGGCGGTTCTGTCGGGGGCTCTTGCGGCTGCTTGGACGGCGGGGCGCGTGAGCGGCGCGCCGATGAGTGAGCTGCTGGGGGAGGAGAGATGATGGAACTTCGTGCGGAGAAGATCAGCCGTGACTTTCTGCGGTACAGTGCAAAGGAAGGCTATTTCATGGCGGTTGCGGAGACAGATCTTACGCTCGCAGCGGGGACGCTCACGGCGGTAACAGGGCGCTCGGGCAGCGGCAAGAGTACGCTCCTCCACATCCTTGGGGGACTGCTTCCGCCTGTGACGGGGCGTGTGCTATTGGGAGGGACGGATCTCTATGTGCTCGATGAGGACGCGCGCGCGCAGCTGCGGGGCGCGCAGATCGGCATTGTCCCGCAGCAGCTGATGTCGCTTGCGAGCCTCACGGTGCGCGAGAACATCCTTCTGCCCGCGCTCCTTGCGGGTGCGGAGGAAAGGGTGCTGGCGCGTGCAGATGAGCTGATGGAGCGCCTCGATATCCGAAAACTTGGTGCAGTCACACCGGCAGAGCTCTCAGGCGGGGAGCTGCGCCGCGTGACGATTGCGCGTGCCCTCGTCATGCAGCCGCAGGTGCTCCTCGCAGATGAGCCGACGGGCGACCTCGACGATGAGAATACGCGCCTCGTCCTCTCCCTCCTGCGTGAGACAGCGGACGCGGGCACTGCCGTCCTCCTCGTGACGCACGAGCAGGAGGCACGGGACTACGCCGATGTCTCCTATACGATGTCGGCGGGGGTACTGACGTTCTTGCCGCAGTGAACGCTTCCTTTTTTTGACGGACTATCATATAATAGGAATAAAGGAGGGATGATGATGAAACGATGTGACTGCAATCCGCTGAATGATTATTTGTTCAAGTTTATCTTTGGTCGGGAGGAGCGCAAACGCATTACGCTGAGTTTTCTCAATGCGGTTCTGGGTCTCGATGGTGAGGATGAGCTCTGCGATATTAACTTTGTTGATCGCGAGCTTGATCCGGTCTTTGAGGACGATAAACTCTCGCGGTTGGATCTCTTTGGTATTGCAAACGATGGTAGCCGTATCAACATCGAAGTTCAGCTTGTGAATTTACAGAATATGGAAAAGCGGACACTGTACTACTGGGCGAAGATGTATCAGTCACTTCACAGGGGCGATGCATACGAGGAACTCAACCGCGCGATTACGATCAATCTGCTTAATTTCTCGATGTTGCCGCAGAAGCAGACGCATACAATGTACGGGCTTTATGACCTTCAGAGCGGGCATCGTCTGACCGAGGATCTTGAAATCCACTTTATTGAGATTCCAAATTTTAAAGTGAAGTCGGTCAAAGAACTGAAGCGTCTTGAGCGGTGGATTGCATATTTTTCAACGAAGCTGAATGACGAGGAAACGGAGGCGTTGGCGATGAGCGAGACGGCAATCCGCGAGGCGATGGATGCGGAATATGTCTTTATGCAGGATGAAGTCGAGCGTTGGCAGTACGAGCAGCGCGAAAAGGCCATGCGTGACTATATCAGCGGTATGCGAGCATGGCGGAGAGAAGGGCTGAAGCAGGGCATTGCAGAAGGCATTGCAGAAGGTATTCAGCAAGGCATTCAGCAAGGCATTCAGCAAGGCATTCAGCAAGGCATTCAGCAAGGCATTGAGCAGACATCCCTGCAAAACATCAAAAGCCTCATGAAGAATATGAACCTCTCTGACGTACAGGCGATGGAAATTCTTCAAATTCCTGTATCCGAGCAAAAAAAATACAGCGATATACTGCACAGTTGATCGCATATGAAAAGCGCTCCCTCGCACTTTTGCACATGGGGGCGCTTTTTATGTTCGTCAGTCCCTGAGCAGCATCAGCTCCTCGACGGGAAAGCGGAAGTAGAGTGTGTCGCCGAGTCCCGCATCGAGCGGCAGCCACGTCGCTTTGGCAATTTCCCAGCGGATGGGAAGTCCTTCCTCGGCGAAGCGGAGCATGACAATGTAGGTGAAGGTGCTCTCGATGACCTCTGCAACGCGGGCGGGGAGCGCGCTTTCCGCGCCCTCCTCCGCGAGCGTCAGATAGTGCGCGCGGATGGCGATGTGCTGCACGTCCGTCTCGCTGTCTGCAACGCGGAGCGTGATGCCCCAGTCGGTCGCCTCTACATGGTCTGCATCGAGGCGGCGGGCAGCGGAGATGTTCTTGCAGCCCGTGAGCGTGGTCGCGGCACGCGTGCCCGGATTCCGAAAGAGTTCGTGTTTGTCCATCGGCGGCGTGAGCTGCCCGCGATCGACGGTCGCGATCTCGCGTGCGATGCGGAATGCCTCGTCGCGGTCATGGGTGACGAGGATCGCCGCGATGTTTTGCATGGCGAGGATCTCGCGCAGGGCAATTTCGATCTGCCATTTCAGATGGGTGTCGAGTGCGGAGAGAGGTTCGTCGAGCAACAGGATGTCCGCGCCGCGCGCAAGGATGCGCGCAAAGGCGACGCGCTGCTGCTGACCGCCTGAGAGCCCTGCCGGATAGGCGTTTTCGAGCCCTTCCAGCGAGAAACGTGCGACGTTCTCTTTGAAGATGCGCTCCTTTTCCTCCTGTGAATCATCGAGCGCGAAGATGATGTTCTCGCGCACGGTCATGTTCGGAAAGAGGGCGTAGTTCTGAAAGAGATAGCCGACGTTCCGTGCCTGCGGCGGGAGGTTGATGCGCTTTTCACTGTCAAAGAGGATGCGCTCATTTAGGACGATCTGCCCGCGATCGGGGCGCTCGAGCCCTGCGATGCACCGCAGCGTCATGCTCTTGCCGCTGCCCGATGCACCGAGGAGCGCGAGGGTCGTGTCCCGCAGCGTGAACTGCGCCGCAAGCGTGAAGTCGCGCAGGCGCTTTTCGATATTGACGATCAGTTCCATCAGCGCACCTCCCGTTTGAGGTACAGATTCATCGCACCGATGAAGAAGAGCGAGAACAGGGAGATGATGATCGCCCAGCGAAACGCGAGGTCGTAGTCATTCGCCTGCACTGCCGCGTAGATGGCGGTGGACATGGTCTGCGTGCGCCCGGGGATATTGCCCGCAAACATGATGGTCGCGCCGAACTCGCCGAGCGCACGGGCGAACGAGAGGACAAGCCCCGCGAGGATGCCGTGGCGTGCATTCGGCAGCACAATGCGCCAGAAGATGCGCCAGTTGCTGACGCTGAGCGTCTGCGCCGCATGGATCATGCTCTGGTCAATCGCCTCGAACGCGCCGCGTGCCGTGCGATACATGAGCGGGAGGCTCACGATGACCGCCGCGATGACCGCCGCCCGCCATGTAAAGACGAGCGGCAGGTCGAGCGAGAGCAGGAAACTTCCGATGGTGCTGCGCTTTCCGAGAAAGAGCAGGAGGAAGAATCCAACGACGGTCGGCGGCAGGACGAGCGGCAGGGTGATCACCGCGTCGGCAATCGTGCCCGCGAGGCGGCTGCGGATCTGCAGTACGCCGTAGGCGAGTGCAATGCCGGCGAAGAAGGTGATGACCGTCGCAAGGCCTGCGACCTCAAGCGAGATGATGAGCGGGGAGAATGTTTCGTCCGTCATTACTTCACTTTGAAGCCGTACTTCTCAAAGACTTTCTTTGCAGCATCGGTCTGGAGGAACGCGAGGAAATCCTTTGCTTCCTTCATGTTCTTTGCATCCTTGAGGACGGCGGCGGGGTAGACGATGGGCTTGTGCGTATCGGCAGCAGCGACGGCGGCGACCTTTACCTTATCCGAGATGGCGGCATCCGTTGCGTAGACAACGCCGCAGTCCGCATCACCTGTCTCGACCCACGCGAGCACCTGGCGGACGTCGGAGCCGTAGACGGCACGTGCTTTGACATCATCGAGGATGCCGAGCTTCGTAAAGACCTCCTCGCTGTACTGACCGACGGGCACGCCCTTCGGCTCACCGAGTGCGATGTGCTTGATCTCTGGACTCAGTACCGCCTTGAAGTCGGGGAGGTTCAGCTTGCTGTCCTTCGCCGTGATCAGTACTACATCGTTGATGAGCAGATCGACGCGCGTGCCGTCCTCAAGAAGTTTTTTCTCATCGAGCGCGTTCATCTGCTTCTGGGCGGCAGAGACGAATACGTCGGCGGCGCCGCCGTTCTCAATCGCCTGCTGAAGTGCACCGCTGCTGCCGAAGTTGAAGACGAGCTTCGTGTTCCCATGTTCCTTCTCGTACATGCCGCCGAGTTCCTTCATCGCGTCCGTGAGGCTTGCCGCCGCAGAGACCTGCAGCTCAGTCGGGCCCTCCTTCGGCGTATCCATCTTGTTTGCGCTGTTGCCGCCGCCGACGCAGCCTGCAGTGAAGAGTGCCATGGCAGTGAGACCTGCCGTGAGTAAGTTCCTGAGTTTCATGTTGTTGCTCCTTTACAGAAATAATGTAGGCATGGTCGTTTCCAACCGTACCCCGTGACGGAATCCGTCAGGCAAGGCATCATAGATCGCTCCTTAGATTATCCTTGCTCGGAGTGCTGCGAGGGAATCCCCCCGTTCAGCGGACGAATGTACCGCTCTTTCCTCCGGACTTGCGCTCAAGATGAATGTCACCAATCTCCATGCGCTTGTCGATTGCCTTGCACATATCGTAGATGGTGAGAAGCGCGACGCTCACGGTGTGCAGTGCCTCCATCTCAACACCGGTTTCGCCCGTGACCTTGACGGTTGCCGTCGCATGGACGGCACGGCGCGGCGTTTGTTCAAGCGCAAAGTCGAGCGTACATTTGGCGAGCGGCAGCGGGTGGCAGAGCGGAATCGTATCCGACGTGCGCTTTGCCGCCATGATTCCAGCGATGCGCGCAACGCCGAGCACATCGCCCTTCGCCGCCGTGCCGCCCGCAATGGCGGCATAGACCGCATCGCTCACATAGATGCGCCCGCTTGCGATTGCCTCGCGGTGTGTCTTCTCCTTGCCGCTGACATCGACCATGATGGCAGCACCGCCCTCGTCAAAATGCGTCAGTCCCATATTCGGCATAAGCCTTCCTCCTTTCCAACCGAATATTTTAATCATAACGTAACTCGCATTGAAAATCAATCGTTTTCCCCCAATCTTCTTTGAAACAAAGAGGGATAAACGACACGAAAAAACTTTCTCATTTACGAAAAATCATAGAGAAAATTTATTTTATGTGTTATAATCAATAAGAAGAATATATAAATGAGAATGGTTTTTAAGTAGAGATTAGTTTATCGCGAAGCGCGTTCAAATTTCGCTGTGAATGTGTATTATATACGGCATGTTTTTGAAAGTACTGCCGAATCAGATAGGGAGAGACCAATGAGGGAGGTTCGTGTTCAGGACGCAGTGGGGATGATACTCTGCCACGATATCACGGAGATCGTACGCGGTGAGCGCAAGGGTGCACGCTTTCGCAAGGGGGATGTGATCCGCGCGGAGGATGTCGAGGTGCTGCTGCGTATCGGCAAGGAGCATATCTACGTCTGGGAGGACGACGAGAGTATGCTGCACGAGAACGATGCGGCACAGGTTCTGCGCGATGTCTGCCAAAGTGAATATATGACGGCGAGTGAGCCGAAGGAAGGCAAGATCGAGCTGACGTCGACGGTGGCGGGCGTGTTCGAGGTGCGCGAGGATGCACTCAATGCGGTGAATGACATCACGGATGTGATGATTGCGACCATCGCGCAGCACTTCCCAGTGAAGGCGGGAACAAAACTCGCGGGGATGCGCGTGATTCCGCTCGTCATCGATAAGAGCATTATGGAACAGGTGCGGCAGGTGGCGGGAACGGAGCCGCTGCTGCGCATCCTGCCCTATCGAACGATGAAGGTCGGCGTCGTGACGACGGGTTCGGAGGTCTTTCACGGGCGCATCAAGGATACGTTTACGCCTGTCATCGACAGCAAGCTGCGTGCATTCGGGCTGAAGGTGGATGAGCACCGGCTTTCGGACGATGGGACGGAGCACACGCGTGCGGCGATTGAGGAACTGCTCGGACTCGGCATGGATATGGTACTCTGCACGGGCGGTATGAGCGTCGATCCCGATGACCGTACGCCCGCCGCGATCAAGGCGACGGGGGCGCGCGTGGTGACGTACGGCGCACCGGTGCTGCCGGGCGCGATGTTCCTGCTCGCGTACTACGAAAAGAATGGGCGGCAGGTGCCGATCATGGGGCTGCCGGGCTGCGTTATGTACTCTCCGGCGACGATTTTTGACATTATCCTGCCGCGCGTCATTGCGGGCAGCGAATGGACGCGGCGCGAGATCACGCGCCTCGGCATCGGCGGGCTGTGCATGGAGTGCAAGGTGTGTCACTATCCCGTATGCCCATTTGGAAAGTAAGGGAAGTACTGTACGATGTGAAGAAAATAACAGCACAGTGATATTTCGCACAGACATCTACGTCAAAGATTTTGTATAAAGGAATCACTGATAAAATGAAGTCTGCCAGATTGGCGTAGATTTTTCCGTCCGGACACGGCGGAAAACCGGACGCAGAGTGGTGCTCTGCCCCGGATTTTCCACCAAAGTGCGGGCAAAAAAAGATGCGTCAAGATGCAGAGCTGAATTTATCAGTGATTCCTAAAGATAGCTATAGGAACGTCAGGAGGGGAACCATGCAGGACATCGAACTTGAGCAGGCAGTTGAGGTATTGCTTGCCCATACGCAGCCGGTCAGCGAAACGGAGCACGTTCCCCTGCTCGATGCTATGGGGCGTGTCGCGGCGGAGGATGTGTGCGCGGGTTTTGACAACCCGCCGTTCGACCGCTCACCGCTCGACGGCTATACGTTCGCTGCGGCAAGTACACGCGGTGCTTCGGCGGAGAATCCCGCCACGCTGCGCCTCATCGGCGAGGAGTGCGCAGGTGATTTCTTCGCAGGGCAGGTTGGTGCGGGCGAGTGCGTCCGCATCATGACGGGCGGCGCGATTCCGAAGGGCTGTGACTGCGTGGTGCGGCAGGAGGATGTGCGCGAGGACGGGGATCGGATTCACGTTCCGTTTACGTCCGAGCCGTACGAGAACTACTGCTATGCGGGCGAAGATATCAAGAAGGGCACTGTGCTTATCCGTCGGGGACAGCGCATCCATGCGGCGCACCTTGCGGTGCTTGCGAGCGAGGGCTATGGTGATGTGCTCGTTTATCGGCGCGTGCGCGTCGCGGTGGCGAGCACCGGAGATGAGCTGCTCCAGCCGGGTGAGCCGCTGCGTCCCGGCAAGATCTACAACAGCAATCTCTACTTGCTTGCAGGACGACTGAAGGAACTCGGTGCGGAGGTGACCGTTGTCGGCTCGGTGCCCGATGATGTGGAAAATGCAGCAGCGGTGATTGCATCCTATGCGGACAAGGTAGATCTCTTCCTGACCTCGGGCGGCGTGTCCGTGGGCAAGAAGGATATCATGCACGGTGTTGTGCCCGCGCTCGGCGCGGAGCGGCTCTTCTGGCGCGTCTGCATGAAGCCGGGTGCGCCCGCGATTGCCTATACACACGGAAAGATGCTTGGGATTGCGCTCTCGGGCAATCCGTTCGCCGCCTACGCGACGTTCGAGCTGATGGCGCGTGCGGCACTTGCGCACCTCGCGGGAGAGGCGGAGGTTACTCTTTCGCGGCGGCGTGTCGTGCTCGCAGATGCGTTTCCGAAGGAGTGTCTCGGGCGGCGCTTTCTGCGTGCACATATCGATGCGGATGGGCGCGTCTCGCTGCCCGATCAGCATGAGTCCGGCTCGCTCTTTTCGGCGGCGGGCTGCGATGCGTTCGTGGATGTGCCGGCGGGGACAAAGCCGCTGGCGGCAGGGACAGAGGTAGAGGTTGTTATCCTTTAATTTTAGATAGAAGGTCATTATGCAGGATCAGTTTCAACGGAAAATTGAATATCTGCGCATTTCGGTGACGGACTGCTGCAATCTGCGGTGCCGCTACTGTATGCCCGCGCACGGTGTGAAAAAGCTGCGCCACGCGGATATCCTTTCCTATGAGGAGATTCTGCGCGATGTGCGTGCGCTCGCTCAGATGGGGATCCGCAAGGTACGTCTGACGGGCGGCGAGCCGCTTGTGCGCCGCGATATCGTACATCTCGTACGCGGGCTGAAGGAAACACCCGGCATTGAGACGGTTGCGATTACAACGAATGGTGTCCTGCTCAGGACGATGATGGATGAGCTTCTGGATGCGGGGCTTGACGCAGTGAACCTCAGCCTCGACACGCTCGACGGCGGCAAGTTCTTCTCCATCACGCGGCGGCCAATGTTCGGTGCGGTGATGGAGGCTCTGGAGCGTCTGACGCGGGAGGCACGCATCGAGGTCAAGATGAACTGCGTGCCGATTGCGGGGATAAATGACGATGAGATCACGGAACTCGCGGCGATTGCACGCGACTATCCGATTAAGATGCGCTACATCGAGCTCATGCCGATCGGCTGCGCGCGCACGGAGGGCTATCAGGGCGTACCGATGGACGAGGTGCGGGCGCGGCTGCGGGATGCGTTCGGCGCACTGCTCCCCGT
>ERZ773099.3069-NODE-3069-length-11032-cov-33.933588_pt1 | contig 11032 bp, 9 predicted proteins | sample MGYA00511120_ERZ773099 | MGnify/ENA primary metagenome ERZ773099 (study PRJEB29015, sample SAMEA2738012) | human oral metagenome | biome: human oral; feature: human-associated habitat; material: dental | place: China | collected 2104 ... | reverse complement strand
GCAGGTTGACCGAGCCGGTCAGGGCCTCGACCGTGGCCACGCCGTCGGACTGGGTCAGGGGGTTGAGATTGGTCACGAGCATGGTGAGCTGGAAGGCGCACAGGGTCAGCGCCACCTGCCGCACCTCGCCCGTGAACGCCGCGGCCACCGCGGCCTCCACACCGCACACCACGCCGTCGGAGCAGATGCCCGCGAAAGCGAGCATGGCGCGCCCGAGCCGCGAGCGCACGCGGTAGGAGTCGGTGCGGTCGACGTAGGCGATCGGCAGCACCCAGAACATGAACGCCACTCCCAGACCGCGCACGGGGGTTCCCAGGTAGCCGGCCACGATCGCGTGCCAGGACTCGTGCCCGACGATGCTCACCAGCTGGATGGCGACGGCGATGACGTACACGCGCGCGGGCGGGAGCGGGCCTCCGGCCAGATGGATCAGGCCCTCCACCCCCGCCGCGTAGCCTCCGGCAGCGGCGAGAACGAACAGGCAGCCGAGTGCGCGCGCAGGCAGGTGATGGAGTGCGGTCACCACGGGCGCGACCGCCCGGCGGTAGCTGCGGATCAGCATGAATCGGGGCAGCATCCAGTTGCCGTTCCAGCGGGGCGGGTGGATCTGCTCGTGCTTTCCGACGTGCGGCGGTGCGACGTGTCGGCCGTCGGCGCGCTTGCGGGCCCGTTCCTGCTGGACGACGACCTTGGGGGGCGCTCCGCCCTCCAAGAGGCTCTTGGAGCGCAGGTACTCCACGAGACGAGCGATGCGCTGCCTGCCAGCGGCGTCGATCTCCTGGGGCAGCTGGTCGATGATCGTGGGCAGGGAGCGCGCCCCGTCGAACTGATCGACGATGAAGGCGGCGGCGCCTCCGAGGCGGTGGTAGGCGCCCGACACGGAGTCGAACAGCATCGGCTGATCATCCATCCCGACGATCAGCTTGACCCCTCGGCGCAGCTGCGGAATGTCATTGCTCGACATCCTCGCCGGACTCGTCGTCGTGGTCATCGGGTCAGGGCCCCCTCAGGTCGGATCGAAGTGGCATAGGGGGCGGCGGGCGGAGGGAGTCCCCTCCACCCGCCGCCGTGAATGACGTCTCAACAGGACGACGATGACGAGCACGACGGGCACGACGAGCAAGCGGCGCAGGACGGGCAGGAGCCGCAGGCGGCGCAACCCGGGCACGACGCGCAGCCGCCGCAGAAGGCGCAACCCAGAGCGTTGCCCTCGGGGAGCTCCTCAACGCCGAAATCGCTGTCGGTCAGTGTCAGATCGATGGTGTTAGCCATATGCTTGTTCACCTCCTCTCCGGTTCGTGTCACTGGTCAGGAGCGAGGCCCTTGTCGGGCCTCATTGAGGGGTCCGGTCTTGCACGGGCCGGGCCCCTCGCCCCGCGGAACGGGGCGGCTATGGGAGCCGTGTCCGGCTAGGACGACGGCGCGGCGCGGGCCGGGACGGCCACGGTGACGGCGAGCATCTGGTGACGGCTCACTCCGTCGGAGTCGAGCAGGCGGCGCACGGCCGAGGGCGACAGGCCCGCGAAGACGGTTCCGGTCAGGCCGCGGGCGGCGCTGCGCAGGTGCACCGAGTAGATGACGGCAGCGGCGCGCGCCATGGCGTGACGGTAGCCGTGGGCCCCGGCCCAGGCGTCGGCCCGGTCCAGATCGGCGGCCATCGAGACGATGGCCCCGGCGCGGGCGAACTCCTTCTGGACGGTCATCCCCTCGATCTCCTCCGGGCTCGGCGCTTCGCGCACGAGGTCCGCACCGTCGGGCCCGACCCTGTAGACGCCCGGTCGGGCGCCGCGAGCCCGCAGAAGCAGGACGAAGGGCTCCAGGCCGACGACGTCGGCCTCCTCGCCCCAGGCCTCGGCCTCCTCGGCCAGGGCGGCCTGCACGCTGGCCAGAAGGGGCGCGGCATCCAGGGGCTCGGGCGCGTAGTCGGTGGTCGAGGAGCGCCGCTCGAAGGTCTGGCGCAGGTCGTACGGGTAGGGGCCGTCAGCCTGCGGGGCGAGGGCGTCGGGGACCTCGCAGTCCAGCGGCCGGCGCGGGCGCCGTGCGGCCAGGCCGTCGGAGGTCGGTGCGGCATCCGGGTCGGAGAAGCCGCCGATGATCTCGCGCAGGATCTCGTAGTCAGTGCGCATGGCGGCCTCCCAGATCAACGACGGCGACGATCGGTTCGCGCGCCGGATCGACGCCGATGGCGGCGGACAGCTCCCGCTCGTCCCAGCGGGCCCGAGCGCGCAGGGGAAGGTCCAGGCAGCGGGCGACGAGCCGGAGAGTCTCCAGGGAGCAGCCGCAGTCCTGGATCGCGAGCCGCAGGGCGAAGGCCATGTACTTCTTGGAGAGCTTGTCCACATTGCCGGTCAGGACGATTCGCACCCCTGCATCGCGGGCCTCCGGGCCTTCGGCAGACTCGGGAGTCGTCGAGCCCCCGGGGCCGTCGGAGCCCTGAGATGCCGGAGAAGGCGGCGGCCCCACCTGGGCCAGGGCGTGGTCGCGCTCGATGTAGGTGTAGACGCCCGGGGCGAGCGGGGCAGGCGATCCGGCGGCGTCAGTAGGCTCAGCAGCCTCAGCGGCGGCGGCGGCCCCGGAAGCCCCGGCGTCGGGCACGAGGACGTAGGCGGTGACCGAGCCGATATTGCCGCCGGCCGCCGTCCACCGGCGCAGTTTCGAGGCGTCGGCGGGAGCGTCGGCGTCCTGTTCCTGCGGGCGCAGCGGCTCGCGCACACCGACCGCCAGCGCCAGCACGGTGGCGAGCTCGGTGAGCGTCGGTCGACCGATCGGCGCCTCCGGGCCGTCATCAGTCCGGTCCGAGACAGTCCTGTCCGAGACCGGAGTGCCCGCCGCCTGCGCACCCGCCCCGCCCAGGGGCCAGGGCCGGTTCAAGCGCTCCAGGTCCGCGTCGGGCAGCAGTGTGCGCGGACAGTTGGGCCAGTCGCGGAACTCGCGCTGAAGCCGCAGGTTGGAGGGCTTGTAGTGCTGCTGGTGGCCCTTGGAGTCCACGAACCCGGCCGGGGGGATGGCCACGGCCTGCTCGTAGCGGGCCCCGACGGGGGCCGACTGCGCGACCGGCGCGGATGGCCCGTCCGATTCGTCGGCTTGTCCTGAGCCTCCCGTGATCGAGCAGATGGGGCACCCCGGACGGGTGGTCACCGGATGGTCTGTATGCCTGAAGGTCTCCAGGTCGATGCGCCGGATGTCGCCCGGCAGGTGGATCATGGTGGCGCGGGCGATGAGTGCGGCCACAGCCCGGGCCGCCATACCGACGGCGAGGTCCCTGCGGTCCGGCCCCGGCACCGGCCCCGGGTCGGACTCGCCGGCGGTGGCGCACTGCGGACAGGGCGAGAAGCTCGGGTCGATGTACGGTCCGATCGTGACCGCGTCATGCTCGGCCCGTACGCGCAGCAGGGGGACGCCGAGCTCCCAGCAGCGATTGATCGCGCTGCCGGCGTCACCGGTCTCGGCTGCCTCAGCGGTCTCAACAACGACGGCGAGGGTGTCGCCGGGCTCGACAGCGGCGGCCCGGGCCGCCAACGTGGGGGACAGGGCGCTGACGACGTCGTCGGCGAGCGCGGCGTCCCCCAGAACCGCCACGCGGGCGGCCGCCAGGCGACGGGCGGCGTCCTGCCAGGAGTCGTTGACGCCCGTGGACTCGCCCAGGCGCGACAGCAGGCAGGCCAGCTCCGGAGCCGGTTGCGGGTCGGGGAGCGGGTCGGTGTCGCCCTCCTCGACGATGCCGCCGGTCCACAGCAGGGAGACGGCCTCGAAAGCACCGCCCGGGCCGATTCCCATGGCCTCAGCGATCTGGTCGAGCGTGCGAGTGCCGTCGCAGGCCTGAAGCAGCGCGCCCAGGTGCTCGCGTGCGAAGGCTCCGCCCAGAACTTGGCGCTTGCGCCCGCCCTCGAGCACCCAGGTCTCGTCCTCGGGGCGCATGCGCACCCCGAGTCGGACCACGGGCTTGCGGGGAATGCGGAACTGCAGGTCCTGGCGGGCCGCACGGCCCACATCGGCCGCACGCATCCCGGAGGCCGCCGAGGCCGCCGACGCCGCAGGGTTCTCAGGGTTCGCAGGGCTTTCAGGGCTCTTGACGCCGTCGATGCTGTCGACTCTCTCGGCCATTCAGATCACCCGCTCCGGCAGGAGGGCGGCGAGTGCGGGCACTGCGTCGCGCCGGGTCGCGTAGCGCCCGGAGCAGGTCTGACAGCGATCGGTGGCGACGGTCCGGGCCAGGGAGGTCAGCCCGGAGACGAGGTCGACGGTCCACACCTGCCCGCCGAGCTCGTCATCGCCCGTGCTCCCGTCGGCGGGGTCGCCATGGTCCAGAACCCCCAGGGCGAGCCTGACCAGCCCGGCACCGATGACCACGTGATGCCTGGCGTAGCCCTGCGGCAGCGGCTCGAGGTCATCGGGCAGCGGACGGTAGCCGTGCTGCTGACGACGTCGGGCGTAGCAGTGGTAGCAGGCGGTGCGCCCGGGCACCACCAGGGGTCCGCAGCGCAGCTCGGTGGGGGTCAGCTCCAGGCCCAGGGAGGGCAGGGAGCGGACGAAGGAGACCTCGTCCAGCGCCTCGCGCACGGGGGTGCGGTCGGCGTCGCTGATCATGACGAGCCGGTCGGCGTAGGGGACCGAGGCGTAGACCAGGCCGTGGTCCACGGACAGGACGACGTCCTGGGGCTCGGCGAGGTGCTCGACGACGGCGTGCCCGAAGCGCCCCTGCGGCAGGTAGGCCGTCACCGGCCTCTGCGCGGCAGTACTGGCAGTACTGGTGCTCATGATTCTCCTGCGGGTGGGTCAGGCGAAGGGCTGACGGACGGGGTTGATATCGGCCTCGTCATGAGCGGTCAGGCCCATGGCGCGGGGTGCCTCGTAGAGGCGGGGGGTGGCGAGGTAGCGGGCGTGGTGGCTGAACGACAGCGGCACGGCCTCGGGGACGAGGGCCTTGACCACGTGCATTCCGACCTGGCGGGCCTCGTCGGTGGTGATATCGACGACGATGGCCTCCGATCCGGCGCACTCCAGTGCAGAGACGACCTTCCCCAGCGGATCGGCGCCGTCGGATGCTCCGGATCCGGCGGTCTTGCGGAGTTCCGGCAGTCCCATGTCATCCAGCCGGTGGACGGGCCGGGGCCCTTCCAGCAGGAAGTCGAAGACGCCGCGCATGTCGGGGGCGGCATCGGCCAGGGCGCCGCCGACCACCGTCATGTCCTGGCCGGTGACCTCCTGGGCGCGGGGGCTGCGGGCGTGACTGCGCAGGGCGATGCGCAGGGAGGCGAGTTCGCGGTAGATCTTGGCCAGCGCCCGCTGCGGGTCGAGGTCGCAGGTGGCCGCCACCACCTGGGCCAGCTCGGTGTCGACCTCGGAGGTCTGGACGGCGTAGAGGATCGGGACCCCGTAGTCGGTGGTGGCGTCCCGCAGGTGGACCGTCAGCTCGGTGGAGGTGCCGGCCCGGTAGTACTCGGCGACCTCGGGGCCGAGGGCGTCGGGGTCTACTGTGACCTCGGGCAGGCGCAGCCTCTGCAGCCAGGTCATGGCGATGGCGTCGCGCTCGATGACCTCCAGCAGACCGCCGAGGACGGCCTCGTGCAGGTCGGAGTGGGCGGCCGTACCGGTGGACACCATGTTGATGAAGCGCTCGGAGGGGCTGCGCACCGGGAACTTGAGGTAGACCAGGATGGCCGGCACGAAGACCTCGCATCCTCGGGTCAGGGACCAGCCCCGTACCCAGCGCAGCGGCACCCTGGGGTCGGAGGGGATCAGCCCGCAGTGCGGGTCCGCGAACTCCGTGGGCGAGCAGGCGGGCCAGCGCTCCGGCCCGACGGCGGCCTCGCCCAGTCCGGCGGGGGTGTCCCAGATCAGGTCCTCGGCCGCCCATGCGCAGCTGGAGTAGCGCTCCAGGGACTCCACGATGGCGATGTGCCTGGCGAGATCGGGGTCGATGGCGCCCCCGGCGCCGTCGATGTTGCCGGACTCGACCCGGTGATTCCAGGTGTTCTGCGAGGCCAGCGGTGCGGAGAGGTCGCCGAGGAATCCGGTCCAGATCGAGAAGGCCGGTTCCCCGGGAGCCTGAGGCAGCTCCGCAGTGCGGGACACCAGGCCGACCGACGACTCGAGGGACGCCGCGCGGGCCAGTGAAGGAGCGATTCGCTCGTCGAGCGCAGATCGGTACACGGATCCGCCTTCCAGGGTGAGACAGGGCCAACACATTTTCAGGAATGTGCCGTTGACCGAAGAGTCTGCCCGGTGAGGTGCGGAATCATGTATCGGCCATCAGGCCACTGTGATGTCTCTTTTCGAGTGTGTGCCCGTTCACTGTTCGAACGACCACGCTCATCCCTTCGGCGCACCGCCGGTGGAAGGAGGTCGGGGTTCGCCGGAGACCGTCGGGAGCGTCGGCTCCGGCTCCACTGCCAGATCCGCTGCCGACCCCATGCAGATCCACTGCAGATCCGCTCCAGTTCCGCTGCCGCGCGCCAGCGCCTCAAGGGCCGGGCGGCACGACCTCACAAGACCACGAAACTCGCGCCTGACGAGCACCGTCAAGCGGGATTACCCAGGCGCTCTGAATCGTAATATTATCGTTATCTCCCTTGAGGCCGCGGACATCTCTGACCACGGCTCGAGCCGGTTACGTCGCAAGGAGATGTATGAGTTCCCTGACCGCCACCGACCCTGAGTGCATCACCGTCGTACTCCTCGACGACGATGCGATGGCGCTGACCTGCCTGGAATCCTTTCTCACCCCGCCGGAGGATATCCAGGTCCTACTTGCGACGCGGTGCGCCGACCAGATGTTGGAGCTCCTCGAGTCGAGCCGGGTGGACGTCCTCATCACCGACATCCACATGGAGAACATCGACGGAGCCCAGGTGGCGCGGGAGGCGCTGCGGGTCTCCCCCGAGACCAGCGTCATCCTGCTGACCACTGTCGATACCGACGACAGCCTCATCCAGGGGCTGAGCGCGGGCGCCAGCGGCTTCCTCCTCAAGAGCGCGCCCGCCGAGGAGATCCTCTCCGCCGTGCGAACCGTCCACTCCGGGGCGAAGGTGGTCGCCCCGATGTCGACCGCGCGCCTGATCGACTACGTGCTGGCATCCGCCCACACCGAGGACGGGAGCGTCGCCCTGTCGAAGCGGGAGCGCGACGTCCTCCACATGCTGTGCGAGGGCGCCTCCAACCGCAAGATCGCCTCGCAGCTGTCGATCTCCGAGGCCACGGTCAAGTCCCACATCTCCGTGCTGTTCAGCAAGACGAAGACGAAGTCCCGCCTGGAGATCGTCGTATGGGCCTTCCGGCACGGATACGCCACCACCTTCGGATACGCATCCTCCGACCGCGCCACCGCCTCGTAGCTCCGCGCCCCGCGCCCCCGAACCCCCACACCTTCACCTTCCGCGCCCTCAGCGCCCTCCGAACCCCCACACCCCGCGCCCTCAGCGTCGCGAGATCGACATTCTCGAACGAGATCGACGGTGACACCGTCGTCTTCGTGCGAAAAAGTCGATCTCGACGCGCACGGCCCCACCGCACAGCCTCACCGCGATCCGAGCGGCACCACTAGTCAGACAGACTAGTAACCAGTTAACCTACCTACATGAGCGATTCCACCTCCCGCCTCTTGCGAGGCTTCCTGGAGCCCTGCCTCCTCGCCCTCCTCGCCACCGGCCCCGACTACGGGCTCTCACTGATGCGCCGCCTGAGCGCGGCGGGCCTGGAGGAGGTTCCCGGCGGCAGCCTCTACCCGGCCCTGACCCGCCTGGAGCGCCGCGGACTGGTGAGCACCTCCACGCGACCCTCCGCCTCCGGACCGGCCCGCAAGTACTACGAACTCACGGCGGCGGGCCGCACCGAACTGGCGGCCCGCCGGGCGGAATGGCGCTCTTTCCGCACTGCCTTCTCCGCCATCCTGGAAAGCTCGACGGCGACGACCGAGACGCGCTCATGACCCGCGGCGCCGATGATCCCGCATCCCGCCTTGATGCCGCCGCCTGGTACCGGAGCCTCGACGCCGAACTGCGCTCCCGGGGCCTGAGCCCCCACGAGGCCGAGCGCGCGACCGCCGACACCCGTGCAGAGGCCGAGGCCGCCGGCCTCGATCCGACCACCATGTTCGGCCCGGCCGTCCTGTACGCCCGCGAGCTCGCCTCGGCCTTGAGGGACGGCGTCGCCCCATTGCACGAACCCCGCGACGGAGCGCCAGGATTTCACGAGCCTTCAGTGCCTTCAACACCCCCGGACCCCCGCCCGGTCGTGCTCCGCCTGACCGACGTCGGCGCCCGTCGGGGCCGCCGCCCCGTGCTCGGCGGAGTCAGTCTGACGGTGCGCCGCGGCGAGGTCGTCGCCGTCGTCGGGGCCAATGGAGCGGGCAAATCCACCCTGTTGCAGGTCTGCGCCGGCCTGCTGCGCGCGAGCTCGGGCACGGTGGAGCGCACCGCGCGCTTCGGCTATGCGCCCCAGCTCGACGCCCTGGCCCCACTGCTCACCGTCGATGAGCACCTGCGGCTGTTCGGCGCCGTCAGCGGTGCCGGCGGCGCCCGATCGATCTCCACCGGCCACCGCCTCCTCAGCCGCCTGGGCTGGACCCCAGAGGGCTCGCGCACCGCCGGCGCCCTATCCGGCGGCACGCAGCAGAAGCTCAACGTGGCCCTGGCCCAGCTGGACTCCCCGGACCTGCTGCTGCTCGACGAGCCCTACCAGGGCTTCGACGCCCTGGCCTACGAGGACCTGTGGGCGTTGATCTCGGCGTGGCGCGATTCCGGGGCCGGGGTCCTGCTCGTCACCCACCTCCTGCGCGACATCGACCTCGTGGACCGGGTGGTCGAACTGCCCGCCCCCGAACGGGCCTCGAAGGAGGCGGCATGATCGGCGACTCAGCAGCCCCAGAAGACTCAACAGCCTCGGCAGCAGGCCTCGCCCTCGATGCGACCCGCACGGCCCCCGGCGGAATCCGCCAACGCATCCGCCACCATGCGGGCACCCTGGCCCTGGTCGCGCTCATCACGCTGCACGAGCTGGCCCGACGGCGATGGGCACTGGTGCTCGCGCTCCTCCTCCCGCTGGCCTTCTTCCTGGTCCGCCTGGACACGTATTGGACGGCGCTCCGCCTGCTGTCCATGGGCCTGGGCTGGGCGGCGGCGACCCTGGCCCTGTTCACAGCGGTGTCGTCGCGCTCCGTGGATCGTCGGCTCACCGTGACCGGCGCCTCACCCATCACGCTCGTCCTGGGCCGGCAGCTGGCGGTGCTGGGCCTGAGCTGGGGCATCGGCCTGCTCTACAGCGCACTGGCGCTGGTCATGATCGGGGATCAGCTGACTCGACCGGCCGCCGTCCCCCTCATGCTGCTGCTGACGGCGACCGCCGCCACGCCTCTGGGGTCGCTGGTGGCCGCCGCCGTCCCGCGCGATCTCGAGGGCGCACTCCTGCTCCTGGCGATCATGGCGGTCCAGGTGCTCGTCGACCCCGCCGAGAGCTGGACCCGCGTTCTGCCGCTGTGGTCCGCACGGGAACTGGCGACCTACATCCTGGATTCCGCCGACGCCGTGGCCGCCTCGAGCTCCGGGACGAGCGGCAGCCTGAACGCCGGACTGGCCCATGGGACCGCCTACGGACTGGCACTGGGCACGATCAGCTGGCTGCTCGGCGTCCTGCGCCTGCGCACGATCCGCCTGCCCGAGCCCTGAGCACGGCGACACCGCAGGAGCGCCACAGCAGCGCCACCGGGGACCGGGGACGCGCCCGCACCCGCGCCGAGGCCCCGGCCCCTCAGGCGGGGCAGCCCCGCAGGCGCACGGACAGGCAGGTCACGCAGCCCTCGAGCTTCTCGTACTCGGAGATGTCGACCTCGGTGACCTCGTAGCCGCGCGAGCGGAAGAGCTCGGCCGAGCGCGGCGCATCGGCGGCCATGAGGAGCCGGTCGCCGCCCAGCAGGACGACGTGCGAGCCGCTCTCCTCGGGAACCGCGAGGAAGGAGTCCCACACCGAGGGGTCGTCCACCAGCGGCTCGTAGCCGACGACGGTGCCGTCCGGCAGCGCGGTCACGGCGGACTTGAGGTGGAGCACCTTGGTCAGGGGCACGCCGATCGTCTCGGCGCCCTCGGGGGCCAGGTGCTCGCGCAGCTGGCGCAGTCCCTCCTCGTTGGTGCGGCCGCCCTGGCCCACCCACACCTTCCCGCCATATTTGAGCACGTCGCCGCCGTCGAGCGTGCCGGGCGAGGTGATGCGCCTGACGTCGTAGCCGAGCGCAGCCACGGCCCTCTCGGCGGCCTCGATCTCGGGCTTGCGCGAGTCGGCACCGGGGCGGGTGATGACGGCGGTGCGCCCGTAGACGACGACGGCATCCTCGATGAAGACCGAGTCGGGGCAGTCAGGGGCCGGATCCACCTCGATGGTCTCCCAACCCTGGGAGTGAAGGGCATCGACGTAGTCCTGCCACTGCCTGCGGGCAAGATCCATGTCGATCGGGCTGCGCTCGATATGGGTCACCAGCCCCTCGGCGAGTCGAGGGCTGGGCCTGCGAACGAGTGCCTTGGTGATCTCCATGCGATGACTCCGGTTTCTGAAAGGAGGCGATACGTATGCTGAATGTCTTTTACTCTACCGTTATAGTGAGGCCCCACTCAGTGGGATCAGTGGGATCCACCCCACTGTCGATACACCTCTCCAACAGACCGGTGCACGGGCACCACGAATGAGGCACATATGGACGGACAATCCGACGGCGATCATCCTCACGCAGCACCCTCCGCCGCGCCGCCCGGCCAGGCCTCGGCGGACAGCCCCGTTGAAGGCGGTCTCCAGCGCAACCTCAAGGCCCGGCACATCAACCTCATCGCCATTGGCGGGGCGATCGGCACGGGGCTGTTCGTCGGCACGGGCGCCTCGATCTCCGCCGCCGGACCGGGCGGCGCCATCGTGTCCTACGGGGTGATCGGCATCGCGATCTACTTCATGATGGCGGCGCTGGGAGAGATGGTCACCCACCGGCCCGTGGCCGGGGCCTTCGAGACCTACACGGGCGAGTACGTCGAGCCGGCGCTGGGCTTCACCGTGG
>ERZ773099.3068-NODE-3068-length-11035-cov-7.545355_pt1 | contig 11035 bp, 6 predicted proteins | sample MGYA00511120_ERZ773099 | MGnify/ENA primary metagenome ERZ773099 (study PRJEB29015, sample SAMEA2738012) | human oral metagenome | biome: human oral; feature: human-associated habitat; material: dental | place: China | collected 2104 ... | reverse complement strand
AAGTGAAACAATTCCATCAACACCATCACAAATGGAATTTGCTAAGATGTTAAAAAAAGAATTAGAAGATTTAGGTCTATCTAATGTTTTTATAAATAAAGCTTGTTTTGTAAATGCAACTTTACCAAGTAACATAGATAAAAAAGTTGCTACTGTTGGTTTCATAGCTCATATGGATACTGCTGATTTTAATGCTGAAGGAATTAATCCTCAAATTATAGAAAATTATGATGGAAAAGATGTAATTTTAAATAAAGAACAAAATATAGTTTTAAAAGTCGAAGAATTCCCTAATCTAAAAAACTATGTTTCTAAAACTTTAATTACAACAGATGGTACAACTTTGCTTGGTTCAGATGACAAGTCAGGAATAGTTGAAATTATTGAAGCTGTTAAATACTTAAAAGAACACCCTGAAATTAAACATGGAGATATCAAGATGGCTTTTGGTCCAGATGAAGAAATTGGTAGAGGAGCAGATTATTTTGATGTAAAAGAATTTGCAGCTGACTATGCTTACACTATGGATGGAGGTCCTGTTGGAGAATTAGAATATGAAAGTTTTAATGCTGCTCAAGCTACATTCAAAATAAAGGGAGTTAGTGTACACCCAGGAACTGCAAAAGGTAAAATGATAAATGCTGGTCTTATTGCTAGTGAAATTATACAAATGTTCCCCAAAGATGAAGTTCCTGAAAAAACAGAAGGATATGAAGGATTCTACTATTTAGTTGAAACTAATACTTCTTGTGAAAATGGAGAAGTTGTATATATTCTAAGAGATCATGATAAAGCTAAATTCTTAGCTAAGAAAGAATTTGTTAAAGAACTTGTTAAAAAAGTAAATGAAAAATATGGAAAAGAAGTTGTTGAACTTGAACTAAAAGATGAATACTACAATATGGGTGAAATAATAAAAGACCATATGTATGTTGTAGATATAGCAAAACAAGCTATGGAAAATCTTGGAATAAAACCACTTATAAAAGCTATTCGTGGTGGAACAGATGGTTCTAAAATTTCTTTCATGGGGCTACCTACACCAAATATTTTTGCTGGTGGAGAAAATTTTCATGGCAAATATGAATTTGTTGCCCTTGAAAGTATGGAAAAAGCAACTGATGTTATAGTTGAAATCGCTAAATTAAATGCAGAAAGGTAATAAGGTATGAAATTTTTACCAACTACAAAAGAAGAAATGAAAAGTTTAGGTTGGGATAGTATAGATGTACTCCTAATTTCAGGAGATACATATTTGGACACTTCATATAATGGAAGTGCATTAGTCGGAAAATGGCTAGTGGAACATGGTTTCAAGGTTGGGATAATAGCTCAACCTGAAGTTGATGTTCCTGACGATATAACTCGTTTAGGGGAACCCAACTTGTTCTTCGCTATATCTGGTGGTTGTGTAGATTCCATGGTTGCAAACTATACCGCAACAAAAAAAAGAAGGCAACAAGATGATTTTACTCCAGGTGGAGAAAATAACAAAAGACCAGATAGAGCAGTTTTAGTCTACTCAAATATGATACGTAGATTTTTTAAAGGAACTACAAAAAAAATTGTAATAAGTGGAATTGAATCTAGTTTAAGAAGAATAACTCACTATGATTATTGGACTAATAAACTAAGAAAGCCTATTCTATTTGATGCAAAAGCTGATATCTTATCCTATGGTATGGGAGAAATGTCTATGTTACAACTAGCAAATGCTTTAAAGAATGGAGAAGATTGGCAAAATATCAGAGGGCTTTGTTATTTAAGTAAAGAGCCTAAAGAAGATTATTTATCTTTACCATCTCATGCTGAATGTCTTGTAGATAAAGATAAGTTTATTGAAGCTTTTCACACTTTCTATTTGAATTGTGATCCAATAACTGCTAAGGGACTTTGTCAAAAATGTGATGATAGATATTTAATTCAAAATCCTCCTTCTGAAAGTTATTCTGAGGAAATAATGGATAAAATTTATTCTATGGAATTTGCTAGAGATGTGCATCCTTATTATAAAAAAATGGGAGCAGTTAGAGCACTTGATACTATAAAATATTCTGTTACAACTCATAGAGGTTGCTATGGAGAATGTAATTTTTGTGCTATAGCTATTCACCAAGGTAGAACTATTATGTCAAGAAGCCAAAATTCAATAGTAAAGGAAGTTGAAAAAATTGCTGAAACTCCTAAATTTCATGGAAATATTTCTGATGTAGGTGGACCAACTGCAAATATGTATGGACTTGAATGTAAGAAAAAGTTAAAATTAGGTGCTTGTCCTGATAGAAGATGCCTCTATCCTAAGAAATGTCCTCATCTTCAAGTTAATCATAATAATCAAGTGGAACTTTTAAAGAAATTAAAAAAGATTCCAAATATAAAAAAGATTTTCATAGCTTCTGGAATTAGATATGATATGATTTTAGATGACAATAAATGTGGACAAATGTATTTAAAAGAAATAATAAAAGACCACATTTCAGGACAGATGAAAATTGCACCTGAACATACAGAAGATAAAATTTTAGGCTTGATGGGTAAAGATGGAAAATCTTGCTTGAATGAGTTTAAAAATCAATTCTATAAGATAAACAATGAATTGGGTAAAAAGCAATTTTTAACATACTATTTAATTGCAGCTCACCCAGGTTGTAAAGATAAAGATATGATGGACTTAAAAAAATATGCCTCACAAGAATTGAGAGTTAATCCTGAGCAGGTACAAATTTTTACACCTACTCCATCTACTTATTCAACTTTGATGTACTATACAGAAAAAGATCCTTTTACAAATCAAAAGTTATTTGTTGAAAAGGATAATGGTAAAAAGCAAAAACAAAAAGATATAGTTACTGAAAAAAGAAATAATAACAATAAAAGAAGGTAGTACATATATACTACCCTCTTTTATTTTTTACTTATTTATCAGATGCTCTTTGTTTAAAATCTTTTTTACCATATTCCAATTGACGAGTATATAATTCTAATAAATCTGTCAAATTTTCTTTGTTATTTTCTAGCATTTTTACTTCTTTTTTAGCTGTTTCAATTTTTAAGTCCATTTCTTTTAATATTACTTCTAAATCTTTAATTTTTTGTATTAAAGTATCTTTTTCCAAATTCTTCATAGCATCCTCCTAATATTAAAAATATCTTGAATGTATTTCTATAACTTTGATTACATTATATTATAAGCTAAAAAAATTTACAAGTTATATAAACTAATTATTTTTTATCAACCTTTTTACTATCAGAATATTTATAATAAAAAATAAATGATATGATAAAGAAAAATACTGAGCTTAAAGAAGAAAGATAGATTCCTTCCTTTGTAACTTTACTTACCCCACTTGTTATAGCTGTGACTATATCAACATCACTTCCCATAACTAAAATTATTGGTAAAGTTACTATTGAGATTAAAAATGAGGTTTTCATAAAGAAGCCTTGTATTCCAAATGAAATCCCTTCTATTCTTGCTCCTGATTCCTCACTTATCTGTGTACTTATTTCACTTAACATTGCAGGCGGGAAAATAAAAGCTGCTCCTGCAAGAGGCATACCAATAATAGCAAATAGTACAAACCCAAATTTAACTGGAAATATTTTTCCTAAGAAAAATAGCATAGATGTTGAAACAATTAACATTGCCAAACAGTAAAGCATAATCTTTCTATATCCATATTTTTTAGATAACTTATTTGTTGGATAGAAACATGTAGCTGCTGCTCCAAATAATATTGCTGAAGCAGTAGTGAATTCTTTTTTTCCATAGCCCATAATATCTCCCACATAGTAGTTCATGATAGCTCTTAAGTTATTGAAACCTATAAAGAAAAACATCATTCCAAAAAGATATAGAATAAAGTTCTTATTTTTTATTATAATTCCTATAGTTTCTTTAAAACTTACATTTGATACTTCACCTGTTGAATAATCTCTTTCTCTAACTGTAAATACAGTTGTAACAAGACCTATAAAAACTATCACACATAAAAATATAATCATTCCTCTTATACCAAAAAGTGTATTATCTCCACCTATCATCTTTATTAAAACTCCAGGCAATATCATTGCTATTGCAGTATAAGATAATCTAAAAACTGATTGCCAAGTTGATAAATTCAATCTTTCTTCTGTAGTTCTTCCAATTTCAGGAATCAGAGCATTATATGGTGCTCCAACTATAGTATAAAAAGTAAAGAATAGTGAGCCTATCAACATTAAATAATAAAAACTTGCACTTCCACTACTCATTGGTGGATAGAAAAAAGCTATTGTCACTATTGTTAATGGTATTGTTCCAACTGCAACAAAGGGTATTCTTCTCCCATATCTACTATTATATTTATCAGATAAAAAACCAACTAAAGGATCTGTTATCATATCTACAAGTCTTGAAATTGCCAAAGCTATTGAAACATAAACTGGTGCCATAAATGGTTTTAATCCAGAACTTTCAGAAGGTAAATAAAAATACAATACCCATTGGGCAAAAATTTGATCCACAATGGCATAGCTTACTCCTAGTGCATATAGCACTTGGACTTTTGTTGTTAACTTTTTCATTCTAACTCCTTTTAAAATAAAATTATTTTCACTAATTCACATTGTAACATAGCAAAATTAAAAAATAAAGAAAAACTACTGTTATTTTTAAAATTTGATAAAGTTTAAAATATATGATATATTATTTTGGTAATATTAAAAAAATTAAAAAGGAGAAAAAAATGAAAAAATCTTTTAAAAAAATTTTATTTACTGTTTTAACTGTATTTGCTGTATTTTTTGTTGTTGCTTGTGGTAATAAGGAAGACAGTAATATTAATAAGGAAGAAGTTTTTAAAAAAGCTGCTGAAGTTGCTAACGATATAAAAAGTGGAAATAAATTAGTAAACACTATAATGGAAATTAAAGGTGGAGTAACTGTAGAGTATATAATTGATAGTTCTATTATCATAGAACCTTTTTCAATGAAATTTACTTTAGAACAAAAAGGTCAAGATGCTAAAGTAACTACTTTTGTGAAAGATGGTATAATGTATATGAGTAATCCTATAAATAATACTTGGGAAAAACAAGCAGCTACTTTTGAAACTATTGAACCATTTAAAAATGCACTAGATACTTCTACTGAAATTTATAATATGTTAAAAGATCATTTAGATAAAGTTGATATTAAAGAAAAAGATGGAAACTATATTATTACTGTTCCTAAAAATTCTGATTTTATTAAAGAATCTCTAAAAGAACAAATGAATTCTATTGTAGGACAAAGTCCTGATTTTAATCCCAATAATGTTACTTTGGAATATGTAATTGATAAAGAAACTTATTTCCCAAAAGTTTTATCTTTATCTTTTGAAGCAAAACTTGATGAGCAAGATGTTAAAGTAACGACAACTAATACTCTATCTAATATTAATAGTGTTGGGGAAATTACTGTTCCTGAAGAAGCTTTAAATTCAAATAATTAATTAAATAAAAAAGGAGAAAGAAAATGAAAAAATCTTTAAAGAAAATTCTGTTTACTGTTTTAACTGTATTTGCTGTATTTTTCGTTGTCGCTTGTGGTAACAAAGAAGATGCCAAAATTAATAAGGAAGAGGTTATAAAAAATTTCTTAGAAGCTAATAATAATATAAAAAGTGGTGATATGCTAGTAAATACCACTATTTTTCCAAAAAATGGTGGAGAACCTATGAATGTTACAGTGGGTGTTTCTCTAATTGTAGATCCTCTTACTTTAAAAATGACTATGGAAACTAAAGGACAAAATGTAAAAATAAATTCTTTTATAAAAGATGACACTATATATGTTCAAAATCCTGTAGATAATACTTGGGTAAAACAAACTCTTCCAGAAGAAGTTTATAATCAATTCAAAAATATTGCAAATAATAATATTGATAACTATGAACTATTTAAGGATAACTTAGATAAGATTGATATCAAAGAAAAAGATGGTAATTATCTTATATCTATTGTTAAAGATACTGATTTCCTTAAAGAAGCTATAAAGAAACAAAATTCAAATATGGGTATCCTAGGACAAGAAGAAAACTTTGAAGTTGATAATATTACTTTAGAATATGTAGTAGACAAAGAAACTTATTTCACAAAATCTTTTGTTACATCTTTTGAAACTAAAATTCAAGGACAAGATGTAAAATTATCGACAAGTACTGAATTTTCTAATATTAATAATATAAAAGAAATTGCTATACCTGAAGAAGTTTTAAATGCAGTTGCTATACCAGGAAATTAATAATTAGCTAATAATTTAATTGAACTGTGGTAAAAATCTGAAATATGATTTTAACTACAGTTTTTTTTATTCAAAAAAAATGGAGTCTATACTCCATTGACCTAAACATATAGGTTTAGCCTAAAAGGCGATTTCAATAAATCATTATTTGAACTCGTAATGTTATTTGAGTACAGTATAATACCTTTTTTTTTAAAAGTCAATATATAATTTTTAATACATTATTATTCTTTTAACCGATAAAAAAATAAAATGTAGAAAAATAATTCATTTTATTGTATAATATACGACAAGATAACAAAAAAATAAAAATTTTTATATGAAATTTAAAATTCAAATTCATATAATTAAAAAATATTCATAATATTAAGTGGGGAGGATGCAATGAAAAAACAACAATTTTCTGATTATTATTTAGGATTTGACATTGGAACTAACTCTGTTGGTTGGTGTGTAACTGATCTAAACTATAATGTATTAAGATTCAATAAGAAGGATATGTGGGGGTCTAGATTATTTGATGAAGCAAAAACTGCAACTGAAAGAAGAGTTCAAAGAAATTCTAGAAGAAGATTGAAAAGAAGAAAATGGAGACTAAATTTATTAGAAGAGATTTTTTTTGATGAAATTTCAAAAATTGATAGTAATTTTTTTAGAAGATTGAAAGAAAGCTCTTTATGGCTTGAAGATAAAAGTTCAAAAGAAAAATTTGCATTATTTAATGATAACAACTACAAAGATTATGATTTTTATAAACAATACCCTACTATATTTCATTTGAGAAATGAACTTATTAAAAATCCTGAAAAAAAAGATATAAGACTAGTTTATCTTGCTCTACATAGTATTTTTAAAAGCAGAGGGCATTTTCTTTTTGAAGGACAAAATTTAAAAGATATTAAAAATTTTGAAACTCTATATAATAATTTAATAGCATTTTTAGAAGATAATGAAATTAATAAAAGTTTAGAAAAAAGCAATATAGAAAATTTAGAAAGAATTATTTGTGACTCAAAAAAGGGTTTAAAAGATAAAGAAAAAGAATTTAAAGAAATATTTAACTCAGATAAACAATTGGTTGCATTTTTTAAATTATCAGTTGGTTCAAGTATAAGTTTGAATGACTTATTTAATACAGATGAATATAAAAAAGGCGAAGTTGAAAAAGAAAAAATATCTTTTAGAGAACAAATATATGAAGCTGATAAACCAATTTATTTTTCTATATTAGGAGAAAAAATTGAATTTTTAGATATAGCTAAAAGCTTCTATGACTTTATGGTCTTAAATAATATTTTAGCTGATAGTCAATATATTTCTGAGGCAAAAGTTAAATTGTATGATGAACATAAAAGAGATCTGAAAAATTTAAAATATATCATTAAAAAATATAATAAAGAAAATTATGATAAATTATTTAAAGATAAAAATGAAAGTAATTATTCAGCTTATATTGGCTTAAATAAAGAAAAAGGAAAAAAAGAAGTAATTGAAAAAAGTAGATTAAAAATTGATGATTTTGCTAAAATAATAAAAGGATATTTACCAAAAGCTGAAAAAATTGATGAAAAAGATAGAAGTATTTTTAATGAAATTTTGGATAAAATTGAATTAAAAACTATACTTCCAAAACAAAGAATTTCTGATAATGGAACTCTTCCTTATCAAATTCATGAAGCTGAATTAGAAAAAATTTTAGAAAATCAAGCTAAATATTATGATTTCTTAAATCATGAAGAAAATGGTGTCAGTACAAAAGATAAATTAATCATGACTTTTAAATTTAGAATTCCTTATTATGTAGGTCCATTAAATTCATATCATAAAAATAAAGGCGGAAATTCATGGATAGTAAGAAAAGAAGAAGGAAAAATATTACCTTGGAATTTTGAACAAAAAGTTGATATAGAAAAATCTGTTGAAGAATTTATAAAAAGAATGACAAATAAATGTACTTACTTAAATGGAGAAGATGTTATACCAAAAGACTCTTTCCTATATTCAGAATATATTATTTTAAATGAATTGAATAAGGTACAAGTAAATGATGAATTTTTAAATAAAGAAATTAAAAACAAAATTATTGAAAATTTATTCAAAAAAAGCAAAAAAATAAGTGAAAAGAATTTTAAAGAATATTTATTAGTAAATCAAATAGCTAATAAAACAGTAGAATTAAAGGGTGTAAAAGATGCTTTTAATAGTAACTATGTCAGCTATATAAAATTTAAGGATATCTTTGGGGATAAGTTAAATTTAGATATATATAAAGAAATATCTGAAAAATCTATTTTATGGAAATGCTTATATGGTGATGATAGAAAAATATTTGAAAAGAAAATAAAAAGTGAATATGGAGATATACTTACTAAAGATGAAATTAAAAAGATTAATTCTTTTAAATTTAATACTTGGGGAAGATTATCAGAAAAACTATTAACTGGAATAGAGTTTATTGATCTTGAAACTGGAGAATGTTATTCTTCTATAATGGATGCCTTAAGAAGAACTAATTATAATCTTATGGAACTTCTATCTTCAAAATTTACTTTACAAGAAAATATAGATAATGAAAATAAAGAAATATCTGAATTTTCTTACAGAGATTTAGTTGAAGAATCTTATGTATCTCCTTCATTAAAAAGAGCAATTCTTCAAACTTTAAAAATATATGAAGAAATTAGAAAAATAACTGGAAGAGCTCCTAAAAAAGTTTTCATTGAAATGGCAAGAGGTGGAGATGAAACTATGAAAAATAAAAAAATTCCAGCAAGACAAGAACAACTAAAGAAATTATATGATAGTTGTGGAAAGGATATATCTAATTTTTCTATTGATATTAAGGAAATGAAAAATAGTTTAAATTCATATGATAATAATAGTTTAAGACAAAAGAAATTGTATCTATATTATTTACAATTTGGAAAATGTATGTATACAGGTAAAGAGATAGATTTAAATAGGTTACTACAAAATAATGATACTTATGATATAGATCATATTTATCCAAGATCAAAAGTAATAAAGGATGATAGCTTTGATAACTTAGTATTAGTTTTAAAGAATGAAAATGCTGAGAAGTCAAATGAGTATCCTCTAAAAAAAGAAATCCAAGAAAAAATGAAAAGTTTTTGGAAGTTCTTAAAAGAAAAGAATTTTATAAGTGATGAAAAATATAAAAGACTTACTGGAAAAGATGAATTTGAATTAAGAGGCTTTATGGCAAGACAATTAGTAACTGTTAGACAGACAACTAAAGAAGTTGGAAAGATTCTACAAAAAATAGAGCCTGAAATCAAAATAGTTTATTCAAAAGCAGAAATAGCTTCTTCTTTTAGAGAAATGTTTGATTTTATAAAGGTAAGAGAACTTAATGATACTCACCATGCAAAAGATGCTTATCTTAATATAGTTGCTGGAAATGTTTACAATACAAAATTTACAGAAAAACCATATAGATATCTACAAGAAATTAAAGAAAACTATGATGTAAAAAAAATATATAACTATGATATAAAAAATGCTTGGGATAAAGAAAAGAGCTTAGAAATAGTTAAAAAGAATATGGAAAAGAATACTGTAAATATAACTAGATTTATAAAAGAAGAAAAGGGGCAATTATTTGATTTAAATCCTATAAGAAAAGGTGAAACTTCAAATGAGATAATAGCTATAAAGCCAAAATTTTATGACGGTAGTGCTGAAAAATTAAATGAAAAATATGGATATTATAAATCTTTAAATCCTGCCTACTTCTTATATGTTGAACATAAGGAAAAAAATAAAATAACAAGATCTTTTGAGAGAGTAAATTTAGTTGATGTAAATAATATAAAAGGCGAAAAAAGTTTAATAAAATATTTAATTGAAAATAAAGGATTAATTGAACCAAAATTAATAAAGAAAGTTTATAAAAGACAAGTAATCTTAATAAATAATTATCCTTATAGTATTATAGCACTAGACAGCAATAAATTGATGGATTTTGAAAATTTAAAACCACTATTTTTAGAAAAAAAATATGAAAAAATATTAAAGAATGCTATTAAATTTTTAGAAGACAATCAAGGAAAAACTGAAGAATACTATAAGTTTATCTATCTAAAGAAAAAAGATAGAAACGAAAAAAATGAAACTATTGACTCTGCTAAAGAAAGATACAATATTGAATTTAATAAAATGTATGATAAATTTTTAGAAAAATTGGACTCAAAAGATTATAAAAATTATATGAATAATAAAAAATATCAAGAATTATCAAATGTAAAAGAAAAATTTATAAAATTAAATTTATTTGATAAAGCATTTACTTTAAAATCATTTTTAGATCTTTTTAATAGAAAAACAATGGCTGATTTTTCTAAAGTTGGTTTAACAAAATATTTAGGAAAAATTCAAAAAATAAGTTCAAATGTTTTATCTAAAAATGAATTGCACTTACTAGAAGAATCAGTTACAGGACTTTTTGTAAAGAAAATTAAACTATAGAGGGGAAATCAAAATGAGTGGTTGGAGAGTTGTTGTAGTTACTGGTAGAAGTAAATTAGATTTGAGATATAATAGTATATCTATTAGAAGAGATAATGGAACAGATTTTATTCACATAGGTGAAGTGGGTACTCTTATTTTAGAAACAACTGCTATTTCTATAACAGCAGCACTAATGTGTGAACTTATTAATCAAAAGGTAAAAGTTATATTTTGTGATGAAAAATCCAACCCTCATTTTGAACTTTTACCATTTTATGGTTCACATGATTGCAGTGCTAA
>ERZ773099.3065-NODE-3065-length-11042-cov-15.647037_pt1 | contig 11042 bp, 7 predicted proteins | sample MGYA00511120_ERZ773099 | MGnify/ENA primary metagenome ERZ773099 (study PRJEB29015, sample SAMEA2738012) | human oral metagenome | biome: human oral; feature: human-associated habitat; material: dental | place: China | collected 2104 ... | reverse complement strand
GCCTCACCTCCCTCCTCACCGACACCGCCGAAGAAAAACAAGGACACTAAAAACAACGCCGCCGTCACTAACATTACTGGCCGCAACCAGTTTTTTCAGCGCGAGGCCCGCCTACAGGGGGTTATAGGGGGTTATTTCGTGGTTGGTACCCGGGCCGCCTGAGAAGCGATCCGGACCTCCTGGGAGGTGCGCAGTTCAGCGATCTCGCGGCGCAGTGCGCGAAGCTCCTCCAGCACATCGGCGTGGAGCGCCGCCTCGCCGGCCGCCACGACGGTTGCTTCTGTACGCGATCCAGGTCCGGCCGCTTCTCCGGCAGTATTCTTGGAGGCGGTTGCCCCGGTCGCCTCGGCGTTCGCTGTGCCCGCCTGCTCCTCCGCGGCGATCTCATGGTCCATCTGCCCCATGGTGTCCACAATGACCGCCACGAAAAGGTTGAGCATGGTGAAGGCCGACACCAGGATGAAGGGCACGAAGAACGCCCACGCCCAGGGGCTGTGCTCCATAACCGGCCGGACGATCCCCATGGACCAGCTCTCCAGGGTCATGATCTGGAACAACGAGTACAAGGAGCGGCCAATACTGCCGAACCACTCGGGGAAGGCCTGGCCGAACATGACTGTCGCCATGACGGCGGCGACGTAGAAGATTAACCCCATGAGCAGGGCGATCGCGCTAATCCCCGGCAGGGAGCGCAGCAGCGCCTCAACCACCCGCCGCAGGCCGGGCATGAACTTGATGACGCGGAGCAGACGCATAATCCGCAAGGTTCGCAGCATCGACAACGGCCCGGCCCCGGGCACCAGCGCCACGGCCACCACCAAGAAATCGAAAGTGTTCCATCCGGAGCGGAAGAAGCGCAGCGGCCCCACAGCAATGAGCTTGAGGGCGATCTCAACGAGGAAGACTCCCAGTGCCATGCGGTCCAAGAGGGACAGGGCCTGATGGGCCCGAGAATCGTGGGCGACCATTGTCTCCACGCCGATGGTCACGGCATTGAGCAGGATGATCGCCATAACGGCGTTCTGGACTTTGGGGGAGTGGATCCACGTGTCAAGGTGGCGACGCCACGGGGCGACCGTTGTGCTCAACCGATGACCTCCGTCGTGAGGTAGGGGTGGTGGGGTACCGCCGGGAGTTTAAACGGTTGCGGCGGGATGGCGCATGGGGAAGAGGTGCCCGTCGTCGAGCCGGTGGGCAGTCGGGTGCGGTCAGGGCCGCGGAGACCAACCGCCCTGTGCACCGGGCGAATCGCTGACCAGCAGCCGCGGCCCGACCCGCGCAGAACCCCGCCCTTCCCGAAACGGGATTACTCCGTTATTCCTGGTTGCTCCGGGTTATTCCTGACTCCAGGCCTCCCAGAGTTTGGCGTACTCGCCGCCGAGGGCCACCAGTTCGTCGTGCGTGCCGAGCTCGACGATCCGCCCGTCCATGACCACGGCCACCCGGTCGGCGTCCTGGGCGGTGTACAGCCGGTGCGCCACCTCAATGACGGTGCGTCCGGCCAGCGCCGTGGACAAGGTTCGCTCCAGGGTGCGGGCGGCGCGGGGGTCGAGCAGGGAAGTCGCCTCGTCCAGGATGAGGGTGTGGGGGTCCAGGAGCACCAGCCGCGCCAGGGCCACCTCCTGGGCCTGGGCGGGGCTGAGAACCAGGTGCCCTGAACCCACCATTGTCTCCATGCCCTTGGGCAGGGCATCCACCCAGGTGTGCGCCCCAATGGCTGTAATAGCGCGCGCAATGGTGGCGTCGTCGGCGTCGGGACGCCCCAGGCGAATATTGTCCGCAATGGTGCCCACGAAGACGTGATGCTCCTGGGTGACCAGGGCGACGTGGCGGCGCAGCTCGGTCTCACTGAGGTCCGTCAAGGGCACCCCGCCCACGGTGACCGACCCGGAGGAGGGCGGGTGGATGCCGGCGAGCATCCGTCCCAGGGTCGACTTCCCCGAGCCTGAAGGGCCGACAACGGCCAGCCGCTCCCCGGGCTCCAGGTCCAGATCAATGCCGTGGAGGACTTCGACACCCTCACGGTAGGAGAAGCGCACCTGGCGCAGCTCAATGCGCCTGCCCTCGGGCACGGCGCCGGTCGGGGTGCGGTCGGGGGCGACCTCCTCGACGCCGAGGATGCGCGATAGCGACGCCTGGGAGACCTGCACCAGGTCAATCCAGAACATGAGCTGGCCGATCGACTTGCGCAGTTCCATGGCGTAGAGGGACACGGTCGTGATCGCCCCTAAGGTCGCCCAGCCGTGGGAGGCCAGAAACCCGCCCCACAGCAGGATGAGGACCACGGGAGCCCGCCAGGCGACGTCGAGCACCAGGAAGAGGCGCATGCGCAGGGCGGCGGTGAAGCGCTCCAGGCTCCAGGCCTCGGCGACACTGGCGGCGATGGCGGCCTCGCGCCGGGAGCCAATCCCCAGGGCGTCAACGGTCTGGGCGTGCTCGACGGTTTCGGTGACCACGCCGTTAAGGCGGGCGAAGGCCGCCGAGTTGGCCCGGTAGGCGGGCACGGAGACCCCCAGGTACCAGCGCATCATGATCCACACCGGTGGGGCGATGAGCAGCAGGACAATGGCGAGCAGCGGGTCGGCGACGGCGGCGGCCAGCAGTGTGAAGAGGATGGTCACCACGCACACCATGATTTGGGGAATGCCCACCCGTACCAGGAACTCTATGCGGGAGACGTCATTGGTGGTGCGTCCCACCAGGTCGCCGGTGCCCGCGGATTCGACGGCGCTCAAGGGCAGGTGCACCACGCGGGCCATCATCCGTTCACGCAGGTCGGCGAACACCGACTCGCCCAGGGTGCGGGCGTGCATCTGGGCATAGCGGTTAATGACGGCGCCCAGAATGGTGACGACCACAATGACCGCCACCACGGTGTCAATGTAGGTGACGGTGGCCCGCCCCTGGGAGACGCGGGTGACGAGTTGGCCCAGCATCCAGGGAGCCACGAGGGTGGCCAGGACTGCGGTGATCTGGAGGGCGAGGACGCCGACGAAACGCCACTGGTAGGAGGCCATGATTCCCAGGGTCTTGCGCATAGCGACCCCGCCTGTGGCCAGGGGCAGTGCCATTACCCCACCTCCTGGGCTGGGGCCGGGGTGGCCTGGGTGGAGGAGGCGGCCGGGGCGGGGGATGTCGCTGCCGGGGCGGCCTGGACGGGGGATGCCGCCGGGGTGACTGGGGCGACTTGGGCGGGGTCGCCGGCCGGCGGGGCGGGCGCGCCGACTTCAGCGCTCCTACGCCCTGGAGCGCTTCCACGCCCTGGGGCGGCGGCCGTCGCACAGGTGCCATGAGTGTCATGGTCCGGCCCGCTGCACTCCTCGCCGCTGGCGCGGGCCACAATCCTCCGGTACGTCAAGGCGTCCACGTCACCGGCACGGGCCCGGGCCAGCAGTTCACGGTGCGTTGAACGCGTCAGCAAGCTACCGCCCTCGTCTAGGAGAAGCACCTCATCGCAGGCCTCCAGGACCAGCGGGGAGGCGGTGACCACGACCGTGGCGCGTCCCCGCCGGGCGTCGTGCAGGCGCTGGGCCACCCGGGATTCGGTGTGGGAGTCCAGGGCGGAGGTCGGCTCAATGAGGACCAGGGTTGGGGCCTCGGTGAGCAGGGCCCGGGCCAGGGCCACCCGCTGACGCTGACCCCCGGACAGGGAGAGCCCCTTCTCCGTGATCATGCCCGCCAGCCCTGCGTCCAGGGAGGAAAGCACATCGGCGGCGTCGGCCACCTCCAGGGCCGCCAGCAGCCGCTCATCGCCCTCCAGGCGGTCGGCCTGGGGGCGGACCTGCTGGTCGACGTCGGCGACCCCGGCGCGCTCCTGCTCGGCGCGCACCAGGTCGGCCACCCCCACGGGCACGGGGCTCGGGGCCCCACGTGCATTGAGCGCCTCACGCAGGGTACCGGTGAACAGTTGGGCGGTGGCGCCGGAAACAGTGATGGAGGCGCGCACCTGCCCCAGGCCCATCTGGGGCAGTGGCCGGCCGGACAGGGTGACAATGGGGGCGCTGTCGTCGAATCTGCCCAGGCGCGTGGCCATCTTGGCGCTCAGGCCGGGGTCGGGGGCTACTAGCGCCGTCATCCGACCGGGAGCCAGGTATACGTTGGTGGCGGTGTCGACAATGCCTCCGCTCACAGCCTGCTCGCGCGAGGGGTCCAGTCCCAGGCGCTCGGCAACGGTCCCGGCCTGGGGGCGCACGTGAAGCAGCCGGCTCAGGCGGCGGGCCGCCACCCGGGCGCGGGCGAGGTCTTGCACGGAGTTGGAGAAGACCATGAGCGGCCAGGACAAGTAGGCGGTGTAGCCGTAGAAGGTGACCAGGCTCCCGGCGCTCATGGCCCCGCTGAGGGCCAGGCGCGCCGCCGCCCACACCACGGCGGCCACGAACAGGCCGGGCAGGAGCACCTGGAGGCTCATGAGGATCGACTGGGTGCCGGCCACCTCCACCCCGCGGCGCCGCAGCTCCTGGGAGGCGTCGCGGTAGCGGGTGGCGAAGACGTCCTCCCCGCCAATACCGCGCAGAATGCGCAAGCCGGCCACGGTGTCGGTGGTAATGGTGGTGACCTCGGACTGGGCCTGGCGCTGAACGGCCTGGCGGCGCTGGAGCGGTCGAATGACCAGGGTGACGATCCAGGCCACCAGCGGCATACCGATAAGCACCATGAGCCCCAGGCGCACTGAGGTACCCAGCATGAGGACGGCCACGACCGCGTAGGAGGCGACGGCCCCCAGCAGGGTGGGCAGGCGCTGGGCCAGGTTGCCCAGGTGCTGGGAATCGGAGGCCACAATGGAGGCGACCTCACCGGTGGAGACTTGGCGGGGCAGGGCCGCCCCAGTAATGGAAACCTGCCGGCCCACGAGTCGGTCGACGTCGAAGGTCACCCGCATCCAGCACATCGCCCCGTAGAAGGACAGCAGGGTGTCGCCCACGGCATAGACGACGAAGAGCGCCAGGAGGGCCAGACAGAGGGTCCAGATGCGGCCATTGAGGCCATTCTCAATGCCGGCGTCCAGGGCGGCCCCCAGAAAGGCGGGCACAATCGCCTGAATAATGCTGGCCACCGCTGAGGCGGCGGTGGCCACGGCCAGCGGTGCGGCGGCGCGGCCCAGCAGCCAGCGCAGCAGCGCGGCCGGGGCACTGGGGGGTTCGGGCAGGGGCGCGTCGGGGGAGGGCAAAAAGCGCTCGATCAGGTTGGCCATGGTGGCTTGAGCCTAGCCGGTCGCCCCCACCCCGGGGCGCTCCCTGACAAGAGCGCCCCGGGGCGCCTGGGCTTACTCGGGCTTACTCGGTGGCAATGGCGTCCAGGACCGGCATGCGCGCCGCCCGCAGCGCCGGCCACACGGCGGCAATGACACCAACAACTATTGAGATGACGAGCATGACCACCAACTGCCCCCAGGGTATGGCCAGGGTGGTCAGGCCGTCGGCCTCCAGGACTCGGCGCAGGGCGGCCGCCAGGAAGACCCCGGTGGCTCCTCCCACCACCGTGCCGTACAGGGCGGTGAGCACCGACTCGACCATAATCTCGCCGCCGAGCTGGGCCTTGCCCAGGCCCACGGCTCTCATGAGCCCGATCTCCCGGGTGCGCTCACTGACCGAGAGCACCAGGGTGTTGACAATGCCCAGGATTGCAATGGCGATCGACAGGGCCAGTAGGGCGTACAGCACTGACAGCATCTGGTTGACCTGCTGGCCGATCCGGTCGGACACCTCGTGGGAGTCGAGCACCGCGTACTGGTAGGTCGGTGCCACAATCTCCTCAATGCGGCCGCGGGCGGCCTCGGCGTCGGCGCCATCAACCAGGGACACGAACATGCCCAGGGGGCTGGCCAGAACCTGGGAAGGGTCGGTGGGCGTGGCGCCGGTCCACGATCCGAGCTGAACCACCATATCGGGGGTGGCGTAGAACATGCCGGTGATGCCATCGGGATCGACGACGGCGACCACGGTCGCCTGCACGCCGCCCATGGGGCCTGTGAGGGCGACGGTGTCTCCCACCGATAGACCGGTGTCAGTGTTGGCGGCGAGGTGGGTCGCGTCGAGGTCATCCAGGGAGCCGGACTGGACGGACAGGTCGTAATAGTCGATGTACTCGGCTCCGGGAATGATATTGACCTGGACGATGGGCTGCTGCGAGCCGTCGGGCATGGCCGCGGAGACCACATAGGCCTTGTAGGCGGTGGTGGTGTCGACCTCGTCAAGGGCCTCGATCTGGGCGACCATATCGGCGGGGAGCTGCGTCAGAACGCTGGCCACAGCCGGCTCAACAATGAAGTCGGCCTTCATGGAGTCGTCGACGACGTCGGATACCGAGGAATCGACTGAGGCGGCCAGGGTTGCGCCCGCACACACCAGGGCCATGCCCACCATGAGGGCCCCGGAGGTGTTGGCGGTGCGACGCGGGTTGTGAACAATATTGCGCGCGGCCAAACGACCCGAGGGGCGCAGTAACCGGAAGGGCAGGCCAATGAGCCCCACCACGGGGCGGGCCAGGATCGGGGATATCACCAGCAGCCCCAGCAGGACGGCGCCGGCTCCCACCCCCAGGATGAGGTTGCGCTGCTCCAGGTCCTCGCCCGCCCAGGCGGCTGCTACCGCGGCCAGACCGGCCGCCGTCAACAGGCCCCCAATGATGGTGCGTGCGACCAGCGATTTATCCCGCGCCCCCGAGACGCCGCGCATGGCCTCGACCGGGTGGGTCAGGGCCGCCTCGCGCGCCGGCAGCAGGGCGCCGACGACGGTGACCAGCATGCCCACAACAAGGGAGACGATAATGATCGGGGTGGTCAAGGGCACGCCGTCGGCCAAGGGCATGCCGGCGGCATTGAGCAGGGCCACAATCCCCTTGAGAATAACCGCGCCGACGCCCACCCCCAGCGCCGACCCCACCAGGCCAATGACCACGGCCTGAAGGAAAACGGTGCCGAAGACCGAGCCCGGTGAGGCCCCCACGGCCCGCAGGAGGGCGAACTCTTTGACGCGCTGACGCACGCTCATGGCGAAAGAATTCATAATAATGAAGGAGCCCACGAACATGGCCAGAATGACGAAGACCAGCAGGAAGGTCTGCACGAAACCCAAGATGCTCTCAATGTAGGCATTCCGCTCGTCAATGGTCTGCTCCCGGGTCTGAATCCGCACCGAGTCCGGGAGCGCGGAGGTGATCCGGTCCTTGACGGCCGCCACGTCGGCGCCGCTGTCCACAATGATGGAAATGGAGTTCACCTGCCCGGTGGGGGCGGCGATCGGCATAATCCACTCCCGGTCCATGCCCACCAGCGTGGCCCCGGCCATGGAGGTCCCGAAGCTGAACTCGCCAACCACCGTGACCTCAGTGGGATCACCTTGGATGAGCAGGTGGGTGGAGTCCCCGGGCTTGAGCCCGGAGCGCTCTATGGCGCCGGATTCCAGGGCGATCTCGCCCTCCCCGGAGGGTGCGCGGCCCTGGATCCAGGTAATGTCGGTGTCCTCGGCGCCAATGGGCAGCAGCAGGGTGGGCGCCCCCATGGACGTCACCGGGGTGTCGTCGGCCCCCACCAGGATGCCGGTGAGGGAGGCTTGGGGGGTGGCTTCGGCGACGCCGTCGACCTGCTCGATCTGCTCGGCCAGGGAGGCGTCCACCGGTTCGGTTACGAGATTCGCGGTGCCCACGGTGCCGGTGATGGGCTGGCCGGTGACGTACAGGTCGGCGGTGAAGGTGGAGGAGGTCAGGGCGGAGAACGTGTCGGACAGGACGGCGCGCAGGGCCAGTGTCCCGGACAGGAAGGACACTCCGAGGACCACGGCCACGGTGGTGAGGATGAACTGCCTGAGGTGGGCGCGGATGGAGCGCCAAGCGACGCGAACCATGGTTCAGGCCTCCGTGGAGCCGCGCCCGGTCGGGGCGGGGCCGTCCCCGGGCCCGCCGCCGTCGCCCAGCTCGCGCAGGGCGTCGAGGACGCGGTCCCGGTCGGGGTCGTCGAGTTGGGCGACGACGTGCCCGTCGCGCAAGAAGATGACGGTGTCGGCCCAGGCGGCGGCGTCGGGCTCATGGGTGACCATGACCACCGACTGGCCCAGCTCATCAACGCTGCGACGCAGAATGTTCAGGACCTGCTCAGTGGAGCGGGAATCAAGGTTGCCGGTGGGCTCGTCGGCGAAAACGACGGCAGGATTACCCACCAGGGCGCGGGCGCAGGCCACGCGCTGAACCTGGCCGCCGGAGAGCTCGGCGGGGCGGTGGGACAGGCGGTCGCCCAGGCCCACGGATTCAATCACCTGGTTGAAACGCTCCTTGTCGACCTTGGTGCGGGCAATGTCCAAGGGCAGGGTGATGTTCTCCTCGGCGGTCAGGGTCGGCACCAGGTTGAAGGACTGGAAAACGAAGCCAATGCGCTCCCGGCGCAGCTTGGTCAAGCGGCGCTGGCTCATGGAGGAGACCTGCTCGCCGTCAAGCTCGATAGTTCCCGAGGTCACCGAGTCCAGGCCCGCCAGGCAGTGCATGAGGGTCGACTTGCCCGAGCCCGAGGGGCCCATGACGGCGGTGAAGCGGGCACGCGCAATATCCACGTCAACGGCGTCCAGGGCGGTGACGGCGGCGGCTCCGCGCCCGTATATCTTCGTCAAGGATCTCGCCACAATAACCGGGTCCTCAACCGGCGTGGGAGCTTGGAGAAGAGGCGCCTCAGAAACTGGGTTCGTGCTGCGTAATGTGTGGGTGGGCATATGTCGATCCTGTCACGGCGCCCCTGGTGCGGGCATCGTCCATGCGGTTGACAGCCGGCGCCGCCCTCGGCGACCGCCCCTGCACTGGCCCGGTCCCCGCCGGCGACGGGCGCTAGGAGTCCGGCGTCGATGGCTGCCGGCTGTCCTTCAAGGCCAGCACCCGGCGGGCCGACTCATCCACCCGCGCCGCGACGACCGGGTCGGCGCGGGCCGCCGCGGCAAGGGCTTGGGCCATCTGCGCGGCAACCGTGGGGTCGGCTGCGGCGAGCACCAGGTCGCAGCCGGCCTTGACCGCCAGGAGGGCGCGCTCACCCGCCTCCCAGTCCAGCACCTGCGCCGCCCCGGCGACGTCGTCGGTCATGACCACCCCGGTAAAGCCCATCTCAGTGCGGAGCATGTCGGTGACCACCACCGAGGAGAAGACGGCGGGTGAGGCTCCGTCAATGTGCGAGTACACCGCCGAGGACATCATGATCGACTGTGCGTCGGCGGCAATGGCATTGGCGAAGACCGACAGCGCCTGGTCCCCGGAGCGGGTCGTGACGGTGTCGGTGACCTGGGAGGCGACATCCGTGTTCTCGCTCACCCGGCCCAGGCCGGGGAAATGCTTGTAGGTGGGGATGACGCCGCCGGCCTGCATGCCCTGGGCGAAGGCGGTCGCGCGGGAGGAAACCGTGGCGGCGTCATGGCCGTACTCGCGGCCCCACTGCCCAATGGGGCCGTTGGTTGACGGGTCGGCAATGTCAACCAGGTCGGCCACTGGCGCCAGATTCATGGTCACCCCGACGTCGGCCAGCTCCCGGCCCCAGGCGGTGGCCGAGGAGAGCAGCTGGTCGGCCGTTTGCGCCGACTGATCGAGCGCGGAGGGGATGGTGGAAAAGCCGGGGCCGGCCAGGACCTGGACCTCCCCGCCCTCCTGGTCGGTGGCCACCAGCAGGGGGGTGTTGTGGGTGGTGGTGGGGCCAACCAGGTCGGTGAAGGACGTAATGACCTCGCGCACGGCCGGGCCGCCCGCATGGGACCTGCCGGAGATGAAGATATTGCCCACGTGGTGGGACACGACGGCGTCGGTGGAGGCCGGGGCGGGCGCGGAGGCGTCCACACCGACCATGAGGAGCTGGCCGACCTTCTCCTCCAGGGTCCAGCCCGCAAGTGGATCCGCGCTCGCGGTTCCCGACGGTGTCGGCGTGGCCGTAGCCGGTGAGGGGGCGGGGGCCGTCGTGGATGGGCTCGCAGTCCGGGTGCCCTGTGGGCTGCACCCGGCCAGGCCCGTGGCCCCGAGTAGCGCGGCCATGACCACCGGGCGCCGGCCCACCCGGCCGAGGCGATCGGGGCGGCGCGACCCGGCGGATGCGGTGGGGGCTGGGGCGGTGGGGTCCTCCGGGGTTGAGCCCGTGGTGGAGCCCATTGCGGCTGAACTGGAGGGGCCCGCCGCGCCCGGCGCGGCGGGCCGGCGGCGGCCCTTCATGACCAGCACCCTAGGGCACGGGCATGCGCCGCGGGAGTCCACCACGAGCCCCGGCCCCCCGCGGCCGGCCCCCTAGCCCGGTGGCCATGGAGATATTGCGCTCCCCGCCTCCGGCCCCCCGCGGCCGGCCTCCTAAGGCACGGGCACACCGGTGCGCAGTGCGGTGGGGCAGCGGGCGGCGCGGCTGGGTCGGGGGTCGCGCCGCGCCGCGGTGCGCAGTGCGGTGGGGGAGCGGGGCCCGTGCCGAAAAGTTCGAAAGTCCTCAGGCCCACCCCAGCTGGTGGAGCCGCTGGTCGTCTATGCCGAAGTGGTGGGCGATTTCATGAATGACGGTGACCTCGATTTCCTGGACCAGCTCCTCGCGGGTGGTGCACCACCGCTGGAGGGGGCCGCGGAAGATGAGAATGCGGTCGGGCAGGGCCATGGACCAGCCCTCGTCGCGCTCGGTCAAGGGCACGCCGTCGTATAGGCCCAGAAGGGTCGGCAATCCTTCTGAATCGCGGTCTTCGGGGCGCAGCATGTCGGGGTCGGGTTCGTCGAGGACGAGGATGACAACATTGTCCATGGCCTGTGCGAGATCCGCGGGAATGAGGTCCAGGGCGTCGGCCACGGCCTCCTCGAAGGCCTCATTGGACAGGTGCACGGGGCTCATGGGGGGAGCCTTCCATATGGCCTCTACAGTGGTGCCGCTCTTCGACCTGCGGGTTGCCGGACAGGGCGCGTGAAGATCGGTGAGGAGGGTCACGTCGAACAGATTTGCGTGGCGCGCGTGCCGCCCCTTAGTGTTCTACCCGGTTCGAGGCGCGACGACGCCAAGGGCACAGGCCCCCATCGTCTAGCGGCCTAGGACCCCGCCCTTTCACGGCGGTAGCACGGGT
>ERZ773099.3064-NODE-3064-length-11042-cov-16.973514_pt1 | contig 11042 bp, 8 predicted proteins | sample MGYA00511120_ERZ773099 | MGnify/ENA primary metagenome ERZ773099 (study PRJEB29015, sample SAMEA2738012) | human oral metagenome | biome: human oral; feature: human-associated habitat; material: dental | place: China | collected 2104 ... | reverse complement strand
CTAGGAAGCTACGGTAGCGCTCGTCCCACAGCATGCGCTCGTCGAGGCGGGCCAGACCGTTCTTCGAGTTAGGCGTGTAGACATTCACGAACCAGTAGCCTGTGAACTCCAAGGCGCAGACGCGACCCTCGTCCTCTGCCACGGGAGATCCTATCTGGCGCACCACCTGCAGGGGCTCCTCCCTGCTGAAGACCGCCGTGCCCGAGTAGCCCTTGCGCTTGGCGAAGCTCCAGGTCTGCACGTAGCCCGGGATGTCAAGGTCCACCTGCCCCTCCTGGAGCTTGGTCTCCTGGATGGCGAAGACGTCTGCCGAGCAGGAGTTAAAGACCTCGGCAAAGCTTGGCTCCTTCTTGAGTACGGCGCGCAGGCCGTTTACGTTCCACGATACGAGCGTGAGCTCGCGCGCGTCGGTGTCTGAGTCGGTCGTGGGGGTACTGGGCGTATCGCTCACAATGTCTCCTTCTGCTGGGAAGTCGTGTCTGGTTGACAGGGACGGTCTGGGTGCGCCTGACTTTCCTGCGGCAACCCCGGGCTTCATGCCCTACCGTCTGAGGTCAGGAAGGGTCCTCCATCCCTTTGCGTGTGTGGTCTCTCGCACAGGCCATGCCTACGGCTCGATGACGATGTACCCGTCATCACCATCCGCCTCGCGGACTTGGGCCTGAATCGCGGAGGGATCGGGATGCGGTCCCGCGTCGGCGGACCCAAAGAGAAACTCGCGCCATATCGGCAGGTCGCGCATGCCTTGCGCGTGACCCCGGTCGTAGGCCTCGGTCAGCCTTGCCGTGCTCAGTGTGTCGCTCTCGATGGGCATGGCGTCGGGATAGACGATGAGGCAGCGCCCCTCCCGTGCGAGCCGCTCCACGCGGGCGAGTTCCTCGTTGTAGCGCTCCCAGCGGGTGAGCATGGCGTTGCGCAGATAGGGGTAGTCGCGTGAGACGAGGCTCTGCATGCGCAGCTCGCGCTTGGTGGGGGGTTGCTTGCGATAGCCCTTGGGACGCGTTGCCACAAAGAAGAAACGTCGGTAGCCCGCCTCCTCAGCCAGTCTGACAGGGATGCCGGCCCCCTTGCCCAAACCACCGTCCAGCAGCACCCTGCCGTTTACGGGAAGCGGCTTCATGGCGCCCGGCAGGGTGGAGCTTGCGCGCACGAGGTTGATCATGGTCATGACATCCGGCATGTCCTCTTTGCCAAACGTTAGGGTTCTGCCGGTGTCACGCTCGAACGTCTGAATGCGAACCTGAGCGGGGTTTGCGCAAAACGTCTCCCAGTCAAAGGGCAGAAAGCCATCCTCGACGCAACCCGCATAGAGGTAATCGGCGTTGAAGAGGCCCGTGCCCTGGACGATCGACCGTATGCCGCCAATCTGTACGCCCGCTGGCTTCCGAGCGAGAAACGCCGCGCGTGTTCGATGCAGGTCGCGTGAGGTGTAATCGACGGTGTGGCTTGCCCCCGCAGAGAGGCCGCACACGAAGCCGAAGTGGAACTGTTGCTCGAGGAGGACGCGGGCAAACCCTGCCGTATAGGCACCGCGATAGCCGCCACCCTCGAAGACGAGGGCGCAGTCCGATATGTTGGTGTCGAGTGCTGCCATGGGATAAGGCCTCTCTTCCTCGGTCTTGTTGTCTACAGTTTCCCCAATTTCCTCGACGAGGGGGCTGCCGTCTGCGCAAAACCGTCGAATGCCCGCGACGCGCTCGCTCGAGGCGCGGTAGGATACTGGAAGTGAAGGCTATGACGGGAGGCGGGTATGGCACAGACGATCACCAACGCGGCTGAGGCGGCAAAGCAGCTCAGAGGGAGGGTCGAGCGGGCGAAAGACGTGGTTTTCTTTGGTGGTGCGGGCGTCTCGACGGCAAGCGGCATACCTGACTTCAGGAGTCCCACCGGCCTCTACAACCAGCACTTCTCGACCAGCTACTCGCCCGAGGAGCTGCTGAGTCACCACTTCTACCTACAACACCCCGAGGAGTTCTTCGACTTCTACCGCAAGATGATGTGCGCGCCCGAGGCCCGCCCCAACCAGGCGCACAAGAAGCTCGCTCAGCTTGAAGCTGAGGGCAAGCTGAGCGCCGTCATCACGCAAAACATCGATGGCCTGCACCAGGCGGCGGGCTCCAAGCACGTGATAGAGCTGCATGGCTCAACACACCGCAACGTTTGCCAGAACTGCGGTACCGTCTACTCGCAGGAATGGGTGCTGTCAACCGAGGGCGTGCCTGTCTGCGAGAGTTGTGGTGGTCGCGTGAAGCCCGACGTGGTGCTCTATGAGGAGGCGCTCGACGAGAGGGACATCGTGGCTGCGGTGGACGCCATCTCACACTGTGACATGCTAATCATCGGCGGGACGTCGCTTGTCGTGTATCCGGCCGCAGGGCTCGTGCAGTACTTCTCTGGGGATGACCTCGTGATATGCAACATGGGGGGAACCCCGCAGGATGGTCGGGCAGACCTCGTGTGCGACTGTGACATCGCAGGGGCGTTCGATTGGTAGTGACGGGCATGCGCGCGTGGCTCGCGCCGAATGGGCGTGAGGTGGTCCGGGGCATCGTGATTTTGCGATAGGGGTGTAAGAAGCTACAATCAGTGAGACAATTGTGCTGTTGTGCACGGTGCGCGGCATCCTTGCCCCGGGAGGTTCGACCCATGCTTCGAGAGGATTACTCAATCTGGTGCTGTGGCAGACATGAGCTGTCACTGACGCGTCCGCGCGTCATGGGCATCCTTAACGTCACACCAGATTCCTTCTCGGATGGTGGGGAGAACCTCGATCCCCAGGCGGCCATTGCCCGGGCGCTCCAGATGCTCGATGAGGGCGCCGATATCATCGACGTGGGTGGTGAGTCCACGCGTCCGGGTCATACGCCCGTAGACCCCGAGGAGGAGGGCAATCGCGTCATTCCCGTCATCCGCGGTATCCTCGCGGAGGCCCCCACGGCGATCGTGTCCATTGACACCCGTCATGCCGCCATCGCCAAGATTGCGGTGCGTCTTGGTGTCTCCATCATCAACGACGTCTCGGGCTTTAGTGATCCTGCAATGGCGCGCGTGGCGGCCGAGTCGAACTGCGGCTGCATCATCATGCATTGGAGCAAGATCAGAGGCGTGAGTACCCGTCGTTCTGTGACGCTCGACTCCCCGCGCCTCCGTTCGCGTCGCCCGGTACAGCCGCGCACGGTACCCACCAGCACGCGCCGCTTCACCCTGCCCGAGGAGGCCCCTCTCATGCGTGAGGTCATGGGCTTTCTGGGCGACCAGGCCCGCACGCTCATGCGTGCCGGCGTGAGTCACGATCGCATCTGTATAGATCCTGGTCCTGGCTTTGACAAGTCTGCCGATGAGGACATCGTCATCGAGCGAGCCACGAGAAAGCTCGTCTCCATGGGCTATCCGGTCATCACTGCCCTCTCGCGCAAGCGCTCGGTCGGTGCGGTGTCGGGCATCCGGGAGGCACGGGAGCGGGATGCGGCCAGCGTCGGCATGTGTCTCTCTGCCATAGAGGACGGCTCGCGTATCGTGCGTGTGCATGACGTTGCGGCGACGGTGCAGGCCATCAATGGCTACTGGTCCGTCGCCAAGGCCGACGCGCGTCAGGCCTTCGTGTCACTTGGGTCGAACGTGGGTGACCGCGTAGGTAACCTTACCCATGCGGTCAAGCTCATCAACAAGATTCCGCTTACCCGGGTTGTTCTGGTGAGCCGTGCGTACGAGACCGAGCCGGCCTACAACATCGCGACGCCGGTTGCCAACGCCGTGGCGGAGATTCGCACGGAGCTCCATCCGCTCGTGCTGCTCGATGCCCTGCTTGGCGTGGAGGATGAGCTCAAGCGTGTGCGCGATCCCAAGCTCGCCGGTCACGGGCCTCGCACCATTGACTGTGACCTCGTCTTCGTCGAGGGGGAGCAGCATGCGGGCAAGAGGCTCACGCTGCCCCATCCGCATCTGGGCGAGAGGGACTACGTCCTCGTCCCGATGGAGGATCTCCTGCATGATCCGGTGCGCTTCCTGATGCATGCGGGCGTTCCCGTCTATGCTCCAGAGGAGCGTGTGGGCCATGTGGTCTCCGAGCTGGGTGAGCTCGATTGGCGGGAGGAGTAGCGAGGGTCGCGATGGTGCGGCGGCGGTTCAGGTGTGACCGGGTGGACAGGGCCTGCCGTGTACCCCTACCAGCCTAGCCCTCGCGTTTCTTGGCGCGATGCTCCCATATCTGGTAGATGCCCCGTACGGTGAGGTCGGGATCGAGGGCATCAAACAGATTTGTCGCCCGCGCGATCTCCCGCACAAGGCCCCCAGTGCCCACGATTGGCACCTTGCTCAGTCCGGGGTCCTCCGCTCTCAGCTCGCCTACGATGCGCCTGACGAGGCCCTCTGCCTGTGCCGCCGCACCTATCACTATCCCTGACTGCACGGCCGTCTCGGTGTCGGTGCCCAAGGCGTGCGCTGGCACGACGAGGCTCACGCTCGAGAGGCGTGCCGCCTGCGAGAAGAGCGCGCGTGCCGAGAGCATGAGGCCCGGCATGATGGCACCTCCCCGAAAGGCACCGCACCCATCCACGACGTCGATGTTCGTTGCCGTTCCAAAGTCGACTACGATGACCGGCGCCCCATAGGATGCCCGCGCAGCCACTGCGTTGGCGATGCGGTCGGCACCGACCTGGCGCGGGTCTGGCATGGCGATCTTGATCCCGCAGTCGCGCGTCGCATCTACCGTGAGCACGTCCTCTTGCTCGAGGATATGGCCGAGCATGTAGTGCCACTCTCGTGTCAGCACGGGCACGACGCTGGCAATGGCCACGTGCCTCACGTCCGCGAGGTCGAGGCCAAGCATCAAAAAGTAGCCGAAGAGCCTCTCGTGCAGCTCGTCAGCCGTGTCGGTCTTGTCCGATGCCATGCGCCACTGACGCAGGAGCTGTCCTGCCTCGTTAAAGAGCCCAAGCGTCGTCTGCGTGTTGCCGATGTCCACTGTAAGAAGCATGCTGGTCTCCAACCAGTGCGGGGCGCCACGTGCCGGCGCCAGGTGATCAAGAGCGCTTCTGTTTTGCGTCTAGCTTAGCGCTCTGCACCCCGTCTTCACAATCTGACTACGTCTGCATCGGCATGAGCGAACAAATCTGATACAGTGATACGGCTCGAAGCCTAAGGGAAGGCCCCAAGGGCGTACCATCCTCGCCTGGTCGGAAACCAGGCCAACCAAGGGAGTTCCAAACATGAAGCAAGGTATCCATCCCAAGTACGTGGAATGCACCGTTCGTTGCACCTGTGGCAACACCTGGGTCACCCGCTCCACGAAGAGCGAGATGACCATAGATCTCTGTGACAAGTGCCATCCCTTCTACACCGGCCAGCAGAAGCTTGTTGACACCGGTGGGCGTGTCCAGCGCTTCTCTGACAAGTTTGGTGGTGCCGCCGCAGCCCAGCTCAAGAGGGCCCAGGAGGCCAAGGCCGAGAAGGCCGCGAAGGCCGCCGAGGCTGCTGCCGCGAAGAAGGCCGCCAAGGAGGCCAAGGCTGCCGAGAAGGCCAAGCGTGCCGCTGAGTACGCCAAGAGGTCCGAGGCCAAGGCTGTTGAGGCGGACGCTGCCAAGGCCCCCGAGGCACCCGAGACCGGAGCTGTAGAGGCCGCCGAGGCGACGACCGAGGTCGCGCCCGTTGAGGAGACCTCCGCAGAGTAGCCATGAGTTCCCGGGCGGCAGTCCAAGGGCAGCCGCCCGGGAACTTTGCCTGGAGTTTGCCCGGAGAGGTAAGCTTCTCGGGTGGGTCCTCGGCGAGTTGTAGGTGAACTTAGGTCAGTCCCGTGCGTCAGCCCTGTCTGAGCGCGTGGGCAGGGTCCGTTTGTGTCGCACGCAAGGTGGGCGTAAGGCCCGAGACGAGACTTAACGTCATCCCCACTACCACCGAGACGGGGATGATAAGCGGTGAGGGGGATACCAGAGCTGCCTCTTTCGTCAGACTTTGGACGACGAGGGACAGCGGGACAGACAGCAACAGGGCAAAGAGTGCGCCGAGGATGCCCGCGCACATCCCCACGGTTACGTTTTCCCAGCAGAACAGTAAGACGACATCACGCCTCGATGCTCCCAGCGCGCGCAGGATGCCGATCTCTCGGCGCCGTTCGATGACAGCCACGGATGTCACCGAAAAGATCATGATGGCGCTCAGTCCCAAGGCCAAGATCATGAGAATGATAAGTGCCCAGCTCACGAGGCTGATGACGCTCGTTACCTGATCGACCTCGGCCTGGTTGAGGCTGGCATAGGTCACGGGTGCCTCACCGTCTGCGAGGGTGGCGTTATAGGAGTCAAGCTCACGGATAATCTGCTCGCGCCCCTCCACGCTCGATGGGAAGATCTGGATTGATGTCGGTTCGTGTAAGTCGGCCACACCGAGCTTGTCCATGTTCTCTTGATAGGCATGATTCAGGGTTGCGGGTGCATATGACTCGATGATGGCCGTGAACTGGTCGTCAGGAAGCGCGGCGACCTTGCGCACGTCATCCTGCGACACATAGAGTCTGCCTGAGGCGTCAAAGTAGTCCTTAAAGCGATCGCCCAGGGCCATGACCTGCTCGTCATTGAGGCTCTTGAGGTAGTCGAGCTTTCTTTGCGAGAGCAGGGAGCTGTCGATGGCCGAGAGGAGCGCATTTCTGGTACGCTCTGCCTCCATCGCGCGGTTGGAACCCCTCGACTCGGACGCGAAGTCCACTCCGGTGAAGACGTCCACGTTGGGGCTGCCCGCCTGCTGACGCGCTATCTCGCTCGAGCTGTTGTGATCTATGATCCATGGGATAAGCTCGGAACTGTAGCCTATGGCGCCTACCTCGGGGACGCTGGCTATCTTGTCAGACGCACGTACGACGCCGACGATCCTGAGTTTCGGGGCGCTTGCGAGGACGTCCTTCATGCGTCTGGCGTTGCCATTGGCAAGGTCCCAGCCTCCGTCACCCTTGTAGTAGTAATCGCTCTGGGGCACGATGCCAAACTCGAGTCCCAACAGCCTCTCGAAGGAATATGCGTCATCAAGGCCCGGGATGCGGACATCCTTGCCCATCATAAGGTCAACGGACACCTCGCGGATGCCCTCGAGGTCTGCCAAGCCAGTGGCATAGGCGAAGTAGTCGGACACGCGTCCATCGTGGTCGCAGATGATGACGGCTTCGTCGTAGGAGTTGGGCATGTGGCCGGCCATGACCTCGTAGGGACTGGCGCCCGTTTCCTCGTTGTAGGGGATCTCGCGCAGCAGCGACGCTGCGTCAGGCAGGATGTCCGAGACGGCCCTCTCACCATCCTTGCCAAAGATGTGATCAAGCGAGAGGTTGTCGAGGATGGTCACCCTGCCATCCTGGACGATCTGCCTACCGTTGGCGTCATAGAGGTTGATGCCGACGTCATAGTGGCGCTGGACGTCATAGGCATTCTGCCGGATGTGCGAACGGTCTGAGTCCACGTAGCGCATGAACTGCTCGAGGTCGCTCTTCTTGCTGTGCGCGAGGGCTGTCGCCGCAACCTTCTGGGCCACATGGCTGAGCGTCACCTCGCTGGGGGCATCACCGCCTTGCTGGTCGTTGCCATGGAGCGTGTCAAGGGCACTGAGCGCGACGCCCACGAGCGACGCCTGCGTGCCGTTCTGCCTGAGGACCAGCGGGTTGCTGGCTAAGGAGGCGATGCCTATGCGGTCCATGTAGGCGTGTGCCCCACTCTGGACGGCAAAGGTCAGGCCCGTGCCCGTGATGCCTATGGTTGCGACGAGTAGCGTGATGAGCGCGCGTTGGAGCTTGTTACCCAAGTGCTGTCGTATGAGACGGGCAAACATGCCAGCGCGCCCCGGATGCCTCGGGCGCCTTAGGCCCCCAAGGCCCCCATCACCTGCGTTGTCAGCCTTTGCCGCGCGCGACCCGCAGGCGTCAGACACTGGCCCGGACCGAGTCAGGTCGCTCTCGACCGTGCCCTCTCCCAGCTTGATGATGCGATCGGCGTAGCGCTCGGCAAGCCCCTGGTCATGCGTCACGATAACGACGAGACAGTCTTGGGCGATGGTGGAGAGGGTGCACATAACGTCCTCCCCGCTCGCGAGGTCAAGCGAACCTGTGGGTTCGTCTGCGAGCAGGATACGCGGACCCTTGACTATGGCCCGGGCGATGGCGACGCGCTGGGTCTCCCCGCCCGAGAGCTCGCTGGGCATTCTGTCCTGAAAGTCTCCCAGACCGACAGCCTCGAGCGCCTGGGCCACAGCTGCGTCTGGATCACCGCCGACAGGACCCTCGACCTCAGGACTGCTGATGTTTTTGAGGTCGAGGGCGCAGCGCACGTTGTCGCCTACGCTCAGATAGCCGATGAGAGACGCGTCTTGGAACACGAAGCCGACGTCTTGTCCCCTGTACCTGTCCCAGTCCGTCTCGAGAAAGTCCCTCGTGGACCTGCCGTCGATTTCGAGTTCTCCCTCAAAGTTGCCCTCGAGGCCACCCAAGATATTGAGGAGCGTTGTCTTGCCGCAGCCCGAGCGTCCCAAGATGCAGACGAGACCGGTGTCTGCAAAGGAAAGGGAGACCTGATCTAAGACCAGGCGCTCCCCGTAGCCCTTGCATATGTCTGTGGCTTGCAGCATCGACCCGCTTTTCGTGCTCTAGCGCACGTAGTAATCAGACTGCATCGAGTTGTACAGGTCGGCGAAGCCCTTGAGGTCGCTGCTCTCCTGAATAGCCTCAGGTGTGCCACTTAGGAGTACGACGATGCTGTAGTTGTCGTACTCTATCGAGACGGCCCACCCCATGCTTGCGCGGCCCATAAACGAGGCTGTGTGGAAGCCCTTTGCCTTCGTGTAGTTGGAGATCTTGTAGTTTTCAATAGCCGAGTTGAGGCCGAGCTCGCGCTCATTGCTGCTGGAAGAGGTCTTGGAGGTGGAATCGATAAAGCGCTGCAAGTCAATTGCCGTGAGCCCGACCGCGCCCGCGTGGTCGAAGTCGAGGCCGGACTTCTGGATCGTATCAACAAGCTGCTGGCTTGTGAGGCCACTGGTCTTCACGACGGTCATGTATGCGACGATGCCCGTGCTCGATGCGGAGAGGGCAGATGAGCTTGAACTGCGATAATCGAAGTTGGCAAGGGCCCACTGTCCATTAAGCTGGTCAAGCTCTTGGTCGCTCAGTTGCAGGACCCCGTCGAGATTCTTTGGTGGTTGACGCTCGAGGTCATTGGTCTTGTTGGTGATAAACTGAGCCATCGCTTCGTTCGAGAAGTACATGGGCTGATTCCCGGCAACGTTTTTGCAGATCGCGTTTGGCAGGATGGCATTGACGTCGCCGCTTCCCGTAAGCACCTGTGAGAGCTTGGCGTTAGCCGCAGTCCCAGAGATGGTGGGGAGAACGAAAAACCAGACCGCAGCTATGACGGCGACGAGTGCGAGTGCCGCCACAAGAAGGGGACCGCGCCCCCTCTTGTGCGTCTGCGCGCTCGTATCCTTGGAGGGCATGCTGGTTGGCATGGTCTGGTTGGGGAAGGAGGACGTCGGCTGCCACGTGGACTGTGCCGGCGCACCAAAGGGTGTAGCTTGGCCAGGGGTGGGTGAGTCCTGCGGCAGCTGCGTGGTGGACGTTGGCACTGCTTGGGTCCCCGTTCCTAGTTGTGTCTGCGCGTCCGTGGGCGGCTGGACCTGTCTGTCTCGTGCCTTTGAGTCAGGTCGTGTTACGGGCGTTGACATCCACTCGCTTGCTTGCGCCTGCGCACCCTGCGTGCCCGTGCCTGGCCGCTGGACCTTTGGGGTCGCGATCACCTGGGCATCTGCGTCTGAGCGCCTGATCTTGCTGGCTTGTGGGTCCTGCCCTGAGGGAGCCTGAGCGTCCGCGCCCGGCTGCGCCCATGGGCTTGGTTGCGGCTGCGCCTTTGGATCTGCGTCCGCGTCCGGCTGCGCCTGCGCGCCCCGTGCCCGAGCGCTCATTGGCGTCTTAGGGGCAGGTCTCCACGGGGCCTTTCGCTCCTGCGTGTCATGAGAATCGGTGTCTGGCTCTGACGTGGACGCACCAAGGGACGACTGAGATTTCCGCTCCTGTGTCAGGGCGTTCTGTCGTGTCTTGGGTGCGGGCCTCCAAGGACCTGGCTGGGCTTCAGTGCTTGCACTCGGCCGCGCTTCATCTGCGCTTGTCTGGACTGTGGGGGTTGCGTCTGTCTGGACTTTTGCATCTGGTTGCGCGCTTGTGTCCGCGGGGGCTTTCGGGGTTGTGGCTCCCCGCGTACCTGTCTCAGGCGGGACTGTGGTGGCCTGCGGACCCATCCTCGAGGGGACCTGCGCCGTTGAACCTGCGCCTGCGCCCGGCTGCGGCCATGGGCCTGCCTGCGCCGGCGCGCTCGGGCTGGGCTGCGCTGCGGGTGGCCACGGGCTGGGCTGAGTCGGCGCGCTCGGGCCTGCCTGCGCCTTGGGCTGCGCCGGCGCCCCGCTGCCCGGCGCTGTCGCGGGTGCTCCCATGCTCGTGGGTGCAGCCGTGGGTCCCTGCGCCCACATGCCCGTCTGGGCTGTGCCTGCCTGCGCGCCCGGTTGGCCCTGCATGCCCTGGACGCCTGTGCCAAACTGCGCCGCAGGCGTCCACGTGGGCCCCTGCGCCGCAGGAGCCCCATGTCCTGCGCCCGGCTGTCCCATAGGTGCCTGTGGGACGCCGTCCGCTTGGACTGGCGCCGACGTTGGACTTTGCCGTTGCTTTATCTCCGTTATGCAGTGCGTGCAGAATGTGGCACCGTCTTCCAATTGAGCCCCGCAGTTAGGACAGAACATGTTCGCTCCCTCTATCTTTTATCGATCGGGTCAAGAACCTGTCAATGGCATCCGCAGCCATTGCGAACCATTTTACCAGAGAGGCGTGCGGGACTTGTGCGAGATGATAGGTGGCCAGGGCGCGCTGAGGTCCCGTGGACACGCCGGCCACGCCGTGAACGCGGCATGTTCCACCTACCCCCATGCATGAAGCGCGCTTGTGCGTGGTAAACTTGCAAGGCTGACCAGTGCAAGGAGACAACCATGCGTGACAAGCTAGAGAGGCTCATCGCTGCGTACGAGGAGCT
>ERZ773099.3063-NODE-3063-length-11044-cov-16.305578_pt1 | contig 11044 bp, 10 predicted proteins | sample MGYA00511120_ERZ773099 | MGnify/ENA primary metagenome ERZ773099 (study PRJEB29015, sample SAMEA2738012) | human oral metagenome | biome: human oral; feature: human-associated habitat; material: dental | place: China | collected 2104 ... | reverse complement strand
TATCCGGTTGCAGTTCTTGTCCGTCCTTATCAAGTATCTTTATATCAAATACTATACTCTCATCCAAGCTTGCTTCTTCGTCCTTAAGTTTCTCATCTATAGCAACTTCTACCTTTTCTTTGTCCGCTTTCTTAAGTATCTTTTTTACACTTAATCTTGCAGTTTTAGGAAATACTCCGCTATCTGCATACACATTTACACTTATGCCGTCAACACTTACAGTTTTGTTAAAAACCGCTTCATCATAGTCTTCATTGTAAGTTACTGACTTATCCGTTTCAGATACATCATAGACAGCTTCTTTTTGTTCTACTTGCATTTCCAAGCCGCTTTCTTCCAACTGTTCTAAAACATTACCCTCTAAATCATCCTTACCTGCCGAAAGCAACTCTGAGTTCGGAAAATTCCTATCCGAATCGGTATTTTCTACAGAAGTTTCCAATACTTCTTGATTTGCAATATTTCTCGGCTCTCTTATTTCTGCATATGCAGGCGAATACGAAAGTGATGAAAATATTAACAGCATCGATAAAGCTATAGCACATTTTTTTCTTAACATATCATCCTCCATTTTTATTTTGTGCTTACAAAAGTGAGTAGTATATCACTTTTTAATTACTGATTTACTATGATCTAATTTATTAAACATTAATTACATTTTTTACTTTTGAAATACGAACTTTAACATTTACTTATTATATACTTAAATATTCTTTTAGGCAATAATAATTCTTATGGAATATAGAGATTTTTTTTAGTTTTTGTAAAATAATCTTAAAATGTATTTTACGAGGTGTTTAGTTGAAAGAGCTTAATTATGTTGAAATAGGACGAAGAATCAAGAAAGCCCGTGTTAATATGGGAATTTCTCAAGAGGCTGCTGCCGAACTTTGCGGCTTATCCCCTTCTTTTTACAGTAATATTGAAAGAGGGGTTAAAATTATGTCTCTTAATACCTTTATTTCAATATGCTCCGCCTTTTCTTTAAGTGCCGATTATTTACTTAAAGACTCCCTGCCAAGCTCTGATAACAATGTACTCAACATTCTTTCTGAGGCAAAAAAATCAGGCAGAGTGCAATATGAAAAATACATAAAGGCTATAACAGCTCTTGCTGAAGTTGTCGATCAGCTTTAGCCATTATAGCCCTTATAAGTTTTGTTTTGGTATGCTGCCAGCACACTCAATAAGATAATTCTCTTACATATAATGCAGCAATTCTATAAATTAGAAATATCCTATACTCCCGTCTTTGACAGTTGTAGCATAAAGACCTTGTAAAGTTCCTATTTATAGGACTTACATGGCTTCTTCCTTTTTTGCTTTCCGCTTCAAGCATCTTGCAGGCACAATCACCAAGATTTCGAATGTTACATTAGAATTAAATACTTGCCCCTGTACCTGCACAACAGATTGTTTTCCGACTTCAATAGTTAATGGGGATTAGAGTTAAAATCACTATGATGTTGTAGTCTATAAAAGGCTATCTCGATCTAAAGCGATGTGATATAATGAATTTCAACACAACAATAACTGTGATTATCTATTAGAATTAGTGTAAAAATACTTTCATAGCCATTTGCGCCTTTGATTGGCAACAAAATGTAAATAATATGGAAAAGTTCAAATAAAAAACTTACAAGAATTAATAAACATTTTTTGATATCAACAAAATAGTAGATTTTATAAAAAATTAAGGAGGTATCTTGGAAGATAGAATTATTTTATATCAGGAAGATGACAGAAATATAAATGTAAATGTTTACTATAAAAACGAAACATATTGGCTTACTCAAAAATCCATGGCTGAGTTGTTTGAAACTTCCAGTGATAATATAAGCCTACATCTTAAAAATATATTTTTTGAAGAGGAATTGTCTGAATTCTCAACTACCGAGGAATTCTCGGTAGTTCAAAAAGAAGGTGCACGAAATGTTAAAAGAATGCTGAAGTTCTACAACCTTGATGCAATTATCGCCGTAGGTTACAGAGTCAACTCAAAGAAAGCTACAAAATTTAGACAATGGGCAACCAAAACATTGCGTGAGTATATTATCAAAGGCTTTGCTCTGAATGATGATATGCTTAAAAACGGTAAACCTTTCGGGCAAGACTACTTCAAGGAACTTTTAGAGCGTGTGCGTTCCATCCGTGCCAGTGAGCGCCGTATATGGCAGCAAATAACAGATATATTTGCAGAGTGCAGCATAGACTATGATGTGCATACGGATATTGTTGATAATTTCTATGCAATGGTTCAAAACAAGTTCCACTATGCCATAACAGGACAAACCGCCGCTGAGATTATATATAATAATGCTGACAGTACTAAAGAGCATATGGGACTTACTACATGGAAAAATGCACCAAGTGGACGAGTCTTGAAAAGTGATGTATCCATAGCTAAGAACTATCTTAATGAAAAACAAATCAAGCAACTAGAAAGAGCTGTATCGGGATATTTTGACTACATAGAAGATTTAATTGAGCGTGAAAATGTTTTCACTATGGAAGATTTCGTTAAAAGTATTAATGAATTTCTTTCATTTCGTAGATATGATGTACTGACACATAGTGGTAAGATAACTTCAAAATCTGCAAAAGAGAAAGCAAATTCAGAATATGATAAGTTCAATAAGACACAAAAAATACTATCTGATTTTGATAAACGCATTAAAAAATTAAAACAATAAAAAATCTCATCTGCTTTATCTTTTTTTAATAGTATTCAAACTTCCCATACCCTAAATTAGACCAGTACATTAAAGCTTATACATTTCAGCTAATAAAATTTCCGATTTTGTTAGCTGAAGTATTAATTTTTTAATATACTGACCCAATTTTGAGTGTGTTAAGTTTGAGTAATAGCACTTATTATAAGCCAATCTTAATACATACTTACCATAGATGCACCAATAATGATAAATCCTATAATGATATATGTAAATATAAGCAATATCTTTCCTAATCCTTTGCCCATATTCATTTTATATGCCACTTTATCAAAACTCCCTACAAAGTAACCCAACCCCAAAGTCGAACCTAAAAATCCCAAAATCGAAACCGGATTAAACATATTTTTTACAGCAATACTTGATATTATAGACATTAAATAATAAAGGATCATATATAAATAATATATTATTGCTAAAGTCATCTTTACCTTATTGCCTGATCTGAAACCGGGTATACTTCTTATAATTCGCCTTTTAATTATGCTTTTATTATTGATCTTATATCCCAATAAATCCAGTATTTCCTCTATCTCGTAACGATCAGCCGGTTTCATCGAAGTACACCTTTGTATTATATCCATAAGCTTGGAATCACCTTTATAAAGCTTTTCATTAGGCATTTTACCGCTTAACATAACATTCATCAAAACGCCTATCGCATACACATCCGCCTTTCTGTCCGTTTGAATAAAACCGAACTGTTCGGGTGCGGCATAGCCATGAGTTCCCAGAATCCTTGTATCGGCATTTTTATCTTTATCATACATTCTGGCTATTCCAAAGTCTGTAATTTTAACCCTTCCGCTTTTGTCTATAAGTATATTGTTAGCCGACAAATCCCTATGTACTATTCCAAGATCATGTATGGTACTTACCCCCTTGGCTATTTGCAAAATTACACTTTTCATATCTCTTATGGAAAATATTCCGTTTTCAAGCATCTTTTCTTCCAAGGTTTTTGACGGAAAATACTCCATTACCACAAGTATTCCGTATTCATCCTTGGTAATGCCGTATACTGTTACTATATTTTCATGTTCTACATTAATAAGCTTTCTGTAAATGGGAAGAAGTGAAGAGTCTATTCTTTTACAAAGCAAGGTATTTCCTTCTTCATTCCTTACTAATTTCATTGCAGTTTTTTCATCTTCTCCTAAAAGCCCTATTTCCTTGTAGTACACACCGTTAAAAAGCATGCTGCCCCCTCTTAATACAATAATTCATAGTCCTTAGTTTAAACTTTAAACTATTTTTTGTAAATCATATTTAAAAAAATATTATGCTTATTGATATAAATATTGTTTTATTTTATAATTATACTTTGAGCAAATTTATTCATGACATAGACAAATGTCAGTAACTTACTAATAAAATTCATAGAGAACAATATGAAAAAGAAGACCACGACTGAATTACTTAAAATACTTGCCAACGAAAAGAATATAAAGAATTATATCAAAGACAATAAAGAGGAACTTGAGACTAAATCCTTACATGAGGAGCTTGAAAGGCTTTTAGAAAAATACAAATTAACAAAGGCTGAGGTTATTAAAATCTCCAACCTGCAATCAGGTTACGGATATCAGATATTTAACGGCACCAAAGAAAACCCTTCCAGAGACAAACTTCTGGCTCTTTGTGTTGCCATGAAAATAAATTTTGATGAAATACAAAAAGTACTTACCTTGGCAAATTGCGGTATACTGTATCCAAGGCATATCAGAGACAGTGTTATAATAAATGCTGTCAATAAAGGTATAGGTTTACAAAAACTAAACCGGCTTTTATGTGATATGGATATGGATATACTGGAATAAAAGGCAGCAGTTATCACGCCGGTCTACTGCTGCCCTACTTTAATTTTTTATATATTTGATACACTTTACCCTTAGTTCTTTTATCCAATCTTCTAAAGTACCTTACTTAGGAAGTTTTTAAGTCTTTCACTCTTCGGATTTTCAAAGAACTCCCTAGGCGAAGCCTCCTCCACAAATTCGCCGCCGTCAAGGAACACTACCCTGTTGGCAACTTCTCTTGCAAATCCCATCTCATGGGTAACTACTACCATGGTCATATTCTGCTGTGCCAAGTCCTTCATAACTGTAAGTACTTCTCCAACCATCTCAGGATCAAGTGCGGAGGTCGGCTCATCAAAAAGCATTACATCAGGCTGCATACAAAGTGCCCTTACTATGGCTATACGCTGCTGCTGCCCTCCTGAAAGTTCCTGAGGATAAGCTAAGGCTCTGTCCTCCAGTCCCACTTTTTCAAGTAAAGATATGGCATACTCCTCCGCCTCGGGTCTAGGTTTTCCTTGCAGTTGTATCGGAGCTATTATCATATTTTTAAGTACCGTCATGTGTGGAAAGAGGTTGAATTGTTGGAAAACCATTCCCATTTTTTGCCTGTGCAGGTCAATGTCTGTCTTTTTGTCACAAATGTCAACTCCCTCGAAGTATATCTTACCTCCGCTTGGCTCTTCCAGTCTGTTTAAGCATCTTAAAAAGGTTGACTTTCCTGAGCCGGAAGGTCCTACAAGACAAATCACATCACCTTTATACACATTGAGACTTATCTTTTTTAAGACCTCTTTATCTTCAAAATTTTTATATAGATTCTCCACTCTTATAAGCACATTGTCGTCATTAGATGCATTATTTTCGTTATATAAATTTTTTCTATCTTGCACTTCTTCTAAGCCACCTTTCCAATAAATTTATCAGGTAAGTAAGCCCCATTACTATTACCAAATATATTAAAGCCACTGCCAAAAGCGGCATAAAAGCCGAGTAGGTTCTGCTTCTTATAATATCTCCCGCCTTTGTAATGTCCACCAATGCTATATATCCGGCTATGGAAGTCTCTTTTACAAGTACTATAAATTCGTTGCCGAGTGCCGGTAAAATATTCTTAAATGCCTGAGGCATAATAATATTGCCCATGGTTTGATAGTAATTAAATCCAAGACTTCTGCCCGCTTCAAACTGCCCCTTCGGTACGGCATTGATTCCCGCACGAAATATCTCCGCCTGATAAGCCCCCGAATTAATGCCGAATGCAAGTATTGCTACGATGATTTTATTTACATTTCCGCTTGAAAATATTACATAATATATGATCATAAGCTGTACCAAGACCGGAGTGCCTCTTATAACGGTAAGATATACTACTGACAAGGCATTCAGAAACTTAAGCTTTCCGGTATTTTGATAAGTACTTCTTATCATAGCAACTATAAAGCCCAAAAAAAGACCCATAAGAACGGCAAAAGCGGTAATCAATAAAGTTACATAAAGACCTCTTTCAAGCTGCTTCCATCTGTCATCTTTTATGAAATTCAGTACAAATTCATCCCTAAAATTCTGCCACCACATAATTTTCCTTTCCTTATTAATAACTTCTGCAATATTTATATATATGATAGGAGCCTTCAGCGTTTTTTCAGATACGAGCCGGAGCATACTCCGCCGACTAATCTTTAAGTACCTTGCCTTACTAATAAATTCCGTATCATTTATATAAGTGATCGGAGCTTTCATCTTTTTTTCAGATGTTTCTTTGATTACTATTCAGATAAAAAGTAGCTTAAGATATACAAGGCTACAAGTCAAGCTCTGAATAGCCTTACAAGCAAATACAGAGTTATTTTTATTACATAATTATGGAGCTGTGGCACACTGTAGTTGATGCCACAACCCCATTTACTTAATAACTTATTCAGCCTTAATGTATTTTGCTATAATTTCGTCTATCTTACCCTCTGCCTTAAGTTCCTTAAGTGTTTCATTAATCTTGGTCTGAAGTTCGGTATTGCCCTTTTTAAGAGCTATTGCATATTCTTCAACCGCAAATGCCTCATCAAGTATCTTAAGTCCGCTTACTTCCTTTTCATAAAACTTTGCAGGCTCATTATCTATAATAACCGCATCTATTTTTCCCTGAGAAAGTGCCTGAACTGCATCCATTCCCTTGTTGTATTGCTCTACCTTGGAATCCTTTACATCTGTTGCCATTATATCTCCGGTAGTTCCAAGCTGAACTCCTATGCTCTTTCCTTCCAAATCTGCCGCTGACTTTATCTCGGAACCTTCTTTTACTATTATAACCTGTGTACCGGTAGCATACGAATCACTGAAATCAACATTTTGCTTACGCTCATCTGTTGCGGTCATACCTGCTATACCTACATCAGCCTTGCCTGATACAACTTCCGCTATTATAGCATCAAAAGCTCCGTCCTTTACCTCAAGCTCCAAGCCCATCTTGTCTGCTATTGCCTTGGCTATTTCTACATCTATACCCACGATCTCATTGGCATCATAATACTCGTATGGAGGAAACTCCGCATTGGTTGAAACTATAAGTTTTCCTGCCTCTACAAGTTTAAGCTCACCTGTTGCTGCACTTTCATCGGCTGCCGTAGTTTTGTCTGCCGCTACTTCAGATCCTGCATTTGCTGCCTGAGTTGCAGCCTCATTGCTTGAACCTGAACAAGCTACCAATAAAAGTATGGAACTTAGTACAATAGCTGATATAATGTTTTTCTTCATAATACTCCTCCTTATAATTATGCGTTTATTATGCATAAAAGTTGTAATCTTGTTATAATTATACATCTTTGCAAGGAAAAATCAAGTATAATTTTTATATTCCCTTGAACAGACCTTAAAACTGCAACCAACTGTATAACATCAATATTGCCGAACTTTTAATAAATGCAATCTGCGTTATAATAGTTTAATACCGGTATAACATAGACTAAAATTTCATAAACAACTTACACATTCAATAAATAGGGTATTTTATAATTTTAAGTTTTAAGACAGATCACAATCAAATAAAGCTTGTAAATAATTTTAATACCGTTATATAAAGTATTATCATACTCTTATTCAGTTTACAACTTATTGATTCCAATCACCTAAAGTTATTATAAATTGCCTTGTATACTCTATCTTTCTCCTCTCCTATGCAGTCTTTAACATAGTTCCACCAAAAGTAGCCGCCTATATAGTTGTCTGTGTATTTTGGCATTTTATAATACTTGTCGATCATGCTTATCTTACTCTCATCATCCGCAGTACTTGCCGTATTTCCACACTCTCCTATACCAATCTTGGTATTTGGAAAAAGTTTTTCAAACTCTGCAAATACCTCCTTCCAATCAGGCTCATAGCCCTCATTATCATCCTCATAATAACTGATTAGACTATAGTCTGTATTTTCCATTAGATCCTTAGGTACATACATCTTTATCCACTCGAACATATCTTTGTTATATTCAGGATTTTCATAGTAAAATGTTATCGCAACCTTCGCTTTATCACCATCTACCGCTTCATATGCCGCCTTTATTTTTTCTACTATAAATTCGCTGTCTTCCTTGATCCAGTCAAGTCCATTTACCTCATTTCCTATCTCCCATATATCCACATAGTCTCCCAGGTACTTTTTGGACTCTTCAAATCTTTTCTTATAACTTTCTACATCTTTGTATAAATTCATCTCATAAGAGTCAACCGGCTCAGCCATTATATAGGCAACTTTGTGTAGCTTTTCAAATAAGTCCGCATACTCCCTCGGCTTGGTATCCGCAGACATCACCACCCTTACTGTAGGCTTTACTCTCAGCTTTTCCAAAGACAGGACTACCTCTTCTATCGTGACGGACTCATACCAACTGTCATCTATAGTTAAGCCGTAGATTTGCTCGCTTTTTTTAACACAGCCTGATATGCAAAGTATAATAAATAAGCAAATATATATTAGCACCGTTTTTAATAATTTCATTTTTCATTCTTCCTTTATCTTTTGTTTCATGTTTGGAGAATAGCAATGAACCTTACAATTGCTACAAAAAGAGCGGAAAATATAGGTAACATAGGCTCCGCCCGATTTATTAATATATGCAAGCACTAACTTATATATTAATAATATCATGCTTAGTATAGTCTAACAATATCGGTCTTTTATTTTCCGCTGCTCCACACTTAGGATTAATTATGTTTTCCACCCCATATCTAAAAAGATGTATTAAATAATTTGTTAAAAATATACTTGTCTACTCCAAAACAGATAGCAGAGCAGGCTCTTATATCTATAAAAAAGGCTTTCTTATTTCCGGATACTCAAAAATGGTAATAGAGCCGCTTATTGTATCTATAAAAAAGAGACTTACATATTTCCAATTTCTATAAAAAAGATAATATAGATACCTATCATTGAAAATCATATGGCTTTTTGATAGGTATTTTCCTAAAGCAAAAGAGCTATAATATACCCGATCGGCATACCATAGCTCCCATAAAGAAATATATTAGAATTTTCAAGATATGCTTTTTTATAATAAAACTGACGGTTTTTAGTAGTTACATATTCCGGCTGCGGTCTTATAAAACAATTTCTATGTTTTATTTCCTGCCTATATACTAACATATATTTATAGAAATAGTAAGTCTGAAAATAGTACTTTTAGTTGTTTTTTGTAATACTTTTAGTTGTTTTTTGTGTTTTGAGTTTTATTATAAACAATCAACTACTCAGACTAAATAAAATCAGGCTGTCTATGAATACAAGTATCATTAATACCTTGATGATATGAGGGCAGTATGTAGTTGATGGTAATTTCACTATAAATGCAAATATCATTAATACCTTGATGTGTTGTATATAGCAGGCAAACCGCAGGGGCTGTCCAATAAATACAGTTATCATTAATAGCCCTTAGTTCTTATCTACTTGTATGAAAAAAGCTATAGTATGCTTGACTGGCGTACTATAGCTTTCACAAAGAAATATATTAGAAATTTCAAGATGTGCTTTTTAATGGTAAAACTGATGATTTTTAGTAGTTACATATTCTAGCTACGGTCTTATAAAACAATTTCTATGTTTTATTTCTTGCCTATATACTAACATATATTTATAGAAATAGTAAGTCTAAAAATAGTACTTTTAGTTGTATTTTATGTATACTTTTAGTTGTATTTTAGTTTTTACTAGGGTGTGTCTTAAAACTATAACAGACTATACTATTTGCACAAAATAAATATTGCTGCACAGTAAATAAAGGCAAGAAAAGATGTTGCCAATTTATCATACCTTGTTGCCAACTTACGGAAATGTTTTATCTTATTGAAAAAGCATTCTAGGAGCTGTTTTGTTAGGCTATGATAATGGATACAACTCATAGTACATAAGTTTTTATCATACTTAGAAACCAATTAACTTTATAAACGGGCAGACTACTTTTTATTGTCTGCCTTATTTATATTATTGATACTTTAATGTATCTTCACTATCACCCACCATATAAGTAATCATATTGAAGGAGGTTATAATTAAATGCCTAAAAAAATAATCACATATTTAGCCATAGTTATATGTCTTTTATTATCATCTTGTACAACTAAAAGTAATACAATTAATACTACCTCCAATACCGACAGTATTGAGTCCACAGCAAGTGAGTCCAAAGCAAGCGGAAATATTGATAATAGCTTGAATTATAAATTAGAAGACATATCTCAAAAGGCAAGTATAGAAGGCTTTGTAGTACATAACAATATCATAAGCTTTAAAATCAGAAATACAACTGATGACAATGAGCTTTTAAGTGCTTACTTGGAGTATGTATGCTTAAAAGACGGTAAAGAATACGCATCTTACCGATTAGATCTTGATAAATTAAACATTCCTGCCGGACATTTTAGTGATACGATGCACTTTAATCCTCAAAAGCCATTAGGAAGTGTAGGTGGAATAAGAATTAATGCATTAATATTTAAAGATTCAAAAGATGATTATATAAGATAAAATGGTGCAGTCGATATAACACACATTAACCTACAACCGCTATTTCAAATAAGAAACATCATGAATCGGATTAAATGTACTGTATTTATTATAGTGATTATAGGAGCGATTGTATTTCATGAGAAATTTAAAGACAGTAAACTTTTTCAGAATAATTTCCTGAAAATATTTGCTGTTATCATAATTGTGTTTATATTAATAATAACCATATTTTAAGCTAAAGATTATTAACGAAGTCCCTTGTATTTAAATCTTTTTAACAAGTCAAGATACAAATTATGTATACAGTAACTGCATTAACCCAACCCGCTACGAAATAGAGGTAAAGTCAAGTTTTTCAGTCTATACCGATTTGTTGCAGCTTTGAAAAATAGTTGTGAAAAAGACTTAAATACAAGGGACTTTTGCACTAAAGTTTATCTGTTTTCTTTTATAATTAATAAAATTTCTTCTTCAAACATCTGATGCTAATATGCACCTAAACATAAGGATAA
>ERZ773099.3062-NODE-3062-length-11046-cov-13.872987_pt1 | contig 11046 bp, 10 predicted proteins | sample MGYA00511120_ERZ773099 | MGnify/ENA primary metagenome ERZ773099 (study PRJEB29015, sample SAMEA2738012) | human oral metagenome | biome: human oral; feature: human-associated habitat; material: dental | place: China | collected 2104 ... | reverse complement strand
GCGAGCGCGCTCCGGATGAGTCCGAAGCGCCCGAAGTTCGTTGCCGAATGCTGGATCGTCCGCATGGGTAAGCTACTCATCGGTTGCAACCATATCGTTACACGGCCCGTTTCGGGGAATATCCGCCTCCGTTGCGGCGCGTTGCACCCCGTCGGCGCCCCCCTCGCACCCGCAGGGGGTCCCGGCCCCGGGCGGGGGAGCGCCTGCCCCGGCGTACGGGGGTCGCGCCGAGGCGAGGGCCACTTGGCGGGCCAGCGCGGTCAACTGGCGCTGGACGGCGGTGTCCCGGCGGTAGGCGGTGACGGACTGGGCGAAGAACGCCACGATCAGCCCGTAGGTGAGCAGGTTGACGCCCCGCTCGACGCCGATGGCCCTGGCCACCGTGTTCGCCACCTGGGGGAAGAGGACCGCGGCGGCGGCGCACACCATCAGGAGGGCCGTGGCCAGGCGCCGCACGGCCAGGGAGGACTGGGAGCGCACGGGCCGCACCAGCGCCCACGTCATGAGGCACAGCGCGCCCAGCAGGAGCGCCTTGATGAGGAAGTAGCGCATCACGCGTCCTCCAGCGCCAGGTCCACCAGGATGTTCACCGAGTTCAACAGCGGCTGGCCCTTGGACCGCGAGTACTCCGAGTAGCGGATCGTGACCGGCGCCTCCGCCCACGGCAGGCCCGTAGCGCCCAGCTGCGAGACGATCTGCGAGGCGTGGGCCATCCGGTTGTGCGTGAGGCGGACCCTCCTCAGGGCGTCGGCGCGGATGACGCGCAGGCCGTTGTGCGCGTCGGTGACGCGCAGTCCGGAGCGCCACCGGGTGGCGAGCGCGGCCGCGCGCACGACGGCGCGGCGCGCGGCCCCCATCCCCTGGGGCGCGGCCCCGAGGAAGCGCGACCCGAGGACGAAGGCGAGGTCCCGCTCGCGGGCGGTGGCGACCATCGCCTCGGCGTCGCGCGCCTGGTGCTGCCCGTCGGCGTCGAAGGTCACCACGAAGCGCGCCCCGCGCTGCAGCGCCCAGTCGAAGCCGGTCTGCAGGGCGGCGCCCTGGCCGAGGTTGACGGGGTGGGCGGCCACCCACGCGCCCGCCCGGCGGGCGGTCTCCCCGCCGCCGTCCACGGAGGCGTCGTCGACGCACAGCACGTGGGGGAACCGCTCGCGCAGCCCCTCGACGACCCCTGCGATCACAGGGGCCTCGTTGAACAGGGGGATGACCACCCACGTGTCGTCGTTCACTGTCATGCCCCCAGTGTCCCACACCCGCACGGGCGGGCGCCCCGGCAGCGCGCGGGCTCCCCGGGCCGCCGCGGCGCCCCGCGGGCGGCCGGGAAGTATAGTTCACAGTGCGACACACTGAGAGGGAGGTCTTCGTGGCCAGCGCACCAACCGCCGACATCGACCCGTCGGCCACCATCGGCGAGGGCACCCGGGTCTGGCACCTCGCCCAGATCCGCGAGGGCGCCGCCATCGGGCGGGACTGCGTCATCGGGCGCGGCGCGTACATCGGGGCGGGGGTGCGCGTCGGCGACGGGTGCAAGATCCAGAACCACGCGCTCGTCTACGAGCCCGCCGGGCTCGGCTCCGGGGTGTTCGTCGGCCCCGCCGCGGTCCTGACCAACGACCGCCACCCCCGGGCCGTCAACCCCGACGGCTCGCCCAAGGGCGCGGGCGACTGGACGCGCGTCGGCGTGGACGTGGGCCGCGGGGCCTCCATCGGCGCGCGGGCCGTGTGCGTGGCGCCCGTGAGCATCGGGCCGTGGGCGATGGTCGCAGCCGGGGCGGTCGTGACCCGCGACGTCCCCGCCTACGCCCTCGTCGCCGGCGTGCCGGCCCGCCGTATCGGATGGGTCGGCGAGGCGGGCGAGCCCCTGGTGCCCGGCGCGGAGCCCGGCCGCTTCACGTGCCCGGCCACCGGGCGCGGCTACCGCCTGGACGGGGCCGGCGCCCTGGCGCCCGAGGGGGAGGGCGAATGAGCGCCCCCCTCGTGCCCGCGGCGCGCCCCCTGATCGGCGAGGAGGAGATCGCCGCCGTCGCCGCGGTCATGCGCTCGGGCATGATCGCCCAGGGCCCCGAGGTCGCCGCCTTCGAGGAGGAGTTCGCGCGCGCCATGGCGCCGGGGGCCCGCGCCGTCGCCGTCAACTCGGGGACCTCGGCCCTCCACCTGGGGCTGCTGGCCGCCGGGATCGGGCCGGGCGACGAGGTGGTCGTGCCCTCCTTCACCTTCGCCGCCACCGCCAACGCCGTCGCCATCACGGGGGCCACCCCCGTCTTCGCCGACATCGACCTGCGCACCTACACGCTGGCGCCCGCCTCGGTCCAGGAGGCGGTCACGCCGCGCACCCGGGCCATCATGCCGGTCCACCTGTACGGCCACCCCGCTCCGATGGACCAGATCCTGGCCATCGCAGAGGCCAACGGCCTCATGGTCTTCGAGGACGCCGCCCAGGCCCACGGCGCTTCCCTGCACGGGCGCCGCGTGGGCTGCTTCGGGGAGTTCGGGGCGTTCAGCTTCTACCCGACGAAGAACATGACCTGCGGCGAGGGGGGCATGGTCACCACCTCCGACCCGCGGATCGAGCGCCAGGTGCGCCTGCTGCGCAACCAGGGGATGGAGCGGCGCTACGCGAACGAGGTGGTCGGGCTCAACAACCGCATGACCGACATCAGCGCCGCCATCGGCCGGGTCCAGCTGCGCAAGGCCGCGGACTGGACGCGCAGGCGCCAGGCGAACGCCGCGTTCCTGGACGCCGAGCTGCGCGGCGTCGTCACCCCCCACGTCGCCCCCGGGGCCGTCCACGTCTACCACCAGTACACGATCCGCGTCGAGGACCGCGACCGCTTCGCCGCCGCCCTGGCCCAGGAGCACGGAGTCGGATCCGGCGTCTACTACCCGGTCCCGTGCCACCGCCTGGAGTCCCTGTCCCGTTTCGCGCCCGCCCGCGCCCTGGGCGCCACCGACGAGGCCGCCCGGTCCGTCCTGTCCCTGCCCGTCCACCCGAGCCTGCTCACCAGGGACCTGGAGCGCGTCGTCACCGGGGTCAACGCCCTGGCCCGCGCGGGATCGTGAGGGCGGCCATGGGGCGGGCGCCCGTGCGCGTGGGGATCCTGGGCCTGGGTTCGATGGGGCGCCACCACGTCCGCAACGCGCGCGCCACGCCCGGCTTCGAGGTGGTGGCGCTCGCCGACCCCGCGGGGGACCCCCACGGCGTCGCCGGCCCCCTGGAGGTCCTCCCCGACGTCCATGCGCTGATCCGCGCGGGCATCGACGCCGCCATCGTGGCCGCCCCCACCGTCCACCACGAGGAGGCGGCGCTGGCGCTGGCGCGCGCGGGCGTCCACGCCCTGGTCGAGAAGCCCCTGGCCGCGTCGGCCGCCGCGGGCGCGCGCATCCGCGACGCCTTCTGCGCGGCGGGCCTGGTCGGCGCGGTCGGCTATGTGGAGCGCTGCAACCCCGCGCTCATCGAGATGCGCCGCCGCATCGCGGACGGGCAGCTGGGCCAGATCTACCAGATCGCCACCCGCAGGCAGTCGCCCTTCCCCGCCCGCATCTGCGACGTGGGCGTCGTCAAGGACCTGGCGACCCACGACGTCGACCTGGCCGCCTGGGTGGCGGGCTCCCCCTACGCCACCATCAGCGCCATGACGACGGCCCGTTCCGGCAGGGAGCACGAGGACATGATGGTCGCCTCGGGAACGCTCGCGGACGGGATCCTCGTCAACCATATCGTGAACTGGCTCACCCCGTTCAAGGACCGCACCACCATCGTCACCGGGGAGCGGGGCGCGCTGGTGGCGGACACCGCCATGGGGGACCTCACCTTCCACGAGAACGGCGACCAGCCCCTCCAATGGGACCAGATCGCGGCCTTCCGCGGCGTGTCCGAGGGGACCGTCATCCGCTACGCCCTCACCAAGCGCGAGCCCCTCGCCGTCGAGCACGCGCACTTCCGCGACGCCGTCCTGGGGGAGGGATCCCAACACGTGTCCATGGACGAGGGGCTCGAGGCGCTGCGCGTCACCGAGGCGATCCTCGACAGCGCCCGGACGGGGCGCGCCGTGCGCCTCGCGCCGCCGGGCCCCGCTGCTCGGCCCAGTGGCGCGTAGACCTCGCGCAGCGCCCCCGGGCGCTTGAAGCGGGGCGCCCTCTGCTCACCCCAGCGACGCGTAGATCTCGCGCAGGCGCGCCGTCGCCCCCCGCAGGGAGCGGTTGCCCACCACCCACTCCCGCGCGGCCGCCCCCATCGCCGCGCGCTCCTCCTCGGGCATCGCGAGCACCCTGCCCAGGGCAGCGGCCAGGTCGTCGCGGTCCCCGTCGGCGGTGAGGAACCCCGTTGCGGAATCGGCGAGCATCTCCGGAGTGCCCCCCACGCGGCCCGCGATCACCGGGACCGCGCAGGACTGCGCCTCCAGCAGCACCAGGCCGGCCGCCTCCTGGCGCCCCTCCGAGCTGCGCGTCGGGCACACCAGGACCGCCGCGGACCGCACGAGGTCGCGCACCCACTCGCGCGGCAGGGCGCCGGTCATGCGGACGTGGGGGCCGGCGGCCGCGCGCACCCGCTCCTCCAGCGGGCCCTCGCCGACGACGACGAGGCGGTGCGGGAAGCGCTCCACGAGCGCCGCCGACACCTCGACCAGGTCCATCACACCCTTGAGCGCAGTGAGGGCGCCCACGAAGAGGACCGTGGGCTCCGCGTCGGCCCTGCGGGAGGGGTCCCCGGGCGTCCAGAAGGCCGTGTCGACGCCCTGGTAGTGGACCTCCACCTTGTCAGCGGGCGCCCCCGAGGCGACGGCGACGCCGGCGAGGAAGCGCGACACCGCCAGCAGCGCCTCCGACTGGGCGAAGGCCGCCCTGCGGTTGCGCTCGTTCCACGCCCCGCCCGCAGCGCCCCGCGCCGCCCCCGCCCGGTAGGCGTCGCCGCCGTGCAGGGTCGTCACCATCGGGGCGCCGGTGCGCCGCGAGGCGTGGACCGCGGGGAGCGACCACGTGGCCTGCTGCTGGTGGACGACATCGGGCCCCCACGCCTCCACGGCCCTGGCCATCGTCTCCAGGCGCCCCCACTTCAAGCGCTCGCGGGCCCGCGCCCCCAGGCGCCCAGCGAGGGGGGTGGCCTGCTCGACGGGGACGGCGACGGCCGGGTCGGCGATGTCGGCGACCAGGGTGAATGCCCTCCACTCGATGTCGGGCATGGCGTCGGCGTGGGCCAGGGCGAAGTACGTCGGGGGGATCCGCAGGGTCCCCTTCGTGATCGCCGTCCTCATGCGCCCTCCCCCTCGGGCACGATCCGGCCCGGGCCGCCCCACCGGTTGTCGGTGAACAGGCGCGCCCACGTGCCCAGCGCGGTGGCGCCCGTCATGTAGCGCAGCGCCAGCAGGGGCTGCGGCACCTGGCGGGAGAACGCCTCGAAGCCCATCGGGTGGCGCAGTTGGGCGCGCACGGAGCGCACCCGCGCGAGCGCCCGGTCCGCGCCGGTGGCGCCCATGAGGCGCAGGGCCGCCCTCTTCACGCCCGGCGGTATCCCGTGGTCGTTGCCCGGCGCGCTGTAGTAGCCCCGCGGCGGGGAGGCCGACACCGAGGAGTAGAGCGCGTCCACGAAGCTCGCGTACCACCCCCGGTCCCGCGTCAGGCCCGGGCCGCCGCGCAGCCACGCCCGCCACATGTCCGCGTCCAGCATCGGGGCCGCCCACCCGTACCCGAAGTACTCGTAGGCGCGCATGGACATGTTGATGTACTTCGCCTGCCTCTCGCGCAGGTTGAACCACTCCACCCATGACTGCAGCGCCGCCTCACTGGCGCCGGCGCCCACTCCGGCGTCGCGCGCGGTCTCGCGCAGGGCCAGCGCCATGTCGGGGTCGCGCCTGAGGGCCCCGGGGGCTCCCTGGAGGGAGCCGTGGTAGAGGGTGATGAGCCGGGCGGCCCGCGCCGGGGAGGGGCGCCGGGCCAGGGCGGCGCAGTCGTGCGCGTTGCCCACGATGGTGTGCCCGGGGACGATGACGGCGTCGTCGTCGATGAGGCGCCGGCACCGCAGCTCCCCCAGGGCGTACCAGTCCTGGACGTGGGGCAGGGACGTGGCGCCCCACGTGGCGCGGCGGAATCCGTCGGCCCTCCGCCAGCGCTCCGCCATGCGGTCCGGGTCCAGGCGGACCGCCGTGAAGGGGATGCCCAGGCTGTCGGCCACCCCCCGGGCGACCGCCTCCTCGCCGCACCCGGGGACCCCGTAGGAGAACGCGGCCAGGCGCGGGGCCCCCGCCTCGACCAGGGCGGTGGCCAGCAGCCGCGAATCGAGTCCGCCTGACAGGGGGACGACCAGTTGGCTCCGGCCCGCCGCCGCCACCAGGCGTGACACGCACCGGCGCAGCGCCCCGCCGAAGATCCCCGCGAACTCCTCGGGGTCCTCGACCAGGTCCGGGCCGCGCCGGTACCGCATGTAGGGGCGCTGGTCCCACGATCCGTCGTCGCGCAGGACGACGGTGTGCGCGGCCTGGACCGAGCGCACCCCCTCGACCAGGGTGCGCGCGCCCAGGGAGAAGCCGAGGTGGCGCAGCTGGGCGGCGCCCGCCCGGTCGAGCCGCCACGGCACGAGGGCGCGCAGGGCGTCGGGGGAGTCCGCGACGACCCAGCGCCCGTCGTGGAAGGCGAAGAGCAGGACCCGCGAGCGCATGGGATCCACGGCGAGGCGCACCTGTCCGCCGGCGCGGCTCACGAGGGCCCACTGCCCGGGCAGGCGGGCCAGGTCCGGGTCGGAGGGGAAGGAGAACAACGAGGGCGGCAGGTCGCCGACGGGGGACCACGCCCACGTCCGGGACCCGGCCCCGCCCCCGGCCCTCGGGGCGCTGGACCTCCTCCACGAGGCGTCCAGGGAGATGGTGGGCAGCACGTCTCCTCCTCGCTCTCACCTCGGCAACGCGACGCCTACGAGTCTACGCGGTGGCGGGGTCTGATTAAATGGGCGCATGCGGGTCAGTGGAACTCTGCGCTCGGGCGCGGCGCGGCTGCGGGGGAGATCCCCCGTGCTCGCCGCGGTCATGACCCTGCTGTCGGGCACCCTGGCCGCCCAGGTCATCGGCTTCGTCCTGCAGATCGGCATCGCGCGCACCTACTCGGCCACGGACAAGGGGCTCTTCGGCATCTACGGCTCGGTGGCCTCCCTGGTGGTCACCGTGGCCGCCGCCCGCTTCGACCTGTCGGTCGTGCTGCCGCGCGACGACGACGACGCGCGCGTCCTCGTGCGATTGGCCGGCCGGTGCGTCGTCGTATCCTCCCTGCTGACGTCGCTGGCGTGCGTGGCGGCCGCGTCGTGGGTGTCGTCCCGCTACGGCTCGGCGGAGCTGGCGGCGTGGCTGTGCGGATCGGGGGTCACCGTGTTCGCCCTCGCCCAGGCCGCGAACCTGCAGTACTGGCTCACGCGCAAGGGGCGCTTCGGCGACATCGCGCGCTCGTCGGTGGTGCGCTCCCTGGCGGTCGCGGGACTGCAGCTGGTGTGCGGGTGGGCCGCGGGCGGCGGCCTCAACGCGCTCATCGGCGCGACCGTGGTGGGCCAGCTGATCGCCCTGGCCTACGTGTGGGGGCGGGGCCGCGACGCCCGTGCGCCCGGCGGCCCCGGCGCGCCGACCATGGGCGAGATGGCGCGCAGGTACCGCAGGATGGCGCTGCTGGGGGGCCCCAACGTCCTGGTCGACGCGGTGCGCAACACGGGCATCAACCTGCTGATCGGATCGGCCGCGGTGGCCTCGCTGGGGCAGTTCCAACTGGCCTGGGCGGTGCTGCAGGTGCCCGTCGCCCTGATCGTGGGGTCCATCGGCCAGGTGTTCCTGCGGACGCTGTCGCGCACGGAGCCGGGCCGGATGGGCGCCCTGGTGGCGGCGACCATGAGGCGGGCGTTCCTGGGGGCCACGCTCCCCTTCGGCGCGCTGTACGCCCTGGCGCCGTGGCTGTTCCCCGTGGTGTTCGGCGCGCAGTGGGACCAGGCCGGGGACTTCGCGCGCTCCCTGGTGCCCTGGCTGGCGATGATGGTGGTGTCCTCGCCGGTGTCCAACCTCTTCGTCGTGACGGACAACCAGCACAGGATGCTCGCCTTCGCCGTCGTCTACTGCGCCGCGCCCCTGGCGTGGCTGTGGCTGTCGCCCCTGGACCTGGCGGCGACCGTGCGCGTGCTGGGGGCGGGCATGGCGGCGCTGCTCGTGGTGATGGTCGCCATGGCGTGGTCGTGCGCGCGCGAGTTCGACCGGCGCGGGGGCGCTGGCGGGCCGGATCGGGGCGGGGAGGAGCCGGATCACGGCGGACAGGAGTCGAGCGGAGGGGAAGGGGCCCCCGCGCGGCGGGAAGGCGCGGCGCCCGGCGGGGCCGGGGAGCCCCCGCGCGGCCCGGGTGCTCCCGCGGAGGGGGACTCGGACTCCCCGCGCGGCCCGGGGGGCCCTGACGACGGGGGCGCGGCGCCGGGGGGAGGGGCGCGGTGAGGATCCTCCTCGTGTGCTCGTGGTACCCCAGTGCCGAACGCCCTTTCGACGGCTCGTTCTTCGCCGAGCAGGCGCGGATGCTGGCCGGCTCGGGCCTGCGGGTGGGCGTCCTCGCGCTGCGGCAGGTGAGGGCCGAGGACCCCGCCTGGCTGGCCCCGCCCCGGGCCGCGTCGGAGGACGGCATCGTCGTCGTGCGCGCAAGCGCCCCGGCCCTGCCTCCGGGAATGCGGCGCCTGGAGCCCGCCGTGCACGCGCGGGTGGCGCGCAGGGCGGCGCGCCTGGTCGAGGACGCGTTCGGCGTCCCCGATGCCCTCCACGCCCACACGGTGTTCCCGGGGGCGACCGTCGCCCGCGGGCTCGCCCGGCTGTGGGGCCGCCCCTACGCGATCACCGAGCACCGGCCCTCGACCCTGGACTCCCCGGCCTTCGTGGCCCGCTGCCGCCCGATAGCGGCCGCGGTGGCGGGGGCGGGCGCGCTCACCACCGTCTCGGACGGTTTCGCGCGCCGACTGGGGGAGCACTACGGGACGGGGGAGTGGGAGGCCGTGCCGCTGCCCGTGCCCGCCCTGTTCTTCGACGAGCCGCTGGGGGGCGCGGCGGGGGGCGCGGACAGCGCCGGAGGCGCCGACGGCACGGGGAGCGCGGGCGGCGCCGGTGGGGCCGGGGGCGCCACCGCGGCGGGGGTGGTGCGCTTCGTCCACGTCTCCCACCTCGACGGCAACAAGCGCCCCGGCCCCATGTGCGACGCCTTCCTGGCGGCCTTCCCCCGCGGGGGCGCGCGCCTCGACGTCGTCGGGGGCTCGCCAGCGCAGGTCGGGGCGCTGCGCAGCGCGGTGGGGGACCGGACGGGCGCCGCGTCCATCCGCTTCCACGGCCGGATGGACAGGCGCGGCACCGCGCGCGAGATGGCGCGGGCGGACGTGTTCGTCCTCGCCAGCGCCGTCGAGGCGGGCGGCACCGTGCTCTCCGAAGCGCAGGCCGCCGGGTGCCGCCTGGTCGCGACCTCCACGTGGGCGGGGGAGCACGCCGTCTCGGAGGGGACGGGCCTGCTGGTGCCCGTCGACGACCCCGGCGCCCTGGCCCGGGCGATGCGGCGGGCCGCCGACCCCACGGCCTTCGCCCCCGCGGACCGGATCCGCGAGCGCGCCCGCGCCCGCTACGGGGAGGGGGCCTTCGTGCGCAGGTGGCGGAGGATCTACGCCTCGTTGGCCGAAGGGGGCCGTGGAGGGGGAGGGCGCGGATGAGCGCGATGGTCTTCTACTCGCCGACCGTCGTCAAAGGGGGAGCGGGCTCCGGCTCCGGCGTGCGGCCCTACCGGATGCGCGAGGCTTTCGGGCGGCTCGGCTACGAGGTCATCGACGTGAGCGGGCGCCACCGCGAGCGCCATGGGGCGATGGCGCGCGCCCGTGAGCGCGTGGACGCGGGCGGGGTGGAGTTCGTGTACGCGGAGATGGCCTCGACGCCGGTGGCGCTGACCGAGCCCATCACCACACGGGTGGATCCGCGCGCGGACTTCGCGTTCCTGCGGCACTGCCGCTCCCGGGGGGTGCCCGTGGGCGCCTTCTACAGGGACGTCTACTGGCGCTTCCCCGGCTACCTCCGGCAGGCGGGAGCCGCCTACGGGCTGTGGGCCAGGGCGCACTACGCCTGGGAACTGCGGCGCCTGAACGCCGCCGTGGACGTCCTCTTCCTGCCGACCATGCGGATGGGGGAGTACGTGCCCCGGGTGGATCCCGCCAAGTTCCGCGAGCTGCCGCCGGGGGCCCCGGTGGGCGCGGCGTCGGCGGGGGCGGGCGCGGACCTGTTCTACGTGGGGGCGCTGGGGGACTACTACGACCTGTCCGAGTGCGCGGCGGCGGTGGCGGCCACGCCCGGCGCGACCCTGACGATGTGCGTGCCCCCCGACCAGTGGAGGGCCCAGCGGGCCGCCTACGAGCCGTTCCTGGACGGCGGTGTGGGCGTCGTCCACGGGCGCGGGGAGGACCTGGACCCCTACTACGCGCGGGCGGGCGCGGGCGTCCTGGCCATGCGGCCCGTCGAGTACCGGGCCTTCGCCGCGCCCGTGAAACTCTTCGAGTACATCGGGCGCGGCTTGCCGGTCCTGGCCTCCGAGGGCACCTACGTCGGCGATTTCGTGGCGCGCACCGGCACCGGGTGGACGCTGCCCTACGACCGGGGGGCCATCGCCGGCCTGCTCGCCCGCCTCGTCGCCGACCCGGGCGCTGCTGCGGGCGCGCGCGCGGCGGTGCGGGGGGCCCGGGGCCGTCACACGTGGGAGGCCCGCGCCCGCCAGGCGGCTCGGGCGCTCACCGGTGCCTAGGGGGCGCCGCGCGGGCGCCGGGGCGCGCCGCGTTCCCCGCGGGTACGCACACAAGGAACCCGAATGAGACAACACGAGTCGCACACAAGGGCGGAATCACGCCCTTGTGTGCGGTGGCATGTTGCGTGAATCCGCCCCTTGTGTGCGGCACAGGGGAGCGCCGGGGCGCAGAAGATGCCCGGAAGCCGTGAGGCCGCCGGGCATCCGAGTCATCGGCTCAAGCGTTGGGACGCTTGCCGTGGTTCGCGCCGTTCTTACGACGATCGCGACGCTTACGACCCC
>ERZ773099.3061-NODE-3061-length-11052-cov-12.721560_pt1 | contig 11052 bp, 10 predicted proteins | sample MGYA00511120_ERZ773099 | MGnify/ENA primary metagenome ERZ773099 (study PRJEB29015, sample SAMEA2738012) | human oral metagenome | biome: human oral; feature: human-associated habitat; material: dental | place: China | collected 2104 ... | reverse complement strand
TCCTGGTGGCCATGGAGCAGGGCTTCCCGCCCTGCGGCGGCATGGGCATGGGCATTGACCGCCTGCTCATGGCCCTCACCGGCCAGGGCATCCGCGAGACCATCACCTTCCCGCTGGTCAAGCGCTCCTGAGACGGTCGCGCGGCTGCAGGGCCGTAGCGTAGTGAACGAGGCCTGAATAAACAAGGCTTGAACCGGAAGAAAGCGTGGGCTATGTTCACCCTGCCGGGCGGGAGCGTCCGGCGGGGTGAACCGTGCTACGTGAGGAGATAGCGGTATGACCATCAGCGAGACCACGAGTTCCGCGCGTGACTCCAGCGTCCACACCGGCCTGTCTGCCGACTTCCCGATGACCGCGGGTGAGAAGAAGGTCCGTGAGGTCGTCAACAACGAGCTGCTCGTCGTCGTCGAGTTCGTCCTCGGCGCCGACCAGCTGATCCACGAGGAGGAGCCCTCGCCCATGCCGACGGTCCTGCACGTGCTCGAGGGCACGATCAGGTTCTTTATCGACGGCACCGAGCACGAGCTGAGTGCTGGCGACGTGGCCTACATGGCGACCGGCGCCAGGCACGGCGGCCGCTCGGTGAGTGCTGCACGCTTCAGCCTCGTCGGGCTGAAGCAGGGTGCCGCCAGCGCGTGACCGGGCCCGGTGGGGGCGTCCCGTAGCGGACGTCCCCCACCGCACCGGGGCCGCTCGGGCCAGGTCGGCCTCGATCCCGGCCCAGCGGGGACGCCCCCACCGCACCGGGGATGCTACCGGGGCCGAGCGGCTCGCCATGCGGTCCCTGCCGTGACTCGGTAGGATCGGCTGCCATGGATGAACGCAGGCTCACCGGGATCAGCCGGGTGCTGTCGCACGCGCTCCGCCACGACCCGGGCTACTACGGGCTGACGCTCGACCCCGAGGGGTGGGTGGACCTCAAGGACATGGTGGCCGCCCTGCGGCGCACCCGTGGGCGGCGTGACGTCACCGCCGCCGACGTCGAGCAGGCTGTCGCCACGGCGAGCAAGCAGCGCCACGAGATCCGCGACGGCCGTATCCGGGCGCTGTACGGACACACGGTCGACGTGCGGATCGAGTACCGGGCCGCCGTCCCGCCCGACGTCCTCTACCACGGCACCTCCCCGGCCAAGGTCGGCCTGGTGCTGGCCAGGGGCCTGCTGCCCATGGCTCGCCAGAAGGTGCACATGTCCGCCGACGTGGAGATGGCCACCGCCGTCGGGTCACGTCACTCCCCCACCCCCATGATCCTGCAGGTGGACGCCGCGGCCGCGCACGCCCACGGGATCGAGTTCTACCCGGGCAGCGAGCGCATCTGGATGGCCGACGAGGTACCGCCCGCCTACCTGAGCGTCTTCGTCCAGGAGTGAGCCAGACGGGTGAGGCAGGGGTCAGGGCCCGCCCGCCATACCCTCCCCACCGCGAGAACGGTACTTATTCGCCGTGAGAACGGTACTTATTGCTCGTGAGAACGGGCACGCGACCGCCGTGGGCACCGGGACCCGGGCGGCGGCCGCCGTGCTGGGGTCGGACGCGGACAGTGCCCACCGCAGGCACCGGGACCTGGGGCGCGTACACCTCCCGGCGGGTCCTTCAGGCCCCGGGGACGGTGGGACGCTTGCCGTGCCGTCCTGGGAGAGCAGGTGCGAGCCGCCTCAGACCCGGGGACGCTTGCCGGGCCGGGCGGCCCCGGGGCCTTAAAGACCGGCCTGCGCCAGGCGCTGCCGGGCGGCGGCGAGCTCGTTGCGCAGGCGGGCGTTCTCCTGCTCCAGCCTGGCAACGTACTGGTCGCGCCCGTCCCCCGGGACCGCCGCTCCCCCTGATGCCGCCGCGGCCCCGGCCTGGGCGCCGCCCCCGTCACCGCTGAGGTTGCTGGTGGCCCACTTCTCCCAGGTGTACAGGGTCTCGGCCAGGTCGTCGAGGAAGGCGTCCACCTCCGGCTGGGAGTACCCCTCGTGGCGTCGGGTCGCCCGGAAGCGGCTGCCGGTGACCATGGCCGAGGTGACCTGCCCCTGGGACCAGGCCGTCCGCACGTCCACGCTCTTGCCGGAGGCCAGGGCGTCGGACAGGCTCTCCCAGGTGCGCAGGGTGCCGGTCACCTCCTCCAGGAACTCGTCGACCTCGTCCTGGTCGTAGCCCTCGCGGAACCTGGTCGCCTTGAATTTCTGGCTCGTCACGTCCTCAGCGCTCAGCTGTGCCATTGTCTGCACCTTTCCTCTCTGTCGGCGTCGTGGCGCCGGTTACACCAGGGTAACTCAGGTGCTGACCGAGACGGTGGAGACGGCCCGCTGGGCGTCCTGACGCGCCCGTCCCGCCGACGTCGAGCTCGGTGCCAGGGAGCTGCCCGCGAGGATAATCCCGAGTCCGATGTCGAACTCGGCGCGGGGAGGCTATCGGCTGGCGTTAATGTCAGCCATCTGCCTCTGCGTCCAGGGGGCGACGGCGAACACGCCGAGTGCCACCACAATGGTGGCCGCGCCCAGGCCGTAGAAGTACACCGCGTCGCTGACCTCCTTGGTGTTGGCGATGACGACGCCGGCCAGCCCCTGGCCCGTGGAGATGGCCAGCAGCCACAGCACCATTGCCTGGGAGGCGAACTGCTTGGGGGCCAGCGCGGTGGTGATGGCTAGGCCCACCGGGGAGAGGAACAGCTCGCCCACGGTCTGGATCACGAACACCAGCGCCAGGAACCATCACGGCGCCAGGTTCTCCCCGCCCGTCCAGAGCTGGAAGCCGTAGCCGGTGACCAGGGCGGAGACGCCCACAATGAGCACGGCGGTGGCGAACTTGACCACCGTGGGGATGGAGCGGCCGAGGCGTCGGGCGAAGAACCACCCGACCAGCGGGGCCAGCACGATAATCGCGGCCGGGTTGACGGACTGGTAGGCCTCCGGGCTGAGAACCCAGCCGAAGGGAGTGGTCCCGTCGGTGTTCTTCTGGGCGAATACCGCCATCTTGCCCGAGGCCTGCTCGAAGATGGTGAAGAACAGCACCGCGCCGACCCACAGGGCAATATAGGCGCGCAGGTGGACGCGCTCGGTGCTGGTGACCTTGGGGGAGCGGAACATGAGGGTGAAGTAGGCGACCGAGGCCCCCAGGGCGATTGCGAAGACCATGTAGGTAATGGCGTCCGGCAGGGAGTGGAGGAAGATGTTCAGGACCCAGGTCACCAGGACGACTGCCGCCTTCCTGCTAGAGCGTCTGCTAGAGCGTGCCTGTTGATTCAGGCCAGCGACGTTAGGGAAGCCTACCTTGAAGACGCTGGGCGCGCCCCCCTCCTCCCGCCTGGGGCGTGCCTCCTCCCGCCCGGGGCGTGGCAGGGCGTGGAACCGGCGTGGTGAGTCTTAGGTGAGGGCGCCCCCTGCCTCCGTGCCCTGGCGGGCCGGTGGCGCTCCCTCAACCTGACCAACTCCGCCGCCATCCCTCCCTCCGTGCTCTGGCGGGCCGGTGGCCGACGTCGGCCCGCCAGGGCATGGGAGGGGACGCGCCGAGGGCACGGCAGGGGGCGCGCCGAGGGCACGGGAGGGGACGCGCCGCGCCCCCCGGCGCGGCCAGCCCGCTGGCTCAGGCCTGCTCGGCCAGGGCCCTCAGGCGCGCCCGCACCCCCTGCTCGCGCAGGGCCGCCAGCTCCTGGGCGTAGGTGGAGGCAAAGCGCTCGTCGTCCGCCAGGTCCCCGAAGACCTCCTTGTTGCCGATAAAGCCGGTGGCCTCGCCGTCGGCCTGGGCCTGCGCGAAGGGGCGCAGGTCGTCCACCACGGGGATGGCCGCGCCGTTCTCGTCGGTGCCGAGCACGCCCAGCGACCAGGCGGCGCACATGGCCGTCCCCAGGCGGATGGGGCCGTCCGCCTCCAGGTTGGCGCGCACGGTCGGCAGGACGAACTTGGGCATGCCGGAGGGAGCGAAGAAGGCCAGGCGCGCCAAGGTGTCGGCGATCGCGGCATTGGTAAAGCGCTCAAAGAGGGTGTCCACGTACTGGTCGAGGTCGATGCCGGGCACCGCCAGCAGCCGCGGGCGCGCCTCCCGGGTGAGGAAGGCGCGGGTCCAGGCGGCGATCTCGGGGTCGGCGGCCGCCTCGTGGGCGTACTCAATGCCCAGCAGCCGCCCCCAGTGGGCCAGGGCCTGGTGGGAGGCGTTGAGCAGCCGCAGCTTCATGAGCTCGTAGGGGACGACGTCGTCGACCATCTGCACCCCGACCTCCTCCAGGGGCGGGCGCCCGGTGGGGAAGGCGTCCTCAAGAACCCACTGGGTGAAGGGCTCGCACACCACCGGCCAGGCGTCCTCCACCCCGAGCTCGGCGGTGACCTGCTCGACGTCCGCCGGGGTCGTCACCGGGGTGATGCGGTCCACCATGCAGTTGGGGAAGGAGACGTTGGCCTCGATCCAGTCGGCCAGCTCGGGGTCGCTCATACGGGCCTGACCCACGACGGCGGTGCGGGCGACCTTCCCGTTGCTCGGCAGGTTGTCGCAGCTCATGACCGTGAAGGGGGCGGTGCCCTCCGCCCGGCGCCGCCTCAGGGCCTCGACGATATAGCCGAAGGCGGTGGTGGGCTCGTGGGGGCTGGCGGCGTCGTGGCGGGCGCCGTCCGAGCCGGTGCGGAAGGCCCCGGTGGCGTCGTCGGTGTTGTAGCCGCCCTCGGTGACGGTCAGGGAGACAATGCGGGTGGTCGGGGCGGTCATGACCTCCAGCACGCCCTGGCGGTCCTCGGGGGCGAAGCGGTAGTCGTGGATGGAGCCGATGACCGTGGTCTCGTGGTGGCCGTCGGGGTGCTTGAGGGTCAGGGAGTAGAGGTGGTCCTGGCCTTCCAGGGCGTCGCGCATGCGCGCGTCCCCGGGCATGAGGCCGACGCCGCAGATGCCCCAGTCCAGGGCCTTGCCGTTACGCATGAGGCGGTCAAGGTACATGGCCTGGTGGGCGCGGTGGAAGCCGCCGACCCCCATGTGGACGATGCCGGTGGTCATGGCGGAGCGGTCGTAGGTGGGGGCCAGGGGGGAGCTGGCCAGCGAGGTGGTCATGGTCAGGCCTTTCAGCTGCGTCGAGGTGGGGCGTGGACACGGCAGCCGTGACGACTGTCATATTCTATTGTGCGCCACCTGTCCCACAGCCGTCGAGGCCCGGACTCTTTGGGCCGGAGCGCCCCGGTCCGCGGCGGCCTGGCCTGAGGTGCCCCGCCCCGGTTCCACCACCGCGCCGCCCTGCTCCCCCGTCACAGCTGGCTCACTCGTTACGGCCAGCAGCCGCACCCGCAGACGGGCGTGGCCCGTTCTCGCGACGAATAAGTACCGTTCTCGCGAGCAATAAGTACCGTTCTCACGACGAACAAGTACCGTTCTCACGACGAACAAGTACCGTTCTCACGGCGAATAAGTACCGTTCTCGCGAACAGAGGGGCGGGTGGGGAGGAGCGAGGCAAGGGCGGGGCGGGCTAGGAGCGCGGTACCACCGTCGGTTCGGGCCCCGTGGGTGCCGGTACCGTGTCGGAGTAGGTCTGTGGGTTCACAATCTCCGTCACGGTCTGCCAGCGGTAGGCGATCTCCTCGGTGGACAGCGTCGTACCGGCGGGGACCTCACCGCGCGCCAGGGCGGCCAGGTCCAGGACGCGGTGCCCGCCGTCGAGGTCAACGGTAAAGGGGTGCCAGTGGAGTGCGTCCACGCTCACCTGCCCCTGGGCGGTCACCGTGACGTCAACCCACACGAAGACCCCGATACAGGCCATGACCGTGCCCTGCGCCTCGGACTGGTTGGACAGGTAGTTGCCCGCCGAGTACGACACCCACATACCGCGCCCGCCAGGGCCCCCGGGCAGGAGCTCGTTGGTCTGCGGCACGTGCGGGTGGGCGCTGAAGAGCACGTCGATCTCGCCGGTGGCCGCGATCGCGTTGGCGTAGTCGGTCTGGGACTGGACCGGGTCGCGGGTGTACTCCTCACCGATCTGGGAGTGCAGGACGACGACGTCGGCGCCAGCGTCCCGGGCCGCCCGGGCCTGGGCGGCCGCCCACTCCACGCTGTTGATCTGCACCGCCCAGCCGGTCTCGTCCACCAGGCCGTTGAGGCTGTAGGTGGAGGACAGCTGGGCGACGGTCACCGTGCGCCCCTCGCGCTCCAGCCGGTAGAGCTGGTAGGGGGTGGCCGCCTCGGCCTGCGAGCGGTTAGTCCCGGCGAACCCCATGCCGTTGGCCACCAGCGTGTCCGCGGTGGCCACCACCCCGGCCAGGCCCTGGTCGTAGGCGTGGTTGGACGCCGTCGCGCAGCCGTCCCAGCCGCTGCCCTTAAGGGCCTGGACCACCGGCGGCAGGGTCCCGAACATGGGGTAGCCGCTGGCCACCCCGTCAGGGGCGATAGGGACCTCCATACCGCACAGGGCCAGGTCCACCCCGGCGACCCAGGGCTGCTCGCCGGCGATCATGCCGCTAATGTCCCCCTGCCCACCGGGGGTGTCGTCCATAACCGGCATATGGGGCAGGACGTCACCGGCGTAGCCGATGGTCAGGTGGACGTCGGGCGGGGGAGCCTGGCTGGGAGAGGGGTCGGAGGCCGGTTCGGCGGGGGCTGAGGAGGATGTGGCAGCGAGGACTCCGGCGGGGGCCGAGGGCGCGGCGGGCGGTTCGGCCTGCTGCGCCCCGCTCCCGTAGACGGTCAGGACCAGTGCGAGAAGCGTCGCAGCCAGGAGCAGTGTACGACGTCGGCCTACGGCCAGGACGCGGCCAGGGCGGTGGTACAGGGAGCGCATAGGTGAAGCATAGGTCACATGTGATGCGTAGCCGGTACTTGTGGCATGGTACCGTTCCCGGCCCGGGCCCGGCGGGCGGCCCCCGTGCGCGGCGGGAGCGGGCGGATGCCTTCGTTTGCGAACCCGGATGAGATCAGGCGGCCTCGTGCGCGGCGGGAGCGGGCACTCCGGTCCGCAAGGCTGTGCCCCGGCCCAGAGCGGCTCCCGTGCGCGGCGGGAGCGGCTCCAGCGCCCCGGGGGGCTTGTTCGCGGGGTCGCGTGGCTCCCCGTGCACGGCGGGAGCGGTCTGCCCGGACACGCCCCGCACCGTGATCTGACACAATCAGGAGCCGCTGGCGCCTGCCAGCCCGCAGAGAGGAGCCCACCATGGCCGACGCCGCCCGCGCCCGCAAGGTTGCTGACCGTATCCACGAGACGGTCGCCCGCCTGCTCCAGGGACGTGTCAAGGATCCCCGCCTCGGCATGGTCACCGTGACCGACGTGAGGGTCACCGGTGACCTCCAGCAGGCCACCGTGTTCTACACCGTCTACGGCACCGACCGCGAGCGCTCCGCGAGCGCCGCCGCCCTGAGGTCGGCCACCGGGCTCATTCGCTCCGAGGTCGGCAAGGTGCTGGGTATCCGCCTGACCCCCACCATTACCTTCCAGCTCGACGCCCTGCCCACCACGGCCAAGACCCTTGAGGACGCCCTGGCCCAGGCCCGGGCCAGGGACGAGGAGATCGCCCGCAGCGCCCAGGGTGCCACCTATGCCGGCGACGCCGACCCCTATCGGCACGATGACGAGGGCGCTGGTCAGACCGACGTCCCCGGGCGTCCGGGTGACGTTGCCGCGTCCCGGGGGCTGGCAGGGGGTGCTCAGGACCCCGGTGCCCAGGTGCGTGCCCAGGACCCCGAGTACCCCGGGGAGCTGTGAGCCCCGCCCAGGTCGGGACCGTGCCAGCTGGGACCGGCCCAGCTGGCGCCGGTCCCGCCACGGACGTCACCCACCGCCGTCCGCGGGTGCCTCGGGGGGCCGTGACCGCCGGGGACGGTCTCCTGGTGGTGGACAAGCCGGCGGGGGTGACCAGCCACGACGTGGTGGCCGCCGTCCGCCGCCTGGCCGCCACCCGCAGGGTCGGGCACGCCGGGACCCTGGATCCCATGGCCACCGGCGTGCTGGTGCTGGGGGTGGGGCGTGCCACCAGGTTCCTGACCTACCTGGTGGGGGCTGACAAGACCTACGAGGCCACCGTGCGCCTGGGCCAGGAGACCCTGACCGAGGACGCCCAGGGGGAGGTCACCGCCTCCCGTGGCTGCGCGGACCCGCGTACCCGGCCCGGGGGGCAGGCCGACCTCGACTCCCGCCTGGCGGCCGCGCTGGCGGACCTGACCGGTGAGATCATGCAGGTCCCCAGCGCCGTGTCCGCCGTCAAGGTCAACGGCGTGCGCTCCTACGCCCGGGTGCGGGGCGGGCAGGACGTGGTCCTGGAGGCGCGCCCGGTGACCGTCTACGAGCTGGGCCTGCGCTCCCACCCGCGTCCTGCCCGGGCGGAGGACGGGACCGCCGTGGTGGACGTCGACCTGCTGGTCACCTGCTCCTCGGGGACCTACGTGCGGGCCCTGGCCCGGGACCTGGGGGCGGCCCTGGGCTGCGGGGGGCACCTGACGGCGCTGCGCCGCACCCGGGTCGGCCCCTTTGAGGCCGGTCAGGCCGCCGACCTGGGGGCACTGGGCGCCCAGGTGGAGGCCGACGCCGCCTCCGCCGCCCCGCGCGGCCTGCGGCTGCTGGGGCTTGGTGAGGCGGCGCGCCGCTGCTTTGCGGCCGTGGCCCTCACCGGGGACCAGGCCCGTGCCCTTAGCCACGGCCAGCGCCTGGACGCGCAGGTCCTCCAGGGGGCGCAGTCCCCGCCGCACCCCGTGGTCCCGCGGGCCGGGGGCGGGGCGGTGACCGCCGGGTTCGCCCCTGACGGCACCCTGGTGGCGCTGCTGGCCCCCCAGGGGCGGTGGGCCCGCCCGGTGCTGGTCCTGGCCCCCGCGTGACCGGCTGCGACCCCGACCCCCGCCGCCGGGGTGCGAGCCCGGGTTCGGCGCCAGCTCCTCAGACCGCACCGCCCCTGCTGCCGCCGGGGTACGGGCCGGGGACTGGTTCCCACCCGGCGTCGCCCGGCGGCCGGGTGCTCACACCGAGTGGTGCTGGAGGGCGGCTGAGACGGCGGGCGCCTCCAGGGGCTCCTGCGCCTCGACGGCGGCCCCGCCCAGGATCCGGCGTCGGGCGTGGGTGAGGACCGCCAGGCCGGTGGTGACCACGCCGGCCAGGACCACCAGCAGGGCGGCGCCACGGCCCGTCCCGGTGCCCATGAGCGTCCCCAGGCTGGGGGCCAGGGCGCCGTCGGGCTCCATGAGGGGGGCCAGGAGGCGGTCGGCCAGGGGGCCGGCGGCAAGGTAGGCCAGCAGGTAGCCCAGCTGGGTGACCAGGCTGATCGTGCCCCAGGCCCGGGCCTGGTGGTCCTTGTCGATGCTCAGGCGCACCAGGGTCTCGGCCCCGGCGTTGCACAGGCCCAGGAAGGTGAACACGGCGAACCCGGTCAGGGCCACCCACCAGGGCCACACGTGCAGCCCCAGGAGCACCATGGACACGCCCGTACCGGCTGCCCCCAGGCTCAGCAGGGTGGTGGGGCGCAGCCGTCCCAGGGCGGTGACCAGGCCGGCGCCGGCCAGGATCCCGACGGCGGCCACGGTCTCCAGGCGTCCCATAGCGGCCGTGCCGACGTGGGGCAGCATGATGGGCTTGAGCAGCACCTGCAACATGCCGATGGTCAGGGTCATGAAGGTCATGAGGCCCACCAGGGAGCGCAGGCCGGGGCGGACCGACAGCGCCCGCCAGCCGCCCAGGAGGTGGTGGGCCAGCCCGGCCCCCTCCCACTGGTCGGTGCGACGTCGTCCGACGGAGCGCATGACGGCCCCCGAGCAGGCCGCCGTCACCAGGCAGGTGGAAGCGTCCAGGACCAGCAGCCCCCGCAGGCCCACGACGGGCAGCAGGAGGCCCGCCAGCAGCGGGGACAGCAGGTAGCGGGCGGAGGAGGCGGCCTGGAGCATCCCGGCGCTGCGCACGTAGTCCTCCTCGCCCACCAGGTCGCTCACCGAGGCGCGCAGGGCGGGCTCGGTCAGGGCCGCGAAGCAGGAGGAGGCCGTCACGCCCGCCAGGACGTAGGCGAGCCGGGGCGTCGGCGAGCCCAGGGCCACCATGACCACGCCCAGGCCGATCACAGAGCAGCCGTCCCCCAGGAGCATCATGAGCCGGCGGTCGAAGCGGTCGGCCAGGGCGCCGGCGAGCGGGGCCAGCAGGACGATCGGGGCGAAGGCGCACAGCTGGACCAGGGCCACCGCCGAGGCCGTGCCGTAGGTGTTGTAGGCGAAGACGCCCAGGCCGAAGGCGGTCAGGCCGCTGCCCACGGAGTTGACCAGCGCACCTACCAGCAGCAGGGAGAGGTACCTCATGACAGACCCTCCAGGGCGGGCGCGAGCGTGCCGGGGCGGCAGCCCAGCAGGGTCTCGGCGGCGTAGGCGACCCCGGCGGCGCGGCGGGCCAGCTCGTCCTGCTCGCCGGTGAAGATGCCGTCGTCCAGGAGCATCCCGGCGCTCACGAGGAGGATCTCGACGACCTCGCGCGGGTGGTCGGTGTCAAAGACCCCCTCGGTCACGCCCTGCTCGACGATGCCGGTCAGGGCCGGGGTCAGGGCGCGGACCATCTCCATGATGGACAGGATGTGGAACTCGGCGTTGCCGCTGGCGTGGAACTCCTGGGCCAGCTCCAGCTCGGGCTCCGCCACGCGGCCGGCGGCCAGGACGGCCAGCAGCCTGGGCACGGCCGGTCCCGGCTCCTGGGCGGCGGCCTGGGCCTGCTGGGCGACCCGGGTGGTGGTGCGGGAGATGAGGGAGCGCAGGATCTCCTCCTTGGAGGAGAAGTGGTAGTACAGGGTCCCCTTGGCAATGCCCACCTCCTTGAGGATGTCCTCTACCGACGTCGCCTGGACTCCTTTGGTAATGAAGAGGTGCTGGGCGACGTCGAGGATCTCGTCCCGTCGTTGGGCTGCTGGTTTGGACGTGCGTGTCATGGTCCCTCGCATGGTCTCGTCTGGGTGGGTGGCCGGTGGAACAATTACCGACCGACCGTCGGTCGGGAAACAGGGTAGGCCCTCCCGGCCCGGTGCGCAAGGGACGAGGTGTGGGGTTCGGCTCGCGCGGTACGGGGGGTGCGTGGCAGGGTTGACCCGCAGGACCGGCGGGAGCCCGCCGGGTGGATCGAGAACAGGATTGTCCGCGGTGGAGGTCTGGTACGGCGC
>ERZ773099.3060-NODE-3060-length-11052-cov-15.298354_pt1 | contig 11052 bp, 5 predicted proteins | sample MGYA00511120_ERZ773099 | MGnify/ENA primary metagenome ERZ773099 (study PRJEB29015, sample SAMEA2738012) | human oral metagenome | biome: human oral; feature: human-associated habitat; material: dental | place: China | collected 2104 ... | reverse complement strand
TAATTATAATTTGCAAAAAATAATTCAAATAATATAATATTAAATGCTAAGATATAGTTTTTATGGTATAATATGGTAGTTGAGTAGGTGAAGGCCTAAATATTTAGAAAAATAAAGAAGATTTGTTTTTCGTATATATAAATAATAAAGAGAAAAGGAGTGATTATTACTATGGCATTAACAGCCGGAATAGTAGGATTACCAAACGTAGGGAAAAGTACACTTTTCAATGCAATAACAAAAGCAGGAGCCCTAGCAGCAAACTATCCATTCGCAACAATTGATCCAAATGTTGGGATTGTAGAAGTACCTGATCATAGATTAAATAAATTAACAGAATTAGTAGAACCGAAAAAAACAGTACCGACATCATTTGAATTTACTGATATCGCTGGTATCGTAAAAGGTGCGTCAAAAGGTGAAGGACTAGGAAATAAATTTTTAAGTCATATCCGAGAAGTAGATGCAATTTGCCAAGTTGTTAGATGTTTTGAAGATGAAAATATTACACACGTTGCAGGTAGCGTAGATCCACTATATGATATTGAAGTAATCAACTTAGAGTTGATTTTAGCTGACCTTGAAAGTGTAGAAAAACGCATAGGACGTGTAGAAAAGCAAGCTAAACAAAAAGATAAAGATGCTATGGCTGAGTTTGGAGTATTATCAAAAGTGCGTGATATTCTTAAAGAAGAAAAACCAGCACGTCTTTTAGAATTAGATAAAGAAGAACAAAAAATCGCTAAAAATCTGCACCTATTAACTATGAAGCCGATGCTTTATGTAGCAAACGTTAGTGAAGATGATTTACTAGACGTTGACGCTAATAAACACGTAGCAAGTGTTCGCGAATTTGCAGCGAACGAAGGAAGCCAAGTAATCGTAGTTTGTGCAAAAATCGAAGAAGAGATGGCGTCTCTTGAAGACGAAGAAAAAGCAATGTTCTTAGAAGAATTAGGAATTGATGAAAGTGGTCTTGATAAACTTATTAAAGCAAGTTATAGTTTATTAGGTCTTGCGACATACTTTACTGCTGGTGTTCAAGAAGTACGTGCTTGGACGTTCAAAAAAGGAATGTTGGCACCAGAATGTGCTGGGATTATTCACTCTGACTTTGAGCGTGGATTTATTCGTGCAGAAACTGTAAGTTACGATGATTTATTAGAATATGGAAGTATGGTAAAAGCGAAAGAAGCTGGCCGTGTTCGTCTTGAAGGGAAAGAATACGAAGTTAAAGATGGCGATATAATGCTATTTAGATTTAATGTATAGAAAAAATAAAGTAATAACCTTAAAGTTTTATTAAAACTTTAAGGTTATTTAAGTTTTCGATGATATTATATAGTTGTTAATTATAAAAAACATTTAAAAATTACTAATTTATTATTTCTACTTAATGTAAACTTAAAATTTTGGTATTTCTTCAAAAGAATATATATTTTTATATAAATAACATTGAAATTTTTCTTTTTTTTTGATAAACTAGAAACTATGACAATTTTAAATGATTAAATTGTATAAAATAACTACCAAATGGTCATAAAGCAATGAAAGATAATGTGGTAAGTATTTAGTTGGTGAAAATATAATATATAGGATTTTAATTAAATATATTCGGTAGGGAACAAGTAACTTTGTTAAGCTTCCTACTAAAATATGATGATGAATATAATAATCCTAATAAAGAGAACATAGCTATTTGCACTGTTTTGAAGTTTAAGATAATAAGATAAGGATACTTAATAGCGGTTTTTTGACGAATTTTATATTGCAGAAGGAACGGAATTTACAATAAAAAAATTTGTGTATTTATAGTAAAATAAATAAGAGTATTTCAGTGAGATAAAACCAAATTTAAAGGTTTAAAACACAATAATATTCTACATTAAAGAAAAACTCTTCTATATATAATAAATATAAATTATATGTTAATTATATTATAAAAAATAATTATTATTATATAGCAGTTATAGATATAGTTATTATAAAAAATTCTAATGTAGATTTATGAGATGCTAAAGATTCGAAGAATATTTGTAAAAACGTTGCCGTATATGATATATAAGGAGTATCCTATAATATTAAGATCTTGACTAATAATAGCTATGTTATTTAATTTGCTTAAAAATAGAGAATTTCTAAAATTGGATAAGTAGAGCTTCAAATACATTACGAAATAGTATGGATATAATATTTGAAAGTTAATTAAGGTTGAAATTTTGATAGTAAATTACAAATAAAATTAGGAGACTTATATGAATAGAAAACTAAAGACAACTATTACAATTAGTGCAGTAATCGCAGGAAGTATATTAATGGTAAATGCTCAAGGAGCAAAAGCTGATGATGTTAATAAAACATCCTCTCCCCAAGAAGCAGGCTTAATTACTAAAACAAAAGAGGGTACTGTGAAAAAGGCAGATGTTGATAAAGCAAAGGGAGAGTATGAAACATCAAAAAGTAAAGAAGGTGCTTTAGAAAAGACCGTACAAGAAAAGACAGAAAAAGCTAAAACATTAGAAGAAAAAGTTAAGAAATTAGAAAATACTAAGAAAAAAACTGAATCAATCACAGAAGATACAATGAAACAATTTGCTAAAGAGATTGATAAAACAACTAAAGAAAAAGAAGAAAAAGTTAAAGCATTAGAGCAAAATCGCAAAAATTTGGTTAATGAAGAGGCAGCTGTAGCCCAAGGGAAAAAAGATTTAGAAGATGCTAAAAATCAAATTAAACTTAAAAAAGAACGTACTGGCGAATTGAAATCTCAAATCCAAGATATATCTACTAATGATAAACAACTAGAAGGTAAAAAAGTAGAAAAAAATAACTTAGAGAAGAAAATTAATGATTTGAACACAGAAAAAACTAAGTTAGAACAAAAAATTAAAGATTTAAAAGCTGGGCAGAAAGATGATGTAAGTACTAATGAACTTAATAAGGCCACAGCAGCCCTAAAAAGTGTTGAGCAAGAATTAGAAAAAACAGCTGAAAAGTTAACTAAAGTTGGAAAACAAATTAAAGATTTAGAAGAAAGAAAAAAAGTAGCTGACCAATTATTAAAAGACTTAACTGATGAATTGACTGAAGTTGAAAAAGATATCAAAACTCTAGAAGGTACCTTGGTTGAAAAAGAAAAAAAAGTAAATGATGGAACAAACAAAGTAAAAAAATTATCATCTGAAATTAAAGCCTTAGAAGAAGATATTAAATCAATAGAAGATAAGTTGCAAAAATTATTAAATGATCAACAAGAAGCACGTGATTTACATCAACAATATCCTAAACTTATTGAAGATTTAAAAAATGCAAAAGAAGAACTTGCATTAGTAAAAGAAGAGTTAAAATCAACACAAGAAAATTTAACTTTAGCAAGTGCCGATGCTAAAGCAAAATATGATAAATATATGGCTATTTTAAAACAATATGAATTAGAAAAATTAACATATGGTACGCCAAAAGATGCACCAACTGTGGAAAAACCAGAATTTGATATGAGCAAGTTAGTTAAGCCATCTAAACCAGCTGATTCGACTAAACCTAGTAGTCCAGGATTACGTGATGAAAATAAAGAAATCGAACGTAATAAAAAACAAGGGGCTATATTACCAAAAACAGGAGAAAATACTAAATCATCAGTATTTGCGGGGTTAATAATGCTAGTTACTTCAATAATATTGAAAAGAAGAAAAGTAAAATAGTTCAAATTATTGTTTAATTAAACTCGGAACACGGAGAAGAAGGTTCTAATTTTATGGCTATTTGAAGAAAGATATAAAAAATGAGTAAATAGTTTTTGGAGTTATAAAAATTAAACCTCTCTATTTTATAATTAAAACGAAAGTAGTATGAGGGGAAAATGCTAAAAACAAAAAGGAAATCAAAATACAATAAATTCTATAATGATATAATAAAAAAACGATTGGAGAAATATATACAAGTGAATAAAAAAATAACAACAACATTGGCTATAGGTGCAACAGTAATTGGAGGAGCGGTTTTTGCTCAGGATACCCACGCAGCGGATAAGCCAACACCAGAACAAGATACAACTAGCAATCTAGTTACTAAGACTAAAGAAGGTAAAACTAAAAAAGAGGATGTTACTAAAGCTAAATCAGAATTAGACCAAGCAAATAAAAAAGTAGAGGAAAAAAATAAAGAGGTTGCAGATAAAACTAATAGTGTAAATAAGGCTGCTGGAGAAGTTGAAAAAGCAAAAGAAGATGTAGATAAAGTTAAAAAAGTAACACCAGATACAATAAAAGATACCAAGGATAAACTTAATGCCATCAAAGACGATAAAGCAAGAATGGAAACAAAAAAACAAGAAGCAGAAGTATCCAAAGAGGAAATTGATAAAGATATAGCTAAAAAAACGCAAGAAGCTAAAGATGGTTTAAAAGAAGTTGAAGAAAAACAAGCGAAAATTAAAGATATTGAAAAACAATTATCAGAGTTAAAAGATTCAGCAAAACTTTTAGCAGATAAAAAACGTGAAAAAGAACAAGTATCAAAAGACTTAGAAAGTGCAAAAACAGAGTTAGAAAAACGTAAAAAAGAACTAGAAGAAGCAAATAAAAATGATGCAGAGCAAAGTGAAGGTATTGAAAAATTAGCTAAACAGATTGACGAACAAAAAGAAAAAGTGAAAGAAATTCAAAAACGTTTAGATCTTGCTAAAAAACAAGAAATTGAGGCAAAAGAAAAATTAGATAGCGCAGTTAATCCATTTGGTACAGCTAAAACAACTCTTAAAGTAAGCGAAGATTTTGTACGTGCTCTTAAAGAATATCAAAAAAATCCAAGTGAAGAGACACTAAAACGTGTAATTGAAGCTGAAAAAGCAGATAAAGAAAATGCGGTTAAACCTCCAAGAGGCGCACAATATAAGGATGATACAGATCTTGTAGACTTGAAAAATATGAGTAAAGCAGATAAAGAATTATTTTCACAATACTTCACATACTTATTAAATCAAGTTAGAGCACAATTTGGATTACCACCTCGTAAATATAATTTGAATACTCAAAAGCTTGCTGATGATATCGCTCGTATTGCTATGAGAGATAAATTTGATGAGGAAAAGTCTTATACTCAAGGTATTAAGGAAGCGGCTAAAGAGAATGGTCTAAATGATGCTGAGAACTACTATGAGAACCAAGCATATGGTTATGCCCCAATTAAAGATGGTTCAAAAGTATCCCGCAGATATTTATTTGATCTTCTGCACAGTTCAGCTCAATGGTTCTTCTATGAAGGGGCAAGTAATAATCACTATAATCATGCACTAAATCTTCTAAAAGATCATGAGAACATAGCATTAAGTTTCATACCGACAGCGAAAACATCACAAGATAATACATTAGTGAAACTATCGATAATTAGTGTACCGAAAGCATCAGTAAATGATGAATCTAAATATGAAGAAAAATATGGCAAAAATTCAACTTCAAATGTGGATAATGTAAAATTGCCAAATACAAAAGCGTTAGAAGATGAATATAACGAGGCTAAAACAAATGCTGATACAATTAAATCAGAATTAGATGAAGCTAACAAAGTATTGGAAAAATTAAAGACTGAACATAAAAATAAAGTTGATAGTGTAGAAGGAAAAGTTGAATCGGCTCAAAAAGCTAAGGATGCAGCTGAAAAAATTGTAAAAGATTTAGAGAAAAAAGAAGCAGAAGTAGAAGCGGATATTGTACGACTGCAAGGATATATAGGTAACGAAGCAGATGAAACTACTCGTTTGAATACAGAATTAGACAAATTGAAAAATGAATTAGTAACTATCAAAGCAGATATAACTGCAAAAGAACAAGAAGTAGATAAACTAAAGCGTTTGTCAGAAGAAAAAGCTAAAGAAATTGATACACGTCAAGGACAAATTGACGCATTTGACAAGTTGATAGCGAAAGTACAAGCAGACTTAGATGAACAACAGCGTTTATATGCTAATCGTGGTGCAGTAGAAAAAGCATTAACAAAAGCTAACGAAGAATTAGCGCGTGTTAAGAAGGAATTAGATTTAGCTAAAGATGAATTAGAATCATTAAAAGGAGATGCACAGGCTAAGCAGAAAAAATATAATGATATTCAAAAGCAATATGAATTAGAAAAATTAACGTACGCTACCACAAAAGATGCGCCAACTGTTGAAAAACCTGAATTCAAATTCGAAGTGCCAAAAGATGCACCAACAGTAGAGAAACCGGAATTTGATATCAGTAAGTTAGCTAAGCCAACGGATCCTTCTAAACCATCTAAACCAGCTGATTCGACTAAACCTACTAGTCCAACATTACGTGGAGGAAATAAAGAAATCGAACGTAATCAAAAACAAGGGGTTATCTTACCAAAAACAGGTGAAAATACTAAATCATCAGTATTTGCAGGGATAATAATGCTAGTTGCTTCATTAGTGATAAACCGTAGAAAAGTAAAATAGTTGATAATATAAAAATCAGAGTTTAGAGAAAGCCTAAGCTCTGATTTTCCGAGTCTTAATCGAATACAGTATATAAGAAAATATGTAAAGAAGACTCAAAAGTTTTTAAGGTGATAAAATTTTTAAAAACATAGTTCTCTCTACGGTGAAGAAAAGTAACTGATGAAGTTAAAGGATGTTAAAATTAGATAGAATATTAAATTGAAGTTATGAGAATATTCAGTAAGAATTGAAGTAGTATTAGAAGATTTTACAAATATATTTAAATTAATTAGCAATGAAATACAATAAATGCTATAATATAGTGATTAACTATAATCAAGAAATAAATAAGGATGGGAGAAATATATAAGTGAATAAAAAACTAACAACAACATTAGCTATTGGTGCTACAGTAATTGGTGGAGTGGTTTTTGCACAAGATGTCCACGCAGCTGATTCGCCAACACCAGAACAAGATGCAACTAACAATTTAGTTACAAAGACAAAAGAAAATGAAGTTAAGAAAGAAGATGTTGCTAAAGCAAAAGTAGAAGTAGATCAAGCAAACGCTAATGTTGAAGCTAAGAAAAAAGAAGTTGCGGATAAAAGTGATAAGGTAACAAAAGCGGATGAGAAAGTTGAAGAAAAGCAACAAGATGTTGATAGTGTGGAGAAAGTAACGCCAGATAAAATCAAAGAGGCTCAATCTAAAGTTGACAATATTAAAGAGGATAAAGCAAAAGCTGAAACATTAAAACTACAAGCAGAAGTTGCAAAAGAAGAAATCGATAAAGATATAGCTAGAAAAACACAAGAAGCTGAAAATAAATTGAAAGAAGCTGCTGAAAAACAAGAGCAGATTAAAGATATTGAAAAGCAACTAAAAGAGTTGAAGGATTCAACAAAGCTGTTGGAAGAGAAAAAAATCGAAAAAGAACAAGCAACCAAAGATTTAGAAAATGCAAAAAATGATTTAGAAAAACATAAAAAAGAATTAGAAGAAGCAATTAAAAGTGATGCTAAGCAAAACGAAGAAATTGAAAAATTAGCTAAAAAGGTTGAAGAACAAAACGAAAAAGTAAAAGAAATTGAAAAAAAATTAGAACTTGCAAAGCAGGCTGAAAGCAAAGCTAAATCAAAAATAGACAATGCGGTTAATCCATTTGGTTCAGCTAAAACAACTCTTAAAGTAAGTGATGATTTCGTGCGTAGATTTAACGAATTTAAAGCTAATCCAAGTGTTGAATCTTTTAATCGTGTAGTCGAAGCTGAACAAGCTGACAAAGAAAATATACTTAAACAATTAAATCCTAATGATTATAAAAATGATACTGATCTTGTAGATCTAAAAAATATGAGTGATAAAGATAAAGAGTTGTTCTCGCAATACTTCACTCATTTATTAAATCAAGTTAGAGAACAATTCGGATTACCACCACATAAATATAATTTGAATACTCAAAAGTTTGCTGATGAAATTGCTCGTATTGCTATGGAGGGTAAATTTGACAAAGAAAGACAGTATATCAAAGGTATTAAAGAAGCGGCTAGGCTACATGGTTTAAGTAATCATGGTAACGATTATGAAAACAAAGAATATAGTTATGCACCAATTAAAGATGGCTCAAAAGTATCACGTAGATACTTATTTGATATTCTTCATAATTCTGTACAAAAATTCTTCTATAGCGGTAAAACAAATGGACACTATGGAGATACATCATTTCTTTTAGGAGATCAAGAAAACATAGCATTAAGTTTTATACCAACCCCTAAAAAATCTGAAGGCAATACATTGGTAAAAATATCGGTAATTAGCGTTTCGCAAGCATCAGTAGGAAATAACAATAAATATGAAGAGAAATATAGTAAAAATTCACCTGAAAGTATAGATAATGTACAATTACCAGGTTCAAAAGTGTTAGAGGACGCGTACAATGTAGCTAAAGAAAATACTGGAAAAATTCAATCAGAATTAAATGATGCTAATAAAGTATTAGAACAAGCAAAAACTGACCATAAAGCAAAAACTGACAGTCTAGAAAACAAAGTAGATGAGGCTCAAACCGCTAAAGATTTAGCTGAAAAAACTGTTGAAGAGTTGAAACAAAAAGAAGCACAAAAAGAAGAAAATATAGCTCGTTTGCAAGGAAATGTTGATGCCGAAACAGCAAAACGCACTCGTTTAAATAAAGAACTAGGTGAACTGAAAAAAGAATTAGAAGATATTAAAGCTGAGGCTACAACAAAAGAACAAGAAGTAACTGAACTAAAACGCCTATCAGAATCTAGAGCTGAAGAAATCGTTAAATTTGAAGCGCAAATTGACGAAATTGATAAACTTTTAGCACAAGCTACAACAGAACTAGAGGACCAACAGAGATTAGATGCTAGTCGCGGTGCAGTGAAACAGGCGCTAACAAAAGCTCAAGAAGAATTAAAGATTGCTCAAGAAGAATTAGAATTAGCTAATGGTGAATTAAAATCATTACAAAAAATCGCGCAAGATAAACAAGATAGATATAAAACTATTAAAAAACAATATGAATTAGGAGACTATCTACACGCCACAACAAAGGATACGCCTATCTTAGAAAAACCGGAATTCAAATTTAAGGTACCAAAAGATGCACCAACAGTTGAAAAACCGGAATTCAAATTTGAAGTACCAAAAAATGCACCAACAGTAGAAAAACCGGAATTCAAATTTGAGGTACCAAAAGATGCACCAACAGTTGAAAAACTGGAATTTGATATATCTACACTAAATAAACAAACAAAACCTACAACATCGATTAAAGAAAAAGAAATAGCACATGTTCAAAAACAAGGGGCTATATTACCGAAAACAGGTGAGGATACAAAATCATCAGTAGTTGCAGGACTAGTGCTATTAGCTGCTTCAATAATAATCAAGCGAAGAAAAGCAAGATAGTTGATAAAAATATAATCAAAATCGGAGTTTAGAGAAAATCTAGACTCCGATTTTAATTTTTACTTAATTTATTTTGTGATATAATATAAAATAGAATTAAAGAAAATTGTGAAGAAGAGGGGTTAGTATGTTTTTACGTTTTTTTCATAATCCATTGTTATTAGCAAAATTAGCTTGGTATGAGTATTTGATAAAAGGTAACAAGAAACAAAGTACAGCTGAATATAAAATAAAAAGAATTATTCAAGATGTTACAGGTGAGAAAATAGATGATATAGTAGTCTATAATTGTGGTCTATCGACTCCCAAACTTGCAAAAAATGGTTTTCAAGCAACAGCTATTTATTTGGAGAAGTACAATGAACTGTTGGTAATTTTTCGAGGAACTGAGCTTGATGATATGAGTGATTGGTTTTACAATTATACAGGAATAGTTTCAGGAGAGAATACTAGTCAGATTGATTCTGCATTTGCATTTTTAAAATTCCTTAAGAAAAAGATAGTTAATTTTGATTCATGCTATAAAGTAGCAGCTGGACATTCTTTAGGTGGACATTTAGCTATAACGGTAGAATTATTAAGAAAAACCTTTCAACGTGTTTATACCTATAATACAGCCTTGCCACAATTAAAACAGCTGCGTAAATACGATAAAAAATATAATAAGAAATTAGAAGCATACTTTTTAGAAAAAGATTTAGAAGAGACAAATAAACTTCAAGAATTTACCGAGAATTATTATGCTAAAGATGCACATCATATTTATAATTATTTAAGAAAAAATGATTTTGTTCAATCGCTAAATATGACAGTAGGGACATTTAATGTAGGAAAAACTATAGAATTTCCTCCGATTTTAAAAACATTTGTTCCTCCAGAAAATTTCTTAACAGAAGAAGATACATACGAATTGGATAGAATTTTTGGAGATTTTTATAATAGGTTATTAGAAAAAGGATTTACTCCAGATTTAGTAAAGGAAAAGGAAAAAGAAATTGCTGATGAATTTGTTGCATTTTTAATTTCTGAGATAAAAGAGCCTATACAAAATCAGGTAACAAGCTTGCGTCGCTGGACCAATAAAGAAGAAGGAAATGAGAATATAAAAAAAGCGTATCGTACTTTTAAGGCGGTTTATAATTATATGTTATACCTTGCCCATTCTGGCATTATTTTAGAAGATGTTATAAATAATGAAGATGGAAAGAGAGCTCAATCAATGTTTGAAGAAGCTTTAGGTGATGGTGCGGTAACTAGCTTTAAGAAATTAATAAAACCACTGCAAGAATTTTATACGTTAACCAAAGCAATATATACGATAACTCATGCGAAAGAGTTAGATGATATTGAAGGTTGGGCAGAAGTTGCTGATGCACATGATTTAACAGCTATGTATGATGTATTAGAAGGATAGAAGTAAAAAAGAAAGACCTATAAAGTCTTTCTTTTTTATGTTTCATAATGTATAAAGAACAAATTAGTCATCGGAGTTACCATCTGATGAATGCTCATGAGGCTCTTCATTTTTATTTTTGTCATCTTTTTCCTTATCGTCTTTTTTCATAATAGTCCTTGGTGCGCCAAAAGTTAAATCTTTATCAATGCTAAATCCAAGTTTCGCAAGAGTTTTTTCCTTAGTTAATTCCACAAAACCATTAGGAATCATATCGGATACAGAACC
>ERZ773099.3059-NODE-3059-length-11055-cov-33.626455_pt1 | contig 11055 bp, 5 predicted proteins | sample MGYA00511120_ERZ773099 | MGnify/ENA primary metagenome ERZ773099 (study PRJEB29015, sample SAMEA2738012) | human oral metagenome | biome: human oral; feature: human-associated habitat; material: dental | place: China | collected 2104 ... | reverse complement strand
CCAGATTGGCCACTTCATTGATCAGCTTGATAACAGACTTGGCAAAGTGGTAGCCCGGAGCAGCCTTGGCACCGAAGATAAAGACGCGCGGCACCATATCCTTGTCTGGATTGTCCTTGAGATCCCAATAGAGCTTGATGATATGAAGCAAGTTGAGCAGCTGACGCTTATAAGCATGGAGACGTTTAACCTGTACATCAAAGATAGCTTCTGTAGAGACTTCCACTCCTGTTGATTCCTCGATGAAGTCAGCCAAACGAGCCTTGGCTTCTTGCTTGACACGGTAGAAATCGTCTAGCACTTGTTTATCGTCCTTGAATTTCAAAAGCTTGCGCAGCTCGTGAATATCTCTTCTCCACTCCTTACCAATCAACTTATCAATCTCAGCTGACAGGGGCTCATCCGCAATCTGCAGCCAGCGGCGCTGAATAATCCCGTTGGTCTTGTTGTTGAACTTTTCTGGGTAAATGCTGTAGAAATCACGCAAAGTATCTTCTTTGAGCAATTCGGTATGGAGTTTGGCAACCCCATTAATTGAGTGTCCACCGATGATAGCCAAGTGGGCCATGTGGATTTGATTGTCTTTGACGATACGAGTATTTTCGATGACCCGTGGATCGATACCACGTCCAGCCATTTCAGCTACATAGCGGTTGTCAATCTCTAGGATAATCTGATAAACCCGTGGCAGGACATTCTTGAAGAGCTCTGCATCCCATTTTTCCAAGGCTTCAGACAGAATGGTGTGGTTGGTATAGCTCATGGTCTTCACCGTAGCATTCCAAGCATCTGCCCACTCGAGACCATAGTCATCCAGCAAAAGACGCATAAACTCAGCCGGCGCGACTGCTGGGTGAGTATCGTTGATATGGACGGAAACCTTCTCATGAATATCCTTGAGCGGTCGACCTTGCTTGAGATAGGATTTGATAATGGTCTGCAGACCCGCACTGGTCATAAAGTATTCCTGAATCAGCCGCAGTTCTTTTCCTTTGTAACTAGAATCGTCTGGATAGAGAATGGCTGTGATATCCTGCACCCGTCGACGAGCTTCAATGGTTGGATAGTCCAATTCATATTCTTCTGGAATTTCAACATCCCAAAGACGGAGATTGTTGATACTGTCATTGCCAAAGCCAATTTGCGGCACGTCATAAGGAACAGCTCGCAGAGTTTGAGCATGTTCATAAACCGGCACAATGCGGCCTTCTTCATTGGCACGGAGGTAAACATTACCAAAGATTTTAACATCTACAATACCGTGATCCTTACGAGTTTCCCAGACATTGCCCAGACTGCCAAACCAATCATCTGGAATCTCGACCTGATAGCCATTCACGATTCTCTGCTTGAAAAGACCGTAGCGATAACGAAGTCCATTGCCAAATCCTGGATAGCCAGTTGTAGCTAGCGAATCCATGAAGGCTGCTGCCAAGCGGCCAAGGCCCCCATTTCCCAAAGCCATATCGTGCTCAGCATTTTTTACATCCTCAAAGTCAACGCCCAAATCAGCAAAGCCTTCCTTGACCGTATCGAGAATACCTAAGTTGAGCAGATTGGTTTCCAGCATGCGTCCTGGAAGAAACTCAATCGAAAAGTAATAAGCTGTTTTTTGCTGGTGTTCCACGAGTTTATTGCGACGTTCCAGCCAAAGCGGCGTAATGTATTTACGAATGGTACTAGCAAGGGCTTGGAAAAGCTCTGCTGGAGTAGCATCCGCTACTTTAATTAACTGCCTTTCATGGAGGGTATCCTTAAAGTTACGGATAAACTGTTCTTTAGTAAGTTCCATTTTTGAGGGATATCTTCCTTTCTTTAACGAGGGAATCAGTTTTAAGAATCATCTCATATTCTATAATAACATACAAAAGGATGTCTTTACGAAAATCCTCCCTTATTACATCAATAAGAGAGGATTTCCCTATTCTGATTCTAAAGTGAATGTTAGTAAAGTGATTGATACAAATCGCTATAGGCCTTACTTGCAGTGTCCCATGAAAAATCTCTTTCCATCGCCTGCATTTGAAGCGAATGCCAAGTTTCTTTGTCATGGGCATATATATTCAAGGCTTCCTTAAAAGTCCATGTCAACCAATAGCCAGAAAAATTATTAAAGCTGAAACCTGTACCTTGTCCAGTATACACATTGTATGGCTCAACAGTGTCACGCAAACCTCCTACTTCATGCACAAGAGGGAGAGTTCCATAGCGCATAGCCATCATTTGGGACAAACCACACGGTTCAAAACGGCTTGGCATCAGGAAAATATCGCTCGCTGCGTAGATTTCTTGAGCCAAAGTGACATCAAAAAGAATATTAGCAGATATCTTTTCAGGATAAGCGTGTCCAAACCAAGCAAAGGAGTGTTCAAACGCAGGATCTCCTGTTCCAAGAAGGACAATTTGCACATCTTCCTGTAACAGATTGTGCAATTCTTCCACTACCAAATCAAAACCTTTTTGACGTGTCAAACGAGAGACTATTCCAACTAACGGAACGTCATCCCGAACTGGCAGCCCTACTCTTTCTTGAAGAGCCCGCTTATTTTCTAATTTCCCAGACAAATCATCTTTACTAAAATGATGAGCTAGTAATTTATCTGTTTCTGGATTGTAGATATCTGTATCAATTCCATTGACAATACCAACCAGCTTGCCAGATTCCATTCGAAGAACCTGATCTAAGCCGCAGCCAAACTCAGCCGTCCGAATTTCATTGGCATAGCTTGGTGAAACAGTTGTCACACGATCAGCATACAAAATACCCGCTTTCATCCAGTTAAGGCAATCATTCCAGCGAAGGGTTCCGTCTGCATAACGTTCATAACCGACACCAAAGAGTTCCCAAAGCATACCATCAGAAAACTGACCTTGGAATTCTAAGTTGTGAATTGTTAAAACGGTCTTGATGTTATTATATGCCTGAATCCAACGGTATTTTTCTTTAACCAAGAAAGGAATCATAGCTGTATGGTAATCGTGAGCATGCAGGACATCTGGAATGAAATCAATTCTTTCCATCAGCTCCACTGCAGCCAATTGGAAATAGGCAAAGCGCTCACCATCATCAAAATCGCCATAAACATGCCCACGGAAGAAATAATGCTGATTATCAATAAAATAGAAATTTACATCGTTTAAAACAATGCGTTTCACTCCTACAAACTGACGACGCCAGCCAACACTTACTTCGAATGAGAATAGATCTTCTACCTGATCACGGAATTTCGCATCTGTCAAATCATAATAAGGCAAGATAACACTTACTTGATGACCATCTTTCACAAGTGATTTAGGGAGAGCGCCAATGACGTCTCCCAAACCACCTGTTTTAGAAAAAGGTGCACCTTCTGCTGCTACAAATAAAATTTTCATTGAATAATATCCTCTGTAACTTTTTGGCCCTTCTTAATCACAACTGGGTGTTCTGCTGTTCCGCGAACAACTACTCCCTCAGCAATGTCCACATTCTTGTCAACAACAGCGTATTCAACAACCGCATTTTTGCCAACTGTAACACGTGGGAAGAGAACGCTGCTTTTTACTCGGCTTCCTTCACTAATCTTTATATTACGTGAAATAACAGAATTAACCACTTCGCCCTCAATAATGCTACCTGATGCAAACTGTGAGCGAGAAACCTTGGAAGCTGGAGAATAGTATGTTGGCTCTTCATTCTTCACTTTGGTGTAAATCTTTTGATTTGGTGAGAAGAGTGAATAGAATTTTTGTGAGTCTAGCATGTCAATATTAGCCCTGTAGTAAGCTTCTACAGAGTGAATATTTATCAGATAGCCAGTGTATTCATAAGCAAAGGCTCCTTCTTGCACTGCCAAGTCACGAAGAACATAACGTAATTTTTGAGGATATTCTTTCTTAGCTTCTTCTTCTAATTTTTCAATCAGCCATGGGGTGTCTGCTACAAAGATGTCTGTTGACATATTGAACATTTCACCCTCTGCTCGAGCATCAAATAACTGTTGACTTCTCACATGATCGGTGTCATCAATTTCAAACACTGAGTTTACCTCGGACACTTCTTCTTTTGGCAATTTTTTATAAACAACTGTAATTGGCTGTTCAGTTGTATTATGAAGATGGAATACTTGGTTTAAATCAATATTCGTCAAAACATCACAGTTGAGCGCTACAGTCTGATTAGAGCCTGAGCGTTTTAAGTAAGTCAATAATTGCTCATAATATTCTTTCCCAACTGTGCTACTTTCTACACGAGTATTGTAAATCCCAAGGTAGTAGTGACTCAAAAGAGTAGAAAGGCCCCACTCACGACCAGAACGAATATGGTCAAATACAGAGCTAATATTGTCTTGCTGGAAGATACCAAAGACGCTACGAACACCAGCATTAGCAAGGCTAGAAAGGGGGAAGTCAATCAAGCGGTATTTCCCGCCAAATGGCAAACTGGCAACTGGACGATGGTCTGTTAAGGTTGACATGTCGTGGAAACCGACCGTATTTCCTAAAATCGCTGAATATTTATCAATCTTCATCTGTTGGTACCCCCACTTTTTCATTGTATCCGACAACTTGGACTTCATCCGTTCCATCAATTTCTACGCCATCAGAAATAATTGCTCCTTCACCAATGATAGCACGTTTAATCTTAGCACCTTGTCCAATGATTGCTCCACTCATGATAACGGAATCTTCAACTACGGCATCCTTACGAACTTGAGCTTCCGTAGAAAGGATCGAATGTTTCACTGTTCCATCAACAAGACATCCATCAACAACCAAGGAATCTTCAACATGAGCATTTTCTCCAAAGAAGTTTGGCGGTGAAATCAAGTTGCGTGAGTAAATTTTCCATTGACGATCACGGCTGTCTAAAGCATTGTGCGGATCAATGTATTCCATATTAGCTTCCCAAAGTGATTCAATCGTACCCACGTCTTTCCAGTAGCCTTTGAATTCATAAGCGTAGACGCTTTCGCCTGACTCAAGATAGTTAGGAATAACATTTTTACCAAAGTCAGACATATCCACATTGCTCTTTTCAGCAGCAACTAGCATATTGCGCAGACGTTTCCAATCGAAAATATAAATCCCCATAGAAGCTTTGGTAGACTTAGGTTCAGCCGGTTTTTCTTCAAATTCAACAATTCGATTATTGGCATCGGTATTCATGATACCAAAACGACTCGCTTCTTTGAGAGGAACATCCAAGACAGCAACCGTCAAGCTAGCACTGTTATCCTTGTGAGATTGAAGCATGTCATCATAGTCCATCTTGTAAATATGGTCTCCAGAAAGGATTAATACATATTCTGGATTGATACTGTCGATATAGTCGATATTTTGGAAAATAGCGTGACTGGTACCTTCGAACCAACGATTTCCTTCACTTGCTGAATAAGGTTGAAGAATGGACACGCCTGTGTTGATACCATCAAGTCCCCAGCTTGAACCATTCCCAATATGACTGTTCAGGGCGAGTGGTTGGTACTGCGTAATCACGCCTACATTATGAATACCAGAGTTGGCACAGTTAGAGAGCGCGAAATCAATAATACGATAACGACCACCAAACTGTACTGCTGGTTTCGCAATACTTTGTGTGAGCTTTCCAAGACGAGTTCCTTGCCCACCGGCAAGAATCAAAGCTAGCATTTCATTCTTCATATTCTACTCCTTTGTGGAATCTTTTTTAGCATTTTTACGAACATTCACACGACGCTTAATTTTCCAAATACTTGCTCCCAAAGCTGGTAGCGTAAAGGTCAAGGTCTGCGGATAATCTTTCCATAGTCCCTCTTGAGACTGAACTGTTTCGTTATGTTCTTTCCAAACACCTCCCCATTCTTCTAATTCGGTATTCCATACTTCTTCATAAATGGCTGCAACTGGAACACCAATCGTAAAGTCTTTTCGCTCTACAGGCGCCATATTGAATACACAGATTAACATTTCTCCTTTAGCCGTCTTACGGATAAAGGAAAGGACACTTTGATCAGTATTGTCCGCATCAATGATTTCGATACCATCGTAGCTTACATCATTTTCCCAAAGCGGACGATTTTCTTTATAGAACAGATTCAGTGCAGATGTGAAATCTTGCATTTGCTTATTGAGCCTATCATCAAGATTTGACCATTCTAGCTGTTCCTCTGATTTCCATTCTAGGAATTGACCAAATTCTCCACCCATAAAGAGCAGTTTCTTACCTGGGTGACAGATTTGATAAGTCAGCAGATTACGAAGTCCCGCAAATTGATTATAACGGTCACCCCACATCTTATGCATCAGACTCTTCTTACCATGCACCACTTCGTCATGGGAGAATGGCAGCAAGAAGTTTTCTGAGAAGACATACATAAAGCTGAAAGTGACTAAGTTAAAGTCGTATTTGCGATAAATTGGATCTTCTTCGTAGAAACGCAAGATGTCATTCATCCATCCCATATTCCACTTGTAGTCGAATCCTAGACCGCCTAACTCACGCATTCCAGTAATCTTGGTATTGCTGGAGCTTTCCTCTGCGATCATCATAACATCCGGATGGGCCAACTTGATGACGGTATTGAGCCGCTGCAAGAAATAGTAGCCTTCATAATTGCGGTTGCCGCCGTCCTTATTTGGCTGCCATGGACCGCTATCGTAGTCAAGGTAAAGCATATTACTTACTGCATCAACTCGAACCCCATCTAAGTGGTAGAAGTCAATCCAGAATTTAATACTTGAAATCAGGAAGGACTGTACTTGATTCTTACCCAAGTCAAAATTCAGTGCTCCCCAACCATAGTTATGCGCTCTATCATGATCCTGATACTCAAATGTCGGAGTCCCATCATAGTAGGCCAAGGCATCATCGTTGATGGTAAAGTGACCAGGAACCCAGTCTACAATAACCCCAATATTATTGATGTGGCACTCTTCAACAAAGTCTTGGAATTCCTCTGGTGTCCCATAGGTATGCTCAAAAGCAAAGTAGCCCATCAACTGATAACCCCAACTGAGACCGAGCGGGTGAGCCATTAGTGGCATGAACTCCACATGCGTATAGTTCATCTTAACAAGGTAAGGAATGAGTTCTTCTTTTAGTTGAGCAAAACTATAGGGTTTTCCATCATCATTTCTCTTCCAAGAACCTGCATGAACTTCATAAATATTGACTGGACGCGAGAAGAATCCCCAACGTTTTCTTCTGGCTAGCCACAAGCCATCTTTCCAGTTCTTTTCAGGAATCGTATGAATAACTGCCCCTGTACCAGGACGCTCTTCAAAATAAATCGCCAGTGGATCCACTTTTAAAATCTCTTGTCCACTGCTGCGCTTGACATTATACTTGTAAATATCTCCTTCTTTAGGCAATTCAGTGAAGACTTCCCAAACCCCTGCTTCATTGCGAATCATTGGAATCTGGCCTTCATACCAATTGGTGAAATCACCTATCAAATGAACACTCTGAGCATTTGGTGCCCAAACACGAAAAGTATATCCCAGCTTTCCATCAATTTCTTCCTGATGAACCCCTAAATAATGCTGTAGATGAAAGTTTTCACCTGTCGTAAAGGTTCTCAAAGCTTCGTTTTTATCCATGTAATCACCTTCCTATTTGTAAGCGTTTTCTACACTACCATTCTACCTTATTTCTACTTCTTTTTCAAGTAAATTTCAAAAATCATTACGGAAAATTACAAAAATCGAACATTAAGGAAAAATAGGGGGAAAGTGCAAGGAAATTGCCTCCCTTTCGACACAAAATCACCTTCTCATTCCTTTTCCGCTAAAAATATGTTCTACAAATTCTTGAAAACTTTCATAATGATATAGACCAATATGTAAATTTACATATTTCTTTCGAAACCATTTTTGTTAAACATTAGCTTTCACATACATAAAAAGGCCGCACAAAGCCGCCTTTCTTCTTTATTTCACATCAAACACGATGGATTTCACTTGTGTCATTGCTTCGATACTGTATCGGATACCTTGTACCCCCGCGCCAGAACCTTTCACACCAAGGAATGGGAAATTATCTGGACCCCGCTGAGTCTTATTATTAATGTGCACCGTACCCACTTCTAATTTTTCAGCAATTTCAAATGCTTTAGGGAAATCATTTGTAAACACTGAAGATTGAAGACCGAATTCAGACTGATTACAGATTTCGATAGCTTCTTCTACGGAAGCCACGCGAATAATCGGAAGAACTGGACCAAAAGGTTCTTCCCAAGCTAATCTCATATCAAGTGTAACGTTGTCAAACAAGACAGGCCAAATCAAATTTGCTTCACGTTTGATTTCTGTCAAGGCTGACGCTCCTTTTTCCTGAGCGTCTTCAATCAAGCCCCAGATGAAATCAGCCGATGCATTATCAATGACCGGTGTGATGTCCGCATTATCAAACGGATCACCAACCGTCAATTTCTCTACCTCTGCCTGAAGCAGCGCTGCCAATTTATCTGCTACGCTCTCCATGACAATGACACGTTTAATGGCTGTACAGCGTTGACCAGAGTAACTATAAGCTCCACCAACGATTTGTTTGGCTGCACGTTCAAGATCTGCATCTTCCAGAACTACCGCTGCATCCTTACCACCTAATTCTAGCATAACCGGCCGCATGCCCGCCAGTTGACCAATCCGTTCCCCAATAGGAGTTGACCCCGTAAAGTTGATATAGTTAACTTCTTTATGTTCAATAATGTAATCGCCGATTTCTGATCCACGCCCAGTGATGGTATTGAAAACACCAGCAGGAAGACCAGCTTCCGCAAAAGCTTGTGCTAAAAGAAGACCAGAAATTGATCCTTGTGTTGGTGGTTTAAACATGACAACATTTCCACCAATCAGAGCTGGAGCAATTTTTGAGCCCGAAAGGTTGACCGGATAGTTAAAGGGCGCAATCGCTAAAACAACACCAACAGGTTCACGACGGACAACAGCTAGCTTCTTCTTACTGATTGCCTCAAAGCCACCACCTTCCAGCACCTGACCATGAACACGGATTCCTTCTTCTGCTGCATAGCGAATAAGATCCGCTGTACGAACTACCTCGCCAATAGCGGCTTTAATTCCCTTTGCAACTTCTTTTGCAAGAATTTCGCCAATTTTTTCTTGATCGCGCTCTAAAATATTGGCAACTTTATGCAAATATGCTGCACGTTCTACCGCTGAAAGAGCACGCCAAGCAGGAAGAGCAGCACGCGCTTGCGCCATAGCATAATCAACTTCTGCCTGAGTCATGGCAGGAATTGTTCCGAGGATTTCATTGTTGATTGGAGAACTAATAGTAATTTCCTTTTCGGAACTTCTCCATTCTCCATTAATATAATTTTTATATTGCATCAAAATTCCCCTCCATCAAAGTTATTGTTTTATATTTTAGCAAATTATCAGAAAATTTCAAGCAAAAACTGTAAATTTATAGAAAATTTTTACAATTTGAATCATTGCTCCTTGTTTATGCAACTTTAAAGAAAAAAGAAGAGCTATTTACGCTCTTCTTTTATTAATCAAAATCAAGATATTCTTTTTCAAGTTCAAGAACTTCTTCCATTGTTGCACACTCAGTCAAAGCGCGCTGTGCAAGTTCTTGCATCTTCACAGTATCCAATTTCTTCATAAGGCTACGTGTCCGAAGGACAGAAGTCGCACTCATAGAGAACTCATCCAAGCCCATGCCGACAAGAAGTGGCACAGCTGTTTGGTCGCCAGCCATTTCTCCACACATACCTGCCCACTTACCTTCAGCATGAGCAGCTTTGATAACGTTGTTAATCAAGCGCAGGATAGATGGGTTATATGGTTGGTAGAGGTATGAAACTTGTTCGTTCATACGGTCAGCTGCCATTGTGTATTGGATCAAGTCGTTAGTACCGATAGAGAAGAAGTCAACTTCTTTCGCAAATTGATCTGCCAACATTGCTGCCGCTGGAATTTCAATCATAATACCCACTTGGATATTGTCCGCTACAGCAACTCCTTCAGCTTGCAATTTAGCTTTTTCTTCTTCGTAAACCGCTTTAGCCTTGCGGAATTCTGTCAAGAGAGCAACCATTGGGAACATGATACGCAATTGTCCATGTACAGAAGCACGCAAGAGAGCGCGGATTTGTGTACGGAACATAGCGTCACCAGTTTCAGAGATAGAGATACGCAATGCACGGAATCCAAGGAATGGGTTCATTTCATGCGGCATATCGAAGTAAGGAAGCTCCTTATCTCCACCGATGTCCATCGTACGGACAACCACTGGTTTTCCATTCATGCCTTCCAAGACAGCCTTGTAAGCTTCGTATTGCTCATCTTCTGTTGGGAAGTCTTGTGAATCCATATAAAGGAATTCTGTACGGTAAAGACCTACAGCTTCAGCACCATTTGCATTGACACCTTCAACGTCTTTTGGTGTACCAATGTTAGCAGCGAGTTCAAAGTGTTTGCCATCGGCAGTCACTGTTTGAGCATCTTTCAAGAGAGCCCATTCCGCTTTTTGTTTAGCATAAGCTTCACCAGCTGCATTGAATTCTGCTGCTTGCTCGTCAGTTGGGTTGATGATAACTTCACCGGTGATACCATTAGCTGCAATGATATCGCCATCTTTAACGAGTTCAGTGATATTATTTGTCCCCAATACTGCTGCGATTTCAAGCGTACGCGCCATAATAGCAGAGTGACTTGTCCGTCCGCCAATATTGGTTACAAAAGCTTTAACAAATTTCTTGTCCAATTGTGCTGTATCAGAAGGAGTCAGGTCATGAGCAATCACGACTGATTCTTCATTGATAGAAGCCGGATTTGGCAACTTCTTACCTAAAAGATTTGCCAGAACACGTTTGGTTACATCGCGGATATCCGCAGCACGCTCTTGCATGTATGGGTTATCTTCCATATTTTCAAAGAGAGTGATAAACATGTCTGTGACTTCTTTCAGACCAGCTTCTGCATTGGTCTTCTTAGCACGAATTGTCTCTTTGATTTGACCAACCATTTCAGGGTCAGAGAGTACCATTAAGTGAGCATCAAATACTTGAGCTGCTTCCTCACCAAGGCTATCTACTGCTTTCTCACGGATAACAGAAAGCTCGTTCT
>ERZ773099.3058-NODE-3058-length-11059-cov-2.219557_pt1 | contig 11059 bp, 11 predicted proteins | sample MGYA00511120_ERZ773099 | MGnify/ENA primary metagenome ERZ773099 (study PRJEB29015, sample SAMEA2738012) | human oral metagenome | biome: human oral; feature: human-associated habitat; material: dental | place: China | collected 2104 ... | reverse complement strand
GCCTCATAAAACTGTTCTTCCTTCGCTAAGTCCGCCTTTCGCTCTGCCAGCGACTTTTTCAGCGCCTCGATCTCACCGCCGCGGTTCAAAAACCCGGCTTCTCGGTTTTGCAGACTGCCGCCGGTGATCGAGCCGCCGGGATGTAAAAGCTCCCCCTCCAACGTCACAATGCGAAGGCGCTGCTGATACGCCTTCGCGACCCGCAGCGCGTGTTCCATGGTGTCCACCACCAGCGTTCGCCCCAAGAGAAAGTCAATGGCAACCCGAAACTTTTCCTCCGCCTGCACCACTTCGCTGGCGTAGCCGACGACGCCGGGCAGCTTCTTCACCCCCGCCTCGCTCGTCCCCCGATGGGCGAGGGAATCGAGCGGCAAAAACGTCACCCGCCCGGCTCGCGTCCGCTTGAGATAGGCGATGGCCTGCCGCGCCGTTTCCGTATCCTCGGTGACGATATTCTGCTGGGCAGCTCCCAAGGCCACTTCGATGGCCGTCAAATACGGTGCCGGAATCGTCAAAAGCTCCGCCACCGCCCCACATACCCCGCGCCGCCAAGTCTCCTTCGCCGAGAGCACCGCCTTGACCGCCCGGCCAAAACCTTCATAGGCGGCCTGCATCTGGACGAGGACGCCCACCTTCGCTTCCGCCTGCTCAATGTACTGCCGCGCCGTGCGGATGGATTGCTGGCGCGGGCGAAGGGACACCTGAAGCGCCTGCCGCCGCCTTTCCGCCGCCTGCTGCGCCGCTGTCAGCGCAGCCTCTTCCTGCGCCGTCTCCGCCGCCGCTTGCGTGAGCGACGCCAATTCTTCCCGATTCGCCGCCAAACTTTTTTCCAGCGCCGTCAGGGAAGCGCCCTTTTCTTCCGCCTCTGCGTGACCGGCCGCAAGATCATGCTCGATGAGCCGCAGCTCGCTCTCCTTTGTCAGCGCGGCGCGATGGGCTTCCTCGCGCGCTCGGACGCGCTCTTGCAGGGCGGCCTTTTCCTCTCGCACCTTTTTCCCTAGCGCCGCCGCTTTCGCCTTCTCCTCTTCCACCTGCGCCGCCGCTCTCTGCGCCTTTTCCTGCCGCTCCCTTTCCGCCGCCAGCAGCGTTTCGCGCTCCTCCTTGGCCGCCGCCCCTTCGGCGAGGAGCTTCGTCCGCTCCTCGCTTAGGCGGCGCTGATTGGCATCCCCCTGTTGGCGGCGCTCCTCCAATACCCGCAGTGCGCGCTCGGCCTCTTCCATTGCCCCATGCAGACGGCTCTTCTCCGCGCCCTTTTCCTCAAGCTGCGCCTCCAAATCCAAAACGGCCTTCGCCAAAAGCGCCTTTTCCGCTTCCCGCAACTCTACCGCTGTCGCCGCCGCCTGCGCCTCGTCCTCCCCCGCGCGCATCTTCTCCGCCCCCGCCGCCTCAGCGAGGCGGGAGCGCTCCTGACGTCGATAGAGCGCCGTGATGCGGCACTGGCAGAGCTCCCCCTGCCACGCCTGATACTGCCGGGTTCGCGCCGCTTCCCGCTCCAGTGGCGCCAACTGGGTTTCAATCTCCTGCTGAATGTCCGCCACCCGGGTGAGGTTCTGCTCCGCCGCCTCCAACTTGCGCACGGACTCCCGCTTTCGGTCGCGGTATTTCGTGATCCCCGCCGTTTCCTCAAAGAAGAGCCGACGCTCCTCCGGGCGGCTGTTTAGAATCTCATCGATCTTATTCTGGCTGATCACCGAGAGTCCGTCGTGTCCCAGCCCCGTATCGGCGATGAGGGCATAGATGTCCTTTAAGCGGCAGCGCGCCTTATTGATGTAAAACTCGCTCTCCCCCGTGCGAAAGAGGCGGCGGGTGATGACCACCTCGGAGAAATCCACCGGCATATCCCCGTCGTTCAAAAATGTCAGGGATACCTCCGCCACCCCTGACGCCCGACGGGACGCGCTGCCCGTGAAGATGATGTCCTCCGCCTTCGTCCCCCGCAGACTGCGCACGTTCTGCTCCCCCAAGACCCAGCGCACGGCATCCGTAATATTGCTTTTACCGCTGCCGTTCGGCCCCACCACCGCCGTCACGCCCCGGTCGAATTCAATCTCGATGCGATCCGCAAAGGACTTAAAACCATAGGCCTCCAACCGCTTCAACTGCAACCTCTTCACCAACCCGTTTCACATTGTACCTTTATTATAAAGGAAGCCTCGGCAAAAGGCAAAATCGCCTCTAACGAAAGATCGACGCCTATTTTTTCTTGTGCTTCTTCCGCAGGAGCGCCATGAGCGCCTTTTCCACCGCCTGATAGTCCCCCGCTTCCAGGCCGCACATATCCGTCCGATCCGCCGCGCCGCCGGCGGCGATGTCGTCGTAATTTAATTCCACGAACCGCAGCAATCGCCGCTTCGTTATGCTGTTCCACTCGTTTTCTTCCTTCATGAGCCTCTTGCCTCCTCGCCTGAAACTATCCCTAACCTATTCCGAAATTTCGCCAAACCGCCGTGTTCTCCCGCCGCCCCATGCTTTCGCCGGCAAAGGCATCTGCATGAGGTAAAAAAAGACGGCACCCCCCACGAGATGCCATCAAAATATTCTGCTGTCAAGAATTTTACTGCACTGCGTCCCAGGCTCTTTTGACCTTGGCCGCCATACCTCTCATCTTTTTGGCGGGCACGGCGCAGACCGCCACCCGCACGCCTTTCTTCAAGGGAACCGGGAAGATGAAGCCCTCATGCAGCCGCTCGCAGACCGCTGCCGGATTGGCAGCGGGGATGGAAAGGAAGAAGCCTGCCTTATAGGGCAGCGCGTTCAGGGCGCAGGCCTTCGCCTCCTCCATGAAAATGGCGCCCCGCTGGCGAATCATTTGATAAAGCGCCTCCCGCTCCGCCTCAAAGGCCGCCTTGAGCGCCGCATCTTTCTGGATCACCGCAAGGGCCGTCATGGCCCCGCGATTGATATTCGACCACGTTGCCCGGCCGGAAAAAGCGCTAACCGTCCTAAATTCCTCAATAACCGCCTTGTCAGAAGAAAAACCTACGATAGCGCCAGTGCGCTGCCCATACATCGTGTAGCCCTTCGACATGCTGAAGGCAAACATGACGAAGAGATTAGCCGGCAGATGAGAGAACTGCTTCATGAAGCGGCGGGCTTCATTCTTTTCCCCCGCGTAGTCAATGTAGGCGATGTCTACCAAGAGACTGATCTTCTTGTCGCCTTTCTTGATCTCGTTCTTACATATCTCCAATACTTCGGCCCAATCCGCCTCAGAAAAGCTGTAACCGGTGGGGTTGTGCGCCGGGGTATTAAGAATGATAAGCAGGGAGGACTGTTTTTTCAAAAGCTCTTCTACCTTAGCGGCAAAAGCCTGTCGATTGAACTGCTGCGCCTCGTCAAAGAGTGAATAGGTAGCTAATTGACGGCCCTGATCTTGACAGAGGACATTGTACGGCCCCCAAAACCAATCCGATGTCAGCACCTGATCGCCGATCTCCGAATAGTTGGCGATGGCGTGGTGCACCGCTCCCGTTCCTCCGGCGGTAGCCACCGCCGCCGTGTAGCCCTCGGGCTTTTGGGCCGCGAAAGTCAGATCGATCACCGCGTTTAGGTAATCCGGCAGACCATCAATGGGCGCATAAGCGATGATGTCGCTCATGGGGAGCGCCCGGTAGACCTTCTCCATCGTCGGAATACAGGCCAATCTTTCTTCGTCGTCCATAATCGCGCCGATGGTGGCATTGATGACCTTATCTGCCCCCACTTTTGCTGCCGCCGCTTTCGCCGCCGCACTCGCTCCAAAGATTGCGTCATTCAGCTCCCGACCGGTGGCATGGGAAGCCGCCATACTCATTGCCATTATTATAATCCCCTTTACCAAGTAATATTCTTTCTGTATTCGCATATTCGAAGCCGAACATCTTTTTCCTGCCCGGGAAAACGAAGTATACAGAATTCATGTCAGTACGCGCAAAAGGCCATGAACCTTCAAGGTTTCATGGCCTTTCGTCCTTCATTCCGACGGATGTTCCTCCAACCGCATGAGCATAAAGCAGTAATCCGATAAACGGTTGATGTACAGCCGATCCGTCTCGTGGACTTCTTCTTCCCGTGCCAGGCGCAGCATCTGGCGCTCCGCCCGGCGCGCCATGGTTCGGGCCAGATCCAACATGGCCCCGCCTTTCGTATCTCCCGGTACCAAGAATTTCCGTAACGGCCCGACAATACCCTCGATGCGATCCATCTCCTGCTCCATCTCCGAGACGTTCATCTCCGTGATGTGCGGCGGCTGCCCGAGACTGGCCAAATCAGCCATAAAAAGTGACACATCCTTTTGCAGCATGTAGAGGAGCGTCTTGACTTCCTCGTTCTCGCAAAAGGCGCGCGCCATGCCCAGCGCCGAATTCATCTCGTCAACGATGCCGTAAGTCTCCACCCGAAGGGAATCCTTATCGACCCGCTCCCCCGTGTAAAGACTGGTCTGCCCCTTGTCTCCCGTTTTCGTGTAAACCCCCATGCCTCATCACCTCAATCAAAAATTTCGGTTTCGTTGAAGAAAATGTGGATCTCCCGCGCCGCGCTCTCCGGGCTGTCGGAGGCATGTACCGCATTCTCCCCCTTGCTCTCGGCGTAAAGCTGACGGATTGTCCCCGGGGCCGCTTCCTTCGGATCGGTCTTTCCATTGAGATCGCGTACTTTCTGGATGGCGTTCTCACCCGCCAAGACCATGGCCACGATGGGGCCGGACATCATGAAGGTCTCCAGTTCCTCATAGTACGGGCGGCCGATATGCTCCTCGTAATGCTTGGCGGCAACCTCCTTCGTCATCTTCATCAGGCGCATGGCCAAAAGGGTCAGTCCCTCGTCCTCGTAGCGCTTGACAATATCGCCCGTGTGGTGGCCTTTGTAGGCATCCGGCTTAATGAGTACCAATGTTTTTTCCATACGACGTATCCTCTCCTATTCGTGATTCCTCAAATACTTTTGCGCAATATCGTAATAATCGAGCGCCGACTGGTGAACGGCCTCGATCTCATCGGGGCGCAAGGTGCGGACGATGCGGGCGGGGTTCCCGTAGACCATGGAATTGGCAGGAATCTTGCGGTGCTGCGTGAGGAGCGTACCCGCGCCGATGACGCAATTCTCCCCGATCTCTGCGTAGCCCAAGAGAACCGCGCCCATGCCGATGAGACAGTTATTGCCCACCTTCGAGCAATGGATGACCGCCCCGTGTCCCACGGTAACGTAGTCTCCGATGATCGTCGGCTCGTGGCTCATGACGTGAACCGTCACATTGTCCTGCAAGTTCGTGAACTGACCCACCTTGATCGGCGCGATGTCACCCCGCAGGACGCTGTTAAACCAAACATTCGCCCCTTTTTGCAAGGTCACATCGCCGATGACCCGTGCGCCGTCGGCGATGAATACCCCGCCGGCCACCTCCGGCAAAACGCCTTGGTACCCAATCAACCGCCCCATACTTTCACCTGATTTCCGAATATTACGCTTCTTTTATATTATAAAGAAAACGGCGGGAAAAGTAAAGGAAGTCGGAAAAAAGACGTACTGCCCGCCATGCTTGCTGCGGCCTATCGCAAAAGAGATGCAGGCAAGGTTCTTCGGCCTCCAGGCCGGGGAACACGCAGGCGCTCTCCGCCTCGGGCAAAAGGTGCACGCTTTCCCCGGGGTGCAGAACGCCGCGGGCCTCGGCAAACAGCAAAAGCGCGGAGCGGCTTTCCGGCAAATCCGCGATGCGGTGAAGATACGCGGGGCGAAAAAGGCCGCCGGGCACAATGGACGCAAGCTGGGACGGATGGCCGGTAAAAAGGCAGAGATCGCAGGCCAGACGCTCCCCACCGTGCACAAAAACGCCGCTCACATTCTTGCCCGCGCTGACATCAAGGCCGCATACCGTCTGCCCGCAGCGCACAGGCACACCCGTTTTTTGCAGGATATCCAGCAGCCCCGCAGCAAGCGCGGCCCCCCCTCCGTCCCAGGAACCGTTGGATTGAAAGTAGGGGCCGGCCACCAGGGCATAGTCTTCCCACGCGGATTCATGGGGCAGTACGCCGTACAGCAGGCAGCGCGCTCCGAGCATGGCGCGCAGGGCGGCGGGAAACCCGGCCCCCTGCAGTATCCCGTCCGTGTTGCCCCGGCGGTGCCAGACAGGCGCCGGATCGCCCGAAACAGCGGGATTGAGATAGGGAGAGTGCGCGAGTTGGCGCTCCATGTCCTGCAAAAGGGCACACAGGGCATCTCCCGTGCCGGGAAACTGCCTGTCCACAGCGGCGCATACAGCCCCGTGCCCGTCCGGCAGGCAATATCTGCTGCCGTCGGCAAAGCAGAAGACGTCCCGACGGCCCGTGCGGATATTCCCCAGCGCCTTTTCCACCCCCAGGGCGCGCAGCCAGCGCCGCAGAACACCGCCCTCGTGCAGGCCGCCGCCGCAGTGGAAACCCGTGTCAAAGTGCAGTCCCTGACGCCGGAAACCTCGCAAAAGGGGAGCCGGAGAAGACGCGGCTTCCAGCACGGTGACGGCATGCCCCTGCCGCGCCAGAAAAATTGCGGCGCTCAAACCGGAGATGCCGCTGCCCACCACCACGTAGCGCATCAGGAAACCCGCAGGATCAGGCAGGCATTGTTGCCGCCAAAACCGGCGGCATTGCTCAGGACAATCCGGGGCGGACGCTCCAGCCTGCGGGCCAGCACCGGAATGCCCCGCGTTCCTTCGTCCGGTTCCCCATAATTGCGCGTTCCGGCAGTAAAGCCCGCCTGGGCCATCACAATGGCGTATGCCGCCTGCGCCGCGCCGGACATCCACAACTCGTGCCCGGTCAGACTTTTGAGGGCCGTCACGGGCGGGCAGTCTTCACCGAATACCAGGCGGATATTGGCGGCTTCGGCGGCATCGCCCAGGGGGGTGGATGTGGCGTGGGCATTGATGAGATCAATGTGCGCCGGGGTCAGGCGCGCGTCGGTCAGAGCCATGCGCATGGCGCGCGCCAGACCATCCCGGGAAGGCACGGAAAGGCCCTCCCCGTCAGCGCTGCACCCGAAACCCAGAACTTCCGCCAGCAGGGGAGCGCCCCGCGCACGCGCAAGTTCATATTCTTCCAGCAGAAGAACAGCGGCACCGCCGCTGGGCACAAGCCCGTCCCTCTCCCTGTCAAAGGGGCGGGAGGCGTCTTCGGGGGGCATACGCACGGAAAAGGCCCCCACCCCGTCAAAGGCGCATACGGACTGCCAGTTCACCTCCTGCGCCGCACCGCACAATACGCGGTCCAGACGGCCGAGCCGGATCTGGTCTGCGGCCTGCCCCACGGCATGGGCTCCGCTGGCGCACGCGGCGCTCACCGTCCAGCAGGGGCCGGTATTGCCCAGAAGGACATTGAGGTTCATGGTGATGGTGGAGTTCATGCCGCGAAAAACATGCCCGCTGCCCATGCCCGACGTGACGCCCGCCTCCTCCAGAGCCTGCCGCTGCTCCAGAACCGCGAGAACCGAGGAATCGTTGCCAAAAACGAGCCCGCAACGCTCGGAACGCAGATCCGCCGGTTCCAGACCGGCTTGGGTCAGGGCTTCCAGCGCCGCAGCATGGGCCTGCACGGCGTATTCGGGCATGGTTTTGCGCTGTTTGCGGCTCAAATGGGCGGCAGGGTCAAAGTCTTTGATCCTGCCTGTCAACGGGCTGCGAAAGCCGCGTTCCGTACGGGCGGGATCGGTCACAATGCCCGAAGCCCCCGCGTACAGGGAACGGGCCACAGCCTCCCGGCCAATGCCCAGAACAGACACAAGCCCCACTCCGGTAACAGCCACACGTTTCATGGCTCTCACATGTACAGGCCGCCGTTGGCGGAAATCACCTGACCGGTGACGTAGGAGGAAAGACCGGAACACAGAAAGCGCACACAGCCCGCCACTTCCTCTGCGGTGCCGGGGCGGCCGAGGGGAATGCTCTTTCTGTATTCCTCCAGAGGCAGGCCAAGGGTCATGTCCGTGGCGATGAAACCCGGCGCCACCGCATTGACAAGAATGTTGCGTCTGCCCAGTTCGCGGGCCAGAGCGCGCGTGGCTCCCACAAGTCCTGCCTTGGCCGCGGAATAGTTGACCTGTCCCGCCATGCCGGTTTGCCCGGAAGCGGACACGATATTGACAATGCGGCCCTGCCGCGCCCGCTGCATGTACGGCACAATGCGGCGTGTGACATGAAAAAATCCGCCCAGATGCACGTCCAGCACAGAATGCCACTGCTCGTCGGACATCAGGCCAAAAACCGCATCGCGGGCAAAACCGGCGTTGTTGACCAGGGCAAAGGGTGTTTCCCGGTCCAGCAGGGGAGCCAGCGCCTCTTCCACAGCCTCTTTGTCGGCCACGTCAAAAGGCACGGGAAGACAGCGGCGTCCCAGGGCCTCGATGGCATCCCGCGCGCTTTCCGCCGCCTGACGGTCGCTGCGGTAGTTGAGCCAGATGTCGAAACCGTCAGCCGCCAATCCCAGAGCCACAGCCCTGCCGATTCCCCTGCCCGCCCCTGTCACGAGAGCTACAGGCGCCATATGCGTATCCTCCGTTCTTGCGTCTTCGCCGTTCATGACATACTGTCAGCAGACACGAAAAGCGCCCGTGCAGCATATGCAAACACGGCGTCAAGAACAACCTCGGCCAGCGAGTTCTCTCATGAAAATCATGGCTGCATGCCTCATCGCCCTTTTTTTCCTCCCCGGATGCGGCTGGGTCGGCAGGACAGCCGGCAAGGCCACGGCAAAAATCGAAAGAAAAGTCGGCTCCGTCGAGCAGGGATACAAGGAAGGATACCGGGAAGAACGCAAAAAGTAGCGGCGCAGCGCACTCGGGCGGCCGTGGCGGCCCTCTCACTTGCCGGATGCGGGCTTTTTGCTCAAAACCAGAGACATGTAGGGCGGGACGCCCTCCGCAAGGTCAATGCCCTGGCGGATATGCTCGGAGTCCTGCTCCACCTGACTGGCCAGCAGGCAATTTTCCAGCCTGCCCGTTGCCTGCAGGGCCTCGCGGATGGCGGGGAGGTTGCGGTACGCCTTGAGCACCACGGCAGTATCCGCGTGTTTCAGACAGTCTTCAAGCTCTTCACGGCTGCTGATCCCCGGCAAAATACGGAGAGTTTCGCCGCTTTCACAAAGCACGGTGCGGGCGCGGGCCGCAGCGGCCTGAAAGGAAGTGATGCCCGGCACGACCTGCACGGACAGGTGCGGCGCGCATTCCGCCAGCGTGCGCATGAGATAGCCGAAGGTGCTGTAGACCAGGGGATCGCCGATGGTCAGAAAAGCCGCGTTCAGCCCCTCTTCCAGCACATCCTGCGTGATGCGCGCGGCTTCGCGCCAGGCGCGGCGCAGTTCGGCTTCGTCCCGCGTCATGGGAAAATCCAGCCTTCGGATACAGACTCCGGAGCGCAGATGGGGCCGGGCGGCTTCCAACGCGAGGGAATACTCATTGCGTGAGGACGCCGCCGACAGCACAACGTCCACCTTGCCCAGCACCGCAACGGCACGCAGTGTCAGCAGGTCGGGAGCGCCGGGGCCGACGCCGATGCCGTACAAAACACCGTTCATTCACTACTCCCCTGTGGTCTGATCCGGCCTTCGAAGAAGGCATTCTCTTGTTCCTGAAGAGCCGTGGCCGAAAAAATCCCGCTCCGGCCAAAATTTGTTCCGCCAGCCGCGCGGCTGGCGCTTATTCCGCTGCCTGCGGATGCAGCCAGCGGCCCAGTTCCTCCGCCGCGTCCAGAGCACGGGGGCCGGGACGGGCATACATTTCTTCAGGCACCATGAGCACCCTTCCTGCCCGCACGGCCCGCAATCCTTTGTAGTGAGCGCGTGAGGCCGGGGGCGGCGGGGCGGGATTCATGGGGCCGATCTGCACCACGTAGGCATCGGGGTCGGCGGCGAGCAGGGCTTCCTCACTGTAGCGCACCAGTTTCTGGGCCTCTGTCAGCACATTTTCCCCTCCCGCGCGGGCAATGATCTCGCTGGTGATGCCCCCGCGGCCCGCGCCCAGCAGATTGGGATAGCGCGCCTCAAAAAAAACCCGCACCCTGGGGCGCTTCCCGTAGAGAGCCTCCAGAAGCGCAAGGCGTTCCCGCCAGCCGCGCACAAGTTCTGCCGCCCGTTCTTCCCGCCCGGCGAGGCGTCCCAGCGTTTCCGTCACGGCAAAGAGTTGCGCGAAAGAATTCATCTCAAAGGTCAGCACTGTCATGCCCAGGGTCCGCAAATGCCCGGCTTGCAGACGCGCCTCTTCGCGGCCTGCCATTTGCAGCACCACATCGGGCCGCGCCGCTGCCACCAGTTCCGCATTGGGGCGCATGTGGGTGCCGATGACAGGCAGATGGGCCAGGGCCGCGCTCTGGTCGGCAGAGGTCCGGGCCGCCAGCACATGACCCGCATCCAGCGCCAGCAGAATTTCGTTGAACGCTCCGTACAGGGCAATGACGCGGGACGCCGGGCGCGGAAAATGCGCGGTGAAACCCGTATCGTCCGTCACCGCAAACGGCGCGCCTTCAGCCGCGCAAACCTGCGGAACCGGAAATATCGGCAACAGCATCCAGAGCAGCAGGGCCGCCGCCAGCATCCATCCGCGCAGCCCGCGTGTGGTGAGGGCCTGACGCCTGCGCGAGCAGAGCCTGCGGCAGCCCCCAGAGCGGATGGGGCAGAACTGTGACAGGCAAGCCGTAAAGTTCACCGAGGTTCTCCTCTGTAAAGGTCTGGCCCACCGGGCCGTCAAAAAGCAGCCGCCCTGCCTTCAGCCCCACCAGGCGTGTGGCATAGACAGCGGCCAGATTGCAGTCATGGACGGCCATGAGCACGCAGGCACCGGCAGCCCGGCGTTTTTCCAGCAGGTCAAAAAGTTCCACCATGCGCGCCGGGTCAAGCCCTGCGGCCAGTTCGTCCAGCAGCAGCAGGGGGCTGCCCTGGGCCAGAGCCCTGGCCAGAAGCACGCGCTGCAATTCTCCGCCGGAAAGCTCGCCCAGGCGACGCCGGGCCAACGGGGCCGCGCCGGTTTCTTCCAGCGCCCTGTCCGCAGCCGCATGGTCGGCAACGCCGTATGCTCCGAGCCAGGACAAGTGGGGATACCGCCCGAGCAAAACCATCTG
>ERZ773099.3056-NODE-3056-length-11062-cov-2.291269_pt1 | contig 11062 bp, 11 predicted proteins | sample MGYA00511120_ERZ773099 | MGnify/ENA primary metagenome ERZ773099 (study PRJEB29015, sample SAMEA2738012) | human oral metagenome | biome: human oral; feature: human-associated habitat; material: dental | place: China | collected 2104 ... | reverse complement strand
GCAGCCGTACTGCGCCGGTGGAGGAAGTCATCGAAGATGACGTCAACGGCCGTCTGGTCGATTTTTTCGATACGCAGACATTGGCGCAAACCGTTGCCGACGTACTGGCCGATCCGCAGGCACAGTCTCCTCTGCGCAAGCAGGCGCGCCAAACCGTCATCGAGCGCTACGACCTCAAACGCATCTGCCTGCCACAGCTCATACGCCTGATCGAAGACATCTGACGCCCTATAAGACCAAGGCTTTAATAACGCCGATAAAATACGCCGCCAAGCACGCCACCCTTCAGGCGGCTTTGCTAAAAAGCAGATTAGGGATTTTTAGGAAGTTTGCGCCTAAAGCGGATCAAGCCGCCGCTTCAATCATGTACAAAAGCAGGCGTCCTGACTTAAAACAAACAGCAGCAAATGGCGGCAGTACCTGTTTTTGCTTAGCATTTCAGGAAGTTAGCATGTAGTTAGTACATGTTTGCTTCCTAAGCCCCCAGTTTTTTATTGCCTCATCAATGAAAAGACTTCACCAGAGACCGGATTTTTTGTGCATATTTTTCGCAGGCAACATGACCACGGTTTCCGGGCGAAGTAAGATTTCCAACAAACGTCCAGTCCCAATTGGCAAGCATTGCTTCATCAAAAGAATCAGATTTTTTTGAAAGTGTATCAACGGCGGCCAGCATATCTTTCCCTCCACTTTCATCTCCGAGAAGGCATCTTGCATAACCGTGATAATAACTGAACTTTATAATATTTAACTCTTCTTCATTAGCTGAGTTTCTTTTTAAAGTATCGACAGCTTTTGTATATAAATTTTCAATTTTATTCAGCGTTTCCGATTTATTGGAATTTCCTAAGACAGCTTCTTTACTGAAGCTATTGGCTATATATAACATATTTTCTATAAATGAATAGGCCTCCTGATGTATATCTTTATGATTTCTTGATAATCTAACAAGATCATCAACATCCATTTGGATGCCATCAAAATCTTTGGCAATGTGTATAGGTGATCGATTGATAATGGCTATTTTTTTCTGAAGTAAAAACAAATATTCATCGGAGCTTTTGGGGTATTGTTTTAAACCATATTTGATTAGATTAATGGCAGAATAAACCCCCCATTTAAAATTATCAACATGATCGTTCATATATAACAAAGAAACAATTAGTTCGTTCAGATCATCATAAGCGCTTTTCTTTCGGTATAATCTCGGTGCATCATACAAGGTAATAGCACTTTTAAGCATAAATCCTTTTTTAACAGGTACGAGTTGTTCAACAAACTTTCTCGATGTATTGTCTAAAGCCCATTCAATGTATATCGTTTCAGCAAGAATTGCTAGAAAGACCAACCCGACGCACCATAACAAACGTTTCAATTAATTTACCTCCTAATTTTAGAAAAACCATAAACCTATTAATATTTCAGGTATCCAGAACTTCCAGGTTTTTAGGTAAATATCCAATCTGGTTCTATTCGCTCCTATCTGGGAGGATCAGATGAGCGGAGGAAATTGCCAAGCCACGGATGATGCAGTCAGGCTAGTCTTCAGCTATGCGATTGTCAACGGGCTTAGTGTGAATTGTGGAAAGGTGCAGTGTCGAGAGTGATGCGGTCGGCTGGTTGCGAAGAGCACGATTTATTTTTTACTGCGGCGCCGCCGAGTTACTACTGCCTGCGTGTTTCGGATGTGACGCACGACCGGCTATCAACTGGCATGCTGCTAGCCCGCGTCAATAGGGCGTTTGCGAATAGGTAAGCCGGTAACCCGCGTAAACATTGGGCTGGCGGATAGGCCGTCCGGAAACGCGCGTAAACACTGGGCTAGCGGGCAGCACCTTCGGAAATGCCCGTTTTACGCGGGGTTTAGGGCAGGCGTTGTACGTACTGATGCGGCGGGCAGCAGGTATTTTGCGGCGCGCGTCAGGCTTTTGTTTTATCCCGCGCGGCCGTCTTCGGATCGGCATAAAATCCGCTTATCCAATCCTTGTCCGGAATCCGCCGATGAAATTCCCGTTGACGCTTATGGCCGCCTGTTTATACGCAATGCCGCTGTTTGCCGAACCGCCCGCTGCGCAGACCGCAGCGGCGACGCAGGCCGTTCAGACCACGCAGCCCGCACCAGCCACACAGCTCCCACCCGCTCCCCAGGCTACAGCCGCTGAACCGACGTCCGCCGTTCTGGTCGGGGCGCAGGAGTATGAACTGGCCTCGCCGGAAACCGGCAGGCGCTATCGCATTCAGGTTGCGGCCGCCGGCGACCAGCCGCGCGGCGGCTATCCCGTGCTCTACGTGCTGGACGGCGATCTGCTGTTTCCGCTGGTTTCGATGGCGGCGCAGAACATGGTGATGCGCGCAGCGGAAAACAGGGCCGCCCCGCTGCTCATCGTCGGCGTCGGCTACTCTCGCCGCAGCCTGCTCGATACCGCCGCCCGTGCTGAGGATTACACGCCGCCTTCCGCCGATTACGGCAACACCGGTGATCGCCGCCACACCCGTTTCGGCGGGGCGGAAAAGTTTCATGCGTTTCTCACTGGCGCCCTGCGCGCGGACATCGGCCGCCGTTTCCGCATCGATCCCGACCGGCAGGCGATCTTCGGCCATTCCTACGGCGGCCTGTTTGGCGTCTATGCCCTGCTCAACCATCCCGGCAGCTTCCGGCATTATCTGATCGCCAGCCCCTCGATCTGGTGGAACGGCGAGCGCGTGCTGCAAGACTGGACCGGCTTTGCCGATCGCCGGCACCCGCCGGTGGACGTCCGCCTGAGCGTCGGCGAGTATGAACAGACCGCCGCGCCGCATCTGCCGTCTCGCACGCAGCGTCAGGCCGTGCTCGAACAGCGCGGCATGGTGCGCAACGTCCGCCGCCTGAGCCAGCGCCTAGCGACTTTGCCCGACGACAGGATCGGCGCCGTCGAAACGGCCGTTTACCCGCAGGAAACGCATGCCAGCAGCCTGATGCCGGCCATCAGCGACGGCCTGAAATGGCTGTTCGCCCGCAATCTGGCCGAGCGCGAAAAGCACGACGGGGGCGCACGGCGAAGAGCACAACAAGGAACGCAACAGCGAACGCGGGACACAGTAACGCCGGACAACGCCCGGGCGCGCCGCATTCCGTTTCTGCTTTCGGCCGGTTGGTTCTGCCCAACGGCCGCTTCTTCCCGCCTGTTTCTGGAAATGTGCAGGAACTCGCAGACAGACGCAACGGAAGACAAAGGGCGGCGGGCCTTAACTGCTGCCCACCTGTCCGGAGCGGCGGACTGATGCTTCGGAATAGGCATGCCCGCAGCCCTTGTAAAACGTGGCCTGCGTGCCACCCATCGCCAGAACGCCCATTTCACGCGGGTTTCCGAGCAGGCGTGCCCAAAACCCTTACTGGGTACGGGTTTGCGGGGTAGCAGCTCTGGAAACCTTATTAGACAAGGGATTGCGGGACGGCAACCCTGAGAACCTTACTCAATGCGGGCTACCCGCTCAGAAAAACCCAGGCAAAAGATGCGAGCGTGAGGACAGACGTGTCCTAGCTATGGCAGGCGCTGCGGGGTAAGCGTGCCCGCCAGCCCGCGTCCATAGGGCGTTTGCGGGCAGGCAGGCCGGAAACCCTTGTAAACAGTGGGCTGGCGAGCAGGATCTTCGGAGACGCCCGTTTTACACGGGGTTTGAGGCGGGCGTTGTGGCGAGGTTGTGATGAGTACTTTGGCGAGTTTCCGGCCGACGCTGGCTGTTATTCAGATGGCGGTGTTTGCTCCCGCGCGGCAGCAGTGATTTAGGCGGCGAAGCTTCGCTCCCGCGTGGCTGGCTGCAAAGGGCGCGATTTACTTTCTATTGCGGCTTGCCAGGTTGCCATCTGCGTATTCCGAATGTGATGTTTCATCCTGCTCGGCCGGCAGTGCGCCAAAAAAGTCAAAAGCTCAGGCCGTTATTACTTAGAAGTATGACGCCTCTGCCACGGCGGAAAAACCCGAAACAAACGCTGAATACATATCATTAAGATAATTTCTATCAATAGTATTGAGCATGATTAACCCCCAAAAATTATTTACGACCAAACACGTCTGATAAACGACGTGAACCTGTAAGTAAAACTATTAACGTAACAGTACAAGCTGCAGCAGTGCACACTATGGCAAATGCGAAAAAAGTTAGGCCAAAGATAGTTATGCATTAACTCTTCAAGCCCCCTTGTTTTAATAAGCGGAGAATTGCCTAGCTGCCATTGTTCTGGTAGAAAAGCAGTAGTATATAAAGATGCAAACAACCCAATTATTAAGCCTAATCGCTTAAAAAATCCGATTCTTCTTTTTTCAAGGTACCAGTTCCTTTTTAAAAAAAGAATTATATATACAGGACATAGCAACCAATGGATAGCAAAAACACATAAAATCAGATCGGAATCAGGGGAGTAATTTGCAAAGACCACGATATTAGGAATAATTTTGGCAACTAACAGCGCATAGGGTTTAAAAAAAGTAATCAAACCTTGTGGAAGAAAATATGGAATAAACAGCCAAGTTAAATTGTAGCTGGTTACAAGTAATATTAATCTATCATTCTTTGTATTTTTTATTGGGCTTTTTTGCGTTTGAGGATGCTCCATATCTGGCGTCCAATAAGTATTAATTTTCCGTCAAGATTGATACCGGATTATGAAGAGATTATTCCTGATACATTATTTGATGCTTTATTTGCCATGCTTTAAAGCTGTTCCGGCAAAATCAGAAACCTGCCTAATGCGTGCCGGGAGTTAAGGAAGGCACAAGTCGCACACGATAATGCGTGGCAAGCTAGACCTTTCCTATGCGCCTGTCAATGGGCCGAAACAGGGATTATGGAAAGATGTAGCAGATGCAGTGCTCTTAAATTTTTGGGGCGTGGCTTTGTACGGAAAGAAGTAGCGGATGCGGTGTTTCTTAAGTTTGAGCGTGGTTTTATCTGCGGCATCCGACCGGCTAAATTGGCCGGCTGCAAGCCCGCGTCAATAGGGCGTTTGCGGGCAAGCAGGCCTGAAACCCGGGTAAATAGTGGGCTAGAGGATAGGCAGGCCGGAAACGCCCGTTTTACGCGGGGTTTAGGGCAGGTGGGGTGGCTGGCGCGGATGAAGTTCGTGGTCTGTCATCTGCCGACGGGCGATGGGTTTACGCCTGATAGCTTTCAGGCGCTTTGCCTTCCGATTCTTCCGAATCTTCCGAGCCTCCTGAGCCTTCCGAGCTTTGCTTGCTTGTTTGCTTCCGCGTCAGCGAGAAGGCCGCAGCGTCAGGCTGGCATCATGCAGTGCGTGGCAGAGGCGACTACGCCAGCAATTGCCGCGCGGCGCTGACGCCGGCCTGGTAATGCGGCGAATCGAAGAGCGCTTCAGGCGTCATTTTCGGGGTGGGGAACAGTTTGCCGATACGCCGGGCGCGCCGCTTGACCAGGCGGGGATGCCAGCGCGCGAGCAGATCGCCAACCGCGTCCGGGGCGTTGCAGACAGGCAGCATGTCGCAGCCGGCCGACCAGGCGGCCTGCGCCCGCGCGACGATGTCGCCGGCAACGCCAGCGCCCTGCATGGATAGGTCGTCGCTGAACACGGCGCCGTTGAATTTCAGCACGTGGCGCAGATAGCGATGCCAGTGTTTCGAGAATCCGGCGGGGCGTGCGTCAACCTCCGGGTAGATGACGTGCGCCGGCATCACGGCGTCAAGCCGCAGCCGGCGATAAGGTTCGATGTCGGTTTGCAGCTCCGCCAGAGTGCGCGTATCGACGGGGACGGCGACGTGTGAATCGGCTTCGGCCCAGCCGTGTCCGGGGAAATGCTTACCGCAGGCGGCCATGCCGGCGTGGCGCAGGCCGGCGATCAGCGCGCCGGCCAGTTCGACGACTGCCGCCGGATTGCCGTGAAAAGCGCGGTCGCCGACGACGCGGCTGCGCCCCCAGTCGAGGTCGAGCACCGGCGTAAAGGAGAAGTCAACGCCGCAGGCGAGCAGTTCGGCGGCCAGGACAAAGCCGATGTCGAAGGCAGCCCGGCAGGCCGCCGCTTTTCCTGCCTTGTCTGCTTCGTCTGCCTTTCCCGCTTTTTCTACGCTTCCTGCTTCTCCCGCCGGCGCGCATTCCCACAAGCGGCCGAGCGCGCGCATGGGCGGCAGGTGGGTAAAGCCTTCGCGGCAGCGCTGTACGCGGCCGCCTTCGTGGTCGATGGCGATCAACAGGGGCGGCGTGCGCAGCGCATGGACTTCCGCGCACAGGGCGGCGAGTTGTTCGGGCGATCCGTAATTGCGCGCAAAAAGAATCAGCCCGCCAACGAGGGGATGGGCAAGCCGTTCGCGTTCGAGCGCCGTCAGCGCTGTTCCGGCAATGTCGATCATCAGCGGACCGCGCAGCGGCGTATGCGCGGGGGCGCATACGGTGGCGTTTGGGGAGAAGGCGGCGGGGTTCATTGCCGTTCAGCCCCTAAGCCCGTAATCCCCGCGGGCGCTGGTTCTTCGGGCGCTGCCGGCAGGGGCGGCGCGCTTTCGAGAATAACGAAGGCGACGGCGTAGTCGGCTTCGTCGCTGAGCGAAAGATGCGCCCGGCCGATGCCGCGTTTGGCGAGGTAGGCCGCCAGTTCGGGCGCGAATTCAAAACCGGGGCACCCGGCCGCATCGTGCATCACGCGGACGTTGGGCAATGTGGCCGGCGCGGCCACGCCGATGCCGAGCGCCTTGCCCAGCGCCTCCTTGGCGGCGAAGCGCTTGGCGAGAAAACGCGCGGGGAGCACGAAAGCAGGCTTGGCCGAATCATCTGAGCCGGTCGAATCGACGGGATCGGCGAATTCGGCGACATCGATAGAGGCGCGTGCACGGTCAAAAGCGGCGCGCTCGCCGGGCGCCAGCAGTTTACCCAGCAGCCGTTCGCCGTAGCGCCGGTAGAGCCGGCCGAGCCGGGCGACGGCGACGATATCCGTACCGATGCCGGCGATCATGACGCGGCGGCGGCCTGAGCCGGCAGATTGACGGGATTGGCGGACGCCTGCGCCTCGCGCATCAGGCGCTTCATTTCACGCACCGCTTCGCGCAGCCCGGTAAATATGGCGCGGCTGATAATGGCGTGGCCGATATGCAGTTCATGGATGCCGGGCAGCCGCGCCACGGGCTGGACGTTGAAGTAGTTGAGCGCGTGGCCGGCATTGAAGCGCATGCCCAGACTGCGGATCGCTTCGCCGGCATTCCAGATTTTTTCCAGCTCGGCGAGCACGGCGGGGCTTTCGGCATCCCGGCCTTTTGCGTGGAAAGCGTGCGCATAAGGCCCCGTATGGATTTCGCAGACCCGCACGCCAATGCGCGCCGCCGCTTCGATCTGCGGCAGTTCGGCGTCGATGAACACGCTGCTGATGATGCCGGCTTCACCGAGCCGGGCCACTGCCCGCTTGAGTTTGGCTTCCTGCCCGACGATGTTCAGGCCACCTTCCGTGGTGATTTCGTGCCGCCCTTCCGGCACCAGCATGGCCATTTCCGGCCTGATCCGGCAGGCGATGTCGACCATTTCGTCGGTCGCGGCCATTTCGAGGTTGAGCTTGATCTGCGTGAGCAGGCGCAGCTTTTCAACGTCGTGATCCTGAATGTGGCGGCGGTCTTCGCGCAGGTGCACGGTGATGCCGTCCGCACCGCCCAGATGCGCTTCGACGGCGCCCCAGACGGGATCGGGCTCGTAGGTTTGCCGCGCCTGGCGGATCGTGGCGATGTGGTCGATATTGACGCCCAGTTCGATCATTCGTGTATCTCCTTGAAAATCTTGCGCGATTCTAATTCTCTGCCGCCCGTGTAATGGGCGATCAGCGCGCGCATCAGCGGCTTGGCCTCGACCAGCGAACGGGCGTCGGAAAAATCCTCCCCCGCCAGGTCGAGCAGCGTTTTACCGCGTACCGAAAGCGCCGTTTCACCGCGCGCTGGCAGCCGCACCGGGCCGCGCTCGATTTCGTAGGCGTAATCGCCTTCAGGATCGATCGGCGCGCCCTGCGCATCGTGCGTCAGCGTCAGGCCATAGCCAAGCGCCTGCAAGAGCGCGCATTCAAAGCGGCGCAGGTCGGCTTCCGCCAGTTCGCCGGCAAAGCGGCGCAGCGTTTCGGCATAGACGGAGAATAGATGCGTGTGCGCGTCTTCGCGCGGCAGGAGGTGGATCAGCAGTTCGTTGAGATAGTAGCCGCAAAACAGCGCCTTACCGGTGAGCAGCGGCTGTCCGCCCAGCCATTCGGCCTTCATCAGCGCCGGCACCTCGCCTTTGCCGGCCCAGCCGAGTTCGAGCGGTTGAAAGGCCATCAGCAGCCCGCGGATGGCCGAACGCGGACGCCGCGCGCCGCGCGCCAGCAGGGCAATGCGCCCATAGTCGCGCGAAAAGGTTTCGATGATCAGGCTGGTTTCCCGGAAGGGGTAACTGTGCAGAATGTATGCCGGCTGGGCATCGACCCGGTTGCGTGAAGGAGCGGCCATGAGCTGTCGTCCGCGAATGCGCTATGCTTTGCCCGGCGCACCGCTCAGGCGCCCGCCGGATATGTCACCACGCCCATCGTTCACCATTGACCGCTTATTCGTAGCCAAGCTGTTTGAGCAGGCGTTCGTCATCCGCCCAGCCGGACTTGACCTTGACGAAAACTTCCAGATACACCTTGCCGCCGAACAGGCGCTCCATATCCTGCCGCGCTTCGCTGGCGATGCGTTTGAGCATGGCGCCGCCCTTGCCGATGACGATGCCTTTGTGCGCCTCGCGGTCGACGAGAATGGCGGCGTAGATACGGCGCAGGCCGCCGTCGAGCGCAAAACGTTCGATCTCGACGGCGGCGGTATAGGGCAGTTCGTCGCCGACCAAACGGAACAGTTTTTCACGAATGTATTCCGCGGCGAGAAAGCGCTCACTCCGGTCGGTCATTTCGTCTTCGCCGTACAGCGGCGCATCGTTCGGCAAATATTGACGGACTTCCGCCAGCAGTTCGTTAAGCTGGCTGCCGCGCGCGGCGCTGACCGGAACGATGGCGGCAAACGGAAAGCGCACGGCGGTCTCGCCCAGCCAGGCGAGCAGCGCCGCCTTGTCCGCACAGCGGTCGATCTTGTTTGCCGCCAGAATGACCGGTCGGTCGGTCGGCAGCAGATCGAGCACACGTTGATCGTGCGCGTCGAAGCGCCCGGCTTCGACGACGAAGATCACGGCATCCACGTCGTTGAGCGCCTGCCGCACGCCGCGGTTCATCGCCCGGTTGAGCGCATTGACATGGCGCGTCTGAAAACCCGGCGTATCGACGAAGACAAACTGCGCATCGGGACGCGTCAGGATGCCGACGATGCGGTGACGCGTCGTCTGCGACTTGCGCGAAACGATGCTGATCTTTTCGCCGACGAGACGGTTAAGCAGCGTCGATTTGCCGACATTCGGGCGGCCGACGATGGCCACCGCCCCCGCGCGGAAAGGCGATTCAGGCGCACTCATGGCAGCCCGATCTGTTCGAGCGCACGCTCGGCGGCCACCTGCTCGGCGGCGCGGCGGCTGCCGCCCTCGCCCACTGTGCGGATGCCGAGCGATTCGACAAGGCAGGCCATATGAAAATGCTGGGCATGCGCATCACCCTCGACGGTGACGGATTCATAACGGGGCAGCGGTAGATGCCGGCCTTGCAGGTATTCCTGGAGGCGCGTTTTGGCATCCTTGATCGGTTTGCCCGCCCAATCTGACTGCATCAGCGGTGCGTAAAGACGGCGAATCACGGCATCGGCCGCCTCAAAACCGGCATCCATCCAGATGGCGCCAAAGACGGCTTCCAGCGCATCGGCCAGAATCGAGGGGCGCGTACTGCCGCCGCTTTTCAGCTCGCCGTCCCCCAGCCGTAAGTGGCGCCCCAGATCGATCGCCTGCGCCAGACGGTGTAGGCTGTCCTGACACACTAGATTGGCGCGCAGCCGCGACAGGTCGCCTTCCGGCAGCTGGGGGAAGCGCTCGAATAGCAGGCGCGCAACGGCGGCATTAAGGATGGCATCGCCGATGAACTCCAGCCGTTCGTTATGCGCCGCGCTGTAGCTGCGGTGCGTCAGCGCCGTCTTTAGCTGCGCAGCGTCGCCGAAGGTATGGCCGATCGCCTGTTCGAGGCGGGATGGCATAGTGCAAGCAATGTCCGGCGCTATTCCGTCGATGCCTGGAAATTGATCAGCAAGCTGACATTGGCGAACAGGTGAATACGCCGTTCATAATCGAACCCAATCACCACCCGGTTGCCTTTCTTGGCAACATCCAGATCCGCGCCCTTGATCACGTCGATCTGGTTGATGTTGGCGTAGTTGTCGAAATCCCTGCGTATTTCCGCAACGGTTTTTCCATCCCCCTTGTTGGCAATTGAGTGGATGCTTTGCTTGATCTTGTAATAGTCGATCACCTCAGGCGTCACCTTTAGGCCGAGAATCGTCACGACAATGATGATGACGCCCCAGAACAGCAGTCCGGAAAGCGTTACGCCCGCTTGTTTACGCATGTTAAGCATGTTAAATCTCCTTATTGAAACGAACCGATGCGTCCCCAGTCGCCAAAATGCCACCAGATGAAGAAGGCCTTGCCAACAATGTTTTCATCCGGCACGAAGCCCCAGTAACGGCTGTCCTCCGAATTATCACGATTGTCGCCCATCATGAAGTAATGCCCCGGGGGGACGGTGCACATCACACCGGCATTATTGTAAGAGCAGTTCTCTCGGTATGGGAAATTTGCCGCGCCGGGAATCGCGGCGGGCGCATCGGGATCGTTGAGCGTATGGTACTGCGCCTCCCCCTGCTGCTCAATGAACTGGTGCGAATAATAGCGCCGTTCCGCATGCAGGTAATCCCCGATCTGGCGGGTTTCGACCGGGCGGCCGTTGATCGTCAGCCGCTTGTTCTGGTAGGCCACCGTATCGCCGGGCAGACCGATGACGCGCTTGATGTAGTGCAGCGAGGGGTTTTGCGGGTAGCGGAAGACGATGACGTCGCCGCGCTGCACGCTGCCGGTCGGGATAATCGTGCTGCGCAGTACGGGCAGTTTGATGCCGTAGCTGTATTTGCTGGTCAGAATGAAATCGCCGGCATAGAGGTTCGGTTCC
>ERZ773099.3054-NODE-3054-length-11070-cov-23.565683_pt1 | contig 11070 bp, 8 predicted proteins | sample MGYA00511120_ERZ773099 | MGnify/ENA primary metagenome ERZ773099 (study PRJEB29015, sample SAMEA2738012) | human oral metagenome | biome: human oral; feature: human-associated habitat; material: dental | place: China | collected 2104 ... | reverse complement strand
CCCCGCCGCACCGATCCGCGCCTCCTGCGCGCCACCGCCCCCGACGCCGCGGCCGGCCTGGCCGCCGGCGCGCTCGCCCTCGCCCTGACCCGCGCCGTCGCCCCGACCGGCGCCGAGGCCCTCGGAACGACCGTCTTCGTCGTGGTCTGCCTGGCCGGGGCGGTCCTGACCCGCGCCGTCCGCCGCTGGTGGGCGGGGCCGCCTCAGCGCCGCCCGGAGCCGACCGAGGTCAGCGCCGCGATCGCCGCCATGGACAGGCAGGCGACGGCGAGCGTGCCCGCCGAGCCCGCCGCGTAGGCGAGGAAGGTGTCGGTGCGGCCCGCCAGCTCGGCGGCGTCGCGCCACGTGCGCACCTCCAGGCCCGCGCCGACGAGCGCGCACACGACTCCGAGGAGGGCCAGCGAGCCCAGGCCGGTGAGCCGGACGGGCTCCAGCCCCCCGTCGACGTCCCTCCTCCAGGCGCCGCAGGCGATGGCCGCGCAGCCCCAGGCGGCCGCCAGCAGGATCGCGGCGATGACGTCGCCGGGGCGGTGCCACTGGTTGACGAGCGTCGAATAGCCCATGGCGGCGGTGAACAGCGCCCCCACCCACGCGGACAACGAGCGCCAGCGCGGCCCCGCCACCAGGATGAGGGCGACCGCGGCGGAGGCCGCCAGGGCCGTGTGGCCCGACGGGAGGGTGTTGCCGCCGTCGGAGCGCTGGGACAGGCCGTAGTCGGGCCGCGCCAGCGCCCAGTACTTGAGCACCTGGGCGCTGGCGTTGGTCGCCACCACCGCCGCCGCGGCCCACACGCCGCGGCGGCGACTGCCCCGCCACAGGCCCACCACCAGGATGAGCAGGACCAGCGCCACCGCCGCCGGCAGGGAGACCACGTGCAGCAGCGTGCGGGCCTGGGTGGAGACGAAGCGGGAGCCGATGCGCGAGCCCACCAGCGCCGCGTGCTCCATGAGCTGGCCGGTCTCGGTGAAGACGAACAGGTACCAGATCAGGGCCACCGCGGCGAAGCCGACGACGGCGAGCAGGCCGCCGAGCAGACGCTGCCGGCGCCGCCGGGCGACCCGTCGGCGCCGCGAGCCGAGCCGGGCCAGCCGGGACTCCCCGGGGGCGGGGGCGTCCCCGTCCCCGGCGGGCGCCGGGCGGCGCGGCGGGGGCGAGTCGGGGCGCGCGGACGTCATAGATCCACGAACCCCTCGGCCGCGAGCGACCTGGTCGCCGCCACCATCCGCGCGCGCAGGGCCGCCTCGTCCGCCCCCGTCAGGGCGGCGACGGCGGTGGCGATCTGGGCGACCGAGAGCTCGCCGTCGGCCACCCCGACCAGGGCCGCCAGGGCCGTGTCCGCCTCGACGACGCGTCCGAAGCCCCTGCCCTGGCGGATGAGGATGACGTCGGGCTCGCTCGCGCCCGGGCGCAGGTGGCGCTCCTCGGTGACGTCGGGGGCCGTGACGGGGCGCAGCCCGGCCACGGCGTCGTCGTCCATGGCGGCCAGGCCGCTGCGCACCTCCAGGCAGCGGGCCACGTGCTCGCCCAGCGGGCCGGCGGGGCGCGTCGCGACCTCCTCCAGGACGCGCCAGGGCGCGCGGGGCGCGCCGTCGGAGTCGGGGTCGGGGCGGTGGACGATGAGGTAGCCCAGGCCGACGCCCTCGACGCCGCGGGCCTCGAAGTCGGCGATCCAGGCCTCCAGGGCCGCCTCGAAGCGGGGCAGGTCGCGCTCGGGGGCGAGCCCGCCGTCGCGCAGCCACAGGGCGGCGTACTCGACCGGGTCCTGCGCCTCGCGCTCGACGACCCAGGCGTCCAGGTCGTCGGGCACCCAGGCGGCCACGTCCCGGCGCCAGTCCCGGCCGCGGCGGTGCTCCCAATTGCCGAGCATGACGGCGGCGGCGCCGACGCCCAGGTGCTCGCCCAGGCCCGCGACGAGGCCGGGCAGGACGGGGCGGCCGGCGTCGCGGTACTCCATGAGGGGCAGGCCCGCCTCGCGCACGGCCGGGGGCGTGAGGACGAAGGGCGGGTTGGTGACGATCAGGTCGAAGCGGCGGCCGACGACGGGCTCCAGGAGGGAGCCGGCCAGGAGCTCCAGGCGGTCGGGGCCGACGGCGGCCAGGGCGGCGTTGAAGGCGGTGAAGGCCAGGGCGCGCTCGGAGACGTCGGTGGCGGTCACGCGGTCGGCGTGGCGCAGCAGGTAGAGGGTCTGGATGCCGCAGCCGCATCCCAGGTCGAGGGCGGCGGCGACGGGGCGGCGGGGTGTCAGGGCGGCCAGGGCCAGGCCGGCGCCGCCGATGCCCAGGACGTGGTCGGGGGCCAGGGGGGCGCCGGTGGCGAGCTCGCCGAGGTCGGAGGCGATCCACCAGCGGACGTCGCCGGTCTCGTCGCGGGCCTCGTGGGGGCGCAGGTCGACCAGGGCGCGCACGCGGGGGGCGGCGTCGGCGCCGGCGTCGGGGGCGGGCTCGACCAGCCCCATGGCCAGGGCCCCGCGGGTGCGGGTGCGGCGCAGGGCGGAGTCGAGCTCGGCGACGGAGACGGTCTGGCCGAGCATGAACAGGGCGGTGAGGACGGCCGTGGGGTTGGGGGCGGCGCCGGCGGCGCGGTCCTCGTCGAGCGCCCGGCGCAGGGCGCGCAGGGCCGGCAGGCGGATCTCGCGGCGCAGGGCGGCGTCGGCCGCGTCCCCCAGGAGGTGGTGCACCGAGTCGACGCCCCAGCCGGTGGCCTCCAGGTCCCGGCGCAGGGCGGCCGCCTGCTCGGCGGTGGCGCGGGGCGCGGGCGGGGAGGCGGGCGTCGTCGTCCCGGGGACGTCCCGGAGGGCGTCCGGGGAGGTGTCCCGGCCCGTCGGGCAGGCGGCGGGGGCGGCGAAGCGGACGGTCATGACGTCGACGGTACTCGGCCGGGGCGGCCGGGCGGTCAAGGCGTGGCGCCGAGGGGGCCGGAGGTGGGTGGTTGCACACCGGGGACGGCGGCGAACCGCCCGTCCGCCCGCGGCGCGGCATGCGGCCGTCTCAGTCGTCGGGATCGGCGTCGACGGCGCCCTGGACGTCGTTGAACAGCAGGTTGGAGATCTCCACCTGGACCATCTCGACCTTGGGGACGTCCTCCAGCAGGAGCGGGTCGTTCGAGCTGGTCTGCAGGCTGAGCGTGCCGGCGCCGAAGATCCGGTCCGTGATCGAGGAGTCGTGCTGGACGTCGCTGATGCGGCTCAGCGGCAGGTCGTGGCCCACCTTGTTGAAGATGCCCGAGCGGGTGATGATCCGCTTGGAGGTCACCGTGTAGGTCTTCGTCGACCATTGCAGCCAGGGGATCAAGAACAGCGGGAAGCTGATCACCAGGATCACCATCCAGATCACCAGGTGCATCCACATCCCCCAGTCCCTGGGCGCCATGACGCTGGCCGCGATGCCGACGGCGAGCAGGAGTATCTCCAGCAGGATCCGCCACAGGAGGACCTTGGGGTGGGTGTGCATGTGACGGACGATGACCTCATCGCGGCTGAGGAGCTTCTTGGGCAGTGCCATGGCGCCATGGTGCCATGTCCGCGCCCGGTACGGGGAGGCCCGGGCACCTCTCCCCAGGGCCGGGGCGGGCGGGAACCGGGCGCGGGCCTGGCGGCCGAGCCCCGCGTCACCGCGCCCGGGGCGGGGCGCGGCCCCCAGCCCGTGAAGGTCCCGCCTCCGCGCTCAGGGCAGGTCGATCCGCGCCAGGGTGTCCACCCACGGCACGTCGCGGACCGGCGCCGACGGCGAGCGGCGCAGGTGGACGCAGACCAGGCCGGCCCCGGTGGCGCCGTCGATGTCGGACCAGGCCTCGTCGCCGATCATGAGGGTCTGCGACTCCGCGGCCCCCAACCGGGCGCAGGCGGCGCGGAAGACGGCGGGGTCGGGCTTGGTCGCGCCCAGCTGCTTGGAGGCCAGGACGGGCCAGCCCTCCACCAGGGCGCCGACCGCGCCGAGCTTGTCCCGCTGCTGCGCCTCGTCCCCGTTGGTGAGGTAGGCGACGGCGCGGGTGCGGCCGGTCCTGCGAACCCGGCCGTCGGAGTCACGAGTCCGGCCGTCGGCGGCGTCGCGCACTCGGCCATCGGCGGCGCGAGCCCGGTCGCCACCGGCGTCGGGCCCCTGCCAGGCGCGCAGGCGCGCCAGGAAGTCGGGCACGTCGTCGTAGGCCCTCCACAGACTGCGGTAGATGGAGCGGTAGGCGGCCATGTGGGCGTCGGCCTCGGCGTCGGAGATGTCGGCGCCGCCGGGGACGAAGTCGCGGATCCGGGCGCGCAGCTGCTCGTCGAAGTCGAGCTCGCCGTGCTGGTAGCGGGTGAAGTGCTTCCGGTCGAGGGCCTCCCAGCGCTCGGCGGTCTCCTGCGGGCCGAGCCCCCAGCCGGGCAGGGCGCGGGCCCACTGCCAGGAGGCGGCGTCGGCGGCGGAGCGGTGGTTGACGAGGACTCCGTCAATGTCGAGCAGGATGGCGCGGACGGAGGCGGGGACAGTGAAGTCGGGCACGGGTCCAGTGTGCCCGGGAGGCGCGGGCGGCGTACGGGCGGATCCGGCTGGATCCCGACCGGATCCCGGCAGGATCACCGGTCCTCCGCCGGGCAGCCGGGGGCGCCGGGCGGATCCGGCAGGGCATCGGCGGTCCGACGATGCCAAAAAGGTGGCTCCCGCGTAACTTTAACGCCCCGCCCCGGAGCAGCGGGTCGCAGAAACGGCGCAATGACGCCGATTCCTGATCGCCAGGTGCCGCGGAGAGCCCTTAAAAGCATGCAGGAGCCACCTTTTCAGTGCTGTCGAATCTTAATGGTAGGGTTGCGGCGGGCCCTTCTCAGCGGCGGCGGCTCGGGGGCCGGAATCGACCCGGTGGAGCGATCTCCCGCGGGATCGGGGCGGGATCGGGCTCCCGGATGGCGGCGCGGGCGCCCCGCGGCGACGTCGCCGCCGAGCCCGATGGGCGTGGCCGGGTTCTTCTCGGCCGGTCGCGGGGGTGTTGCACATTGGAGCGCGGCGCTCCCGCGGGCCGATTCGGAGTTTTCCTCACGATTCCGCGGTTCTTCCTAGAACGTCGGTTTTCAATGGACGGGCTCCCATGTGCAGAGGGGCCCGCTCTGCACATGGGAGGATTTCAGCAGCGTTGAACGCCGAGGCGTTTCCGCATGATTCCGCCGATCCGCCTCGGGCCGGTCCCCGTCGAATGTGCAGCACCGCCCCAACCGGCCCGCTGCCGCGCATTGAGCCCGGCAGCACCGCCCCGATATCGCACGGACGACTTCGCCACCGGCCCAGGTCGTCGCCGCGCCCTCCACGCCCAGAGGATCAGTGGCGACGGCTTGCTAGAGTACGCGCGGGTCCCCGGCATGGCGCCCGCCGTCCCGGGTGCTCTCGCGTGACGGGCGCCGCCGTCGATCCATCCCTTCGACCCGGAGAGCACGCCATGAGCCGCACCCCATCCAAGTCCGCCGCGTCCGGACCCGTTGCGCCCGGACCCGATCCCGAGCCCGGCGGCGCCGACGAGCCGACCCCTGCGTCCGGCCCCGCCGACCCGGTCGACCCGGCCGGCGAGACCCCCGCCGATCCGGCCGGCCCCATCCCCGCCGACTCCGCCGGCCCGGCCGGCGTGCTCGTCGGCGGGCGCCGCGTCCGCCCCGGCCTCGTCCTGGCGACCTGCTGCACCGCGCTGTTCGTCTCCTCGATGAACGCGGTCCTCATCAACGTCGCCCTGCCGATGATCCGCGCGGGCCTGGGCGCCTCGGCGACCCAGTTGCAGTGGGTGGTGGACGCCTACACCCTCATGATCGCCTCCCTCCTGCTCGCCACCGGCTCCATGGCGGACCGGTTCGGGCGCAAACGGGTCTTCATGACCGGACTGGTCCTGTTCGCCGCCGCCTCCGCCCTGTGCGCACTGGCCCCCACGACCGTCTGGCTCATCGCTGGCCGCGGGCTGCAGGCGGTCGGCGGGGCCATGCTGACGCCGGTCGCCCTGTCGATCATCTCCGCGACCTACACGGACGCCACGGCCCGGGCCCGGGCCATCGGGGTGTGGGGCGCGGTCAGCGGCGTGTCGCTGGGGCTCGGGCCGATCGCCGGCGGTCTGCTCACGGACGCCTTCGGCTGGGAGGCGAGCTTCTGGCTGAACGTGCCCGTGTGCGTCGCGGCGATCGTCGCGACGGCGCTGTTCGTGCCCGAGTCGCGCGCGCCGCGCCCCCGCCGCCTCGACCCGGCCGGCCAGCTGCTCATGATGATGTTCCTGGCCGGGGTGGTCGGGGCCCTCATCGAGGGCCCGGAGATCGGCTGGTCCTCGCCGCCGGTGCTCGCCCTGGCGGGGGCGGCCGCGGCGGGCCTGGTGGCCTTCGTCGTCGTGGAGCGGCGGTCGGCGGAGCCGATGGTGGACATCCGCTTCTTCGGCTCGGCGCCCTTCAGCGCCTCCATGCTCATTGCGGTGGCGGTGTTCACGGTGCAGGGCGCCTTCCTCTTCCTCATGTCCCTGCTGCTGCAGGGCCCCCTGGGCTACTCCGCGTCCGCGACGGGGGCGCTCCTGGTGCCGATGGCGCTGGTCCTGGCGCTGAGCTCCCCGTTCTCGGGGCGGATGGTGGGCCGGCGCGGCACCCGCCCGTCCCTCGTGATCGGCGGGGCGGGGATCTCGCTCGCCGGCCTCATGCTGGCCCTCCTGCCCGCCGACGCCCGGATGTGGTACCTCCTCGTCGCCTTCATGGTGCTGGGGGTGGGCCTCGGCTTCGTCAATCCGCCCATTACGACGACGGCGGTGGCGGGTCTGCCGCTGTCGCAGGCGGGCGCGGCCTCGGGGATGGCGTCCGCCTCCCGGCAGGTGGGCGTGGCGCTGGGGGTGGCGGTGGCCGGGTCGGTCGCCGGGGTCGACGACGCGCGCCTGGTCGCGGCGAGCCGTCCGGTGTTCTGGCTGGCGGTCGCGCTGGGGCTGGTGGTCGTGGTGCTGGGCGTGATCTCGACGACCGAGTGGGCGCGCGGGACGCGCCGCCGCCTGGACGCGCTGTTCAGCGCCTGAGGCGGCGCGGCGGGCCGGGGAGGGAGCGCGGGGCGGGTTCCTGCGGCCCCCGCGCCCGGCGTTCGGGCGCGGGGACGGCTGCGCCGACCACCCGGGTGGACGGGTGAAGGCGGGTGGGAGGGCGGAGCGGGGGTTCGCGGGCCCGCTCAGCTCGGCGGGTAGCGCGGGTCGGCGGTCGAATACCCCCTGGTGGATGACAGCTGCTCCTGGAGCGGGCCGCCGATAACCTCGAACAGCTCGATCATTCGATCGGTCCAGTCCGTGGGGCCGTCCGACGACGATGCACTCCCAGACACATAAACTTGAAGAAATGTGCCGTCGGGATATCGCCACATCAGTACCGAGCCGCCCCACGTCGCCCCCCGACCCTCCACACCGGAGGCGGGGGTGAACGACATGGTGTCGGGCCCGTTGTAGGCCTCCTCGAAAGTCGTTCCCCCGTAATCCGTCAACCGCGGAAAATAATCCAGCCCCGTGTACTTGATAGAAATAATACTGAGTTTGCGCGAGGTGAAATAAATGCTACACATTCCTTCCGGCCAGGAGCCAGTTGACTTGGCAGGGTGGTGACTGCGGTAGTAGCGCACCACCGGCTCCCCGAATATCTGCTCCAGCCGGGAGGCCCCGATCAGCTGACAGACGTCCACGTCCCCGGAGAGCGGCGTCCTGGTAGAATCACCCCCGCCGTTTGCACCCGAGCACGAGACGAGTGCGCATACCAGCAGCGCGGCCATCAGAGCACAGCGGGGATCGCGTCGCCTATGAACGCTTCTGACCAAACTCACACCCCTTCGTACGCCCAGAACTAAAATTTTCACCGAGATCATCCGCCACCTCGGGAATATTGGGATCCCGCTCCCGCGCCCAGGTCGTCGACGAATTAATGGTGCCGATCCACTCCTTCATCTCGTTATAGGTCGTCGCCGCGCTGGTGCCGTTCAGGTTAATAGTATGATTCTCATTGTCCAGCCAGGAGTACGTCCCCTTCTCCGGATTGAAGTCGGTGTCCGCTAGGACGTCAAGGTTGGCGGCGTCCCGAATGAGCGACACATAGATTCCGTTCTCCAGGGACGCGGATCCCGCACTCGGCTTATACGTCGAGTCGGGCGTGACCGCGTCCACGACCGCGGGCTTGCCCACCGTACTGACCATATTCCACGCAGTGCCGGCGACCTTGGCCTCGGGAAAAAGCAAGGTGATTCCACCGCTCACCGCGGTGCCGAATGCCCCTAGCACGGTGGATGCCGTACTCTCGACATCATCGTCGAACATCCCATTGGACTTGTTGATGTTCTCCGCACGGGCATCCGCCAGGCCCGCAACCATTCCCGTCGCCTCGGCACCCCGATTATACTCGGTATTGAGGGCGGAGATTATCGCCGCACGATCGCTATCGCTAAGCTCGCCACCTTGACCAGATGATTGGGTGGCCTGGGCGACATCGACGGCGTGCGCATGGGTGTAGGCTCCGATGGTCCCGCTCACGGTCGCCACCGCAGTCTTACTGTCGGCAATATTGTAGATCAGGGTTTTGATATCCGTTGAAGTAGCAAACGGGAAAACCTCATTGGAATCAGGAACCTTGATTGATGCCGGAGCATCCTTATCTTTCTCGGAAGCAACTACGACCTCGGCGGGGCAATTTCCCACCAGGATGCCGATCCGGGCCTTGGCATCCGCATTATACAAGTCGAGTTCTCCATGCTTCGCGAGATAATGGATCCCCTCTCCGGAAACCGTTGTAGCACGAGCCGCTAACGCCTCGTCGCTCGATGAGCGCAAAGTCGATGCTGCCGCGACCGCGGCCGTTAGACCCGCGAATCCCGCCTCCCCCATTTCTCTCGAGGCCAGCCCCTCCAGGCGCGCAGCGACGGTACTGTCATTTTCTGCATCGGAATCCGGGTAAAGATACTTCAATGCCGCATACGGGCTGTTCCCCATGGCATCCAGGACTCCAGCCATGGGGTCTGCGCTCACGCCGTCCAGGGGCCCGGTCCCCGAACAATCTACTTCCGGATCGAGGTCATCGAGCTTATTGGCCATAGTGACCAGGAATAGAGAGGAGAAATTCAGATCGTTGACGTGATCCCCATCTTCATCGTGCCCGCCGAGCATCACATTCAGAGCACAGATCCCGATGGAGGATCCTCCGACCCTATCGCGAGTCCCCTTATAATTATCGTCCACGGACAACACGATCTCTTGGGCAACGGCCTCAGTGTGCTCGGGGCTCCAGGTTCTCGATGCCGACGCCAGAACCTCCCCCACGATCGTCAGAGTCTGAATGGGCCGCTGAGAATCGATATTGAGATTATATCCGGTCAACCTGTATGGATTGTAGGAGTCAATAAACGCGTTGGCGTACGCCGACTTCTCACTATTCGCCTTGATCGAGGCGATGATCTCGTCATATGAACGGTCACAATTGCTGATCTTATCGGCCTCGGTGTTCACGAATTTATAGAGGTCGCTCGCATCCACGGCCCCCTGAGCCCATGACTGGAGCTCCATGGCGGAATATATCGTGACCTCGTCTGAGATCTCCATCGTAATACAGCCGTCGGCGTCCATCGATCCCATGCCCGAATTGTTGGCATTGACGATCGCATCCTTGCATTCGGTGAGCTCGGCGGCGCGATTGTTAAGATTCTCGATGGTTCTAATCGAGGGCGGATAGGTGATACGAGGGGTCCATCGGATCCCCCTCGGCGTCGAATTCACCATCAATTTGCCCCCTGACCGTCGCGGAGTCGCTGGCCAAATCTTCGATATCGGCAATGATGGTCGCAAACTTCTCGGGATTAAAATAAACCTTCGCCATCTCAATCAAGCCTCTTCAGAAATCATATCGCGCATGACCCCTGTCAACGACCTGTTCGGTTCCTTCAATGTATTGCCCCACCTCGTCCTGCTTCTTCTGAAGATCTTCAGAGAGGGAGTCGATGGCCTCGAAAACACTATTGATATCTTCGGTCGTCACCTTCGCCTCGTCATCGGCCAGGGGGCCGACCCATGTATCAGCACTATTGACCGAGGCTCCCAGGCCCTCCACGTCCGTGCAGACCTGGGCCGGATCTCCTCCCCAAAGCTCCCTTCGCTTATCATCTACATAGGTTTTAAGCCTCCCTAAAGCTTCCCACCGGGGACTCGCCAACCCTCGCACCGGGCACCTCCTGCATGGAACGATCGCAGTCCCATTGAGTCAATCATCATGACAACACAAAAACAAGAGGAGAAATCGTCAGGATCCTCTCAGAGAATCATCAGACTCGCAGACTATTATTCACCCCCGCAGCAGGTCCAGGCCCACGCTGGCCACCACCGGCACGATCCCCAGGATGACAAAGGCCGGCAGGTGGCAGGCGCCCAGGGGGACGACGAGCCGCACCGCCAGGCGCTCGGCCGCCTCCTGGTCGCGCGCCGCCCGACCGGCCCGCAGCGAGGCCGCCGTCCCCGCCAACAGCGGCCCCGGCGAGGCGCCGTCCTCCCACCCGGGCCGCAATCCCGCGTCCAGGCGGGATCGCCGCTCCCGCCACGCCTCGTCCTGCGGCGCCCGCCACGCCTCCTCCCAGCCGGAGCCCAGCAGCAGCGCCCGCCCCACGACCTCCGCCTGCCCCTCCCCCAGCGCCCGACCGAGGGCCACGAGCGCACCTGGCACCGACGCCCCCGCCTCCAGGGCCGCCGCCGCCAGGTCCAGGACGAGGGCCTCGTCCACGCCCTCGCCGTCGGCCTCGGCGGCCCGCACCAGTCGGGCGGTGGCCCGGTGCCCGACGACCATGAGCGCCACCCCCGCCGCCCCGAGCGCGCTCCCCCATCCGCCGTCGAGGAGGATCTCCTCGGGCCGCGCCCCGATCATGGCCCCCAGCACCAGCCCCACCGGCGGCAGGCAGGCCAGCAGTCGCGCCGTCGTGCGCGGGCCGGACAGCGCCGTGCGGCGCGAGCCCTCCGCCCGTCCCGACTCGGCGACGCCGTCCGCCACCGCCTCCAGCACCCCGGCCAGGGGCGCCCCCAGCACCTGGGTGAGACGGCACGCGGCGGCGGCCCCGGGCACGGCGGCGGCCGCGTCCCGACGGCGCTGCTCGA
>ERZ773099.3053-NODE-3053-length-11072-cov-20.968685_pt1 | contig 11072 bp, 10 predicted proteins | sample MGYA00511120_ERZ773099 | MGnify/ENA primary metagenome ERZ773099 (study PRJEB29015, sample SAMEA2738012) | human oral metagenome | biome: human oral; feature: human-associated habitat; material: dental | place: China | collected 2104 ... | reverse complement strand
TCGCCGCGACCTTCCAGCTGGCCATCGCCCCGCACATGAATGCGGGCACCGCCCCTCCCTCATGGGCCGCCTTCCTCATCCTGGGCCTCATGGCGATCTTCATGCTCATCGTCCAGTCCTCCAACGGCACTGTGGTGTGGACGATGATGGGCGAGCTCTTCCCGGCCAACGTCCGCGGCGTGATGAACGGCAGCGCGATCTTCTGCATGTGGGTGGCCAACGCCCTCATCACCTGGACCTTCCCGCGCATGATGGAGACTCTTGGCGGCGGCCTGACGTACACCATCTACGGCGCACTGAACCTGCTCATAGCCGTCATCCTGTTCAAGATCATGCCCGAGACCTCCGGGCGCTCCCTGGAGCAGATCGAGAGGGACATGCAGGCCCGATACTCCTGATGTCGGGCACGGCCGGGCCGTCCGCAGGCGCCCCCCTCCGGATTCCCCCCGGACTCCCCCGAAGCCCTGCGGCCCCAACGATCTCCCCGAGCCCCCGGGGCGCCGGGCTCCCGGGGCACCGGGCGCCAGGGGACAGAGAACGACGACATGGCCGCGGGCCGCTTCCCCTCTCGAGGGGAAGCGAGCCGAAGAATCTCGCAGAAGGTCAAGCGGGCATTGAGTTCTGATTAGTCACGACATAGTCGGCACAGATTACCCAGAGGAAGACATCTCGACGTGAGAGAAGCGCCAAAAGCCTCCAGAACCAACACGCCTAGCCGTGCAATTTATCCGAACAAATCGGAGTGAACCCAATATTCAGAACAGAATCTGACACCCCCACGAACGATTGAGCCGCGCAATGTATCATGAGGCGACCCACCACGCTTCAGGGAATTCCCATGCCCACCACACCGTTCCAGCCTGACATCGCCATCGATCGCACGAACGAGGTCCCGCTCTACAGTCAGATCGCGGAAGCTCTCGCCGCGCTCATTCTCGACGGCACGTTGACGCCCGGTACCCGAATTGAGGACGAGGTCTCCATGGCACGACGCCTGGAGGTATCGCGCCCGACCACCAGGCAGGCGCTTCAGCGCCTCGTCGATCGCGGTCTCATCTCACGCAGACGCGGAGCGGGGACAGTGGTCACCTCCCCGCATGTGCGCAGGCCGATGGAGCTGTCGAGCCTCTTGGCGGACCTGACAAGGGGCGGACACACGGTATCCACGACGATCACCGACTACTCCACGCACCCGGCCGACGAGGAGGAGGCGGAGCGGCTCGAGATCGAGCCGGGCACGAACGTGACGAGGATTCGGAGGATGCGCTGCGCCGACGGCGAGCCGATCGCCTTGATGGACAACCTCCTGCCGACCGCGATCGCCCCCGCCCACGAGGAGCTGGAGCACGAGGGGCTCTACAACCTCCTGCGCACCCAGGGAGTGGTGCCGACCACCGCCACCCAGGCCATCGGGGCCCGCAACGCCACAACCGATGAGGCCAAGGCTCTTGACGAGAAGCGTCGGGCGGCCCTGCTGACCGTCACCCGCACCGCCTACGACTCCTCAGGCGCCGTCATCGAGTACGGCACCCATGTCTACCGGGCGTCGCGCTACTCCTTCGAGACGACGCTCTTCAACGCCTAGCCCGCAGCATGCGGGAGGCGCAGCGTGCGGGGGGGCAGCGCAACCGCGTGGGCGCAATGGGGCATCGCGTCCACGGCGCCGCCCGACGGAAGGGATTCACTCGCCTCCTCGAACGAATCATTCCCCGCCGAGGCGATGGGAGGCATTATCGTTCTTGAGGTCGTCGACCAGGTTGGCGGAGGCGCCTGCCGGAACGACCTGAGAATCTCCCCGATAACCAGAGTTGAAATAGATGGTCACAGGCAGACCGGTCCGATTCTCGACAGAGGCCACCTCATTCTTCATGCACGTACCCCGGCTCTCACCGTACCCCTTGAACTCATAACAGCTGGGCCGAGAATCACCATAATTGGCGACAGAGGAGGAGAAGTCGGACAGCGACCCGCCCTGAGTATGCAACAGGCTATCCACCAATAACACTTCGCCGACGCGACGCTCACCCCCTTGGGATTCTGCTGCGCCCACGTGGCCGCGGGGCACCCCGACCGCCGCAGTCCCGGGGCGCGGCATCCAACGGCACCACCAGCATCACTATGCATCATCAGCACCACCATGTGCGGGTTCCCACAGCCGGAAAGCACCATAGGCCCAGGCCTTTGGTCACATGCGTCCGCCATATGGGGGCACAATCAGAGGCGAGTGCCGCCGGAGGCCCCCGGCGCGATGCACTCGACGTCGAGACGCGAAAAGGACCTACACAGTGGCGCGCAGCATCTACATCGCCTCCCCCAGTGCCGGAACCGGTAAATCGACCGTGGCCCTGGGGCTGGTCGCCTCCTTGACCAAGGTCGTCGCAAAGGTCGGCGTCTTCCGCCCCTTCGTCGATTCGCGCGACGCCGATCCCTTCCTGGCCCTGCTCCTGGCGCGCTCCGGCTCGAGCGCACCCGCCACGGGCTGCATCGGCGTGACCTGGGACGAGTACCACGCCGATCCCGAGGAGGCGCTGTCCCGAATCGTCTCCTCCTACCGGGCGCTCGCCCGCGACCACGACGTCGTCATCATCGACGGCTCGGACTTCACCGACGTCGCGGGCACGCCCGAGCTGGCCCTGAACGCGCGCGTCGCTGCGAACCTCGGCGTTCCCGTCCTCCTGGTGGTCTCCGGCCAGGGCTCTCCCGAGGATGTGCGCAGCAGCGTCGAGGTCTCGATCGCCGAGATCGCCGAGAACCACGCCCGGACCGTCGCGGCGGTGGCCAATAAGTGCCCGGCCGCCGGTCGCCGGGCCGTCTCCGAGGCCATCGCCGGCATCGAGGGGATCACAACGACGACCCTGCCCGAGATTCCGCTCCTGACGGCGCCGAGCGTGCGCGAGGTTCTCGAGGCCCTCGACGGCGAGCTGATCTCCGGCGACGCCGCGCTCCTGGAGCGCGAGGCGGAATCCGTCCTCGTGGCGGCCATGGACGTCTCCCACGTCCTGGAGCGCCTGACCGAGGGCCAGCTGGTCATCGTCCCCGCCGACCGGTCCGCCGCGCTGATCTCGCTGGCGGCGGCCCAGGCCTCCTCCTCGTTCCCCAGCATGTCGGGTCTCGTCCTCAACGGCGGATTCTCGGTCGCCCAGCACGCGCTGCGACTGATCCAGGGCCTGGGCCTGCCCCTGCCGGTCTTCACCTCTCCGCTGGACACCTTCGCCGCGGCCTCCACGGCGGGCTCCCTGACAGGGGAGCTGGCGCACGGCTCGGAGCGCAAAGTCGATGTGGCCGTGACGGCCTTCGAGCAGGAGGCCGACGTCGAGTCCCTGCTGGCGGCCCTGGAGGTCGAGCCCAGCGACGTGGTCACGCCCATCATGTTCCAGGCCGAGCTGGTCGAGCGCGCCCGCGCCGACCGCCGCACGATCGTCCTGCCCGAGCCCGACGACGACCGCATCCTGCGCGCGGCCGACGCCATCCTGCGCCGCGGCATCTCCGACGTCGTCCTGCTCGGTGACGAGGCCGGTGTGCGCGCCCGTGCCGCCGAGCTGGGACTGGACATCGCCGCGGCCCGCGTCGCCTCCACCAGCGACCCCGAGCTGCTGGAGAAGTACTCCGCAGAGTTCGCACGCCTGCGCGCCAAGAAGGGCGTCACCCTGGAGCAGGCCCGCGAGAAGGTCCAGGACGTGTCCTACTTCGGCACGATGATGGTCCATATGGGCGACGCCGACGGCATGGTCTCGGGCGCAGCCCACACCACCGCCCACACGATCGTCCCCTCCTTCCAGATCATCAAGACCAAGCCGGGGACCTCGATCGTCTCCTCGGTCTTCCTCATGCTCCTGCAGGACCGGGTGCTCGTCTACGGCGACTGCGCCGTCAACCCCGAGCCCAACGCCGCCGAGCTGGCCGACATCGCGATCTCCTCGGCCGCCACGGCCCGTCAGTTCGGCGTCGAGCCGCGCGTGGCGATGCTTTCCTTCTCCACCGGGACCTCCGGCAAGGGCGCGGATGTCGACAAGGTCCGTGAGGCCACCGAGCTGGTGCGTGCCAAGGAGCCCGAGCTCGCCGTCGAGGGCCCCATCCAGTACGACGCCGCCATCGACCCGACCGTGGCCGCCAAGAAGGCCCCCGACTCGCTCGTGGCCGGAAGAGCCAATGTCTTCATCTTCCCGGACCTGTCCAGCGGCAACATCGGATACAAGGCGGTCCAGCGCTCCTCGGGTGCCATCGCCATCGGCCCGGTCCTCCAGGGCCTCAACAAACCGGTCAACGACCTCTCGCGCGGCGCCCTGGTGGAGGACATCATCAACACCGTCGCCATCACCGCCGTCCAGGCCCAGGGCTGAGCCCTTCAGCGGCACGGGGCCCGGCCCCGTGCCGCTGAGGCTCGCCCAGGATCCTCATCAGTCATCCAGTCATCCCCGCACTCATCCCCGACCGTTCTTGAAAGGCACCCCGTGACTCAGCGCACCGTCCTCGTTATCAACTCCGGCTCCTCCTCCATCAAGTACCAGCTGGTCGACCCCGACTCGGGCGCCTCGCTCGCCTCCGGCCTGGTGGAGCGCATCGGTGAGGAGACCGGCACCATCACGCACAAGCACGGCCAGGAGCGCACCGAGGTCACCGAGCCCGTCCCCGACCACGGCTACGGCCTGTCCGAGGTGCTGCGTCTGTTCGAGGAGCAGGGCCCCTCGCTGGCCGACGCCCATATCGTGGCCGTGGGCCACCGCGTCGTCCAGGGCGGGCGCTACTTCTCCGGACCGGCCCTCATCGACGACGAGGTCGTGGCCCGTATCGAGCAGCTCGTGCCGCTGGGCCCGCTGCACAACCCCGCCCACCTCAAGGGCATCGAGGTGGGCCGCCGCCTCCTGTCCGACGTGCCGCACGTGGCCGTTTTCGACACCGCCTTCTTCCAGAATCTGCCCGAGGAGGCCGCCCGCTACGCCCTGGACCGAGAGGTCGCTGACACCTACTCCATCCGTCGCTACGGGGCTCACGGCACCAGCCATCAGTTCGTCTCCGGGGCGGTCTCCGAGCTCCTGGGACGCGACGACCTCAAGCAGGTCGTCCTGCACCTGGGCAACGGAGCCTCAGCCTCGGCGGTCGTGGCCGGGCGCGCCGTGGACACCTCCATGGGCCTGACCCCGTTGGAAGGCCTGGTCATGGGCGGGCGCACCGGAGACATTGACCCGGCCGCCGTCTTCCACCTGGCTCGCGTGGCCGGCATGTCGATCGATGAGATCGACCACCTGTTCAACCGCGGCTCGGGCATGAAGGGCCTGGCCGGGGACAATGACATGCGAGAGGTGTGGAAGCGCATCGGCGCCGGCGAGCAGGAGGCCCGCGAGGCCATGGACATCTACCTGCACCGCCTCGTGAAGTACGTGGGCGCCTACACCGCCGTCATGGGGGGCCTGGACGCACTGACCTTCACCGCCGGTATCGGTGAGAACGACGCCAACCTGCGCCGCGAGCTCGGCGAGCGCCTGGCCTACATGGGCGTGGAGATCGATCCCGAGCTCAACGCCGTCCGCTCCGACGAGCCGCGCGTCATCTCCACCCCGGACTCGAAGGTCACGGTACTCGTGGTGCCCACCAATGAGGAGCTCGCCATCGCCCGCCAGTCGCTCACCCTCATCTGAACTGTCTTCCGAGAAACCGGGAGGGCTCTTCTCGGGCCCTCGCGGACCGGGACGCCTCCGCGCGGTGCCGCAGTCGCCCCCTCAGGGGCGACTGCGGCACCGCGTTCGTCCCCCGAGGGGGACAAATAGGATGAGACCGATGCGCTCATAGGAGCTCATCCATTTGTATGATGCCCATGAGCACCGCACCTCCGACTGCATCGTTCAGCTCCTCGATGACAGCCACGGCGACCGCACCACCAACGATCGGCCTTCCCGAGCCGGAGATCGTATCCACCTCTGCGGCCGACTCCGCTACCGGTCCGGTGATGATCCCCGCCGATCATTGCGTTTCGCCCCCGGTGCCTGCGGCCGCTTCTCCTGCAAGTCCGCATCTTGTCGCTCTCACCGCCCCTGAAGCCATTCCGGTCCCGACCAGAGAGATCGCGGTGACCACCGACGGACTGACCCGCTCCTACAACGGCATCAACGCCGTCGACGGGGTGAACCTGCGGGTGCCCACCGGCGGCATCTACGGGCTCCTCGGCCCCAGCGGAGCCGGCAAGTCCACCATTCTGAAGCTCCTGGTAGGACTGACCCGACCGACGTCGGGCCGCATGAGCATCCTGGGCCACCCCGTCAGCCCCCGCCATCCCCCGCCACCGGGAGCGATCGGCTCCCTCATCGAGGGCCCCTCCTACTACCCGGGTCTGACTGGCCGGGAAAACCTCACCATGATGGCCTCCTACCTGGGGCTGCCGAGCAGCCGGGTCACGTACGTCCTGGCCGGCGTCGACCTGTCCGGGCATGAGAACAAGCGGGTCAAGCACTACTCCACGGGCATGAGGCAGCGCCTCGGGCTGGCCATGGCGCTTCTGGCCGATCCGCCCCTCATCGTCCTGGACGAGCCCACCAACGGGCTCGACCCGGCAGAGGCGGCCGAGATCCGCGGGCTCATCGTCACTCTGGCCCGTCAGGAGGGGAAGACGATCATCGTCTCCTCCCGTTTCCTGTCCGAGATCGGGCAGATGGCAGACACCGTCGGTGTCATCCGCGCCGGGCGACTGCGCTACCAGGGCCCTCTGTCCGGGCTGCACGACGACGGCGTCATCGAGATGACCGTTTCCGCACCCACGGCGGTCTCCACCCTCCTGACCTCCCTCGGAGTGCCCCACGAGGTCCACGATGCCGTGGTGCGCACCGCCATGATGTCCGACAACGCCATCGGCGAGCTCATCACCAGCATCGTCACCTCCGGCACAACCGTCTACCGGGTCCAGACCGTGCGCAGGACCCTGGAGGAGGCCTTCCTGGAGTTGACAGACCCGCCCTCCCCCGTCACCCAGCCGCTCACGGCCACCCGTGAAGCCTGGCCGCCCTGATCGGGTTGGTTGAGGTGGTTGAGCCGGCCACGCCGGCAGCAGGTGGCTGACCCTCCTCTTCTGCGCCATTATTGTCCATAAGGAAAACTACCGATGAGCACCGCCGCACCGTCCAAGCACCTCGCTGCGAGGCAGCCCATGCAGCCACTACAGTCCACGTCGTTCCCTCTCCGCGCCCCCGCTTTCCTCACAACGCCGTCACAACCGCCCGCCTCCGCATCGCAGACCACTCCCGCAGAGTCTCGCCGACCCTCGGTACGTGCCGCCTGGTACTGGGAGAACCGCAAGGCCCCCAACCGGTGGTACTGGGCTGCCGTCACCGTGCTGTGCACCATGGCTTGCCTGTCCGGCTACCTGCAGTACCGCACCCACCAGGGCGATTTCCAGTCCCAAGACCTCACCTGGGGCATCATCTGGTCGCAGTCCACACTGATGCTCTCCATGTGGCTCCTGCCGCTGGCGCTGGGCGGCTTCGCGGCGCAGATCGCCGTCGGCGAGCACCAGGGGCGCAACTGGCAACGAATGAGCGCCAACCGTCTGGAGACGGCCATGGTCGCGGGCAAGCTGCTCCACGGGCTGCAGGTCGCGGTCGCCACCACCGCGATCCTCGTCCTGACCACCACTCTCACCGGTCTCATGGCCGGCTTCGGACTACCGGACCTGACCTCCTACCTGCCCCGATTCGGTGCGGTTGCGCTGGGCATGTGGGTCATCCTTACCCTCGTCACATGGCTGGGAGCCGTCCTGAGGTCCTTCACCACCACGATGACCACTGTGGTCCTGGGAACGATCGCGGGGACGGCGATGTTCCTGACGGCCCAGCCGCTGAGCGTCCTCAACCCCATGACCGCGCTGACCCGGGCAACCGCCTCCCTGAATCCCGGGGCCATTGCCTCACCGGACTCGGCCGCCTCCGACAGCCTCATCAGCGTGGCTTGGGTGACGCTCTTCGCCATCTCCCTGCTCCAGACGGTCAGGCGGCGGTGAGATAACGGTGAAACGCAGATGAGACGCCAGTCATGAGCAGCACATCCATCGAGCGGCTCCCCGAGGCAGGGCCCAGGGTCCCGCGCACACGCCTGGATCGCATCGCCGAGTGGTACCGCGCCAGCCCCGTGGGGACGTGGGGTGTCGTCGTCATGAACGCCGTGATCCAGACCTCCTTTATCGTGCTCACCATATGGTTGGGCTTCAGCGTCCTCACAGTCAGGATCGTACTCGGCGTGGTGACTGGCCTGTCCTTGATCTGGCGACGGCGTTGGCCACTGATGATCGTCATCATCAACAACGTGGCCCTCATGATCAAGATGATCAAGAGTGACTCCGGAGAGTTCCTCCTCCCGCTGCTGATCGCGGTCTACACCCTGATCGCCATCGCGAGCATCCGCCAGCGGCTCCTGGGCATTGCCGCCACTCTGGTCTTCATGTTCATCCCCTATCTCGCATCGTTCAACGGGCCACTGCCGGGGCTCATGAAGGAGAGGGTGCCGCTGTCAGACTTCATGTGGGAGGGCGGACTCCTCATCGCCGTGCTCACCGTGGCATCGATCTCCCGCTCGCATCGGGAGTCCCTAGAGCACGGGGACACCCAGCTCGCCTCCCACACGGCCGAGCAACAGCTCGTGGTGCAACGCGATGCCGCGCGGTACCAGGCCCGAGTAGCCGCCGAGCTCCACGACTCCGTGGGCCACTCCCTCACTGCGATCATCGCCCTGTCCGAGGGGCTGCACGGTGCCAGTGGTATCCCGGATGTCGACGAGGCCATCGACCTGGTCAACTCCCTGGCCCGCGACGGCCTGGCCGACACACGAAACGCGGTTGCCTCGTTGCAGTCCTCACCAGCCCTCCTCGACGACTTCGGATCCGGCGCGGTGACCAGCCCGCGCCCGGAAGTCGTCGCAGACGTACGCGGCTGGGATCAGCTGGGGGACCTGCTGACCACGGTACGAGCGACCGGCCTCAGCGCGGCCCTGACCGAGACCGGCCGGCGCCCCAGTAACACGGCCGTGGGCCAAGCACTCGGGGAGCTTGTCTACATCGTCATCCGGGAGGCTCTCACCAACGTCATGCGGCATGCCGAGGGCGCCACGCGTGTTGTCGTCTCCCTGGACCACACCGGCTCATCCACCCGGGTCACCGTATCCGATGACGGACAGGTCACCGTCCACGCCGACTCCTCGCAGGACTCCCATGAGCCATCGACCGGCCACGGACTGACCAATCTGGCCTCCGTGATCCAAGAGCGTGGCGGTGCGCTTGAGGTCGGCCCCAGCATCGCCCCAGGATCCGGCGGGTGGGTGCTGCGTGCCGTCGTCCCGGTCTACGTTCCTATTCAGGAGGGAGCATGACACCTGTCTGCTCTCCTTCCTCCCCGCTCCCCCTGGGGCGTCCTGCCCCGATCGGGGTCATGATCGTCGATGACCAGAGGGCGACCCGCATGGGTCTGTCGCTCATCATCAACCGGGCCGACGACCTGAAGGTCGTGGCCGAGGCGGTCCATGGCCAGGACGCCCTCGACCAGCTCGTCGTCCTGTTTCAAGAGCGCCGGCCGCTTCCCGACGTCGTCCTCATGGATGTGCGTATGCCGGTTCTCAACGGGATCGACGCCACAGCGCGCATCACCCAACTCTACCCCTCGATCCGGACACTGGTGCTGACCACCTACGACCAGGACGAGTTCGCTTTCGGGGCGCTGTCCGCGGGCGCCTCGGGCTTCCTACTCAAGGACACCCGCACGGCCGAGCTCCACCAGGCGCTGCGGGCGGTCAACTCCGGGGACGCGATCCTCACCCCGCGCATCACCCGCGAGCTGCTCAACCGGCACATGCTCAGGCCCGTCGCCTCACCCCAACAGCGCGCGGCGCGGCGACGTCTCAACCATCTCAGCCCGCGTGAACGAGAGGTGTCCGAGCTGGTGGCCGAGGGACTGACGAACGCGGAGATCGCTCAGCGACTCGTCCTGGCCCCGGACTCGGTCAAGAAGAACGTCACCCGGATTCTGACCAAGCTGGACCTGCGCGACCGGGTCCAGCTCGTCATCCTCATGCGCGACGCCCAGTCCTGAGCTGTAGTCGGCTCCTCAGGCCGCTGTCGCCAGAACCTGCACCGGTACGGGCCGCTCTGCCGGGGCCGGAGCCCGGTAGACGAGGCGGGACTGGGCCAGGTAGTTGACGATGAAGAGCGTGGAGTCCACCAGCACCTTGGCCAGCCACAGGGGCGCCCCTGCCCCGGTGAGGACCGCGATACCGGCGTACGACGTCGCCGCGACCCCGCCCTGAACCGCCGCATAGCCGCCGGCCGAGCGCCAGAAAGTCTCCGGAGCAGCCCGGAACAGGCGCCGGTTGAGCAGGAATCCCAGGGTGCAGGAGACAACCCGGGCTCCGACGACGGCGTAGAGGACCGAGCCGGTCAGCGAGTTGAGGATGAGCACCAGGGCGTAGTCGATCGTCCAGCCGGAGAAGGACACGGCGGCGAAGAGGACAACTGTCGGAATGCGAGAACGCAGGCTCGCCAACCGGTTCAGGACGGTGGGTCGGGAGAAGGGAAGGTCGGCCGATGCGGGGAGGGCGGGGCTCGTCGTCGTCATGGCGATAAGCCTGGCTGCAGGCCTTATGCCACCTGTTTGACGTGCCTGTGCTGTTCCTGTGAGAGTGTGCGGTGATGGTTCCGGGGAACGGGGAAGAGGCCTCCGGAGCCGCGACTCAGAACAGGGCGTCGGTCCGCGGCGCGCCGCCAGGAGCGCTCGACGGCGCCGCGTCCAAGACCACGTCGGGTGCCGCTTCCTGTGCACGGCCTGCCCGGGTCCAGCCGGGCCCGGAGGGCACCGGGCGACCCTGCTGGTAGGCGGTCGCGGCGCCGCGGGCCCGAGAGTCGGCGGCCTCGTTCATGGGATGGCCGACGTGCCCGCGCACCCACTCGAAACGCACCGTGCGGCCCGCGAGCGCGGCGTCGAGGTCCTTGACGAGGTCGGCGTTGAGGACCGGCTTGCCGTCGGCCTTGCGCCAGCCGCGTTTCTTCCACCCGTGGCGCCACTTGGTCAGGGAGTTGATGACGTACTGGGAGTCGCACTGGATGA
>ERZ773099.3052-NODE-3052-length-11082-cov-6.614129_pt1 | contig 11082 bp, 13 predicted proteins | sample MGYA00511120_ERZ773099 | MGnify/ENA primary metagenome ERZ773099 (study PRJEB29015, sample SAMEA2738012) | human oral metagenome | biome: human oral; feature: human-associated habitat; material: dental | place: China | collected 2104 ... | reverse complement strand
TGGCCAGGATGCGGGCGCTGATCTCCTGGGCGGTGTACTTCTTGCCGTCGATCTCCACGGACCAGCCGGTGCCCATGTGGCGCTTGACGGAGGAGATGGTGCGGTCGACGTTGGTGACGGCCTGGCGCTTGGCGATCTCGCCGACCAGGACCTCGCCCGACTTGGAGAAGGCGACGACGGAGGGGGTGGTGCGGCCGCCCTCGGCGTTGGGAATGATGGTGGGCTCGCCGCCCTCCAGGACGGCAATGGCGGAGTTGGTGGTTCCGAGGTCGATACCGACGGCGCGTGCCATGTGGTGCTCCTTGTTGTTCTTGGGCCGGCGGCCAGAAGGCCGGGCGGGTGGTCCATGCCGCCGGGATCAGTGCCCGGCGGGTTGAGTGGTATGCACTCAAGGCTTGTCGTTGAGTCGAGAGTTGTCAACTCGCGACTCGCCAACCTTGAGTCTGCTTGGCTCAACCCTGTAAGTGGTGCGGGTATTCCCAGGGCCGGGTTGTGACACCGGGCATGCTCGGGCCGTGACCCCACGGGAACGAGAGCCGGCTTGCAAACCGGCGCCCCCGGTGGCGCCGCAGCGCACCGGGGGCGGGTGTTCAGAACTCCGGCGGCCGGGTCGCCAAAACGCGGCGTCACGGCGCACCGGGGGCGGGGCTCACTACTCGCAGGCGATTCCGTCGCGGTCGCGATCCAGCTGCCTGCGATACCCGGGGTCGCCCTCGTACAAGGGCGCAGCACCTGCCGCGCGAGCGTCCGCGCAGCTCGCGTAGTACACGGAGGTCGGGGCCTGCTCCCGAACCTCCTCCTGCTGAGCCGCTTCTTGGGCGGCCTGGTTGGCGGCTTCCTGAGCGGCCGCCTCCTGGGCGGCCTGGTCGGCGGCTTCCTGAGCAGCCGCCTCCTGGGCAGCCCGGTCGGCCTCCTCCTGGGCGTCGTCTTGCTCGGCCGCCGGCTGGGGGGCCTCCTCCGGGGCGGCCTGCTCGGTTTCCTTCTGCGAAACGCTTTCGCGCACCTGTGGGCTGTCACCGCTGTCCGAGGTGCCGTCGCAGCCGGTCAGGAGCAGGCACATGGCGATGAGCGCAGCGGCGGCCGCGGCCATCATTCGTGGAGACCTGCGGGCAGCTGTACCTGTACCTGCGCAAGAGGGGGAGGGGGTGAAGGAGGGCGTGACAATTCTGAGCATGGGAACTCCTCAGCGTCGGCCGCGGGGCCGCACGCGCCGGTGTGTAAGGGAGCATCTGTCACCGGAGCGGAGCTCCGGTGCCGTCAGCAATGGGGAGGGTCAATCCAACGCGGGGCCGCCGGGAAGCAGACGATGGAGTCCGTCATGGCGACGCGGCCGTCCGCTGCCAGAGGCCCGCGCGGATCGCCCCCATCCTGCCACCGCCGGCGGCCCGGAGTCCACCCGCAGCGATCTCGGCGATCTCGGCGATCTCGACAATCTCAGCAATCTCGGCAGCCTCAGCGGCGTCGGCCTGAATCGGGCACGGCCACGGCGCCTTCCCTCAGATTCTCAGGGAATGCACATGCCGGCACTACGACCGCCACACATGCGCCCACCACCGTTGAGCCATGACCAGCCGACACCGGGCCGCGGCTCGCGCCGCAGATAGCCCCGCCACGAAAAAGCACTCCCGCCGCAACGTCCTCCTGGGCGGCGGCGCCGTCCTCGGTCTGGCCGTCACCGGCACGAGCGCCTGGGCGCTCAACCGCTTTGTCATCGACCATGTGGAGATCACCGATGTTGCCGCCTACGAGGCGGAGAACTCCTCGGTGAAGATGGCGGCCACCGCCGACCCCACCGCGATCACCCTGACCGACACCACCTACAACTCCGCACCATCGACTCTAACAACCTGATGGTGCTGCTGGACTTCCGAAGGAAGCTGGCCGCCGGTGAGGGCGGCCAGGTGTGTACCGGCCCCAATGTAGCGCATCTGCCGGCTACTGACGGGTCGGATGTCACAGCACCTGAACCCGATGAGCCTGGGACGTCTCCCGGGGCAGATGCGGCAGAGTCAGAAGGTGAGCCCCTGCAACGACAGCCCGCCGCACCGGACGTCAACGTGGGGGAGCGGCCGAACGATGAGAGTGATGCGCCCGACACAGCGTCACGGTCGCCGCGCGTGGTCGACCGCATCAAGCAGACGAAGTTCCGGCCGCTCACACCCGAGCAGCGCCAGCAGGTGGTCGACCTGTACCGCGCCGGCGTCCCAGTCAAGGAGATCGTCCGGCAGACGGGCGTCAACCGCTCGACGGTCTACCGGCTGCGTGGGCAAGCAGGGCTGGAACGCAACCACCGCTTCACCGACGAAGACCGTGCCCAGGCGATCCTCCTCCGCCAGCAAGGCCTGGCCATCGCTGAGATCGCCAAGCATCTGGGCTTCAGCCGCATGACCATCGGGCGCTACCTGGCGGCTGCTCACCAGGAGTGACGGCAGCGGCGAGCGGTGTCTCCATCGCCGAAGAGCGTCACACTGCCGCCTGGAGCGCCGACGGCCTTCGCCACGGCTCACTCAAGGCTGGTGTGCCGTCGTGGGCATCCCGTCACGGCCGGTAGAACGGTACCGGTCGCCAGGAAAGTGTTTTAGAACTCGTTGTTGGAAGGCCGACGCAGCACGTGCTCATTCATTTCATCCTCGCAGTATGCCAAAATTGCGTAAAACTATTGACAACTCAACCGAAAAGCCTATAATCATAGGTAGACACAGTTGATCGCCGTGTCACCAAGAAATCTCCGGCAAGTAGTTTCTAGGCTGCACCGCGGGAGATTTTTATTTTATGGCGATTATCGTGGATGACGTTCAAATGTCGACATGAAGTCTCGGCGATCACTGCGCTTGTCTTCTTTGATTTGGACACAAAAGTAGGTGCCATCTTTCGTTATGCCGTAGAAACGATGGAGCAACACGTGTTGGTCGTCTTCTTTGACGATAGTTTCTGGAGTGATGCGTGAGTTTCGTATCAGGTCAAGCGCCGCCTTGTAGAAGCGGAGCCGTTTTGTCTGCTCTTTCTGATGCTTGTCTGTCAGGTGGGGCCAAAATACATCGAGGAAGATCTTGCTGCCGTTAAAGTACTTGGATCTGATGTAGGGCTGGCGCTTGGTGGCATGGGCGACGTCGTTGTATTCCCGACGCGCTTTCTTATACACCTCGCTGCGTGACGTTCCGGATAAGGTGCGATATTTGGAATTGTATATGTTAACTTTCGGCATTACTCCATTCAGTATACAATGAATACAGCACTATGAGAAGGCTCGAAACGGTATCGCAGTGCAGGTTTGGTGCCGACACAGGACTGCTAATGGCATGCTTGCATCCAAGCGCGACAGGTTCTTGTATAGCGCATCAAGCCTGTCAATCAAACTTGTGTGACAATTCTCCTCCAAAGTATCGTTCTCGAGAAGATTTGAGAAGCGTTGCAGGAGTCCAATGAGGAGTGCTTCTAGCGGGAGGGGTCGGGTTTTTAAAGATTCGACTCCTCCGCTCATCACATTGCTCAGCAAATTCTTCTGTGAGGGAGCGTCTTGCCTCTAGATTGCCGGTACAGTCGTAGTCGTAGGTATCGATCTCGGCTAACACAAACGCCATAAACCTGCGGAGGCGTTCATCGAATTTGCGTTCTGCATAGAAAGGAGAGTTTCCCCACTCAGAGATTTCTGGGTCGATAGTCAGTCGTGGGTTGACGCTAACTCCTTCAGCCGATTCTGAATCAGGGAAAGTTAGTCGAGCTAAGTCGCAATATCCGGACTCAAGCATCCTCTCTCCCCATTCCCATCTAGGTTCTACTCCGCTTGGAATATGGGTGATCGGATCTGCTGTAACGATTCGAGCCGCCCAAATAGTTAATCGGCGGTGGCGATCTATACGAGCTAGCCTATTGATCCAACCTAGATAGTTAGCATCAACGTCAGAGGCGAATGGCTGCATGGTTCGCAGCAATTCCAGTTGGTGCTGCGGGAGTACTGACAACTTTTGGGAGGTGCGTTTCCAGGAATTTTGGCTATCGCAAATTGGGTACTGGAGGCGATCTTCGTGTGGAGGGGGTAGTCTACCCGAAGAATAGGCTGCAGCTGCCCAAATAATGTAATCGAGAGCCGACCTAAGATTATACAGCCACTCTCCAAACAGCGCAGGAAGTTCCTGGGGAAATTCTTCATATTGCTCCACTGTGAGGATATATTCCGTGGCGTTGGTGCGCGTTAAGTGCGCAGCAAAGGGGTGTGGCTCCAAAAACTCATTCCAACACTCGATCATCTCTCTGGAATGAACTTTCGCTCTTTCAACTCGGTGGCGTGCTGGCTTAAATAAATTCACTTCATTCTTTCCGTAGGTGCGTACGGTCGCGTCCTGAGCTTCTCCGCAAAGGGTTATCGCCGTCGCTAGCCAGCCCGGCGTCATCGCATCCGTCTGGTTTCGTACCGCGACTTCTTCATCGTACGTCGGCAGCTTACCTGTAGATATTATCGTCATCTACAATTTAATTTTTATCTACGAATATAATTCAACTCGACAATTCCATTATTTGTTATCGTGTTGATTAATTTCAATTTATGTTCCGCATCATTTTGGCTAAATAATTTTATGCCATTCCCTAAAATTGTCGGAACAATGGATATAAGATACTTATCAATCACATCTGAAGAAATGGCTTGTTGAACTAAGTCTGCTCCTCCACATATCCAAATATCTTTTCCTTCAACCCCTTTTAATTTCTTGATCAATTCCTCCAAATTATCACTTGTAAAAATGATCTTATCGGAATCTTGTTGTTCTCGGTGAGTGAAAACATAAGTCAATAAATTGTCATAAACCCAATTATCAGGGGATAACTCAGTTATTATCTGATTGTAAGTATTCCAACCCATCAGAACTGTGTCTATATTTTTTATAAACTCAGAATAGGTACTTTCGTTTTCTAAACAATCTTCATGACCTTGCAGAAAAGCGACACCCCCATTTTTATCAGCAATATAGCCATCTACACTCATAGCTATAAACAGTTTTACTTTTCTCATATCTTAACCTCAACTTCTAATTTTTCTCTCTAAATATTTTAGGATATTATACCATTTTCAGAGCGTCTGTTTTCTTTATTCTTTCCGCTGGGCTTGCACTATCTTTAACAGCTTATCTTGAAAGGTGTCTTTGCTCTTTTTATCAAAATATATCTCGGTTACAAAGGTCTTTCCGTTCATCTTTTTTGTTAGAACACCATCAGGCTTGCCTCTACCCTGCGCCTTTGCTGTACTCGCAGATCGCAGTCTGGTAACGGGGTTGCGTATCCCTGCCATCGCTGGCAAACCCTCGAAGGGATCGAGCTCTTCTCCTACACCTCCAACCCACTCACCAACCCACCGGCGTCGGTGTCGAGGGCGTGGGCGATGCGGAGGATGTTGTGGAGGCTGAGGTTGCGTTGGCCGCGTTCGACCTGGCCGATGTACGACCAGTGCAGGGTGGTGCGCTCGGCCAGCTTCTCCTGCGACAGGCCCAGCTGCTCGCGGCGGGCGCGCACACGCCGGCCGAACTCACCGGTGGCTGGTGAGAGCGGCGGCTTGCGGTCGGTGGGCACGGCTCCATCTCAACCGGCCGAAGACTCCCAATCCAGAGACTATGTATCTCAGGACGATGTATCCTGTGGCTGTCCGTAGCGGTCAAGCAGGTGAGGAGGTGGATGAGATGAACGGCGGAAGCTGACTATCCCTAGGAACTAGCCCTCTCTCGAGGAGGCGACTGCCTCAGGCTGCTTGGTCTGGGGCAGCTCGTCGTTGGTCGCCCACGTGAAGGCCACGCCAGATTGGGGGAGTAGCCAGCTAGAGGTCTCGACGGTGATCTCCTTGCCTGGTACGGCCTCCGGCGAATGGACGATGCTGGAAGCCGGCGTGGTCGCCATCGTGTCACTGACCTGGACTTCGGCAATGGCGGTGTCTGTGTAGTCCAAGCGTAGTGACCAGCCCCGTGTCGGCTGCGCGACGGCGAAGTACAGTCGGTGGCTCCACTGCGGGGTGATGGTGCGGAAGACCTGGCGGATGCGAACCGGCTTGCCGCTCTTGGCTTCTTCGTCCAGATCGACGCTGTAGGTCTGGCCGGTAGCACGGGTGCTGCGGCGGATGGGCTGTGGCCGGCCATCGACGGTCAGCTCCAGCAGTTCGTATGCCTCCCGGCAGCGGGCGTCCATGCCAGGGCGCGGTGCCATGAACCAGGTGGAGGTGGCTGGGACGTCCTGGCGCAGCTCGTTGTACTCATCCTGGTCAGACACACAAGCGAAGCGCCGGGTGGCACTGCTGGGCACGGTGGTGTACTCCCACTCCACCGTGACGTCCAGCAGAGGAGTACCTGCGGTACTCCTCTCTACTGCAGTAGAGAGCCGAACGCGCACCGCCACGTTGTACCACCGCTCGGCGGCACGAATCGCTTGGTCGCGGATGTCGCGGTAGATCTCGCGGGCGAACTGCTCATCGCCCAGGCGCAGCGCCATCACGTTGGCGGCGATGTCGTCCAGCAGCTCCGGCGTGGCCACGCGCTTCAAGTCATCAGGGTGGATGGCGAAGCCCTCCACTACCGCGTCACGCATCGCTGGAGCCTCCTCGCGGATGATCTGGCGGAAGCGAGCAAGCGTGTGCGCCTCCTGGTCTCTCCGGAAGGTGTACTCGAAGAACGTCGACAGCAGCCCTGCACCAAACAGCGTCCCACCCAGCTCGCCCAACGGCAGCGCATGCAGCCACTGCCAATCTCCCAGCCGCAGCGGAGCAAGCCAGGCGTTGAGCATCATGAGGAGGATGCCGGCCAGGGTGAAGGAGACGGCGAGCAAGGCGGCCTTGAGCCGACGGAGGCGGTGGTGGAGGGAAGGGGGATGATCGTTGGACATGTATGGACTTATTATAGCAAACTATGCCATATATAATCTAAGTGATACCAAACTATATCGCGTCTTCATCATGGTGCTCATTTGCCCCTTAGAGAGTGGGCTAGAATCACCCCATGTGGAATCCGGCGCGTGAACTCCTCGCCATGATCGACTCATGGGACAGCAGCAACTCGCTCATCATCGGCCGAGGAGAACCCACGAACGATGACTCATCGGTAGTTTTTTGGGAGACTCAGGCGACCGCCGTCCGCTTGCTTCTTGAGGTCGAAGAGTTCCTGCGGGATGACGGTTCCTACGAGGAAGACGCAAACACTCTTGTCGAGCTTTGGCAGGAGTTATTCCCGCCGCGACAAGATTGGTGCTCGTCCGGAGGATTCCCTCGAGCCTCGCGGGGGACACGGAGCGCTTTGCGACAGATCGCTCGCCGCATGGACAGTGAGAGCACACAGTTCGTCGATTTGAGCCCCGACGCCCTGGGCGAACTACGGCAGGCGCTTGAGGAGCTGTTACGCACGATCCAACACTTGCCCAACCTTCAGCCAGCGGATCGCGATAGGCTTATTCTCCTGATTCAGCGCGCATTGCGGATCATTGAGGAAGAGCCGGATCGACCTGACAAAATTCAAGCGGTTACCTGCGAAGTTGCCGGCGCTACTCTTCCCGTCGTGAGTGTCGCGCCCGAGAAAAAACGCAGAGGAATCTTAGATAATATCATGCATATTGCAGGCATATGGGCCATGAATGTAACTGCTGGTGCAGCAGGGAACTTGCTGGCAGCCGGCGCTGCGCCATATTTGCCTCAAATTCAGTCTTAGAATGGTTTGATGAATTCAAGATACGTACAAGTCAATAGTACTGGGCGATGTTAGCTGTCTGTGCGATCACTTGCCCTGCGATTTCTCACTCGATGCGCTAGAGCCAAAAACGATGGGACGCATTTCGAGTATAACGAAGCAAGTAGCGGAATACTGTACCAACCCTGAGGTACGCTGCTATCTCGAAACCACTGCTCGTGCGCTAGACGTCATCAAATGTGTCAGGAACGACGTTCTCCATGCGCGCCCAGCCACGATGTCGCCAGGTGAGAAACAGCGGCTCTTTCGTGCAGGCGCTAATGGGCGACGCTTCTGGATCGACGATGAGTGGCTCGATAGAAAGTTGGATGAAGTTAGTCAGGCTAGCGAGGAAGTGGATGCTGTGCGCCCTCCGTTTACTGAGGGAGGCCCGTAACGCCCCCCGCCCCCTTAAAGAAGGGCAGTAACGGCCATGCCAGCAGTTGCTAACACAAGCGCTATTGTGGCGGCAACCAGACACCAACTAGAAACTAGCATTCTGTGTGCAATCTTGGCTTCTTGGGCTTCACGCTGCTCGAGAAGCCAGAGATTAAGAACCTCCTTTGCGCCCCACGAGACATGCTTACCGCCTACGATCCGAAGAATATTTTCAATCCTACGCAGATCTTCTTCGGTTGGCATTTTTGTTTCAGAGTTGTGTTTTATAGTGAGGTCAGTTTTGCTATGCATGTGAGAGCCTTTTCGATTGTGGACGCAGTTATCGCTATGTCTATGGGGAGAGGAATACAGTTACTTGCTCACGTCAATATCGCTAAGTTATGTCAGGCAGCGGCCGAAGGAATATTTCGTCAAAACTCTATCCTGCCCGCCAATTGCGCTCAACACGCTTCTCCGGCATGGTTGATGGTCTAAACAGTTTGGAATTGCTCGCTTCTGCAAACCAGCCAATCCAGCGATCAACAAACTCTTGCGGGTCTGCGCGGTCGAGCTGCTCGAGGGGCCAAGCAAGTTGCGTGCCGCTAATCACTCGCTCGAATGTAATCGAGATCTCTTCTGGCTGTGCGGCGTATGGCACCATTCGTTGATGGTTACGCCAATCCATAAATGCAAGCTCAAACCACTCAAACTGCCCCTTATGCAGTGCATCGCAGTACCACAGGGAATGTGAGCGGCCAGGATACTCATTCTGACTCGATGTTTGCAGCAGCTCGATACTGGCACAGGCAATCACCTCAAATGGCCCGCTCCATCGCTCTGGCTCGACTATTCGTGGGCCCACAAACTCGAGACGCGCCGCAACCAATGTCACGATCGAGATCGTGATCTGGTCACCGAGATTTGTCTGCTCACGCCGCTCTTCGGTCTTTGTAAAAGGCGCGTTATCGACGATTGTGTTCTGTATTCTCGCTCGGAGGTTTTCGAATGATCGGCATGCGTCTTGGAATAGTTCCTTGCGTCGTTCCAGCAAGGTCCTGCGCTGCTCATCTTCGGCTAGTACCTGCGAGCGCTGAGCCGAATACTGCTGCGAGACTTGCTGCAGTTGCTGTATGCCAGGACTTGCAGGAGCGTCTGTGGCGTGAGCAAGTCGCTGCAGAACCCAACTGGCGGTGGGGCGCGCTCCGGCCGCTTTGTTGAGACACTCCCTGATCATGACCTGTAGTCGAGGTGCCTTGATGCTCACATCCGGTGGAGTGGTGTGAAGGTGCTGCTCTCGTAGCGCTTCGGCGGTCTGTCCCTGGAACGGCAGGTGGCCTTCCAGCAGCTCATAGGCCATGACCCCGAAGGCGTACATGTCGGTGGCTGAAGTTGCCCGCTCACTCCGCCACTGCTCTGGAGCCGCGTACAGCGCGGTGAAGCTATGCTTACGCGTTGTAGCAGATGTTGAGGCGTCTCGATAGCGGGCGATGCCAAAGTCGCATAGCTTCCAGACGCCGTCCGTGTAGAGCATGTTCTCTGGCTTCAGGTCACGATGAACCAGACCTTTTTGCCCAATCTCATTCAACCCATGCGCGACATCGGAGAGGATGGCAATCTTCTCCTCGAGGCTCAACACATTATCCGTAATGTACTGGCGGAGAGAATACTCGGCACGCGGCATGATCAGGACGTACATGCCGTCATGCTCGCCACTGTCCAGCACTGGCACGACGTGGGGTAAATCCGTTGAGGTTCCAATCAGGAGCTCACGCTGAGCACCCGGCTCGATCGGGACGAACTTCGCCACCGCCCGCTTGACGCCGTCCCGCCACGCCTCTCGCACCGATCCATACCCACCAGCACCGAGCTTGTCGCCGACTTCCCACGCGTGCTGCTCAAGGTTCACCGTCACCATGGCTGAATGTTACCTGAACAGCGATTGACGGCTCCACACAGGTACTGCATGTGTCGCACAATACCTACCAGATGGTGGAACGTGTCGGTTTGCGGCTGTGTGTTAACTACTACCCCTGATCATCGAGAGGCGCGCCCATGGGCAGCAACTATGTGACATCGGAGGACTGGGGTCGCACTTGAGCGTGTCAGCGCGGATAGCGAAACATCCGACATTACTGCTTCTATGGTCAGTTAAAAAATTGCGCAGTGCTTGTGAAGACTGTGGTTAGATTGGCTGCGAACTCCAGTGCCGTCTTGGCTGTTTTCTGTGCTTGCTTCCATCGGCCAGCATTTGCATCCGATTCCAGATGGTCTGCTAGAGACTGCGCTTCCTCCACTTCCTTGCTCCACCGGGGGTCTGATTCCAATGATTGACTGTCCAGACGAAGAGCATCGATGAGTTTAAAGATGTCTTGACTATTCATTCCTGTATTCATCTGTGTTTGCGTGGCACCACGTCCGGCTATCTGCATATTTCCAGTTGGGTTATTGACTATCTGTACATCTCCATTGATGATGCTAGCGCCAGAAGACAATTTCTGCCACTGCTGCTCGCTAAGATAAACCCATGTCGGTGGATATTTGAACACATCCCAGGTTAGACGTTGAATAAATGAAATCATACTGTCTGGATCGTAAGCTTTAAAGAACAATTGCCTGTCAAGTAAGTCCTTGAGGATAACGTATCTTTGCGAAAATGTGTAGTCTTTAGACTTCCAGAATGCGGATAGTTTGACTCTGGTGTTTTTTTGCTGCGATGCGTCGTAAACAGCTTCGATCAGCTCGCTCTGAACGCTGTGCTTCAGATCTTCTGGCAACCTGCCTAGATTTTCCCGTCGTTTCCCCTGTAGATAAGAGAGTGTTGTGAGTAACAGAAAAAGGATGAGGATGCAAATGATTCCAATTATAGCGCTCCAGGCGAGCTTGTTCATCACAGGAATCGGAGAAATTTCGGGGAGGTCGATATTCATGATCAGCTCCTCTGGTGTTAAGATTATAATGAATCTGTTGAGTTTTTTTGTTGGACTAAGATTTATTAAAATTGAATTGCGTAAGG
>ERZ773099.3050-NODE-3050-length-11090-cov-14.081559_pt1 | contig 11090 bp, 3 predicted proteins | sample MGYA00511120_ERZ773099 | MGnify/ENA primary metagenome ERZ773099 (study PRJEB29015, sample SAMEA2738012) | human oral metagenome | biome: human oral; feature: human-associated habitat; material: dental | place: China | collected 2104 ... | reverse complement strand
GCCCCTCTTAAGCACCCGGCCTGGCGCTACCTGCTGCTGCGGACGCTTCGCCTCAACTGCCTCACCCGGGACTTTGAGCCCTTGTGGAAGGCTCTCGCTCCTCTGACGGACCCGGAGGATGCGTGGACCCCCGCCTTCGCCGGCTGGCCCGCCCTCGCCGTCGGCAAGCGGGCGCGGGCCGAGGCCCCGCACCCCGCTGACCCGCAGGCGGGGGAAGAGCACATTACCTGGGACCACGCGGGCGACCTCGGCCTGTCCACCTGGACCATGGACACGCCCCTGCGCAGCGACTACGAGCGCCGTGCCGCCTTGGTGGAGACCGACGCCCTGGGCGCCATAATGCTGGGGCTCACCGCCGAGCAGCTCTGCCTCATCTACCGCGCCCAGTTCGGCGTGCTGCGCAAGTATGAGCACACCATGTGGTTCGACTCCCTAGGCCGCCAGATCGCCAAGCACCACCAGGCCTACGGCGTCCACCAGGACAAGGCCGACCACCCCACCCTCATGTCCTACATCCAGGACATGGAGGACGAGGGCCTGGACCCCGCCACCGACCAGCCGCCGACCACCTGGTATGAGGAAGGCCCCTACACCGATTTCCTCTCCCGCTACGAGGCCCCCTTCATCAAGGCCGACCGCGAGGCCGAGATGACCGCCGCCCACGCCGAGTTCTGCCGCCGCCTCGCCGCCGGCGGCCTCACTGACGCCGCTGGCCGGCCCCTGGGGGATGGTGGCCAGGGCGCGCAGGAGGGGCGGCCCGGGTCATGACGCTAGAACCAGTGCGCCGAAACCGTGTCGGTGGGGCCGCTTATGATGCGGACGTGGCTGACCTTGATCGTCTTGCGCTCGTCCTGGCGGTGACCCGTGCGCCCGCCCGGGACGTCAGTCAGCCCGAGCGTGTCCTGCGTCTGCTGGAGACCCGCGACCCGCAGGCGGTCCTGGACGAGCTGCGGGGCGGCGCCGTAGAGCTCCCCCTCGGCCCTGACGCCCTGGTGGAGGCTGCCCGGCAGGACATCTCGAAGTGGCTCGCCACCGGCATGACGATCACCAGCATCCTCGACCCCGCCTACCCCACCACCCTCGCCGAGGTCCGCGAGGCCCCCGCCCTGCTCTACGCCGAGGGATCGCTTCGGCAGCACGACTTGGGGGTGTGCGTCGTCGGCACGCGCCGCCTGGACGACGCGGGGGCGGACGTCGCGCGCACGGTCACGGCCGCACTGGTCGGCCAGGGCCTGACCGTCGTCTCCGGGCTCGCGGCGGGTACGGACACCGTCGCCCACGAGGAGGCCCTGGCCCAGGGCGGGCGCACCGTGGCCATAATGGGCACCGGGATCGACTCCACCTCCCCGGCGGGAAACAAGGACCTGCGCCGCCGCGTCGTGGCCGCGGGAGGACTAGTCGCCACCCAGTTCCCCCCGGGCACGCACGGGTCGCGCATCACCTTCCCCATGCGCAACGCCGTCATGAGCGGGTACGGGCTGGCCACCGTCGTCGTCGCCGCGGGCGAGCACTCCGGAACCCGCATCCAGGCCCGCAAGGCCCTCGACCACGGCCGCGGCCTCATCCTTACCGAGAGAGTCACGCGCGAAACCACCTGGGGAGCCCACTACGCCCACCGCCCCGGCGTCACAGTAGCCCGACGCAGCCAGGACGTCCTGAACACGGTGGACACCATCATCCACGAGCGCCAGCTCCTCGGAGTGCAGTGAGAAAACATGAACCGCAACACCGAGGTGCTCAATAGCCAATTAAGTACCTACACCCGCAATGCTACAGCCGCAGACGTACCCCTGTGCCCCCTGTGCCGCACCGAACTGGCTCCCGACTCATCCCGCTGCCGCTCGTGCCAGCGTCTTCTCGCTGTCCCCGGGGCCGTGCCCGACCGGGTGGGTTTCGGCATCTATGCCGTCGGGGGACAGCAGACCGGGTACATGATGCGGAACTATAAGAATGGAGTGCTCAACCGGGACTACGGGCAGGTACGAGCCCTTCTTGCCGAGATGCTTCAGCACAACGCGTGCTTGGCAGCACTGAGCGGGACCCCTATCAGTGCGATCACCTACATCCCCTCACTCAGCCACCCCTTTCACCGCTACCACGCGCTCGCGCACATTCTTGGAGACATGGTGCGGGCCCTTCCAGCTCTCGCTGGCCTCACCCGTCTCCACCTCCGGCCGACCACTGTCCCGCATCAGGCCCACCAGATAGCCGGCAGCGGCTCCCTCACCGTCGAGGAAGGAAACGGTGAGTGGGGTCATGTCCTTGTCGTTGATGACACTTGGACCACCGGGGCATCCGTTGGAGACGCCACCCTGACGCTCCGGGCCGCTGGAGCCGCCATGGTCTCAAGCCTGCTGGTCGCACGCTGGATCAATGAGACGTACAGCCTCGCGCTGACCGCTTCACTGGCCCGACGCAAGACATTCGACTCCCGCACCTGCCCCTGGACGCTCTCAGGACAGTGTCCGTCCCCAGGCCCCCACCCCGCAGGCGGCTGGCAATGAGCACCCATGCACCGTCCCGGGGCAGGCACGCCGCCTTCACCCCCAGCCTGCCGAGCCTCCTGGCAGAGGACGTCCGCACCGGGCTCGTGGAGTACCTGTCCACCACGTACTCCCTGGCCGACCCGGCCGCGCGCAACGTCCTGGCCGCCTTCCTCGACTCCTCCGAGCACGGCATCTTCCGCGGCCCCTACCTGAGGCTGCGTCCGCCCTTCCGCAGTGTTACCCCCACCTGGGCCAGCCCCCTGAGCTGGATGCCTGCCGGGTTCACCCCCTACCTGCACCAGGCCCGCGCCTTTGAGCGCCTGAGCAGCCGCGACCACGCACCACGGCCCACGCTCGTGACCACCGGCACCGGAAGCGGCAAGACCGAGGCCTTCCTCCTGCCCCTGCTGGACCACGCGCGCCGCGCCCACGGCAGGGGCCTCAGCGGCATTACCGCCATCATCCTCTACCCCATGAACGCCCTGGCCACCGACCAGGCCCGTCGTATCGCCCGGACCGTGAGCAGCGCCCCCGAGCTGGACGGGGTGCGCGTCGGCCTCTACATCGGCGGTGACGGGCACCACCGCGTCATGAGCGCCGAGCACGTCATCGACCACCGGGACACCCTGCGCACCCACCCGCCCCACATCCTGCTCACCAACTACAAGATGCTCGACCTGCTCCTCATGGACCCCCGTCACGCGGACCTGTGGCGCGGCGCCGGGCAGGATCTGCAGTACCTCGTCCTGGACGAGTTCCACACCTACGACGGCGCCCAGGGCACCGACGTCGCCATGCTCCTGCGCCGCCTCGGCGCCGCCCTGGGTATCGCCCGGCCGGGGCAGCCCCTGGGGGACGTCGTCCCCATCGCCACCTCCGCGACCCTGGGCGACCTCACCTCCTCTCGCTCCCCGGACGGCCGCCCCGATCCGGGCGGCGCCGACGCGGCCACCGCCCCCATGCGGGACCTCGCCCGGACCGTCTTCGGACGCCCCTTCGAGGCGGACTGCGTCATTACCGAGGACCGTCTCACCCCCGACGAGGCCTTCCCCGGGCCGGGGGAGAACGCCACCCGGATCTTCCCGGACCCGGGTGACATCGCCGCCGTCAGCGCCCCCACGGACGCCGCTGGCTGGAGGCGTCTGGCCCAGTCCGTCCTCGTCACCGACGACGGCAAGCCCGCCACCGACGACCTCTCCGACCCCGTCGCACTGGGCCAGCGGCTCACCGGGCACGCCGTAGGCCAGACCCTCCTGAGAGTCCTGGGCACGCGCCCCGTCACCGTCGACGAGGCCCTCATGGCCCTGGGACGGGCGACCATGCGCCCCTGGTACTCCACCGACCCCGCCACCCGCAGGGTCGGCGTCAGCGCCCTCAGCCGCCTCCTCGCCCTCGCCTCCTACGCCCGCACACAGGATCCGGCCACAGGACGCCTCCGTCCCCTCATTGACGTCCAGGTCCAGCTCTGGGTCCGCGACGTCCACCGACTCCTGCGGGAGGTCTCCGCCGAGCCCTCCTTCACCTGGTGGACCCCCACCACCGTGAAGGAGGAAGGCGCCACCTTCCTCCCCGCCGTCTACTGCCGCTCCTGCGGCGCCTCCGGCTGGGCCGCCTTGAGGCCGGGCACCGCCGAGCGCCACACCGAGGGCGCCCTGAACGCCCACCACCTGGCCATCTGGCAGGCGGGCGTCTCCTCGACCGACCACTCCCGCCTGCGCTACCTCATGCGCGCCGCCGACCCTGAAGACGCTCACCTCCTCGACCCCTCGGGTCCCGCCCTCCTGCGCCCCGCCCCGGAGGAGTCCGAGGCCCACCAGCGCTTCATCCCCGTCCACCAGCCCCTGACCGGGGACGACGCGAGGCGCGACACCTGTCCAGCCTGCGGCACCCGGGACGCCGTCCGCTTCATGGGCACAGCCGCCTCCACCCTCCTGTCCGTCGCCCTGTCCCAGGCCTTCGGCTCCACCCACCTGCCCGACGAGGAGAAGAAGACCCTCGTCTTCACCGACTCCGTCCAGGACGCCGCCCACCGGGCCGCCTTTATCGAGGCCCGCGCCTTCCGTTTCAACCTCCGCTCCGCCCTCTACCGCGCCGCCCGCGCCGCCGGAGGACGGACCACCCTGGAGGACCTCTCCCACGACCTCGTCCCGGCCACGACACGACGCCACGAGGACGACCAGGAGCTCTACCTCCTGGCCCCGCCGTCCCTGGTACGACGCATGGGCTGGGACCGGGACAACACCTGGCTCGCCGCGGACAAGGGCGGGGCACGCCACAAGGCCGTCCGGCAGCGCCTCGCCCAGGAGGCCCACCTGGAGGCAGGGCTCTTCGCCCGCCTCGGACGCACCCTGGAGCTGACCGGCTCCTGGAACGTCGACGTCGACCTCACCGGTGAGGACCTCTCCGACGTCGCCGATATCCTGCGCGAGTCCCACCTCAACAGCGCAGGCTACGTCCCCGGGACCCAGGCGCCCCGACGCGCCTACGAGCAGTGGCTCCTCGGGCTCCTGGACCACCTCCGCCTGGCCGGAGGCATCGCCCACCCCTGGTTGAATCCCTACCGCGACCAGGACGGACGCACCTGGCTCGTCGGAGGCGGCGCCCGCAATCGGGCCATGCACCGCTTCGGCCCGCGCAGCGCCCGCCCCGGGTTCCTCACTACCGGCAGGACCGACAAGGACAGCGACTTCATCACCCTGAACGGCGCCCCCACCACCTGGGCGGGGGACTGGACCCGACGCTGCCTGGACGTCAGCGACGGCCCGACGGACGGCTCCGCGGGGGCCCTCCTGCGCGAGGCCGCCGAGCTCCTGGCCGGCCGGGGCGTCCTGGACTCCCGGTCAACGCCCACCGGCCGCACCTACGGGCTGGACCCGCAGAGACTGGTCATCGACACCCGTGAGGCCGCCAGGCTCGTGTGCGACCGGTGCCGTCAGGTCCTCACCGTCGCCCCGGAGCGCGAAGCCGCCTGGACGGGTGCCCGGTGCACCCGGTGGCACTGCACCGGGACCCTGGGCCCCGCCCCGGGCCAGGCTGCCTCAGAGAGCGGGGCGGGGCAGGGCGCCGACTACTACCGCGCCCTCTACACCCAGGGGCGCCTGCGCCCCATCAAGGCCCGGGAGCACACCGCCCTCCTGGACCGCCAGCGCCGCGAGGAGCTGGAGGAGGCCTTCGCCCGCTCCGACACCGGCACGGACCCCAACGTCCTGACCTGCACCCCCACCCTCGAGCTCGGTGTGGACATCGGGGACCTCTCCGTGGTCTGCCTCGCCTCCCTGCCCCGCACCACCGCCAGCTACCTCCAGCGCGTGGGTCGCGCCGGCCGTAGTGACGGCAACGCCCTCGTCCTGGCCGTCGTGCGCCCCACCACCCGCACCATGCCCTACCTCGAGGAGCCCGCTGAGCTCCTCGACGGCGTCGTGCGGCCCCCGGCCGCCTATCTGCGCGCCACCGAGCTCCTCACCCGCCAGCTCACCGCCCACGTCCTGGACACCGCCGTCCCCGATTCCGTCCCCGCGCCGCCCGGCAGCATCAGGACGGTCTTCGAGCAGTGGCGCGACGCGCGCCGCCCCGGTCCCAGCGGCACCGGGGGAGAGGCAGCAGACCCGGCGCCCTGCTGGCTCGACACGTTCACCGGCTACGTCTCTACCCACGCCGAGACCCTCGTCGACTCCTTCCTCGCGCTCTTCCCTGGCGAGGTCGCCCCCGCCCGTGACCACCTCATCGCCCACTGCCGCGTCGGCCTGCCCGCCGCCGTGGACAGGATCGCCAGTCGGTGGAACGCAGAGACCCGTGCCCTGCGTGAGCAGAGCGAGCAGACACGGGCCAGTATCGACCGCCTTCTCGCTCTCGGGCACTGCGACGAGGCGGACGAACGCGACCTCGAGCGCCTCCGCGGGGAGGCGAGGGCACTCCGCGGCCGTCAGACGCGCCACCTCAACGACCCCGAGATCAACGAGACCTTCACCGCGCTGGGACGCGAGGGCCTCCTGCCCGGCTACAACCTCCTGGACGACTCCACCACTCTGGAGGCGCACCTGTGGTGGCGCGGCGACAGCCAGGACAGCGCCACCTCGGACATCCAGAACGTCGACTACGAGGTCACCCGCCCCTCGGCCACCGCCCTGAGCGAGCTCGCACCCGGGGCCAGCTTCTACGCCTACGGCCGCAAGGTGGTCGTGGACGCCATTGACCTCAACGCCGACGAGGCCGCCGCGGGCCTCACCTGCGTCTGCCCCGCCTGCGGTTGGTCCGGTCCCAGCCCGCGGGCGGAGGGCTGCCCCCAGTGCCACAGCCTCGGCGTCACCGACGTGGGTCAGCGAGTCACCATGAGGCCTCTGCGACGGGTCTCCTCCGTGGCGAGCATCGAGGACACCACCATCACCGACTCCATGGAGGAGCGCTCCCGGCTCGCCTTCGACATGGCCTGGGGCGTGGACCCCCAGGACTCCGTCACCTCCGCCTGGCGCCTGAGCGACTACACCTTCGGCGTGGAGCACCTGAGCCGGGCAGTCGTCCGCAGCTACAACCTCGGCCCGCTCTCACGCTCCGGACCCGGTCTTGTGGTCGGCGGCACCGAGCACCAGGCCCCGGGCTTCCTCACCTGCACCATGTGCGGCGTCGTCGACCTGCGTGAGGGCGGCAACGCGGGGGCCGTGCGGCACCGCGGCTTCTGCCGCACCCGCCGGGGCGAGAAGGAGAAGTGGACCCGCGTATACCTCAAGCACGAGCTCACCACCCAGGCGCTGCGCGTCCTCCTGCCCGAGACCGCCCTGGACGACCCCGCCGAGCTCGTCGCGCTCGAGGCCGCGCTCATGCTCGGCATCCGACTCGACCTGGGCGGGGACCCGCAGCACCTGGATATCCGCGACGTGCCCGGACGCAGCAAGGGCGTGCCCACCCGCTACCTGGTGGTCGCCGACACCGTTCCCGGCGGCACCGGCTACCTCGACCGCTACGCCGACCCCGAGGCCCTGCGCGGCGTCCTGGGCCGGGCCCTCACCCACCTGCGCTCCTGCCGCTGCGCGGGCAGCAGGGACGGCTGCCACCACTGCGTGCTCGGTGTCCTCCCCACCATTCACCTCGAGCTGGCCTCACGCCGTCGCAGCATTGAGGTCCTTGAGAACCTGCTGGAACCGTGGGCCACGGAGAAGATCGACTCCCTGGACGACATCACCGTCCAGGCCCAGCCCGAGTCCGTCCTCGAAGCCCGCTTCCGCCGCTACCTCGCCGCCTGGGCCGAGGCCCACGGCGGCAGGGTGACGCCCGTCGACACCGGTGACGGCTACACCAGCATGCGCCTGACCGTCCCGTCCGCCGACGGCACCGACCTCATCGGGTGGATGGTGCGCGCCCAGCGCCGGGTGCGGGGGACCGTCACCGACTACACCCTCTCCAGGGAGGACCACCGCGGCGCCACCGTCAACGTCTACCTCGACGGACGCGCCTTCCACGCCGGCCAGGGAGGTCTCAACCGGCTCGGCGCCGACGCGCGCCTCCGCCACGACCTGCGCCGGAGCGGGGAGCTGGTCATCTCCCTGACCTGGGACGACGTCGAGGAGGCCCAGCGTGAGCTCGACAACCCCGCCAGGGCGGTGTCGGCGCCGTGGATGAGCTCAACCGTGCGCACCGACGTGGCTGCTCGGCTAGAGGATCCGCGCACCACGGCCCTGTGGTCCAACCCGCTGGACCTGCTCACAGCCATCCTCCAGGACCCCGACAGCGACCTGTGGCAGAAGGCGGCCGCCGCCGTCGCCGTGGCCCTGGCGGGCAGCCACCAGGACCCCTCCCTCCCGCCCTGCTACGTGCCCGCGGACGCCCTGCCGGCGGCCATTGACTCCCTGGGCGCCGGCACCCCCGTCCCGACCACCGGCCCCCAGGACGTCCTCCTCCTGCCCTGCCGCACCGCAACGGGCCTGCCGATCATCCTGTCCGTGCAGGACCCCACCCGCCCCGAGCACAGCGTGAGCGCCTACCTGCGTCTTCCCGACGCCGACACGGACGTCGTCCGGCCCGGCTTCGCCGAGCTGTGGCACGACTGGCTCCGGTGGGGCAACGTCCTCCAGATGCTCGGCATCTCACCCGCGCACGGCTCCACACCCCCGCGGGAGGCCTGCGCCTTCACCGCTTCCACCCCCACCATCCTGGAGGCCCCGCCCGTGCCCGCCACCGTGGCGCCCGCCCACGGTACCCGGGCGGAGGAGCCGGAGACACCGCCCCCGCCTGGCCCCGGTGGGACGGAGGACGCCGGGCAGGCCGCGGCGTGGGAGGAGGTCCTCGACCTTGTCAGCAGCAAGCTCCGCCTGTGCACGGAGGCGCTGCGACACCGCGGGGCGAGGCTTCCCCTCGTGGGGGAGGAGGTCGGGGACGATCGCGTCAGCTGGCCCATTGAGCTCCTCTGGGACGACGAGCACCTCGCCGTCGTCGTGGACGCGGCCCCCGAACGTGACGACTACCTCCAGGCGCGGGGCTTCACCGTCCTCAACGCCTTGGATGCCGCAGACCGTGCTACCGATCTCATTATGGCTCACCTCGCAGGAGAGAAATAATGCCCATCATCCTTATGACACGGCGCTTCGCCCACCAGGTCAACAAACTGGACGGCACCCTCAGGAGCAAGGTCCTGGCCTTTATGGCCAAGATCCAGACCGGGCGCCCGGGCCTGAACATTGAGTCGCTCAAGAACGCCGCGGACCCGCGCGTGCGCACCGCCCGCGTCGACCTCAACCACCGCGCCGTCATGATCCAGGCCGGGGCCGACGTCTACGGCCTGCTCGCCGTGGACACGCACGACAAGGCGAACAAGTACGCCGAGCGCGTCACGGTCGGCGTCAACACGGCAACCGGTGCCCTGGACATCTTCGACGCCAATGCCGTCCGAGCCTCCCGCGAGCTGGAGGCCGAGGAGGCTGCCGCGAGCCGTCCCGCTGCCGGGCAGGACGCGGATAGAACGGGTTCACCGGATAAAGCCAGGACCGCGAATACGCAGCGGGTGAATGACACGGAGGCTGCTGCGGCGCCGACGGCCCCCGCGACGCCGTCGCCCCTTCACGGCTGGGATCCCGCTGTACTGGTCGAGCTGGGGATACGGCAGGACTCCGCCGAGGAGCTCGTGGCCGCCCGGACCACGCAGGAGGCGGAGCTCGTCGCAGAGGAGCTGCCCCTCACGCAGGGCGTCATTGTCCTCGACCTCCTGGCGGGCAAGGACGTCCAGTCCGTGCGCGAGGAGTACCTCGCCGTCGGGGAGGTTGACACAGGTGACCTCGTTGAGGCCATGCGCCGCCCCATCTCCCAGATCGTCTTCGTCGACGCCGAGGACTCCGCGGCCGTCCAGGCGGCCTTTGAGGGGCCCCTGGCGGCGTGGCGCGTCTGGCTCCACCCGACCCAGGCCTCTCTCGCCCGGCACACGGGCTGGAACGGCCCCTACCGGGTCACCGGCGGCGCCGGGACCGGCAAGACCGTCACCGCCATTCACCGTGCGCGCTTCCTGTGCGAGCAGACCGCCGGGCAGGCCACCGGGCTGATGCCCGCGGTCCTCCTGCTGACCTACACCAAGAACCTCGCCACCACGATCGGCACCCAGCTCGACACACTGGCCGGGCAGAGACTGGCGGGCAGCCGCGTGGGGGTCCTGACCGTGGACGCGCTCGCCCACCGGGTCCTGCGGCAGTCCCCTGAGGGAGAGAAGTGGCTGGACGGACGCCGGGCACTGACTTCCAGTGAGTACAGGGACTACGTCGCGGATGCCGCCGACGGGATGACGGGTCTGCCAGCGGGCCTCGTCCTCGCCGAGGAGATCGAGTCCGTTATCCTCACGGGGGCTATAAGCAGCCGGGACGACTACTTCGCGACCCCGCGAGTAGGCCGCGGCTCGCGCCTGTCCCGACGCCAGCGTCTTAGCGTGTGGAAAGCCTATGAGCGGCTTACCAACGCCCTCGATATTGACGGCCGCTACCTGTGGTCGCAGGTCCCGCACCGGGCTGCTCTTCTTCTGGGCCGCGACCCGGATATTGCGGAGCGCCTGGGAATCCGGCACGTCGTGGTTGATGAGGCGCAGGACCTCACCGCCGCGCACTGGCGTCTTCTGCGTGGCGTCGTCCCCCCGGGGCAGGATGACCTCTTCATCGTCGGCGACGCCCACCAGCGCATCTACGGGCGCCCCGTCCCGCTGAGCCGTTTCGGCATTAAGACACGAGGGCGCTCGCGCAGGCTTACTGTCAACTACCGCACCTCCAAGGAGATCCTCTCCTGGTCCCTCGGCGTGGCTGACCCCGACGCCGACGACCTCGACGAGCAGTCCGACACTCTCCGCGGCGCCCGCTCGGTCTTCTCCGGTCCACCGGTGGACCGGCCTGGTGAGGCGGGGCTGCCGCCCGACCCCGACGCCGCCCTGACCGAGTGGCTGCGACGCCTCGTCAATCCGGACCAGGACAGGCCGATGAGGCGTCAGGAGATCGCCGTCGTGCGTACCAGCCGCAAGGACGTGGAGGACACTGTGGGGCTGCTCACCGAGGCGGAGATACCCGCCGTCGAGGTCGGACGGACCACCAACGAGGAGACCCTCCCCGACGCCGTCCGCGTCATGACGATGCACCGCGCCAAGGG
>ERZ773099.3049-NODE-3049-length-11094-cov-28.415708_pt1 | contig 11094 bp, 9 predicted proteins | sample MGYA00511120_ERZ773099 | MGnify/ENA primary metagenome ERZ773099 (study PRJEB29015, sample SAMEA2738012) | human oral metagenome | biome: human oral; feature: human-associated habitat; material: dental | place: China | collected 2104 ... | reverse complement strand
AGCGCGAGTGGCGGAACTGGTAGACGCCCCAGATTTAGGTTCTGGTGCCTTCGGGTGTGAGGGTTCGAGTCCCTTCTCGCGCACCAACCGCGGTCATACGGGCACTCGTTGAGCACCCAGGGGGCGATGAGGCCGGCCGGGGTGCGCGGGTCGGCCGGTGGCCGCATCGGATCCCGGTTGTGGCGCTCCGGGAGGATCGTTCGGATCGGCACCTCGGACGCGTTCGGCGGTTTCCGCATAATTCCGCGGTTGTGACGGCGGCGCGGTCAGGTGCGGGGCGGAACGATCCTCCCAGGACGCCATTTCCCGCCCCGGACGGGGCCCGCATCCGCGCCTGCGGACCGGTGGCGGACGGTCCGGGGCGGCCCCGCGCTCGGGCGGATCAGGCCCGGAAGTGGTCCCAGCCCCGCGCGCCTCTCCAGGGGCGCGCCCCGACGAGCACGCCCGGGCCCTCCCCGCCGGCCCGCCGGACCCGGCCGATGACACGCGCGCCCTGCGGCAGGGACCGGACGGCGTCGGCTGGAACGGTCGCGAGCACGCCGTGGTCCTCTCCCCCGGTGAGCACCCAGTTGCGCGCCGTCCCGCGCGGATCGGGCCGGGCGCCGTCCTCGTCCCCGCGGGCGGCGCTCCGCGCCCCCGGCACGAGGGCGGCGACGCCCTCCAGCTGCGCGCGGTCGACGGCCAGGGCGGCGCAGTCGTCGTCGGGGTCGTCGATGTCGATGACGACGCCGGAGGCGAGCGCGATGCGGCCGCAGTCGCGCACGAGGGAGTCCGACACGTCCATCATGGCGCTCGCGCCGATCTCCGCCAGGGCCGGACCCGCCTCCAGCGGCGGGCGCGGGGCGCGGAAGGCGGCCGCGCAGGCCTCGGCCAGGGCGAGGACGGCATCGGCCCCGGCGGGCGCGGCGGCCCCGGCGGATGCGGTCAGGTCGGTTCCAGACGCTCCAGTCTCAGCGGACGCGGCCGGGTCGTCCCCGGCCCCGGTCCCGGCGACCGCTCCGGTTCCGGCGCGGGCCTCGGCGTCGAGTCGGCAACCGCCGCCGGACCGGGAGCCCCATCTGGCTGCCGGGCGGCCCCACCCGGCCTCGAGCAGGGCCAGTCCGGCGGCGGAGCGCCCCGGAGTCCCGGCGAGGACGAGCGCCTCGCCCGCCCGGGCGCCCGAGCGCAGCACCGGCGCCCGCCCCCGAAGGTCGCCGTGGACGGTGACGGCCACGACCAGGCCCTCCCCCGCGCTGAGGTCCCCGCCGACGATCGCGGCGCCCGCCTCGCGGCAGCGCAGCGCCATGCCGCGGGCGAGGTCGACGACCCAGTCCACCGGCGTGGCGCCCGGCAGCACGAGGCACGCGACGAGCGCGACCGGCCGGGCGCCCATGGCGGCGATATCGGCCAGGTTCTGGGCGGCGGCGCGGGCCCCGACGTCGAATCCGCTCGACCAGTCGGTGCGGAAGTGGCGCCCCTCGACGAGCACGTCGGTGCTCACGCAGTAGCGCCCGTCGGGGGCGGCCAGGACCGCGCAGTCGTCCCCCGGACCCAGCAGGACGTCGCGGCCGGAGGGCAGGAGCGGGGTGATGCGCGCGAGGATCCCGGCCTCGCCGAGGTCGGCGACGACGGGTCCGCTCACCGATTGACGTCCCGGGGCCGCTCCAGGGCCAGGTCGATGAGCTCGGTGACGAGCTCGGTGTATCCCAGGCCCGAGACCTGCCACATGTAGGGGTACATGGAGAAGGGCGTGAAGCCCGGCATGGTGTTGACCTCGTTGACCACCGCCTCGCCGCGGGGGGTGAGGAAGAAGTCCACGCGCATGAGGCCCTCGCCGCCCAGGGCGTCGAAGGCGGCGGAGGCGGTGGCCATGAGCAGCTCGCGCTCGGCGGGGGTGATGCGGGCGGGGCAGACCATCTGGACGGCGTCGTGCGCCAGGTACTTGGTCTCGTAGTCGTAGAACTCGCCGGCGCCGTGGGCGGCGTCCATGGCGATCTCGCCGGGCTCGGCCACCCGCGGGGCGCCCCCGTCGCGCCCGCCCAGGACGGCGACCTCGATCTCGCGGCCCAGCACGCCCGACTCCACCAGGACCTTGGGGTCGACCCGGCGGGCGGTCTCGATGGCGCCCGGCAGGTCCTCGCGGCGCTCCACCTTGGTGATGCCCAGGGAGGAGCCGGCGCGGGCGGGCTTGACGAACAGGGGGTAGTCGAGGGATTCGCAGGCGTCGAGGATGAGCTCGCGGTCCCCCTCCCAGCGGCGCGGGGTGACGACGACGTGCGGGGCCGTGGGGATGCCGGCCGCGTTGAGCAGCACCTTGGTGACCTGCTTGTCCATGCCGGCGGCGCTGGCCAGCACGCCGCAGCCGACGTAGGGGATGGACAGCATCTCCAGCATGCCCTGGAGGGTGCCGTCCTCCCCGTAGGGGCCGTGGAGCAGGGGCAGGACGACGTCGACCTCGCCCAGGAGAGCCGGACCCGAACCGGCGGAGAGGATGAGGGCGGAGCCCGGGCCCCCGCCCGGGCGCACGGTGAGCTCGCCGCGGCCCAGGCCCTCGGCGGTGATCTCGACGGGCGGGCGGTCGTCGCTCAGGGCGAGGGCGCCGGGGTCGTCGTCGACCAGCACCCACTGGCCGGCGGGGGTGATGCCCACGGGGACGACGTCGAAGCGGTCGCGGTCTATGGCGGACAGGACTCCGGCGGCGGTGGCGCAGGAGATGGTGTGCTCGCCGCTGCGGCCGCCGAAGACGACGGCGACGCGCGGTTTGCGCGCCCCGCCCGATCCGGCGGCGGGAACAGGGCTTGCGGACTGCTGGCTCGGCACGGCGCTCTGAGACATGCGCCCAACCTACCGCGTCGCGTCGCGGGCGCCTCCGCCGTCGAGCGCCCGTATCCGGGGCGCGAAACGTGATCCGGGCCCCACCCTGGGGGCGGCGGAGTCAGAACCTCCAGCCCCGGGCTCGGAGCAGGTCGAGGAAGTCGATGCAGGTGATGCGGTGCTCCTCGGCGATATTGGGGATCTTCTGGTTCTTGTCGATTGTGCCCGGGCCCCTGCGAGCCTCCTCGGTCACAATGATTGGATTGAGCCTTTCTCACCAGGAACGATGGCTAAGGGGCCAGGATCGGCGCGATGGTGCGGGAAGGATGGGTGGGCGCGGGTGTTGAACCGGCCCGCGTCGTCCCGGGGTCCTCCCGCGTTATCACTCCGATCCTGGCCAGTCCGGGAGCCTTCCTGGTGAGAAGGGCTCATTAGACCAATCCCCATCCCGGGAGATTCGGGGCGGCCGCCCGATACTCCGCAGCGGGGGCGGGCGGCGGCAGGAGCGGTATTGATGTGCCTTGATCTCGCGGCGATCGAGTTGATCGGCGGCGTGCTCCTCGCTCCTTCTTGCGGGCGTGCGGTCATCGATGGCGCACGGCTAGTTGTTGATGGCTCTCCTGATGGCGGGCCAGCCGGCGAGATCCTTCATCTTGGGGCGGCAGACGAACAGGTGCTCCTGGCCGCCGTCGAGGTCGCTCTGCCAGGTCTTGACCCAGTCCAGGGCTTCACGGCGGTTCTCCTGGTCCCAGGTGTCGACCAGTGCCCGCACCCGGTCCAGGGCGGCGGCCCCGTCCAGGGCCAGCGCGTAGTCCTGGCCGGCGGGAAGGCGCTGGAGCGTCAGGTCCACGCCCCGCCGGAAGGAGGTGTCCACCAGGGTCGCCCCGGAGAAGTCGTTGCCCCGGATATCGTTGCGGACCCTGAGATCGGGCTCTCTCCTGCGCTTGTAGTCGTCCAGCCCGCCCCAGAAGATGCTCCGGCGCACATCGGCGCCCGTGAAGTCGCAGTCGATCAGGTCCACGGGGTTGACGCGGAAGTCCACCAGCCGCGCCCGGCGGAACGAACAGCGCACGAACCTGGTCCGTCCGGCGGGGCTGAAGGACAGGTGCGACCGGTCGAAGGAGCAGTCGACGAACTCGGCGAACCGACCCGCCCCGCCGGCGGTGAACTGCCCGACCCTCATCCGCTCGAACCGGCAGTGCTCGAAACGCGTGCTCGTCGTGCCGAAGCGCTCGACCCCCGTGCCCGACCAGTCCTCACCCACCACCAGCTCCTCGACGGCCCTCAACTTCGACCCGAGCCCGTTGGGCAGCTCAACGATCTCCATGACAGCATCCCTCCTGAATTCCAATCACCGGCACGACCCCACGATCCATAAGCCCCGCCGTCAGGTTCCGGGCGCGGGCAATTCGCAGGTCGCGCACCAGCAGGCGTATCGCTCATCTCCCCCAACCCTGTCTGGATCGCCAGAGCCCCCGTCACAGCCAGGGACAGGATCGTGGGCAGGGCGCGGTGCACGCCCCGCCGATGGCGAGGATTGGTCACATCCCGAAGGATACTGACCAGAGGCCGGCGTGACAGGATGGTTGTGGTGGAAGGTGACATGGCGGCGCGGCCCCCGGCGGCGAGGATGATCGGGCACCGCCCATCGTCCCGGCGGGGCCGCGCCGCACCCGCGCCAACACGCCGACAACCCCGGACATCGGACAACCGGGCGTCGACTTCGCCGACCCGCTGCTGCCCGGCCTCACTTCTTGTCGGCGGCGGTTGTTAGGGTCTCGGTCATGACTGAACTGAACACCCAGCCCGATGGACTGGGAATCCCCGACGAGCTGCTCGGGGGCGCGGTCGATCCCGAACTCGAGGAGTACATCCGCGACATGATCTGGATGCGGCTCGTGAGAGGGGACGACAGCATCGACGACCATGCCTACGAGATCGCCCGCGCCGTGGAGGACGAGAAGGACGAGGACGGCGGTGGCACGCTGTCCGAGGAGCAGTGCCGCGCCATCGCCCAGTACCTGATCGATGCGCGCCGCGCCCAGCAGGCGGGATTCGGGGAGGTGCCCGCCGGCAAGCTGGACCGGGCCTTCGAGGCGCTGCGGAGGGCCCATGTCGTCGCGGAGCCGGATTTCTCCTGCTGCAACACCTGCGGGCATGCGGAGATCGAGGGCGACCGGGACGACCTGGGGTACGTGTTCTTCCACCAGCAGGACACCGAGAGACTCGCGGAGAGCGGCAGCACCTACCTCAGCTACGGCATCTTCTGGCCCGCCCACATCAGCGAGGAGGAGTACAAGGCCCTGAGCAGTTCCCAGCGCGAGGAACTCCACGACGCCACGACCATCAAACTGATGAGAACCGTCGTCATCCCGATCCTCCGGGAACACGGCATAGACGTCAGCTGGGAAGGAGACGTGAACACCCGTATTCTCCTCACCGGCGTCGAGTGGTACGCCCCGTTGCCCCCAGCGGGGCAGGACTGAGGACGATCCAGCCCTGACGGGCCGGCGCGCACCGCCCCGCGTCGCTCCGGGCCCTCCCGCGTCGATGCCGGCCGGCCCCGGATCCGCAACCGCCCAGTGGGCGAGCCGGTGCAACCGCGCCCGCCCACCACCGCGCCGATCCCCGACGAACAGCCGCCCGCCGCCGAGAGCGACTACCACCAGCACCGCCGTGCGGCTACGCGTCCTCCGTTGCGCGCGGGGAGATCCAGGGCGGGTCGGGTGGCCGGTCGACGAAGCGGGGTCTGCCGCTCAGTCGCAGGCCGCCGTCGGGCCAGAGGCCCAGGGGCCGGATGCGGACCCGCTCGCCGATCCCGGGCCAATGCTCTTCGGGGACGGGATCGAAGCCCTCCTGCATGAGCGTGTCCCTCAGCTGCCCGATCTGCCCGGAGTCCAGGCGCACCTCCACGCCCCAGTCGCGGTGGGCGACGACCGTCCCCTCCTGGGCCGGCCCGGACCCCTCCGGGGGCGGGTACTGGCGCGGCGGGTCGTACCCGCCCACCAGGCCCTCCATGGCGCTCTCCCGACTGGTCAGGCGCACCTCGTCATCGGGAGCCCCGTAAAGGTACCTGCGCACCCGGATGCGCTCCCCCACGTCGGGCCAGTACTCCGAGTCGCAGTATCGCGGGTCGTCGTGAATGGAGGTCAGAACCATGACCCCCTCATCGCCGGACTCCTCCAGACGCACACCCAGACCCCAGGGGTTATGGGCCGTCACGACGCCCCACTCGATCGACCCCAGCCGTATCTCCTCCATTACGCGTCCTCCTCAGAAGACCTGCTCACCATCAAAGGTGAAAACTCTGCCGGTTTTTGTAGTGAGCCTTCCGCTTTCACGTGGGCCATGATGAACGGATCGCCGTAGTTCTTCTCTCCTCGCACCCAGTCCGGGTGGGCGGAGGAGATCCCCGCCGCTGTTATCATTTCATCGTCCGTCGTTCTGCAGACTAATCCGGGCACGTTCTTCACCCATCGAGCGAGGTCGTCGTCTCCGCGCTCCAACTCCTTCAGAATAACTTCGCACACACATATCTCACCACTGGCGACAGCGCCTTCCACCGACCCCCAAAGAGAGGCGAACAGGTCTCTCGGATATCGATTCACTATATTTATGAGCATATTGGTGCCCAAGGTGCATATCATTCGAGGCCCTCGGTCCTGTGGTATTTGTCGATCATCTGCTTCGCCATCGGAATTCGGGCGTTCATCAGGTATGGTCAGTAATCATCAAGATGATTACTGGCCACATGCCCCTCATCTCCTCCCACCCGGTTAGTCGTCCCCGGCGAGCAGCGACGTTGCCGTCTCTGCACAAATTCTATCTCCGGATGCCGACACAATGAGAGTCGCCACGCTGCCGCCTCCCGACAGATCCCTCATCGAAAAGATGCATGGATTGTCCTGACGGAGGGACCATTACCCTTGACTCACCCGCCACCTGCTGCCGCTCACATACGCGGGAAATTCGGACGATCGCGGTTAGACCAGCTGACGCTGGTTAATCACACGATTCTACTGATTCCTTGCTCCGATTTCATATCGCAGATATATGAACTATATGACGTCCGCGGGTAGACAGTAAACGCCATCATAGAATAGAGTAGTGTCCCCAGTTCTGGCGATAAACCTCTCGCTCGACTTCTCCGACCTTGCCGATCAGCCTTTGCATAGACTCCGCCTGTTCTTTACTCGCATCCAGCAGATGGAGAGAAATATCTGACTTCGCCATTTCGATGGCCTGCTCCACGCGGATATTCGAGTCGATGATATTGCGCTCCATACTCTCGATGGACTCAACGACCGCCCGTTTCATATCGCGCACGGCGGTCTCCAGGTTAGCGAAGCCAGACACCACGGCGCTTGTCAAGCGACGCTGCTCCCAGATCTGGGCGAAGACAGGGTCTTTTTGCGCCTCGTATGTCATCGATTCGAGATCTTGAGTGGCATCATTTAGGGCACCCTTAATCCTGTTATTATCCAATGTGACAGGAAAGCGCGAATAAGGACCCGGATCTCCACCTTCTCTCAACATATCCTCCACTAGGGCGGCATGCCTGCCTGCGGCTTGACTAATAGCAATTACAGAGTCTCTATATTCTGCTAGAAACCGATACGCTTGTTCGATATCCGACCAGAAAGGAGAGAAGGCGCCGTCTTGGTAGTGCTCGACAGCAAGTCGCGCACTGTCGTCTGCCGCGGCGAGCCAACCGGGCAAACACTGCATGGACTCGATGGCAGACTCACTATTATTAGTAATATATTGTGCTATTCTAGCAAGCCGCTCTCGTTTCTCACGAGATTTCCTAGCCGCTAGCTCTCTGGCTTTTTCGACCTTTTCCCTGGCTTGGCGTTCCCGCAGTTCCGCTTCTTTTTGTGCTCTCTCTTTGGCCTCGCGCTCCAATCGCACCTTCTTCCTATTGGCAGCGCGTGCAGACATGAATGAATACACGAGATACATGATAAGCGTGGACACGATGGGCGGAATGATCCAAACTGCGAATATGGCACCTCCATGCGAATGCTCGCCGTTCTTCTTCACCATGGACATGAGGGCAAAAAAAAGACTAATGGTCAGAATGGGGAAGAATACCAATACAAGACATCCGAATGAATCGTTGTTCACGGACTCGTCTTCGTGAGATTGCACGTCCTGCATGAGCACCTCTCTATCATAAAATTGGAGTACGGCGAGTCGAGACGCCCCGAAATTTGACAGATTAGGACCGTCACGTTGAAAAGGACTTCAAAGTGAGGACGACCTTAAAGCCGACCCATAACATCGCCACCGCCCATTAAAATTGACGCAGAATTTTTGATCCGATTGCCACCGCACAAACAGTAATGTTAATACAACAAGGGCCGTTCCGACAGTCTCAGTTCTGAGACAAATCCTGGGCGCCGGGACCCGTCGGGCTGCGGGCGGCTCCCAGCACGCCCATCCCGACGGGCAGGCCAGCACGCCGCGCCCGGACCGACTCAGGCCAGCGGGGCGGCGTTGACGCCCTCGGCCTTGCGGGGGCGGGCCAGCAGGGCGTCGGTCACCTCGGCCACGGAGGCCCGCCCCTCCACGACGGCGACGATGCCAGCGGTGATCGGCATCTCCACGCCGTGCTCCCCGGCCAGGTCCAGCACGGCCCGGGCCGACCTGGCGCCCTCGGCCACGCCCCGGGAGGCGGCCCTGGCCTGCTCCACGCTCATCCCCTCCCCCAGGCGGCGCCCGAAGGTCTGGTTGCGCGACAGCGGCGAGGAGCAGGTGGCGACCAGGTCGCCCATGCCGGCCAGGCCCGCGAAGGTCTCCGGATTCGCCCCCAGCGCCAGCCCGAGCCGCGTGATCTCCACCAGGCCCCGGGTGATGATGGCGGCCTTGGAGTTGTCCCCCAGGCCCCGCCCGGCGGCGATGCCCACGGCCAGGGCGATGACGTTCTTGACCGCGCCGCACAGCTCGACGCCCAGGACGTCGGTGTTCGTGTAGGGCCGGAAGGTCGGGGTGGCGCAGGCGGCCGCGACACGAGAGGCCACATCCGCGTCCCGGGCGGCCACCACGGTCGCCGTCGGCTGCCCGGCGGCGATCTCGTCGGCGAGGTTGGGCCCCGAGACGACGGCGAGGCGCTCGGGCCCGATCGCGAGGACCTCGCCCACCATCTGGCTCATCCGCAGCCCCGTGCCCAGCTCGATGCCCTTCATGAGGGACACGGCCACGGCGTCGTCGCAGACCATGCCCGCACCCGGCTCGAGCACCGCGCGCGCCAGCTGGGAGGGCACGGCGACGACGACGAGGTCGGCGCCGCCCAGGGCCTCGTCCAGGGACGTGGTCGCCCCCAGCCCCCGGGGCAGGCTCACGCCGCGCAGGTAGCGCTCATTGGTCCCGGCGTTGATCTCCGCCGCGATCTCGGCCCGCCTGGCCCACATGAGCGTGGGGATGCCGGTGCGCACCAGCAGGGTGGCGAAGGTCGTGCCCCAGGCGCCGGCCCCGACGACGGCGGCCCGGTCGAAGGCGGGCGCGTGGACGGCGGCGCTCATGACTCCGCCTCCGGCTCGCCGTCGGACGCGGACCCGGATGCGGACCCGGACCTGGCCGCGGGCCCGTCGTCGGGCGGGGCCCCGCCGGGCGCCTCACCGCCGCTCGCGGCCTCCTCCCCGGCGGATGCAGGCCCGGCCGCGGACCCGCCGTCGGATGCAGGCCCATCATCGGATGCGGACGCCCCCTCGCCGTCCGGCGGCGGGTCGGGCCGGCGCACGCCGATCCTGCCCTTGCCGGGGTTGCCGTCGTACTTCATGTCGTAGGGCCGCGGCGCCTTCTCGCCGCGCAGCTGCTCGACCAGGGCCGTGATGGCGCGCATGATCTCGGCGGTGCACGCGCGCACCGCGTCGCGGTCGGTCGTGTCGGAGCCGAAGCGGGACAGGTCCAGCGGCTCGCCGATGAGGATGCGCACCTCCTTGCGCGGGAAGGGGCGGATGACCTTGCTGTAGGTGCCCATGACGAACTGGGCGCCCCACTGCCCCATGGGGACGACCGGCGCGCCGGTGGCCATGGCCAGGCGCGCGGCGCCGGTCTTGCCCGTCATGGGCCACTGGAGCGGGTCTCGCGAGAGGGTGCCCTCGGGGAAGACCATGATGACCTCGCCCGAGCGCAGGATCCTCTCGGCCTCCTTGAGGGAGTCGCCGGCCTCCTTGGTGGCGCGGCGGACGGGGATCTGCCCGCCGGCGCGCAAGATGGATCCCAGGACGGGCACGTCGAAGAGCGTGGATTTGGCCAGGGAGTAGACGGGCACGTCGGCGTCGACCATCGCCCGCATGGCGGTGAGGGAGTCGAGGTCGGTCAGGTGGTTGGCGACGGTGATGAAGCCGCCCTCACGGGGGATGTTCTCCGTCCCGGTCACCTTCTGCCTGGAGACCGCCTTGAGGAAGGGGATGATCGCCCCCCGCGCCGCGAAGCGGTAGAAGGGGCTCATGCGTCGAGTCGTGGGCACGCTGCGACTCTAGCGGCTCGCGGGCGCGCGCGCCGACGGCGCCGCGGACCGGACGGCCGGCCGTCCCGCTGCGACCGGCCCGCCCGGTCAGGCCAGCCGGGTGACGTCGGCGTCCAGGGCCCTGAGCTTGCTCATGAAGTGCTCGTAGCCGCGGTCGATGAGGTTGATGCCCTCGACCCGGCTGGTGCCCTCGGCCGCCAGGGCGGCGATGAGGTGGGAGAAGCCGCCGCGCAGGTCGGGCACGACGATGTCCGCCCCGCGCAGGGGGGTGGGCCCGGAGACGACCGCCGAGTGGTAGAAGTTGCGCTGGCCGAAGCGGCAGGCGGAGCCCCCCAGGCACTCGCGGTAGACCTGGATGGTGGCGCCCATCTTGCACAGGGCCTTGGTGAAGCCGAAGCGGTTCTCGTAGACGGTCTCGTGGACGATGGACAGGCCCTGGGCCTGGGTGAGGGCGACGACGAGGGGCTGCTGCCAGTCGGTCATGAAGCCGGGGTGGACGTTGGTCTCCACGACGATCGACTTCAGGTCCCCGCCCGGGTGGTAGAAGCGGATGCCGTCGTCGGTGACGTCGAAGGCCCCGCCGACCTTGCGGAAGGTGTTGAGGAAGGTGGTCATGTCGCTCTGGTGGGCGCCGCGCACGAAGAGGTCGCCGCGGGTGGCCAGGGCGGCCGAGGCCCAGGAGGCGGCCTCGATGCGGTCGGGCAGGGCGGCGTGGTTGTAGCCGGACAGGTCGTCGACGCCCTCGACGTGGATGGTGCGGTCGGTGTCCACGGAGATGATGGCGCCCATCTTCTGCAGGACGTCGACCAGGTCCATGATCTCGGGCT
>ERZ773099.3048-NODE-3048-length-11094-cov-36.800707_pt1 | contig 11094 bp, 10 predicted proteins | sample MGYA00511120_ERZ773099 | MGnify/ENA primary metagenome ERZ773099 (study PRJEB29015, sample SAMEA2738012) | human oral metagenome | biome: human oral; feature: human-associated habitat; material: dental | place: China | collected 2104 ... | reverse complement strand
GGGGTCTTCGTCGGCGCGGGGCCGACGGCGCCGGGGCGCGTCCCAGGCGGCCACGCCGTCGGCCCCGGCGGCCCCGCGGGCGAGCGAGCGCCGCGCGTCCCCGCCCCGGTGGGCGCGCGCCTGGGCGCGGGCCAGGATCTGCAGGGCCAGGGCGTCGACGTCCTCGCCCGGGGGGAGAGGATCCTCACTCACGGCTCGGCCCCGGGCTCACGGCTCAGCTCCGACCCGTCCACCCGCCACCGCGCCCCGGCCAGCTCCCCGGGCACGTCGTGCTCGGAGGCGGCGGTCACCAGCGCCTGCTGGGCGCCGGCCACGAGGCGGGCCAGGGCCCGGCGCCGGGCGTCGTCCAGGGAGGAGAAGACGTCGTCGAGCAGAAGGACGGGCTCGCCGTCGCCCCCGTAGGCGTCGACGTCGTGGCGCAGCATCTCGTAGGAGGCCAGGCGCAGGGCCAGCGCCAGGGACCACTGCTCGCCGTGGGAGGCGAAGCCGCGGGCGGGCAGGGGGCCCAGGAAGAGGGACAGGTCGTCGCGGTGGGCGCCCACGAGGTTCGTGCCGCGGTCGATCTCCCTGGCACGCAGCGCCCCCATGGCCGCCTCCAGGCGGGCGGCGACGGCGCCGGCGTCGGCCAGCCCGGCCTCGACCTCCGGACGGTCCTCGCCGGTGCGCGCCCCGCCGGTGCGCGGGTCGGGTTCGGGAGCGCCCTCGTGCAGGGCCAGGCTGGAGCGGTAGGCGATGAACGCGGGGGAGGGGTCCGCGCTGACCGCCCCGTACGCGCCGGCCACCCAGGGGCGCAGGCGCTCGACGACGTCGACGCGCGCGGCGATGAGGCGGGAGGCCGCCGCGGCGAGCTGGGCGTCCCACACCTCCAGGGTGGACAGCATCGAGGCGGTCGGGGTCCGGGCGGCGCGGGCGGATCTGAGCAGGCCGGCGCGCTGGGCGAGGATCTTGTCGTGCTCGGCGCGCACGCCGGCCAGGGCGGGCCGCAGGGTGACGGCCAGGTCGTCGAGGAGCCGACGGCGCCCGGCCGGCTCCTCGCGCACCAGGGCCAGGTCCTCGGGGGAGAACAGGACGGTGCGCAGCACGCCGAGCAGGTCGCGGGGGCGCACGGACCCCCGGTTGAGGCGGGCCCGGTTGGCCCGGCCGGCGATGATCTCCAGCTCCATGACGGTGGGGCGCCGGCCGTGGACGACCCGGGCCCGCAGCACCGCCCCGCCGGGCTGCTCGTCCCCCGGCCCGGCGCGGCGCACGAGCGCGGTGTCCGCGCCCGCGCGGTGGCTGGACAGGCCCGACAGGTAGTCGACGGCCTCGATGAGGTTGGTCTTGCCCTGCCCGTTGGGGCCGATGAGGGCCGTGACCCCGGGCTCGAGGGAGACCACGAGCCGGCGGTAGGAGCGGAAGTCCTCCAGGGAGAGGTCGGAGACGTGCACGGGCGCGGGCCCGCCGGTCTCAGGCGCCGAAGCGGATCGGCATGATGAGGTAGCGGAAGGAGGGGTCCGCCTCGCCGCCGATCTCGCTGACGCCGGTGAGCACCGCCGGCTTGGACGGGTGGGTGAAGTCGAGGGTGACGTAGGGCCGGGTGATGGCGCCCAGGCCGTCGAGGAGGTAGCCGGGGTTGAAGGCCGTGGAGATGTCCTGGCCGTCGAGGTGGGCGTCGAGCCGCTCGGAGGCCTGGGCGTCGTCGCCGGTCCCGGCGTCCAGGGCCAGGCCGTCCCCGGTGAAGGACATGTGGATGGGCGTGGAGCGGTCGGCCACGAGGCTCACGCGGCGCACCGCGGCCATGAGCTCCTCGCGCCCGACGGCGGCGTGGATCGTCGTCTCCTCCGGGAACAGGCGCAGGACCGGGGGGTAGTCGCCGTCGGTCAGCAGGCTCGTGGTGCGCCGCCCGCCGGCCTCGAAGCCGATGAGGCCGCTGGACGAGGCGCCGGCCTCCGTCAGGGCCACGGTGACGTCGCCGGTGGAGGTCAGGGACTTGGCGACGTCGGACAGGGTGCGGGCCTTGAGGAGCGCGTGGGTGGTCAGGCCCGCGTCCTGGGGCGACCAGGTCATCTCGCGCACCGCCAGGCGGTAGCGGTCGGTGGCCATGAGGGTCAGGCGCTCGCCCTCGACCTGCATCTGGACGCTGGTGAGCAGCGGGAGGGTCTCGTCGCGGGAGGCGGCGATGACGACCTGGGCGACGGCCTGGGCCAGGTCGTGGGCGTCGACGGTCCCGGCCACGCCGGGCATGGACGGCAGCGCCGGGTAGTCGTCGGCCGCCATGGCCGCCAGGGAGAAGCGGGCGGAGCCGCAGGAGACCGCGACCTTGGTGCCCTCGACCTCCAGATCGACCGGCTTGGCGGGCAGGGACTTGGCGATCTCGGCCAGCAGGCGGCCGGAGACGAGCACGACGCCGCCCTCCTCGACGTCGGCGGGGACCTGGCAGCGGGCCGAGACCTCGTAGTCGAAGGAGGCCAGGACCAGGGAGCCCTCGTCGGCCTCGAGGCGCACACCGGCCAGGACGGGTACCGGGGGACGGACCGGCACGGAGCGGGCGGTCCAGGTGACGGCCTCGGCAAGGACGTCGCGGTCAACCCTGAGCTTCACGGTGCACTCCTTGTCTGCGCTGCGCCAGTCCCGCCCGCGCGAGTGGCAGGACGATCCGTAGGGAGTCTAGACGCACAGGCCGTATCCGCGTCCATTCGCAGCGGGTTGCAGGCCGATGACGACGGCGCGGCGGGCCGGGGCGGCGTGCCCGTCCGGGGCGGGCCGGGTGCCGGTCGCCGGTGACGCGCTCGGGGCGGCCGTCAGGAGCGGTCCGACAGGCCGGAGCCGGCCCGGGTCCCGAGCGGTCCGGGTCGGCGTCGGAGCGGCGTCGATCCCGGAACTAGGCGCGGATCGCCTTCGTTGGCAGTTCATGAGTCATCCCGTTGAATTAGTAATTTTAGTAGGTGTTGTAGGAGGTGTGGATTCTGGGGAAAACCCCGGTTTGCGGCGTCATCCCGGGGGAAGGGGTGTGGACTCACAGATGTGTAGTTCTGTGGACTACTAGCGGTGTCTGTGGATAAAACTAGGGGGCGCCCTCGAGTATCCCCAGCGGGGCCCGAGTGATCCACACCCTGAACCCGACTTGTCCACCGTCTGTCCCCAGGGTTATCCACAGGGGTGGAGAGCGGATCCACAGGGATGAAGGCGGGGCGTGTCGCCCCGCACGTCCCTTACGCCCCGTCCGTCCCTTCCGTCCCGACGCGGGGGCGGGACCGACGTCGAGATCGCCGGGCGGGCGTCGAGATCGCCGGGTAACCCGCGAGAACGTCTGCCGGGGGTACGTCCTCGCGGGTTACCCGGCGATCTCGCGGGGCAAGTGACGTCCTCGCGGGTTGGGCGGCGATCTCGCGGGGCAAGTGACGTCCTCGCGGGTTGGGCGGCGATCTCGCGGACCGCGGCGTCCGGTCCCCGGGTGAGACCGGTCCCCGGGAGCGACCGGCGAGAGGTGCGCCGGGGCGTCTTCAGCGGGGCGGGGTCTGGGCGGCCTGCTTGATGCGGCTGGTGAGCTCGGTGACCTCGTTGAAGGTGGAGCGGCGCTCGGCCATCTGCTTGCGGATCTTGCGGTTGGCGCTCATGACCGTGGTGTGGTCGCGCCCGCCGAACTCCCGGCCGATCTGGGGCAGGGAGAGGTCGGTCAGCTCGCGGCACAGGTACATGGCCACGTGGCGCACGTGCACGAAGGTCTTCTTGCGGCTCTCGTTGCACAGGTCGTCGATGGTCATGCCGAAGTAGTCGGCCGTCTGCGCCATGATGAGGGCCGAGGTGATCTCCTCCCCGGCGGGGTCGGAGATGATGTCCTTGAGGACCATCTCCGCCAGGGTCCGGTCGATGGGCTGCTTGTTGAGCGAGGCGAAGGCGCTGACGCGGATGAGGGCGCCCTCGAGCTCGCGGATGTTGGTGGTCACCCGGGTGGCGATGTACTCCAGGACGTCCATGGGCAGGTCCAGGCCGTCGGCGCGGGCCTTGCGGGACAGGATCGCGGTCCGGGTCTCCAGGTCCGGCGGCTGGACGTCGGTGGTCAGTCCGACGACGAAGCGCGAGATGAGGCGCTCCTCGAAGCCCTTGAGCTCGTGGGGCGGCTGGTCGGAGGTCAGGACGATCTGCTTGTCCTCCATGTACAGGGCGTTGAAGGTGTGGAAGAACTCCTCCAGGGTCTGCTCCTTGCCGCCCAGGAACTGGACGTCGTCGAGCAGGAGGATGTCGACCTTGCGGTAGCGGTCCTTGAAGCTGTCCATGTGGCCGTCGGCCACGGAGGCGATGAAGTCGGAGACGAACTCCTCGCTGGAGACGTACTTGACGCGGATGCCGGGGTAGAGCTTGCGCGCGTAGTTGCCGATGGCGTGCAGCAGGTGGGTCTTGCCCAGGCCCGACCCGCCGTAGATGAACAGGGGGTTGTAGGCGCGCTGGTTGTCGTCGACGGTCAGGTCGAGGGGGTTGAGGTTCGCCCGGGCCGGGGCCTCGGCGACGGCGAAGGCCGCGGCCCGGGCCAGGCGGTTGGAGGCGCCCTGGACGTAGGTGTCGAAGGTGTAGCGCGGGTTGAGGCGCGAGGCGTCGGGGTTGAGGCTCGTCCGGGACTCCGGCGCCGCCGTCGGCTGCGGGGTGGACAGGTAGCCGCCGTAGTCCGACGGCGGGACGGCGGTCAGCTGCTCGGCGCCCGGCACGGGGGGCGGGGTGACGGGCAGTGGAGTGACGGGCGTCACGGGGGTGGCGGGCGTCATGGGCGAGGGCTGCTGCGGCAGGGGGGTCGGGGTCGGCACCGGGCCGGTCGGCCGCGCGAAGGACTGGCTCAGCGAGGGCCCGGGGCGGGAGCGGGAGGAGATGGGCTCCGCGGAGGTGTCGATCGTCACCTCGAAGGCGACGTCGCGCCCCCACACCTGGGCCAGGGCCCGGCTGATGGCGGGGCGGTTGAGGTCGATGATATTGCGCGCGAAGGCGAATCCGACGACGAGCACGAGGACGCCGTCGACGTCGATGACGCGCGTCATGCGCAGCACGCTGACCTTGCCGGGGCCCAGCTCGCCCGAGGCCGCGAGCAGCTCGAGGGCGGCTTCCCACTTCATGGTGGCCTGGTCGGGCACGGCGCCCTCCTGATAACGGTTCGGACTGGTTCGGGGCGGTGGCGCAGGAGCACTCCTCAGTGCCGCCGGAAGGCCCATCATGGCGGTGATCCACAAGGTTGTCCACATGGGGTGGACAACCGGGTGAGATCATATGGCGCGCGCCGGTCGGTGCGCGGGAGGGCCGACGACGGCGCGCCCGCGCCCGCGACGTGGGCGGAACCTCACCGCTCGGGCGGCTCATCCGTTTGACCCCGCCCGAAGACGAACCGTATCGTGGTGCAGACGTTCGTGTGGAGTCACGTCCCGGTCCATGGGACAGCCAACGCGAGCGACGGCGCCGCGATCCTCGCGATGCGCCGTTCCGATCGTCGACTCAGGAGTACACCCGTGACCAAGCGGACCTTCCAGCCGAACAACCGTCATCGCGCCAAGGTGCATGGCTTCCGCAAGCGCATGTCCACCCGGGCCGGGCGCGCCGTGCTCGCCGCGCGGCGCCGCAAGGGCCGCGCGCGCCTCGCCGCCTGAGGTGCTTCCGGGGTGCTTCCGGCCGCCCATCGCATGCTGCGGAGCGAGGACTTCACGACCGCGGTGAGGTCGGGTGCGCGCAGCGGCAGCCGCAGACTCGTCATCCACTACCGCGCCGGCGGGGCCGGGGCCACGGGCCCGGCGCTCGTCGGCGTCGTCGTGCCCAAGAACCAGGTGGCCCGGGCGGCCCGCCGCAACCGGATCAAGCGCCGCGTGCGCGCCCTCATGGCGCAGCGCGTGACGGGCCTGGAGCCGGGCGCGCGCCTGGTCGTGCGCGGCCTGGCCGGGGCGGACGGGGCGACGAGCCGCCAGCTGGGCGCGGACATCGACCGGCTGCTGGCCCGCAGCCGCGAGTCGGGGCGGAGGGCGCGACGATGAGGGCCCGCAGACTGCTCATAGCGCCGATCCGCCTCTACCAGGAGCGGATCTCCCCGGCCCTGCCCCGCTGCTGCCGCTACTACCCGAGCTGCTCGGCCTACGCCGTCGAGGCCCTGGCCGTCCACGGCGCCCTCAAGGGCCTCCTGCTCGCGGGCTGGAGGCTGCTGCGGTGCAACCCGCTCACTCCCGGCGGCGTCGACCACGTCCCCGAGCCGGGGGCGTGGCGCTACCGCCATCCCCACGACATCCCCCGACCCGAGTCCACCGGGGCGTCGCCGTCCCGTTAGACCGACGCGCGGACCGACGGCGCGCCCAGGCCGGAGCCTCCGGCGGACGGCGCCCGCGGGAACGCCGATTCCCACAGCAAGGAGCGCAATGGACACGATTCTCTGGCCCCTCAAGGTGGCCGTCGCCTGGGTCATGGTCCGCATCCACGACGTCCTCGTCCTCATCGGCATGGGCAAGGGCCCCGGCACCGCCTGGGTGCTGTCGATCGTGGGGCTGACGATCCTGATGCGCCTGCTCATCATGCCGCTGTTCGTGCGCCAGATCCGGGCCAGCCGCGGCATGCAGCTCATGCAGCCCGAGCTCAAGGCGATCCAGGACAAGTACAAGGGCAAGAAGGACCAGGCCTCCCGGCAGAGGATGCAGGAGGAGATGATGGCCCTGTACCGCAAGCACGGGACCAACCCCTTCTCCTCCTGCTTCCCCATCCTGCTGCAGATGCCGGTCTTCTTCGCGCTGTTCCGGGTGCTGGCCAACCTTCAGAGCGTGGCCGAGGGGACCTACGCGGCCCATACGGGCCACGCCTCGATCGGCCCGCTCACGTGGGAGTTGGCCAGGGAGGTCCAGAAATCCAAGGTCTTCGGGGCGAGCCTGTCCTCGTCCTTCATGAACGCCGGCGACAGCGCGACCAAGATCGTCACGGTCGTCATGATCGTCATGATGAGCGTCACGCAGTGGTACACCATGGCGCAGCTGAGCACCAAGAACATGCCGGAGTCCGCCAAGACCTCCGACAACCCGATGATGCGCTCGCAGAAGATCATGATGACGGTCATGCCCATCTTCTTCGCCTTCACGGGGATCCAGTTCCAGATCGGCGTGCTCGTCTACTGGGTGACGACGAACCTGTGGACCATGGGCCAGCAGTTCTTCACCATTCGCAATATGCCGGCCCCCGGATCCGAGGCGGAGAAGAAGTACCGCGCCCGGATCAACGCCAAGCGGGCCCGCCGGGGCCAGCCGAGCCTCGAGGAGGAGGAGGCCGCCCAGCGCGCCGCCGAGGCCGCCGAGCGGGGCCAGACCGGCGGGCAGCGCGTTCAGCCCGTGCGCAAGAGCCGGCAGAGGCGGGGCCCGTCCGCCCCCGCGGACGCGGACGCGGGGTGGGCCGTCGTGGACGACGACGCGGAGGAGTCGGCGTCGTCGCACAAGGAGAACGCCGCCGGCCTGACGCCCGAGGAGATCTCCCGCCGTCGTTATGAGAGGCGGGCCCGTCAGCGCCAGCAGCGCAGGAATAAGAATAAGGGCGGCAAGAAGCGCCGGCGCTGACGGCGCGCCACCACATCGCGGATCCCACGGAGGGGAGTGCCATATGAGCGAGAGCAATGCCTCGGCGGCCATGATCAAGCGCCTGGAGGAGGAGGGGGAGGTCGGCGCCGACTACCTCGAGGACCTCCTGGACATCGTCGACCTGGGAGGCGACATCGATATCGATATCGATCACGGCCGCGCCTCCATCGCCGTAGTCGCCGCCGAGGCCGGGGACGAGCGCGACCTCGCCGATCTCGTCGGCCGCGACGGGGAGGTCCTCGAGGCCGTCCAGGAGCTGACCCGCCTGGCCGTCCAGACGCGCACGGGCAACCGCTCGCGCCTCATGCTCGACATCAACGGCTACCGCGCGGCCCGTCGCGCCGAGCTGGCGAAGGTCGCGCAGGAGGCCGTTCGGAAGGTCCAGCTCACCGGCGAGCCGGTGTCGCTGTCGTCCATGAACCCCTTCGAGCGCAAGGTCTGCCACGACGTCGTGGCCGCGGCCGGGCTCGTGTCGGAGTCCGAGGGCGCCGAGCCGCACCGGCACGTCGTCGTCATGCCCGCCGAGGACGGGGCCGACGACGCCGAGGCCGATGAGGTCGAGGACGGGGTCGACGCCGGCGGGGCCGCCGGCTCCCGGGCCGGTGGCCCCGCCGGCGGAGTCGATGACGCCGACGACGCCGACGGCCGGACCGCTCCGGCTGGGGCCGATGCGGGCGGATCCGGCGGCGTCGAGCGGGACGGGGCCTGAGGGCCGTGGCGGGCGCCGGGGACGGGACCGCGGGAGCCGGCCGGTCCGCCGGCGACGGGCGATCGGCTGATGGCGGGCGAGTCGACGACGCCGTCCCGCCCGCTGGCGCCGACCGGGATGCCGACGGGGCCGGCGCCGGACGATCCGCGACTCCCGGCGTCGAGGCGCCCGACGCGCGGATGCGCGAGCTCTTCGGCGCCGCCCTGCCCGGGGCCGAGCGCTTCGCGCGGATGCTGGCCGAGCAGGGCGAGCTGCGCGGACTGATCGGTCCGCGCGAGCTCCCCCGGCTCTGGACGCGCCATCTGGCGAACTCGGCCGCCGTCGTCGATTTCCTGCCCCGCCGCGGCGCCGTGGCCGACGTCGGGTCGGGGGCGGGCTTCCCCGGCGTCGTCATCGCCCTGCTGCGCCCCGATCTGGAGGTGACGCTCATCGAACCGATGGAGCGGCGGATCGACTGGCTGACCGACGTCGTTGCGGAGCTCGACCTGGCCAACGCGGTCGTGCGCCGGGCCCGGGCGCAGGAGGTCCGCGACCGCTTCGACGCGGTCACGGCGCGCGCCGTGGCCGGGCTGCCCAGGCTCGTGCGCATCACCGCGCCCCTGCTGCGTCCGGGTGGGCGCCTCCTCGCCCTCAAGGGGGCCCGGGCCCGGGACGAGGTCGATGAGGCGCGGCGCGTCATCAAGGGGGCGGGGCTCGAACCCGCTATCATCCACGACGTCGTCACCCCCGGCGGGGAGTCGACCAGGGTGGTCGAGATCCGCCGGCGCCGGAGCGGCTGAGCGGACGGGCACGATCGCGGCCGATCGGCGGCGGTGCATTCCCGACGGCGTCGTCGGACTCACGTAGACTGGGGCGGCCAGGCGGTGTGCGCCGTCGGGAAGCCGAACGAGGAGACCAGGGTTGTCAGGTTCATCCATCTTCGACCAGCTCCGGGCCGAGCACGCCGTCCTCGAGGACGTCTCAGCCGTCGGCTTTCCGCGCCCCGAGCAGACTCGGGTGATCGCCGTCGCGAACCAGAAGGGCGGCGTCGGCAAGACGTCGACGGCCGTCAATGTCGCCGCGGCGCTCGCCGAGGGCGGCCTCCATGTCCTCGTCATCGATGCGGACTCGCAGGGCAACGCCTCCACGGCTCTGGGCGTGGAGCACGGGGAGGAGCACACCTCGATCTACGACGTGCTGGTCGAGGGCGCGCGCATCCAGGACGTCGTCTCGCAGACGCGCTTCTCCCAGAACCTGTGGTGCCTGCCCGCGTCGATCGACGTCGCCGCCGTGGAGATCGAGCTCATCGACTCCACCGGACGCGAGTCCAAGCTCCGCCAGGCGCTTCGCGACTACCTGCTCAGCAGGAGCGGGGGCGGCCTGCCCAGGCTGGACTACGTCCTCATCGACTGCCCGCCGAGTCTGGGGATTATGACGATCAACGCCTTCGTCGCCGCCGGGGAGGTGCTCATCCCCCTGCAGGCCGAGTACTACGCCCTGGAGGGTCTCGCCCTGCTCACGCGGTCGGTGCAGAGGGTCGCCGAGATCCACAACCCGTCCCTGTGCGTCTCGATGATCGCATTGACCATGTTCGACAAGCGGACGACGCTGGCTCGGGACGTCGAGTCAGAGGTGCGCACATACTTCCCCGCCGCAACCCTCAAGACGAAGATACCAAGATCCGTGCGCGTCGCGGAGGCGCCGTCCTTCGGGGCGCCGGTCGTCTTCTGGAACCCGAGGTCTTCCGGCGCGGTGGCGTACAAGGTCCTGGCTCAGGAAATCGCATTGCGGGGCACGGGTATGGAGCTGCCCGAGATCAACGTGCCCGACGACGTTGAGGAGACGTGATGGCCCAGAAGAAGCGAGGTTTGGGACGAGGCCTGCAGGCACTCATCCCCGAGGCGCAGACGGAGATCCCGTCCCGGCGTCCGACGGACGTCTTCTTCCCCGAGTCGCGCTTGCCGGCTCGCTCGAAGACGGTGACGGATGAGGCCTCGGACGCCGCTTCGCGGCATGCCGCGGAGATTGCCTCGACCCTGCTCGCACCCTCGAAGCGGACCCGCGGCAGGAGGTCGTCACCTCCGACCACCGCGACGAAGCCCTCGGCCGCCGCGGCCAAGCCCAAGTCCGGCAGAGCCAGATCCGGGTCCGAGTCCACCGGGGCGAGGGCCGAGGGGACGAGGACCGGCCGTCGGCGCAGTCGTGTTTCACGTGAAACACTGATGGCGGACGCTTCCGAGCTCTCCCTCATCGGTCTGGGCAACCGCCCCCAGGACGAGGCGGCGCCGTCGCCGTCGGGCCGGTCAGAGCTGAATATCCCGCTCGAGGCCGCCGGGACCGGGGTGGCCGGTGCCGGTGCGACTGAGCCGGCCGGCGCGAAGAGCCCCGACGACGAGGATCTGGTTCCCGTGCCGGGTGCGACCTTCGCCGAGCTCCCGGTGGGGATCATCGTCCCCAATCCCCGCCAGCCGCGACAGGTCTTCGATGAGGACGACATCAGTGAGCTCGCCGCCTCCATTAAGGAGGTGGGCCTGCTCCAGCCGATCGTGGTGCGCCGGGTCGACGGTGAGGACGGCCGGGCCAAGAGCTATGAGCTCGTCATGGGTGAGAGGCGGCTCCGAGCCGCGAAGGAGGCCGGGCTCGAGACGATTCCGGCGGTGGTGCGCTACACGGAGGATCAGGACCTCCTGCGCGACGCTCTGCTGGAGAACCTCCACCGCGTTCAGCTCAATCCGCTGGAGGAGGCAGCCGCCTACCAGCAGCTGCTGGAGGACTTCAACTGCACCCACGCCGAACTGTCGAAGCGGATCGCGCGGTCGCGGTCGCAGATCTCCAACACGCTGCGCCTCA
>ERZ773099.3047-NODE-3047-length-11096-cov-2.260031_pt1 | contig 11096 bp, 9 predicted proteins | sample MGYA00511120_ERZ773099 | MGnify/ENA primary metagenome ERZ773099 (study PRJEB29015, sample SAMEA2738012) | human oral metagenome | biome: human oral; feature: human-associated habitat; material: dental | place: China | collected 2104 ... | reverse complement strand
CTGCGGCTACGCATATCCGATTGTCGATGGCGTTTATGATTTTCGCGTCATTCCCGCCGATCAGAATCGCGCCGCCTGATTCTTCGGCGCGGTTTAACGTTATGATTAAGAAAATCGTTTGAGGTAAAAAGAATTAAACGTCATTCAGGAGGAATTCAAAATGAAAAAAGGTTTCGTTCTTCTCGTCTTTATCGCGGCGCTCTCGATCGTTCTGATTGCGCCTGCGTCCGCGCAGATCGAGTTTATTGAACCAACTGCCTCGGCCGCTGACGAGACGGCTCGCGATGTCTCGCCTGAATTCGCCGGGATCGTCGCCGATTTAGCCGCGAGCGGAAAAATTCCCGGTACGAACGGCGAATATTACTATTTGGATAATTTCTCCGACGAATGGGCGCAGCTGCAATGGTATCAATGGATTCGCCGCTCGGGGATCACGATGACGAATTTTGTCCTGCGTTCGAAGATTCAGTATGAATCCGCGTCGGATACGCCGAATTGGGGGGACTCTGGCTGCGGATGGTACTTCCGTGGAAAAGACACCAACAATCACCTGACCGCCTATTACGCAATGGATGGGAACGTTCGCGTCATTGGGTACAAGGAGGGCAGGCTTCTTTCATATGGTCAGAAATCCGTCGGAGCGAGCGCCGTTCGCGGCGATATTGATTTCGTCCTTTACGCGAATGGGAAAAATGTTGGCGTCCTGATCAACGGCGCGCCGGCGCTCGAACGGGACGACGTCGTGGTCGATGATATTGAATCTGCGCTTTTTTCGGTGACGTTCTCCGGAACGAATAAAGACTTTGGGATCCGCTGCAGGTATTCCGAAGTCGAGTTTATGGTTCTTCCGTAGATCCGGACGCTGCGCGCGTAGAGAATATCAGGAAACGGCATGTTGGATGGGCATGTCGTTTCTTCGTTTTTGCGATTCAGCTGAGCTGTCAGCGGCAAGGATATTGTCGCATACGAGCATTTTCAGGGCTAATGATCCGCGGATTATAACCGGAGCTGCTGGATTAACGCTGCGGCTAAAATCGGCGCCAAAGCGATAACGCTATAGATCGGCCTGCCGCGCCGGGGGGAATCGAAAACGCGGGGGACGCCCCATTTTTCAGCGACGTCCCCCCATGCCGTTTTTCACGCCCGCCGATCTGACCCAGACCCGGCGGCCCCTGGTAAATCGCGGGCAGCGGTTTCTTCCGGTCGGTTCAGCGCAGGCAATCGATCGCCGCACGCTCGATTTTCAGCCCGGTCTGATACGCTTCCAGGAATCGTGCGAACGCTTCAACGTCGGCGGTCTCCGGTTTTCGCGTCGCCGCCGCCATCCTGGCAAAGACCTCCTGATCCAGGAACTGGTCCAGCGTGACGCCGGATCCGGCGCGGCGGAGATACCCCGCCAGGAGCGCCATCCCCCATGCGCCGCCCTCGCCCGCCGTTTCCATGACGGAAACAGGCGCTTCTAACGCAGCGGCAGCATAGCGCTGACCGACTTCTTTCGTCTTGAAAAATCCGCCATGTCCGTAGAGGCGGTCGATTCTAACGTTTTCCTTCCGAAGCGTCTCCATGCCGATTCTCAGCGTTCCCAACGCTGAGAAAATCAGCGAGCGCATGAAATTCGGCAGCGTGAAACGGCTATCCGGAGCGCGGACGACGAGCGGACGCCCTTCGTCGAATCCGGTGATCGGCTCCCCGGACAGGTAGTTATACGTCAGAATCCGACCGCAGTCCGGATCCCCGGACAGCGCCGCGCTGTAAAGCGTCGTAAAGAGCCGCCCCGGATCGATCTCCAGCCCCAGCGCCGTCGTGAACTCGCCGAAAATCCGGCTCCAGGCGTCGATGTCAGACGTGCAGTTGTTGCAGTGGACCATTGCTACGGGCGAACCCGCGGGGGTCGTCACGATATCGATCTCCGGATAGACGCGCGAAAGCTCCCGTTCTAATACGACCATGGCGAAAATCGACGTTCCCGCTGAAATGTTCCCGGTGCGCTCGGCGACGCTGTTCGTCGCGGTCATCCCGGTTCCCGCGTCTCCCTCCGGCGGGCAGAACGGAATTCCGGCCCGGAGCTTTCCGCTCGGGTCGATCAGCCGTGCTCCCGTTTCGGTCAGGAAACCGGCGTTTTCGCCGGCGCGGAGAACCTTCGGAAGAATTTCGCCGAGCTTCCAGGGATAGCTCTTCCCGGCGATCAACGCGTCGAACGACGCGATATCCTCTTCGTCGTAGTCCCTCGACGCGCCGCGAATCGGGAACATTCCGGAAGCGTCGCCAACGCCGAGAACCTTCTCCCCGGTCAGGAGCCAATGAACGTACCCTGAAAGCGTCGTCAGGAACGCGATATCCGGAACGTGCGCTTCCTGATTCAGGATCGCCTGATAGAGATGCGCGACGCTCCAGCGCAGCGGAATATTAAAATTGAAACGCTTCGTCAGGATTTCCGCGGCCGCTTCCGTCGTCGTATTGCGCCAGGTCCGGAACGGCGCCAGGAGCCGCCCGTCCCGGTCGAACGCGAGATAACCATGCATCATCGCGGAGACGCCGATCGAACCAACCGTCGTCAGCTCAACCCCATACCTCGTCAGCACCTCAGCGCACAGCGCCCGATAGCAGGCCTGAAGCCCCGCGGTAACATCCGTCATCGCATACGTCCAAACCCCGTCGATATAGGCGTTCTCCCAGCCGAAGCTGCCGGAGGCTAACGGCTGATAATCCGAACCGATCAATACGGCTTTAATCCGTGTCGAGCCGAATTCAATTCCAAGCGCGGTCGATCCGCGCTGGATTTCGTCTTTCGCTGTTGACCTGTCGATCATGTCTTTGTCCTCTGATTCTGTCCGTAATACGCGTTCGCGCCGTGTTTTCGGAAATAATGCTTGTCGAGAATATGCTGCGGCGCGCGCGAGCAATCTTTCTTCAATAATACCGTTGAAAGCGCGATTTTGGCGACAGTTTCGAGAACAACCGCATGATAGACCGATTCTGCTGCCGTCGTTCCCCAGGCGAACGGGCCATGGTTCCTGACAAGAATTCCAGGATTTGAAAGTGGATCTCTGGCGCCGATTGTCTCGATGATGACTTTCCCTGTATTCAGTTCATAGCCGGATTCGACCTCATCCGGCGTCAGTTCACGCGTGCAGGGAATATCGCCGTAAAAGTAATCGGCATGCGTCGTCCCAAAGGCGGGGATCGGAAGGCCGGCTTGCGCGAAAGCGGTCGCGGTCTTCGAATGCGTATGCGTAATTCCGCCGATCGTCGGAAAGCGGCGGTAGAGTTCCAGGTGTGTCGGAGTATCGGAGGAAGGCTTGAGCTTGCCCTCGACACGTTCGCCGCTTAAGAGATCGACGACGGCCATGTCCTCCGCTTTCATTTCCGCGTAGGAAACGCCGCTCGGTTTAATCACGATCAGATTCCGTTCCCGATCGATTCCGCTGACGTTGCCCCAGGTATAAACAACGACGCCGCGCGCCTGAAGCTCAAGATTCGCTTCAAATACGTCCTGCTTAAGCCGTTTTAGCATATTTTCGCCCCATTTCCCTTATCTCAGCTTCCAGGCAAGATCCATTAAAAACAACTGATTTTTCAAGCCCTCGACCGTCGTATCTTTATGAATATGAACGAATTCGATCCCCATCATCTCCGCCCAATCACGCATCATCTCCGCTGTTGCGTCATACGATAAAACCGAGTGATGCGCGCCGCCGGATAGAATCCAGCAGTGTGTCCCGTCGATCAGGTTTGGTTCAGGCCGCCACATGACGCGGGCCACCGGCAGGTTCGGCATATCCATGCCCGGATCGACCGCTTCAATATCATGAACAATCAGACGGAAGCGCCCGCCCATATCGACGAGCGTTACCAGAATTGCCTTCCCGACGCGTCCCTCGAAAACCAGTCTCGCGGGCGGGTTCCGGTCGCCAATCCCGAGCGGGTGAACCTCGATCCGGGGTTTGCCGGCGGCGATCGTGGGGCAGACCTCGAGCATATGCGCGCCTAAGCATACTTCTTTTCCCGGTTCGAGATCATAGGTATAGTCTTCGATGAAGGAAGAACCTCCCTTTCCGTCGGTCATCTGCTTGATAATATGCGTCATCGCGGACGTTTTCCAGTCTCCCTCCGCGCCGAAACCGTACCCCTGTGCCATGAGGTGCTGCGTCGCCAACCCGGGGAGCTGGTCCATCCCATAAAGATCCTGAAACGTATCCGTATAAGCGCAGGCGCCTTCACGATCCAGAATGCGCCGGATTGCGATTTCCTCTCGCGCCTGGTAACGGACAGCGTCAAGGTCGTCCGTCGCGATCTCATAAATCTGGGCATACGTGCGCATGAGATCATCGACGTCCCCTTCGTTCACGTTCGCGATCTCCTCCGCGAGCGCGCCGACGGGCCAGGTATTCACCTGCCAGCCAAACTTCAGCTGTGCTTCGATCTTATCGCCTTCGGTGACGGCGACCTCACGCATATTATCGCCAAAGCGAACAACTTTAAGGGACCTGCTGACGCAAAAGCCGATCGCGGAACGCATCCAGCTGGCGATTTTCGCCTGGACCGGCGCGTCCTGCCAGTACCCCACCACGACCTTACGGGCGGATCGCATCCGCGCGTCAATAAAACCATGCTCGCGGTCGCCGTGCGCCGACTGATGCAGGTTCATGAAGTCCATATCGATTTCCAGGTTCGGAATCCTGCGGCCGAACTGCGTATGCAGGTGCAGATATGGCTTCTGGAGCAGGGACAGCCCGTTAATCCACATTTTCGATGGACTGAAGGTATGCATCCAGACAATCACCCCGGCGCAATCGTCGCGGTAATTGGCTTCTTTAACGATCCGCGTGATTTCTTCCGCGGTTTTGACCGTGTCCTTATAAACGATTTTGCAGTTCGCCGGGATCGATTCAGAAGCTTCGAGCTTTTGCGTAATAACGCGGGCGTCCTCCGCGACCTGCCGAAGCGTTTCCGCGCCATATAAAAATTGCGACCCGACAATAAACCAGAATTCATAATTATTCATGATTATTTCTCCGATTACTTTCTTCATAAATCATTACTTGACCGACAAATCAAGTATAATACTTCCAAGAGAATGACAGCCATGCAACAACGCTCAAAACCTAAAATAACGATTCGCGATATTGCCAGAGGCTGCGACGTTTCAGTTCAGACCGTATCCCGCGTTATCAACAATCGGCCGGACGTTTCTTCCGTGACGCGGGAGAAAATCGAGAGCTTCATCGCAAAATCGGGTTACCGGCCGAACGCCGTTGCCCGCTCTCTCGTTTCCCGTCGGAGCCAGACGCTCGGGGTCATCATCGGCGGGCTTCGCTATATCAGCGTCGGCTATACACTGAACGGCATTAATGAAGCCTGCAAAAAAGCCGGGTATTCGCTGATGATAACCGAGTTTCTCGAAACGGAATCCACGGATATCTCCCCTCTGATTCTGACTATGGTCGAGAAACAGGTCGAAGGAATTATCTATGCGGCCCCCGACCTGAACGACAACGTCGCTTTCTTTCAAGCGCATCTGCCCGTCGCCTGTCCGCCGATTATCTTTATCAAAAGCCAGCCGAACGAAAAATTCACAACCATCAGTATCGACAATTATGGCGGCGCCTGCAAGGCCGTTGAACATCTGATCGAAGTCGGCTGCCGGCATATCGGGCATATTTCCGGCCCGCTTTCCTGGCTCGAAGCCCGGGAACGGAAGCAGGGGTGGAAGGACACGCTGCGGAAGCATGGACTCAAGCTGCATGACGCCAGCTGCTTCGAAGGCGACTGGACGGGCGGGAGCGGGATCGAACTTTTCCCGCGGCTCCTTCAGCGTTACCCGAATCTTGACGGCCTGTTCGTCAGCAACGATGAGATGGCGATGGGCGTGATCCGGTACGCGCATTCGAACGGAGTCCGGATCCCTGAAGACGTCGCTATCGCGGGCTTCGATAATCAGAAGGAAGGCGCGTTCCTGACTCCGTCGCTTACAACCGTGTCGCATCCGCTGCGCGAGATGGGGAAGTTAGCGACCAATACGATTATTTCCATCATCGAAAACCAGGACGAACTTTACCAGCCGATTCAAATCACGTTAGAAACGAACCTGATCGTTCGGGAAAGTTCGTCCCTTCCGCGGTAGCGATTCGTTATTTTTATTCGGTTTTCAACGTGCTTTGCGTGGTTAAGCCTGAAAACGGGCGGATCCGATTCTCCTACTTGATCACCCGAATCGCCTTTCGATCGATCGTCAGTCCGACGACCGCTAAGAAAATGACGCCTTTGATAAGCTGCTGAATTGCCGTGTCGTAGCGCATCATAACCAGCCCGTTATTCAAAATCGCGTAAATCAGGGTGCCGACGATAATATTAGAAAAGCGGACTTTCGCCCCGCCGGAGATCGGCATTCCGCCTAAAACGAGCGAAATCAGAATTTGCGTTTCGAGCTGGTTCCCGGCCGTCGCCGTGATCGAGCCGACGCGGATAACGTTCAGGAATGCGGCGATTCCCGTAATCGCGCCGGCGGACATGAAAACCATGAACTTCGTCAGGTCAGTCCGGATTCCAGCGAACCGGGCCGCTTTTTCGCCCGCGCCGATCGCTTTCAGGTTGATTCCGACTTTTGTAAAGGTAAAGATGAAAAAAAGGATGAGGAGAACGACGATAACCGTCGCAATTTTCAGTCCATCCAGATTCAGATCCGTTATCTCGCGCGAAGCCGCGACCGGGGCGTTCGTCGTAAAATAGGCGCAGAAGCCGCGAAACAGGAACATCGAACACATCGTGACGATAAACGACGGGATCTTAAACCGGACATGGAACAAACCGTTGAACGCGCCGATCGCCGCGCCGGTCGCGACGCCGGCGATAACCGCAAGGGGGATCGAGTAGAACGATAGATAACTGATAACGATGGAGACGATCCCGAGAAGCGATCCCTGAGAAAAATCTAAACCGCCGACGGTCATGATCAGGAAGACGCCGGACGAGGCGATCATGGGGACATAGACCTGGCTCAGGATTAATTTCGCCGCCGCCGGCTTCAGGATCCGACCGTTCGTAAAGATCGCGAAAAAGATAAAAATAACGATCAACCCAATGAGTGGGAAGAGCTCCCGAACCAGCGCCGCCCGATTCGCGCTGCGCCGTTGAGCGTTTTCGCTCGCTTTTGAAATGGAATTCTCTGCCATATCTGCCCCTACACCATTTTCGCGATCAGGTCTTCTTCGTTCAGCTCCGGTCTCCGGAGAAACTCGCCGCTGAGCGAACCGTTCCTCATAATTAAAATCCGATCGCACATTCCAATCAGCTCCAGAATTTCCTCGGAAATCATGATGATCGATTTTCCCTGATTCCGAAGTTCCGTCATTAAGCTGTAAATATCCGCTTTGACCTTGACGTCGATTCCGCGCGTCGGGCTGTCTAAGATCATGATATCGGAACCTTTTCCCAGCCAGCGCGCAAGAACGACTTTCTGCTTATTGCCGCCGGAGAGTTCCGAGACGGATTGCGCAATGCCGGTCATTTTGACGCTGATCCGGCTTGCGTTATCATCGGCGAATTTATCGAGGTTCTTTTTGAAAATCAAGCCGTTTAACGATAAATCTTCGACGGACGGGAGGCAGATATTGTCGCGGATGCTCGTGTTGCTGACGAGCGATTCGCTGTCGCGGTCCTTGGACGCGTAGGCGACGCTGCGCGAAATCGCGGTCGGGATTGAATTAATTCCCGTCCCGTCCGCGAGCGTTACCTTTCCGGTCCGGCCGTAGGAGCCCGCGAAAAGCGCTTTCCCGAGTTCATGCATCCCGCATTCGCTTAAACCGCCGAACCCGATGATTTCGCCTTGATGCAGGTCGAACGATACGTTCGAAAACGCTTTGGGAACGCTCAGGTTCCGAACGAGTAGAACGACGTCGGACGGTTTCGCCTCGTCATAATCGGTCCGATAATAATGCGTTCCCAGCTCGCGTCCGACCATGAGACGGCGAAGGTCGTCCTCCGTAACGTTTTTCGTCTCGACCGTATCGATATATGCTCCATCGCGGAGCACCGAGATTCGATCGGTATGCGCGATGACTTCGGCGAGGTCATGCGAAATAAAGATCACGGTCCGCCCGTCCGCGCGGATTTTATCCATCAGGTCGTATAGTTCGAGACGCCCTTCCTGGCTCAGCGCGGTTGTCGTCTCGTCGACGACGACGAGCTTCGGGTTGAAATAGGTCGCCTTGACCATTTCGATCAGTTTTCGATCCTCAAAGTTATAGTGATCGATGACGACTTCCGCCTTGATCCGGTCATACCCATATTCCCTGAGGAGCCGCTGTGCCTCATGGTTCATCCATGTGGTATTCTTGACGCCGAATTTTACGAACTGATCTTCCTTTCCAAGAAAGATATTCTCCGCGACGGTCAGGCTGTCAACCGTCCCGGTTTCCTGGACGATAATTGAAACGCCTTTGCGGTTGGCTTCGATCTGGTTCCCAGCGCGGTACTCCTCGCCGTCTAAAATAAATCGTCCAGAGTCGATCGTGTAAATTCCGGTCAGCATCGCAGAGAACGTCGATTTTCCGGATCCATTTTCGCCGATGAGCCCATGGATCTCGCCCTTCCGGATCGAGAACGAAACGTCTCGTACCGCTCTCGTAATTCCGAAGGATTTACATAGATTTTCAGAAGTCAGAAGAATAGAATCGGTCATGTCTGCCTCCCGTTTACTTGACGACCGCGCCCTTTTCGGGACGGGCGGTCAGGGTCACGATGATCAGGAGCGCGGCGCCGGTTACGACGTTCTGAATCGTCGTCGGCGCTCCGATTGCGATAAACCCGTTGAAGATGATCGAGATGATAAACTCGCCGATGATAATCGCCAATACCGGAATTCCATATTTTCGGAAAGCGAGACCGAGGAACGTCCCCATCAGCGGCGTGAAATTCCGCCCCATCGATTCCATCCCGGTAATTGCCGTCATCGACCAGCCGTAGCTGACCGTCAGAACCGCCATGATTCCGACGAAGAAATGGGTCAGGACAAAACCGATCAGCTTGTATTTATCGACGTTGATGCCCATATTTTTAGTGATGTACTCGTTGCTTCCGATCGCGTAGCAATAGGTTCCGATTTTCGTGTTGCGCAGGATAAAATTCATCAGCAGAAACGCGAAAATGGCGAGAATAAGGCTCGCCGGCGCTTTCCCGAACGCACGGAGCGCTGTATCGAGCGTCTGTTTTTTCCCGCCTGCGACGAAGTACGCTGTACTCTCGAAAATCAGCATCAGGCCGACCGTGACGATCATGGAAGGGATCCGCAGCTTGATATAGAGAAAACCATTCAGGAACCCGATCAGCGTTCCGCAGGCAATACAGCCAATCAATAGCCCCGGATAGCCGAAATAGGTTGAGGCGATAACGCCGACGATCGAGGATAGAATGACGTTTGCTCCGATACTGAAATCGAACATTCCCATGACGACGATAAAAAACAATCCGCAGCCGCCGACGGAGTAAATAATACTGGATAGGAAATAATTCACCAGCGCTGATTTGCTGCCAAAATTTTCAGGGGTGATGATCTTGAATATGCCCCAGAAAAGGACCGCAAGGAACAACAGGATCATAACGCCGTACGCTGGCCCGACCGTTAATCTCTTTCGTAAGGTTTCGAACCTTTGGCTCAGATTCATAAGGGACTTCCTTAATCGCTTTTCGCGAATCGCGAATTCAGACGGATCATATATGACCGCAAGGCTGAAAAGCCCTGCCGCTCAGCCTTGCGGTCTTTCGTTATAAAATCAGCTTGAAACGATCAATTGCTGTGGCGGGAGACGACATCCTCAACCGATAAAGATTCGCAGGCTTCATTCAGCTCTTCATAGCTGTAATCCGCCATCGCCCGGATTTCATCCGCGTTATACGGAAGCGCCTCGCCGGTAAAGTATTCGGCATATTTAGCATAATCTTCTGTTGACGACACGTACATGTATGGGAAGATCATGTCGTGGTAGCTGTCTTCTGACGTTTCATATTTTCCCTTGATCGTATTGTAGATCATCATGAACGCGAAGAACGGATCGGCGTAGTGACCGCCGGATTCGACCGACATTGCGCCTTTCGCCAGCTGTTCATCGAGGTCGGGGAGGAAATCCGTCGAGGCGACCTGAATTTTACCGGTTAAGCCGAGACCGTCAATCGCCGCTAATCCGCCGATCAGCGTATCGCCCCCGCCGCCCGCAGCGATTAAGGCGTCAATGTCCGGATTGGCGTTGATAATCGCTTCGGCGGTCGCGCGGCCGGTATCCGAGGTCGTCCCGCCGTACTGCGGTTCAAGAAGTTCGACCGGATCGTCCGGATGCTCGGCGTTCCAGGCTTCGACGCCCGCCTGATACCCTTCCCAACGGCCGAGGAACGTCGCGTCGCCCGCTTCCCAGCCCATCAGGCCGATCTTGCGCGCGCCCTTTTCGGCGAGAATCGTAACCAGGCGCTTCCCATTGTCAACTTCAGACTCATGAACCGTGCCGACGTAATATTTCGACTTCCTGGCTAATTCATATTCGTTCGGGTTCGCTTCCGGGTTAATTGCGCGGAAAAACTGCGCGAGGTAGACCCCGTATTCGTCCGCCGTGTTAATCGCCGCGTTCATCTCAGCGGTGGCGGAGTTGCAGAGAATAATCCCATCCATGCCAGCCAGCGCCAGCTGCTCAACGGAATCGGTGACTTTTTCAGAGATATGGCCCTGATCAACGTAAGTTACGTTTACGTCGCCCAGCGCTTCGGCGGCCGCGTCGATCATGCGCTTGACTTCGCTGCCGAGGGTATCGGTCGAGCTCCAAATCGAGACGCCGATGTTGATTTCAGCCTGCGCGGAGACCGCGAACGTCGCGGCGGTCAACGCAAAAACGAGAACGACTAAACTCAAAATAATCTTCTTCATGGTAATCCTTTCTTGATAATCCTTTGTTACTCATCAGCGGAAATTCCGCAAAAAAACCTGAAATTTTTTCCGATAACGTTCACGGGATCGTTATCATGAGTCTACCATATGCATGAACCGGTGTAAATATGATTTAAGTCCTATTCTGTTAAGCTTAATTTCATTCGAATTGTGATAGATCGGCCAA
>ERZ773099.3046-NODE-3046-length-11096-cov-10.058509_pt1 | contig 11096 bp, 8 predicted proteins | sample MGYA00511120_ERZ773099 | MGnify/ENA primary metagenome ERZ773099 (study PRJEB29015, sample SAMEA2738012) | human oral metagenome | biome: human oral; feature: human-associated habitat; material: dental | place: China | collected 2104 ... | reverse complement strand
GGAGCGGCGGGGCCTTGACGGTGCCGGAGTCGGGGGTGAGGTCGCCGGCGACCAGGCGCAGCAGGGTGGTCTTGCCGCAGCCGTTGGGGCCGACGAGGCAGGCCCGCTCGCCGTCGGCGACGGTGAGGGTGACGCCGTCGAGGAGCGGCTCGGCGGTGAAGGAGAAGCTGAGATCGGTCAGGGTGATCGCGGGCACGGAGCATCCTTGGGGCTGTGCGAGAAGGTGGTTCGGACAGGATGCTCAGGCGGCCATGGGGCCAACTATAGGGGCGTGCGGGGCGTCTCGGCCGCGCGGACCGCGAGTCAGTCGCGGCGCAGCCTGGTCACCGTCGCCCCGGAGTCCGCCTCCTGCTCGGCGGCGCCCTCGATGCTCCAGCGCGGCACGAAGGGCTCGGTGAGAGGATCGAACCAGTGGTCGATGTGGATCGCAGCGTCCGCCGGCGGCACGAGGACGGTGCCCAGGAGCAGGTGCGCCGGCTCCTGCGGGCCGCTGAGCTCGTTGACCCACCCCTCCCACTCCTCGTCCTCGAGCTCCTTGCCCAACGAGGACGCAGTCATCCCGCCCAGGGTGAAGATGTCGTGGACGACGACCGCCTCGGCGAGGGTGCGCACCAGGGGCTCGTCGGGAGCGATCATCGCCTCGACCAGTCGGTGGGTCGTGATCTGCCCCAGGCCCCTGAGCTGGAAGAGGAACTCATAGTCGTAGCGCGTCAGCCACAGGGCGGGGAGGGTCCCGCTGACGTGGGAGACATCGAGCTCGCCGACGTGGGTGCCGCGGGGCATCTCGGTCAGCGCCTCGAGGTCCTCGGTCAGGATCCGGTCGTAGAGGTGAGCGCCCAGGGCGTAGCACCGGGCCGCGTCCTCTCCGAGCGTGCGCTCCACGAGCAAGGAGTAGGAGTCGAGGGCGTCGGGGATCTCGTCCCAGTCGGGCAGTCCCAGCCCTTCAAGAGCGGCCTCGGCAGGCAGCGGCCCGGGGCCGTCCCACGGGTAGTCGAATGCGTCCGCGGCGCTCTGGGGGCCCTCGCCCTGCCCGTCGGCCAGGATGCCAAGAGCGTTCTCGAGCATGGTGATGGGGGCCCACTGCCGGGGCGGCTCCCAGTCCAGGGCCTCCCACACCCCGAGCTGCTTGTCGCCGCGCACCTGGGTGCGTCCGCGTTCGTAGTTGCGCCAGGTCTGCTCCGATACGCCGGCCCGCTCAGCGATCTCCTGCACGGACAGATCGAGCTCGATCCGCCGGTCGCGCATGGCCTCGGCGATATCCGGATCCGTGGGCTCGTGCCGCGGACGGTCTGCACTCCGGTTGTTCGTACGGCTCATTCTCACTCCTCGGACGGCACCGGGCGGTATCGGGCGGACGACGGCCGTGCGCCCCGCCCCACTCACCCACCGTAACGCCCCTGCCCGCCCCGAGGCCCGCAGAACCCGTCTCCGTTCCCCGGCCCCGCCAAGGCGCTCCACCCGCGCCGGCGGCCGCGGACTGGGGCCGGTAACGGGGCCGGTGTGGTTCTGCGTACCGCGCCGAGCACGTAGAGTGGTGGTTATTGCTGTCATCCCGCAGCAGGAGACTCCCGGCACCGCCGGGCGCGAACGGAAATGGCCGGAGGCTCCTCCGGATCCACCCCGTCAATTCATGAAGGAGCACACGTGACCGAGAACACGCGGCACGACACCGCCATGGATCCTACCGCCACGTCCGCGGAGGAGGCCTCCTCCGCCACCGAGGTCGAGTCGTCCCACGAGCGGGGCGCCGAGTCGGCCCCCGAGACCAACCCCGCCCCGGACGAGCCGGCCGCCGCCGACAACGCAGTCGAGGCTGCCGATGTCGACAGCTCCACCGGAACCGGCAACGCTGTCGACGGGGAGTCCCCAGCCGGCGCCGGGACCGCCGGTGAGGCGGCGGACCAGACCGCCGAGGCTGCCGCGACGGCCGAGACTGACGGGCCCGGCAAGGCCGACGGGTCCGCCCAGCCCCCCGCCGAGACCGCCAAGCGCGTTCCACAGCCCTCGGGCTCGCAGGCCGATCCCGGCTCGAGGCAGAAGGACGGGCAGAGCACGCCCGCCAAGAGCCCGACATCGGTCGAGTCCGAGATCGACCCGCAGGAGGCCATGGACGCCGCCAAGTGGGGGCGTGTCGACGGCGAGGGCAGGGTCTACGTCCAGGACAACGGGACCGAGCGCGAGGTCGGGCAGTTCCCCGACGCGCCCATCGCCGAGGCCATGGCCTTCTACGTGCGTCGCTTCCTGGATCTCAAGGCGACGGTCGACCTGTTCGCCACCCGCCTGCCGCAGCTCAGCGTCCGCGAGATCGACTCGACCCTGAAGTCGATCGAGCAGTCCCTGGCCGAGCCCGCCGCCGTCGGCGACCTGGACGGTCTGCGCGCCCGTTTCACCGCTCTGAAGTCCGTCGCCGCCGAGCGCCGGGCGGCGGTCGCGGCCGAGCGCGCCGCCGCCAAGGAGCAGGCGCTGAAGGACCGCACCGCTATCGTCGAGCGCGCCGAGGCCATCAGCGCCCAGGACCCCGCCCGTACCCAGTGGAAGAACTCGGGCATCGAGCTGCGCGAGCTTCTGGAGAAGTGGAAGGAGGCCCAGCGCCGCGGCCCGCGCCTGGACCGCCCCACCGAGGACGGCCTGTGGAAGCGCTTCAGCCACGCGCGCACGACCTTCGACCGCCACCGCCGACAGTTCTTCAGCGAGCTCGACGCCAAGCAGGCGCAGGTCAAGGCCGCCAAGGAGGCCCTCATCAAGCGCGCCCAGGAGATGTCCTCGTCGACCGACTGGGCCGGCACCTCCGCCAAGTACCGCGCCCTCATGGAGGAGTGGAAGAAGGCGGGCCGCGCCTCCCGCAAGGAGGACGACGCCCTGTGGGCCCGGTTCCGCGCGGCCCAGCAGGTGTTCTACGACGCCCGTCGGGCCAAGGACGCGGCCACCGACGCCGAGTACGCCGAGAACCTCAAGGTCAAGGAGGCTCTCGTCGCCAAGGCCGAGGCGCTCCTTCCGGTCAAGAACGTCAAGGCGGCCAAGAAGGCGCTGCGACCCATCCAGGATGCCTGGGAGGAGGCGGGCCGCGTCCCGCGCTCGGCCCTGCGCCGTATCGAGGGCCGCATGCGCGCCGTCGAGGACGCGATCCGCGAGGCGGAGAACGCCGAGTGGCGCCGCACCGACCCGGAGACCAAGGCGCGCGCCGAGGGCCTGGCCGGCCAGCTCGAGAGCTCGATCGCCGCGCTGGAGAAGGACCTGGCTGCGGCCACGGCCGCCGGCAACGCGAAGAAGATCGCCGAGGCCGAGGCCGCGCTCACCGCCCGTCGCGCCTGGCTGGAGCAGGTGCGCCGCTCCGCCCGCGCCTGACCGCCGGCCCCGGCCGGCGTCCTCGACGACGCCGCGCAGGGCGAGGCCCCGGGACCGTCGGACTCCAGCGGTCCCGGGGCGTCCTCCGGCCCGGCTGCCGCCGTCGGACTTATCCACAGGCTTGCGCCGCCCTGGCGCCGAGCGCGCGGGCCGCGCCACCATGAGACCATGCCTCTGACCTCGGACCCCCGCGCGCTCCGCCCCCCGAGCTCCTCGCGCGACGTGAGCGCGCGCACCATACTCGCACGCCTCCGGCCGCGCGCCTTCGAGCCCGCGCTGGGCCCGCTGCAGCCCCGGGAGCTGGCGGTACTGCGCTGCCGCGGGCTCGACGAGCGGCTCCTGGAGCACGTCGGCACTCTCGCCGTGCCCCGCGACCTGCTCGGCACCCCCGGCGCCCGCGCCCGCGCCCTGGTCGCCGTCGTGCCCGACGGCGGCGTCATCGTCAAGGACACGGCCGTATGGGTGCACCTGGGCGGTGAGCCGCCCGACACCATCCACGTCGCACACCCCGACCGCCGCGGCCGGACCCGGACGCTCACCTACTCCCGCATGGTGATCCCGCCCGAGGAGATCGAGGCCGTCGGCGGCATGCCCTGCGCCACGCTCGCCCGGGCGGTGGTCGACGTGGCCAGAACCGCCCCGCCCGTGCGCGCGGTCGAGACGGTGATCCGGGCCCGTGACGCGGGACTGACCAGCAACCGCCTGGAAGTCGCCCTGCTGACCTGCCGGGGCGCGGCAGGCAGAGGCGGGCCCCGCGTTCGGCGCATTATCGACGCGGTCATCCCGCCGCGCCGCGCGGCCGAGGCTCAGACCTGCGGGCGGCGCGCGGCCGCGGAGGTGGAGCGGCGCGCCTCGAAGACGCCGTCGATGCGCCGCAGGGACGACAGCGTGTAGTCCAGGTGGCCCGCCTCGGCCAGCTCGACGACGAAGCGGGCGGTGACGACGCGGTCGCGGGAGGTGCCGATGGTGGCGCTCATGAGATTGACGTGGTTGTCGGCCAGAACCCGGGTGATGTCCGCCAGCAGCCCGCCACGGTCCAGGGCCTCCACCTCGAGCTGGACGAGGTAGGCGCTCTGGGCGTGCTCCGCCCAGTGCACCGACAGGAGGCGCTCGGGCTCGTGCTTGAGCTGGTCGACGTTGTGGCAGTCGCTGCGGTGCACCGAGATGCCCGAGCCGCGGGTGACGAAGCCGATGATCGGGTCCCCCGGCATAGGGGTGCAGCACCTGGCCAGCTTGACGTAGACGTCGCCCTCGCCCATGCCGTCCACGATGACGCCCGTATCGGCCGTCCTGGTGCGGTGGTGCGCCGTCGTGGCCCGGGTCGGCAGCACGCCCTCCGCCAGGGTCTCCTCCGCGCCGGCCTCCCCGCCCATGGCGGTCACCAGGGTGTTGACCACGTGCTGGGCCGAGACGTGCCCCTCGCCGACGGCGGCGTACAGGCCGTCGATGTCGCCCTTGTCCAGGGTCTGGGCCACGTCCATGAGCGAGTCGTGGCTCATGAGGCGCTGGATCGGCAGGTCCTTCTTGCGCATGGCGCGGGCGATCGCGTTCTTGCCCGCCTCGATGGCCTCCTCGCGGCGCTCCTTGGAGAACCAGGAGCGGATCTTGTTGCGCGCGCGGGTCGAGCCCACGAAGGTCAGCCAGTCCCGGCTGGGGCCGGCGCCCTGCGCCTTGGAGGTGAAGACCTCCACGGTGTCGCCGTTCTCGAGCCTGGTGTCCAGCGGCACCAGGCGCCCGTTGACGCGCGCCCCCACGGTGCGGTGGCCGACCTCCGTGTGCACCGCGTAGGCGAAGTCCACCGGCGTAGCGGCACTGGGCAGGGCCAGGACATCCCCCTTGGGTGTGAAGACGTAGACCTGGGTGCCGGCCATCTCGTAGCGCAGCGAGTCCAGGAACTCGGTGGGGTCCTGAGTCTCCTTCTGCCAGTCCACGAGCTGGCGCAGCCAGCCCATCTCCCCCGCGTCGGAGTCCCCGGGAGCGCCGCCCAGCGGACTGGGCCCGGTGGCGTTCGGGTCCTCCTTGTACTTCCAGTGCGCGGCCACCCCGTACTCGGCCATGCGGTGCATCTCGTGGGTGCGGATCTGGATCTCCACCGGCTTGCCGCCCGGGCCGACGACGGTGGTGTGCAGGGACTGGTAGAGGTTGAACTTGGGCACCGCGATGTAGTCCTTGAAGCGCCCGCTCATGGGCGTCCACCGCGAGTGCAGGGAGCCCAGCACGGCGTAGCAGTCCTGGACGGAGTCCACGATGACGCGCACGGCCACCAGGTCGTAGATGTCGTCGAAGTCCTTTCCCCGCACGATCATCTTCTGGTAGATCGAGTAGTAGTGCTTGGGGCGGCCGGTGACGATGCCCTTGATCTTGCCGACGCGCAGGTCCTCCTCGATCTGCAGGCGGACCTGGCGCAGGTACTCCTCGCGGGCAGGGGCCCGCTCGGCGACCATGTGCTCGATCTCGTCGTACACACCCGGGTAGAGCGCCTTGAAGGAGCGGTCCTCCAGCTCCCACTTGATGGCGTTCATGCCCAGCCGGTGCGCGAGCGGGGCGTAGATCTCCAGGGTCTCCTTGGCCTTGCGGGCGGCGTTGTCCGCCGGGACGTACTTCCACGTGCGGGCGTTGTGCAGGCGGTCGCCGAGCTTGATGACCAGGACGCGGATGTCCTTGGACATGGCGACGATCATCTTGCGCACGGTCTCCGCCTGGGCGGCGTCCCCGTACTGGAGCTTGTCGAGCTTGGTGACGCCGTCCACCAGCAGGGCGATCTCGTCGCCGAAGTCGCCGCGCAGCCGCTCCAGGGAGTAGTCGGTGTCCTCCACGGTGTCGTGGAGCAGGGCGGCGGCCAGGGTCTGGGGGGTCATGCCGAGCTCGGCCAGGATGGTTGCCACCGCGACCGGATGGGTGATGTACGGCTCGCCGGACTTGCGCGTCTGCCCGGCGTGGGCCTTCTCGGCCACCTCGTAGGCGCGCACAATGAGGCCGGTGTCGGCCTTGGGATGATTGGCGCGCAGCGCCCGCATGAGGGGCTCGATGGCCGCGGGCGTCGAGTGCCCCCGCGAGCCGAACCAGGCCAGACGGCTGCGGACGCGCGACCCCGGGACGACGGTCTGCCCGCCTGCCTCGCTGCTCTTGGTCTCCGTCATGACCGGATCATAGCCACGGGGCGGCACCGGCCCCGACATGCTTCCGCCTTGCGAGTCGCTCAGCGGTCGGTCGGGCCCGACCTCAGGCGGTGGCGAAGGTGACGACGGAGTCGATCGGACGCCCCGGGAGCTTCTCGCGGCCGCCGAGGCCGGTGAGCTCCAGGAGCATGCAGATCGCCTCGACGGTGGCGCCGGCCTGCTCGAGCAGCTTGATCGAGGCGGAGGCGGTCCCGCCGGTGGCCAGGACGTCGTCGATGACCAGGACGCGCTGACCGGCCACCACCGTGTCCGGGCGGACCTCCATCCGGGAGGTGCCGTACTCGAGCGCGTAGTCGACGCCGATGACCGGTCCGGGAAGCTTGCCGCCCTTGCGAACGGTGATCATGCCGGTGCCCAGGCGCACCGCCAGGGGCGCGGCGAGGATGAAGCCGCGGGACTCCAGGCCGGCCACGGCATCGACCCGGCCTGCGTAGTGGTCCGCCAGTCCCTCGATGAAGGTTGCGAAGGCGGGCCCGTTGGCCAGCAGCGGGGTGATGTCCCGGAACAGGACGCCGGGCTGGGGGAAGTCCGGCACCTCACGGAGGTTGTCCAGGACGAGCCGGGTGAGGTCGGGTGGCAGGGCGGAGGGGGGCGGGGTCGTCATGAGCGCCTCTTCTTCCTCTTGGGCTGGGCGGACACTCCCAGGTGGTGGCCCGGGACCAGGGGGGAGGCCAGGGGCTCGGCGGCCAATGCGGCCAGGACCTCCTCGTCCCCGCCCGCCTGGGCGGTGCGCTCAGCGCGGGCGGCCGCGACGCGCTCCGCCTGCTCGACAATGCCCTTCTCGCGGCTGCGCAGGTCGACCAGCAGCGGCGTGGCCAGGAAGATCGAGGACAGCGTTCCTGCGATCATGCCGATGAACAGGGTCAGCGCAATGTCGCGCAGGGTGCCCGCGCCCAGGATGAAGGCGCCGACCACCAGCAGGGAGGCGACGGGCAGGACACCCACCACCGAGGTGTTGATCGAACGGATGAAGGTCTGGTTGACCGCGAGATTGGCCAGCTCGGCGTAGGTTGAGCGCGTCTGCGCCTCGTAGTGGAAGGTGTTCTCACGGATCTTGTCGAAGACGACCACCGTGTCGTACAGGGAGTACCCCAGAATGGTCAGCACGCCGATAATGGTGGCGGGGGTGACCTCGAAGCCCGAGGCGGCGTAGATGCCGATGGTGACGACGATGTCGTGGCTCAGGGCGAGCAGGGCCGCGACGGCCATCTTCCACGTGCGGAAGTAGGCCCAGATGAGGCCGCCCACGAGCAGGAAGAAGAGCACCAGGCCGCGAGCCGCCTTGCTGGTCACGTCCGCCGACCAGGTCGGGCCGATCGTGGTGGCCGACACGTTGCCCGGGTCCACGCCGTAGGCGGAGGCCAGCGCCGAGGCCAGGTCGTCGAGCTGGGACTTGTCCAGCTCGTTGGCCTGGACCCGTACGGAGGACGATCCCATGGTCGTCACGCTGGAGCCCGACGACAGGCCCTTGTCCGCCAGGACGTCGTTGGCCGTGCTCTCGGAGGGGTCGCTCACCCCGGTGACGGTGATCTCGGAGCCGCCCTTGAAGTCGATGCCGGGATTGAGCCCGGGCTTGACCACCAGTACGGCGGAAACGGCGATGACGACGACGGCGACGGTGTACCACAGGCGTCGCCTGGCGATGAAGGGCAGAGAGGTCCTGCCCGAGTAGAGGTCGTTGCCCAGCGCGGCGAGGGAGATCACTCCGTCTCACCGTCCTTTCCGGTGGTGAGGTCGAAGTCGACGGCCGCGTCCTCGCTCTGCGCATCCGCCTGGACGCCCTCGGCCGAGTCCTGCTCCTGCCCGGCGCTCGCCTTCCTGCGGGCCTCGGCCTTGCGCCGGGCCAGGGTGCCGACGGCGGAGTCGATGACGGCCTGGCGGCCCTTCCCGTAGGCGGCCAGCGAGCGCGCCCCGAGGTGCTCGGGGTCCAGGCCCGACAGGCGGTGGCCCTTGCCGAAGAAGGCGAAGCGCAGGATCCACACCATCATCGGGTGGGTGAACAGGATGATGACCGCCAGGTCCACCACCGTGGTCACGCCCAGGGTGAAGGCGAAGCCCTGCACCCCGCCCACGGCCAGGAAGTACAGCACGACGGCGGCCAGCAGGTTGACGGTGTCGGAGACGATGATCGTCCGGCGGGCGTGCTTCCATCCCTCGTCCACGGCGGCCACCAGGGTGCGGCCGTGGCGGACCTCATCGCGCACGCGCTCGAAGTAGATGATGAAGGAGTCCATCGTGATCCCGATGGAGATAATGAGTCCCGCCACGCCCGCCAGGGACAGGCGGTAGCCCATCGCCCAGCTCAGCAGCGCGATCGCCAGGTAGGTGGTGGCGGCCGCGATCATGAGGGACGCGACCGCGACCACGCTCAGTCCGCGGTACTGCCAGGCGAGGTAGACGATGATGAGGGCGAAGCCGACGAGCCCGGCGATCAGGCCGTTGCGCAGCTGCTCGGTGCCCAGGGTGGCGGAGATCTGCTGCTCGGACTGGACGGTGAAGCTCAGCGGCAGGGACCCGAATGACAGCTGGTTGGCCAGCGTGTTGGCCTGCGCCTGGGTGAAGCCGCCGGTGATCTGGACCCGGCCGTCGGTGATGGCGCTGGTGACGTCGGGGTTGAACCCCGAGGCCATAATGGTCAGCCCGTCCAGCACGATGGCGAACTGCGCCTTCTGGGAGTCCGCGGACTGCGGGTTGGCCTGACCACCGGTGGCCGACGCCTTGTCCCGGTAGGCGATGAGGCGCTCGGAGACCGCGGAGAACTCCTCGGTGCCCTCGGAGTTGAACTCCAGGGAGACGACCCACTTGTTGGTGGTGGTGCCCTGGCTGGTGGTCTCCAGGCCGGAGGCCGCGTTGGCGATATTGGTGCCCGCGATGTCCGCGGGGCCGAGGATGTAGGCCCTGCCCGTGCCGTCCTTGGCGCAGGAGATGACGGCCTCGGCCGGGTCCTGCGTCTCGCCGGTGAGGTTGTCCGGCGCCGTGCAGTCCAGCATGTAGGCGTCGTAGATCATCTTCTCGCTGATCCAGGAGTCCGAGGAGGTGTCCTCCGACGTCGCCGGCAGCGGCTCCTCGCTGATGGTCCCGTCGCGGTTGACGTCCGCGGCCTGCGTGGCCACCTCCTCGGCGGTGACGGGGGTCGGCTGGTCTGTGGGGGTCTCGCTCGCGGCGTCGGTGGGAGCATCGCTCGCCGCGTCGGTCGGCTCCTCCGCCGCGTCGGTCGGCTCCTCCGCGGCGTCGGTGGGGGTCTCGCTCGCGGCGTCGGTGGGAGCATCGCTCGCCGCGTCGGTGGGAGCATCGCTCGCCGCGTCGGTGGGAGCCGGTGAGGCGGAGGCCTGGGCGAGCCGCTGGTTGTAGCTGTCGGCGAACGCGCTCGCGCTGCCCTGGATGATCCGGATGACCGGCCGGAAGTAGAGCACCGCGGAGGTGCGCACCAGCTCGAGCGTGTCCTGGCTGGGGGATCCCGGCAGTGAGACCACGATGTTCTGCCCGCCCTGGCGCGAGATCTGCGCCTCCGCGACGCCGGAGGCGTCCACGCGCTGGCGAATGATCTCGATGGCCTGGTTGACGTCCTCATCGGTGATCTCGGAGCCGTCCGACGTTGTGGGCGTCAGGATGATCTGGGTCCCGCCCTCCAGGTCCAGCGCCAGGCCCGGTGTCATGGACGTGCGGCCGGTGGCGGCGCCGGCGTAGAGCCCGGCGAAACCGATCGCGATGATGAGAAGCAGCATCACGAGGCGGCGCCCCGGATGCTTCGTCTGCTTGGTGGACACGCGGTCCCTTCCTCAGGAGATGGTGCGGCTCGCGCCGCTCGGTCGGGTGTGTCTGGCGGGCTCAGGTCCGAGGAGCCTCGTCGTCGGAGTCCGTCGCGTCGCCGGCCGCGGATGCCGTGTCAACAGAGTCAACAGAGTCAACGGACTCGACGGACTCAGCCGCGTCGTCGGCCGCGGACTCGGCCGCGTCGTCGGCCGCGGACTCAGTCGCGAAGGGCGGCTCCTCCGCACCGACGATCGACGCCTTGGCCCACAGCGACTCGTCGCCCAGCGGTGTGGCAAGAGTCACGACGTCGCCGCTGACCTCGACCACGGTGCCGTAGAAGCCGGCTCGCGTGCGCACCCAGTTCCCGGGTACGAGCGCCTCGTTGGTGCGGCGCTCCTGCTCGGCGAGCATCTTCTTCTGCTGCGAGCGCGAGAAGCGCGACAGGCCCCAGAAGGCGAGTATCATGACGACGATCATGATGAGCATCTGTTGATTCATGGAGGCGACTTCCGTTCAAGAGATCCTCTGGCGAAGAGGAACGACCGTGCAGAGTCTAGGCCACCTGCCGACACCTGCGCGTGTGAGACATGACCGCTGCGATGATCACGGGACGGGCCCACCATACGGCACCGGCGCGCCCGGCTCAGGTGAACAGGAGCCCGGCATCGGGAGCGCTCATGCCCAGGTGCTTGTAGGCGGCCTGCGTGGCCATGCGGCCCCGGGGGGTGCGCACGATCAGTCCCTCGCGGAAGAGGAAGGGCTCGGCCACGGTCTCGATGGTCTCGGGCTCCTCCCCCACGCTGACCGCCAGCGTCGTCA
>ERZ773099.3045-NODE-3045-length-11097-cov-19.274497_pt1 | contig 11097 bp, 8 predicted proteins | sample MGYA00511120_ERZ773099 | MGnify/ENA primary metagenome ERZ773099 (study PRJEB29015, sample SAMEA2738012) | human oral metagenome | biome: human oral; feature: human-associated habitat; material: dental | place: China | collected 2104 ... | reverse complement strand
GACGGGCGATCTTGAAGGCGGCCTCGTTGGCCTCGGTGCCGGAGTTGGCGAGGAACGCTTTGGAGACGCCCGGACCGGCGGCGGGGAACGCGAGGCCATCAAGCTCCTCCGCCAGGCGCACCTGGGCCGGCGAGGTGAAGAAGTTGGAGATATGGCCCAGCGTCGAGATCTGCTCGGTGACCGCCGCCACGATTGCGGGGTGGGCGTGCCCCAGGCAGTTCACGGCGATGCCGGCGAGCAGGTCGATGTACTCGGCGCCATCGGCATCCCACACATGGGCACCCTGGCCGCGCACGAGAACGCGCCCCGGAGTGCCGAAGGTGTTCATGACGGTATTCGCGTAGCGCTGCAGCCATTCCTGATTGACGCTGGCCTCGTGGGAGGCAGCGGTGTCAGCGGACGAGGGGGTCATAGATTCCTGCCTCCGTTCAACGGTGGGATCGGGGCGTCCCCGGGGTGAATAACAGTGCCGACTCCCTCATCGGTGACGATCTCCAGGAGCATGCTGTGAGCCTGGCGGCCATCGACCACGTGGGCCTGCCCCACTCCCCCGCGTACGGCCCGCAAGCAGGCCTCCATCTTCGGGATCATCCCGGTCTCCAGAGAGGGCAGGAGCCCTTCGAGGGCGTCGGCGCTGATGAAGGGCACCAGCGAGCCGCGATCCGGCCAGGCGGAATAGAGCCCCTCGACATCGGTGAGCATGAGCAGCGTCCGCGCCTTGAGGGCCACGGCGATGGCCGCGGCCGCGGTATCGGCATTGACGTTCAGGACGGTGACCGAATCCGTCACCAGGGGCGCCACCGAGGAGATGACGGGGATCCGCCCCTGGTCGAGCAGGTCGATGATGGGCTCGGGGCGCACGTCGACGACATCGCCCACCAGCCCGACGTCCACGCTGTGGCCGTCCACGGTGGCCAGACGCTGGCGGGCCCGCAGCAGGCCACCGTCCTCCCCGCTGATGCCCACCGCGGCGGTGCCGTCGATGTTGAGCAGGGAAACCAGCTCGCGCTGGACGGAACCGGTGAGGACCATGCGGACCACATCCATGACCTCGGGAGTGGTCACCCGCAGGCCGCCGCGGAACTCCGAATCGATGCCCAGTCGCTTCAGCATCGTGTTGATCTGGGGACCGCCGCCGTGGACGACCACGGGTCTGACGCCGACCTGGTGCAGGAAGAGGATGTCCTGTGCGAAGGCCCGTTTGAGATCCTCATCGACCATGGCGTTACCGCCGTACTTGATGACCATGGTGGCGCCCTTGTAGGAGCGCAGCCAGGGTACGGCCTCAAGAAGGACGGAGGCCTTGATCTCCGGGGAGAGCTCGGGGGCCGAGCCGGCGCCCGCGTGTGCGTGTGTCATGTCGTGTAGTCCCCGTTGATGGTGACGTATCCGTGGGTGAGGTCATTGGTCCACACGGTGGCGCGGGCGTCACCGGCGGACAGGTCGATGTCGATCCGGGTCTCGCGGGGACTCATGTCCACCAGGTCGCGACTGTCCCCCAGGCCTCCGTGGCGGAAGATGGTGACGCCGTTGATGGTGACATCGACTTTCTCCGGGTCGAAGGGGCAGGTCTCCTCCGGGACGGTTCCCAGCTGGGAAAGAACGCGCCCCCAATTGGCGTCCCCGCCGGCGACAGCGCATTTCAGGAGGTTCGATGTGGAAACCGTGCGGGCCGCCGCCTCGGCGGCGGCCTCGCTGACCGCCCCGCTCACGGTGATGGCGATGTCATGGGTGGCGCCCTCGGCGTCGGCGACCAGGCGGCGACCGAGTCGGGCGAGGATCTCGGCAACGGCGGCGTCGAAGGCCTCGGGTCCGGGAGCAACGCCGGAGGCCCCCGAGGCCAGGAGGAGGACGGTGTCGTTGGTGGACATGCAGCCGTCGGAGTTGATGCGGTTGACCGTACGCCCCGCAGCCGCCGACAGGGAGCGCTCGGCGGCGCTCGGTTCGACGATGGCGTCGGTGGTAAGAACGCACAGCATGGTGGCCATGCCGGGAGCGAGCATGCCCACGCCCTTGATCATCCCGCCGATCGTCCAGGTGCCGTCAGCGCCGGCGACCGTGACCGCGTCCTCCTTGGAGACGGTGTCGGTGGTCATGATCGCGGCCGCGGCGTCATGACCTGCCCGCTCGGAGGAGGCCAGCGCCTCCGCCGCGATCCCGGCACCCTCCAGAAGAGTCGGCATGTCGATCGGCACACCGATCACACCGGTGGAGCAGACCAGGACGTCCCCGGAGTCGATGCCGCCCAGAAGACCCGCAACGTGCTTGGCCGTGTCGGCGGTGTCGTCCGCCCCCCGCGTCCCGGTGCAGGCATTGGCCGAGCCGGAGTTGAGAACGACAGCGCGGGCCGCCCCGCGGCGCCCTTGCTCCCCGGCGATCACGCCGCGGGACCAGACGACGGGTGCGGCGGTGAATCGGTTGGTGGTGAAGACTCCTGCGGCCACATCCAACGGGCCGTCGTTGACCACCAGAGCCAGGTCGGGACTGCCGGAGGGCTTGAGCCCGGCCACTACTCCAGCCGCCCGGAATCCCTTGGCAGCGGTCACGCTCATGGGGCTACCCCTTCCATGATGACGCCCGTGGTCTCAGGAAGCCCCAGGGCGAGGTTGAGAGACTGCACGGCCGCACTGGCGGTCCCCTTACCGAGGTTGTCGATGGCGCACACCATGGTGGCCACGCCAGCGGCGCGGTCGTAGGCGACCTGCACGGCGGCCAGTCCGGAGCCGAGAACGGCCCCGGTGGTGGGCCAGGTCCCCTCGTCGAGGAGGCGGACTACCCGCTCCCCCTCGTCTGCGGAGCCGTAACACGTCTGCCAGGCGCTGCGAAGGGCCTCGTCCGGGTGCTCGGAGTCCAGGACGACGTCAGTGACCGGAGCGGTGACCGTGGCCAGTATGCCCCGGCTCATGGGCACCAGGATCGGGGTGAAGGACAGTCGTACTCCCCCGGAGTCCGCACCCGCCAGGTGCAGATTCTGGATGATCTCGGGAATATGGCGATGAGTGCCGCCCACGGCGTAGGGCTGGGCGCTGCCGAGCGCCTCGGCTGCGGTCAGATTGGGCTTGAGGGACTTGCCCGCGCCGGAGTAGCCGACCGCGAGAACGGCCGTGAGCTGGTAGGGGTCGATCAGACCGGCGGCAACGCCCGGCTGGGCAGCGAGGGTGACCGCGGTGACGTTGCATCCTGGAACGGCTATGCGACGGGCAGAGGCCAATTCACGGCGCTGGGCGGCGGCGCTGGTCTCATCCGCATGGAGGAGTTCGGGCATGCCGTACGTCCATGCTTCCGCATACGGGGTGCCGTAGAAGCGCCCCCAGGCATCGGCGTCCGTCAGACGGTGATCGGCCCCGCAGTCGATCAGGAGCGGCGGCGGCCCGCCCCAGGCGCCCTCCGTCACGGCATCCTCGATGGCCGCGGCGATCGCGCCCGAAGCCCCATGGGGCAGGGCGAAGACGACGATGTCGTGTCCGGCGAGGTGACCGGCGTCCGTGGGCTCCACGAGCCGGTCCGCCAGGGACACCAGGTGCGGATGGTGCTTTCCGAGACGGTCGCCCGCCGAGGAGTTCGCCGTGACGGCGCCGATCTCGATATCCGGATGAGTCGCAAGAAGGCGGAGAACCTCGCCCCCGGCGTACCCGGTCGCTCCAGCGACTGCTGCTGTCCACGTCATACCGATGACCATACGTCACGATGCATAGAAATACGACCCTGTGGGACTCGGCTATTCTGTAGCCTCACTCACACGCCGTTGGCGGCACGGAGATGGCGCGGAGCTCGCCTCACACAGTGAGCCGGCAGCCGATGGAAGGCCGATGGAATACGTACCCGCGGAACCCGAAGAGGAGCCCGGAGCCGAACCCGGACACCGGTCACGCCGACAGACCGACAGACCGATAGGCCGATAGACACAGAGTCACGACAGCGCCATTCGCGTCTCACAAACCATTGCACAGGGTGGCCGCCACCGAGGCGCCCCACGCGCGCACGGCCTCGAGATCGAGGAAATCGCCCTCGGTGGCGCCGCCCATGCGGGCGATGGTGCGTTCGCGCACATTCAGCACGCCGGGGTCGAAACGCCCCGGGAACGTGATGTGATCCTCCGGATCGATCGATAGCAGGACCGGGCCGATGCGGTAGGGATCGGCGATCTTGCCCTTGGGCAGGCCGGACAGCCCCACCGAGAACGCCCACACGGGACGGTCGCGCAGAGCGCTGCTGAACCGGCGGGTGAAGTCCACCGCCTCCTCAGTCCAACGCGTCATGTACACGGCGCTGCCCAGGACGAAAGCGTCGTAGCCCTCGACGTCTGCGACATCCTCGGGGCGGGTGTGATCGACCTCGAGTCCGGCGGCGCGCAACTGCTCGGCGATAACGGCGGCGACCTCGTCGGTCGCGCCGTGACGGGAAGAAGCGGTGAGAAGGATCTTCATGGGCGCAAGTATTGCGGCTTGCGCCGAGCACCGTGCGGAACTCACGATGCGACCATCAAAGGTGACGACCACCACAGCAGTGCCCGATACCCGACATCCGGTCTAGAGGCATCAGGGACAGGCCCCAACGTGTCAGGCGCGCAGCTCCGCCCCCAGGCCCTTGGCGGCGCGCTTGACGACGCGCTTGCGCACGCCGGCCAGTTCATCGGCCGTCAGAGTGCGGTCCTTTGCGCGCAGGCGCAGGGAGAACGCCAGGGACTTCCTCCCCTCCCCCAACTGGGGCCCGCGGAAGACATCGAACAGACGCACGTCCTCGGCAAGTTCGCCCGCAGCCTCCCGGATGACCGCCTCAACCGCAGCCGCCGTGACCGACTCATCGACGACGAGCGCGATGTCCTCCTTACCCGCGGGGAAGGTCGAGACCGCCCGCACCTGGAGCACGCCCGCGGCCTCAGCGGCCTCCAGCAGGGGCTCCAGATCGATCTCAACGGCGCAGGCGCGTTCGGGAAGTCCCAGCGCGCGGGCAATGCGCGGGTGAAGCTCACCGGCGTATCCGACGACCGGCCCGGGCAGAAGGCCCCTGCCCTTGCGCGTGCTCGGCAGACGCACCTCGGCAGTGCGCCCGGGATGCCAGGGATTGCAGGGCTGCTCGGGAGCCATCACCTCGACGGCGACGCCCAGGGCACGGGCCACGGTCCGCACGACCTCGATGGCATCTGCCCAGTCCCACGCGCGGGCCTGGGCGAGCACGCCCGGACGAACGCGATCGCCGACCAGTACGGCCCCCAGATGCGTCGGCTGATCCGGGATCCCCGCATTGAGCGCTGCGATCTCCTCATCGGCGGGACGGCGGTCGACACCGGGAATCGCAGTGGGGACGGTACCGGCGGGGCGGGTGACGGTGCCGAGCTCATAGACGGCGACGTCTCCCAGTCCGCGTGAGACATTGCGTCGAGCGGTCTCCACCAGGGAGTCGAGCACGCTGGTGCGCAGATACGGCGCATCCTCGGCCAGGGGATTCGCCAGGCGCACCGCGCGACGACGCGGATCATCGGCGGGAATCTCGAGAAGATCGTGCACGTCGCCGATGAAGGGGTAGGACAGCACCTGGACGAGGCCGGCATCGGCGAGGGCGCGCACGATATCGCGGCGGGCGCTCTGACGCGGGGTCAGGCCCGTCCCCGCCGGCGCGGTGGGCACGATGACGGGGATGCGGTCGTATCCATCGAGGCGGGCGACCTCCTCGGCGAAGTGAGCGGCTCCGACCAGGTCCGGCCGCCAGGTGGGCGGAGTGACGGCGAGCAGCTGATCACCGGCCTCATCGCGCCCAACAGACTCCACGGTGCAGCCGATGGCCTCCAGCAGCTCGACGACCCGCTCAACGCCGTAGGAGACGCCCGTGAGGCGCTCGGCGGCATCGGCACGGATGACGATGGCCTCGGGAGCCGCGGTGCGATTCACATCGGTGGCTATCGCATCGGCCTCGCCGCCGCCGTACTCGACCAGCAGGTCGACCGCGCGCTGAGCGGCGATGGGAGCCAGCTCGGTGTCCACGCCGCGCTCGTTGCGCTTGGCCGACTCAGTGGGCAGCTTATGACGGCGGGAGGAGCGAGCGATCGACACCGGGTCGAAGTGGGCGGCCTCAATGAGGATGTCGGTAGTGCCCTCATCGACCTCGGTGTCGGCACCGCCGAAGACGCCGGCCAGTACCAGGGCTCGCGACCCCTCTGAAACCGGCGAATCGGAGATGACGAGGTCCTCGGCATCCAGGGTGCGCGTGACGTCATCGAGGAAGGCGAGGGTCTCGCCCGCCTCGGCGCGGCGCACGACGATCGGAGCATGCAGCTTGGCCAGGTCGAAGGCGTGCAGAGGCTGTCCCAGGTCGAGCATCACGTAGTTGGTCACGTCCACGGCGAGGCTGATCGGCCGCATACCCGCAGCCGTGAGCCGGTCGCGCATCCACTTCGGGCTCGGTGCCATGGGGTCGATGCCGCGCACGATGCGGGCGACGTATCGGTCCGCGCCAGGACGTCCATGGATCGGGGAGGGGTCATCGGGGATGCGCACATCGAAACCGTCCTCGCCGACGGGAGCGATGCCGTGCGGATACAGGCCCTTATCGGTGCCGTCGGCGGGGTCGGTGAAACGGGCGCCGGTGGAGTGGGAGTATTCGCGAGCGACCCCGCGCATTGAGAAGCAGTAACCGCGGTCCGGAGTGATGTTGATCTCCAGAACCTCATCGCCCAGACCGAGCAGCGGGATCGCGTTCGTCCCGGGCGCGGGCGGCTCCTCGCCCTCATGACCATGGGTGGCCAGCCACTGCTCGAGCACGATGATGCCGTCGTGGTCCGTGCCCAGACCCAGCTCTCGCTCGGAGCAGATCATGCCGTCCGAGACGTGACCGTAGGTCTTTCGGGCGGAGATGGCGAAGTCGCCGGGCAGTACGGCTCCCGGCAGGCAGACCACGACGCTGTCGCCGGCATCGAAGTTGTGCGCCCCGCAGACGATGCCGCGACTGGGCAGCTCCGAGGGCTCTTTGCCGGTGCCGGGGGCGTCGTTGTGCTCGCCGACGTCGACGCGGCAGTAGTTGATCACCTTGCCGTTGGTCTGCTTCTTGGCCTCGCGCGTGAGCACTTTGCCGACGACCAGCGGACCGGTCACCGCCGGCGGGACGACCCGCTCCTCCTCCAGGCCCACCTTGACCAGGTCAGCGGCGAGCTGGGCGGCCGTGGTTCCGGAGGGGACATCGACGTGCTCGCGCAGCCATTCGAGGGGTACGTAGGGCATGTCAGTTTCCCTTTCCGGTGGTGCCGAACTGCTGGGAGAAGCGGATGTCGCCCTCGACGATGTCGTGCATGTCGGCGATGCCGTGACGGAACATGAGTGTGCGCTCCAGTCCCATGCCGAAGGCGAAGCCGTTGTAGACCTCGGGATCGATGCCGCAGGCGGTGAGCACGTTGGGATTGACCATGCCGCAGCCGCCCCACTCGATCCAGCCGGCCCCGCCCTTCTTCTGGGGGAACCACAGGTCCATCTCGGCACTGGGCTCGGTGAAGGGGAAGAAGGAGGGGCGCAGGCGAGTACGCGCCTCGGGGCCGAACATGGCTCGGGCGAAATGGTCGAGCGTGCCCTTCAGGTGCGCCATGGTCAGACCCTTGTCCACCGCCAGGCCCTCGACCTGGTGGAAGACGGGGGTGTGGGTGGCGTCGAGCTCGTCGGAGCGGAAGACCTTGCCGGGACAGGCGACGTAGATGGGCGGCTCCTGGTCCAGCATGACTCGGGCCTGCACCGGCGAGGTGTGGGTGCGCAGCACCAGGTTGGCGGACTGCCCTTCGGCGGCCCCGACCGACTCTCCCTGGATGTAGAAGGTGTCCTGCATCTGGCGGGCGGGGTGATCCGCGTCGAAGTTGAGGGCGTCGAAATCGAACCACTCGTGCTCCAGCTCGGGGCCCTCGGCGATGGACCAGCCCATGGCGACGAAGAGGTCCGTGATCTCATCGACCAGGACGTCGAGAGGGTGCCGTGCGCCCAGCTCGATACGGCCCGTGGGAACCGTGACATCGACGGCCTCGGTCTCCAGCATGCGAGCCTCGGCCTCGGCCTCGAGAACGCTCTGACGCTCGGCCAGAGCCTTGTTCAGCCGACTGCGGGCGGCGCCGAGGAGCTTGCCGGCGGTGGGCCTGTCGGCCTTGTCCAGGGCCCCGATGCCCCGGCTGGCTCCGGCCAGGGCGGAGGCGTCGCCGGTAAAGGCCAGGCGAGCCTCCTTGAGAGCGGGCAGGTCGCCGGCGACGGCAATGGCGGCCAGCCCCTCCTCGACGAGGGCGGCGATGCCCGCTTCATCCAGCGGCGACAGCGCGTCAGCAGTGTCAGTCATCCGGGAGCCTTCCGATGATCGGGGCGGTGATCGGTATCCGCGCCTAGATTAGCCAGATTAGTCCGTGCGCAGCCGACGCTCGAAATCGGGTCGCCGGCACACTCTCTTGACGATGACGCTGCGTCACCTGCTGTGATGACAAGCATGCGCATCAAGGAGATCGCCGACCTGGCCGGCGTCACGCCGCGGGCCGTGCGCCACTACCATCAGCTCGGCCTGCTGGAGGTACCGCCCACAGTCCGCGGCCGGCGCGAGTACGGCGTCGAACATCTGGCGAGGCTGCTGAGCATACGCTGGCTCGCCGACGGCGGCCTATCACTTAGACAGGTGGCCGGGATACTGAACTCCGATCCCTCCGACGCGGATCGCAAGTCGGCTGACTCGACTGGCTCGGCTGAGTCGGCTGAGTCGGCTGTTTCGACTGACTCGACACTGCGCGACCTGTACTCCGTCCGCAATGGCATTGAGGAGCAGCGGCGGATACTGAGCGACCGGGCCCGGCGGGTAGACGAGCTCATTATCCGAGTCCGGCAGGGAGACCCCCTTTCTCCACTGCCGGCCGTCATCGGCAGTTTCTACGACGACGTGGAGACGCGGGTCCGCGCCATGGGGGGCGACACCGGGAGCCTGCGCACCGAGCGACAGCTGGTGGCCGTCCTGGCCTCCCGCGGCATGATCCCGGCCGGCGTCGGGCGCCTGCTGGAGTCCCTGGGAGCCGAGGATCGGCAGGAGTGCGCGGGCCTGCTCGCGCGATTCGCCCGGCTCACCGCCCCGGAGGGTCCGAGCTCCGTCTCGCGGGCGCGAGAGTTGGCCGACGACACCTGGAGGCTCGCGCTCCGCCATCGGACGGCGGTGCTCGAGGTCCTGCACGACCTCCCCTCCGGCAATACCGGGCGGGCTCTGTGGGCGCTGGCGGGCCTCTTGCTCACCACCGGCTATCCCCGCCCCGCCCAGCGCCTCTTCATAGCCCGTCTTCTCGAGCTCTTGCTCGCCGACCCCCATGCCGCCCCTGCGATTCAGCGCTGCGCAGGAAGGGCCCTGTGCCGTGATTGAGTCGCCATCCGGTTCCGGCACCAATAACTCCTCCACTCGGGCATATGAATCGGTCGCGCTCCTCGAGCGCCTCACCGCTTTCCTCATAGCCCCGCATGCCACAGCCGGAGAAATAGTGCTGGGGTACGGCGCGGCGCTGTGCGGAAGCGGCGCAATGATCATGCTGGCGCTCCACGCGGACCTGTCCGCGCTGCAGACGGCGGTCCTCGCACTCATGGGGTTCGACATCTGCGGCGGAGCGGTGGTCAACGCGACGCGAGCTGCGGAACAGCGGTTTCACCATGCAGGGAATCCAGCCTGGAGAAGCGTATCCTTCTGCGCTGCGCACATTCATCCACTCATACTGGCAGCAGTATTCCCAATATTCCCCATGAAGGCCGCAACAATATTCTATGCGGGGATGGTCGCGTCATGCGGAGTCATTCGCTACACACCCGCACATCTGCGCTCCCCCATCGCTTACGCCGCCACCACAATGCTTCTGATGGCATGGATAATATTGCTGCCATGTGCAGGCATCATTCTGCCACCATATCTCGACTGGATGTTTCCCGTGATGACGATCAAGATCCTCTTGGCGCACCTGGTGCCGCGCAGCGATGTAAACCCCGAATAATCTCGATGACATACGTCGGCACGTGAAGTGATCATTCAGCACAGCCGTGGGCCCCTGAAATACCGCCTGGGAAGGCAGAGCGCGCAGATCATCGAGAGCAACCCTTGTCGCACCCGAACGGCACTACTACGTTTCCCCTCCTGCATGGCGCCCCCTCAGACACCGCTCGCAGACACCGCTGGCCGTGCTCGTTGCAGGCGGGCCGGATGCGCAGGAGCGCTATCGGCAGGTCCTGGAAACCGGACTACCGGGCATCTCGCTGCAGGCACGAGCGGCCTCGGGGCGCAACAGCACGGATATAGAAAATATATCGGCCGCCTCCGCGGAATCACATTTCGCCATCGCTGACGGGACGGATCACTCTCTCAAAAATCTGCATTCACTTTTCGACGCGGTAATCACCACGGACGACGATCTCAAGCGCCTCCTCGCACGCACCAAGAATTTTGAGAGACGTCGTCGCACCCACCAACTCCCACCCGACGCGGCAGGCGCGACGGCGCATGAGAGGATGCGCTCATCAAGCGCTACGACCTGGCCCCCTCCCGACGAGTCCGCGCCTTTTCCAAAGGGAATCGGCAGAAGGTAGCGCTCATCGTCGCCCTGGCTGCGCTCTGACATAGCGAAACCTCGTGGAGCCGTACACCCGGGACTGGGTGGCACCCCTGGCGGTGTGCGCCGTATGCCGCCTGGCACTGATGGCGGTGGACGGGGCACGATCCGCGCACTGGGAGTACGAAAGCACCTAGGCGGCCACCTTCCTGATCGTTCAGCGAGCCGGCGGTGACGGCGGATGCACGGGTGAGCCAGCCCGCTGGCGCGCCTGTGATCGTGGTGGCGGCAATCGGCCGAGCCCGCGCCCTGGCCCCGCGCCGAGCGAGTGGTGCTGGTGGCCTGGAGTCCTCCGCCCACTCCCAATGGCGCTGCAGCGAGGCGAGAGCGCGGGATCCGCCGTCGGGCGGGCGGTTAGGCGAGTCTCGGGATGAGCAGGGCGAGCATCGCCGCCGCGTAGACGCATGCGTAGACCGCATGCAGGGGGATGTTGAGACGCAGGTAGCGGGAGAGCTCGGCATCGGTCAGGCTCTGGCCGCTGAGCAGCCGCTCCTCGGAACGGGTGAACCCCGTGA
>ERZ773099.3044-NODE-3044-length-11098-cov-8.797519_pt1 | contig 11098 bp, 9 predicted proteins | sample MGYA00511120_ERZ773099 | MGnify/ENA primary metagenome ERZ773099 (study PRJEB29015, sample SAMEA2738012) | human oral metagenome | biome: human oral; feature: human-associated habitat; material: dental | place: China | collected 2104 ... | reverse complement strand
AGACCGTGTGCGTCGAGGCCAGCGAGGTCCACCAGATGGAGCAGATGGACAAGCTCGGGATGAACGTCATCCCTGTGCCCTTCCGCGACGCCTATGCCTTCGGCGGTGGCCTGCACTGCGCGACCGCAGACGTCTACCGTGAGGGCACCTGCGAGGACTACTTCCCCAACCAGGTCGACGACCCGACCCTGGTCTGACCTCAAGCGGGTGCGGGGCGGCAGCCCGAGACCGGGCCGCCGCCCCGCACCGCTCCCGGCCCGTGTGCGCACAGCGGACGTCGGGGCTTCCGTGGCAGCGGGAGACCCGACTCCGTAGGGCGGCAGAAGCCGCTCCGCCGCTCGTGCCGGGTGAGAACTCAGGAAACACAGCTGCTATGTCTTCGTCTTCCGAATCCTCGACCACAGACTACGTCATGAACAAGAAGCTTGGCGCGGTCGCCATGCTTCTCGCCTCCACGGGCATGGGCCTGGTGGGCACTCTCAGCCGGCACGCCACCGCTGGGCTCAACGAGGCCGACCGTCCAGTCATCGGGTCGTTCCTGGCCTTCGGCCGCATGACCGTCGCCATGATCGGCTTCATCGTCATCGTGCTCATGACCCGGAAGCTTGACCTGTTCCGGCGCACCCGTCTGAGCACGGCGGTGGTCATGGGAGGGGTGAGCATCGGCCTGTCTCTGGGGTGCTACATCACCTCGACGCTCATGACCTCGCTGGTCAACGCGGTCTTCCTCATCTACACGGGCCCCATGTTCTGCACCATCCTGGCTCGCATCTTCCGCAAGGAGAGAATCAGTGTCCTTGGCGGCATCTTCCTGTCCCTCGTCTTCGTCGGGATGCTGCTGACCATCGGTGTGATCGACGTCAAGGACGGGGCCCTCGTCTTCGGTCTCGACCTGTCGGCCTCGACCCCGGAGTTCCCCCGCAAGAGCCTGGGCGACCTGTTCGGTCTCTTGTCCGGGATATTCTACGGGCTGGCCATGTTCTTCTACGGGTACCGCAAGGATGTGGATTCAGCGGTTCGTGGCGTCTGGAACTTCTTCTGGGCGTCCTTTGCTACACTGGTGATGTCCATCATCATGCGCCCTTGGCACGGCGTAGCATCCTTCACTACCACCAACTGGATCTGGGCAGCCGCACTCTTCATCGTCTGCGGTCTGTTCGCGCTGGGCTTCCTCATCGTCGCCGGGCGCAACCTGCCTGCCGTAGAGTACTCTACGATCTCCTACTGGGAGTGCCCGGTGGTGATCGTCCTGGGGCTTCTGGTATGGCACGAGCCGCTCAGTCCAGCCGGGGTCGTCGGAGGGCTGCTCGTGATCGGGGGCGGAATGGCGCCAATCGTCCTGGATGTCGTGACAAGGTCACGCGCATCGGCCGGCTGACAACCGAGTCGCCTGCCTGCAGGTCGCTCATTCTGCGGCCGCAGGCGGGCGGGTGCCATTATCGGCTGTACAGGCAAATAGCACCCGCATAATCCCGACAAACACATCTGGAGCCGCAGGCAATGAATATTGATACCCACGGAAGCGCTACTGATCATCACCAGGATCCTGAGCGGGCCCGTACCTTGAGGCGCGCTGCTACGGCGAGCTTCATCGGGAACTTCATCGAGTGGTTCGACTACGCCTCCTACGGATATCTCGCGGGTGTGATCGGCAGAGTGTTCTTCCCAGAGTCCGACAAGCAGGTTCAGCTCATGCTGTCCTTCGCCGTGTTCGCGACGTCCTTCATCCTGCGTCCCATCGGCGCCGTGGTATGGGGTACATGGGGCGATCGTCGCGGGCGCCGGTGGGCGCTGTCGTGGTCGATCCTCATCATGTCGGGCTCGACCTGCTTCATCGGTTTTCTGCCCACCTACGCCATGATCGGCATATGGAGTGCCCTGGGCCTGCTCGTTCTGCGTATGGTCCAGGGCTTCTCAGCCTCCGGCGAGTACGCCGGCGCGGGGACCTTCCTGGCCGAGTACGCGCCGCCGGCGCGGCGCGGCATCTACACGTGCCTCGTTCCGGCCTCCACCGCCTGCGGCCTGCTCGCCGGCTCGCTGATGGTCTCGGGCATGTACTTCGGCCTAGGAGGCGAGGACTCACCTGACATGACCCAGTGGGGCTGGCGCATCCCCTTCATTCTGGCGGGTCCGCTGGGCCTGATCGGCCGCTACATCCGGGTGCACCTCGAGGACTCCCCCGCCTACCAGGCCATGCGTGCGGAGATGCCCCAGGAGCCGAGGTCAACGGGATGGGCCGAGCCTCTGCTTCTCCTGCTGCGGTACCACTGGCGCGAGACGCTCATCACCTTCGGCGTCTCCTGCCTCAATGCCGTGGCCTTCTACATGCTGCTGAGCTACATGCCCACGTACGTCACCGAGGAGCTCGGGTTCTCCTCAAACACCGCGACCCTGGCGACCTCCGTCATGCTCGTGGTCTACATTGCCGCGATCTTCCTCATGGGCCACCTGTCCGACTCCTTCGGGAGACGGCGCATGCTCATCGCCGCATGTATCGCCTTCATTGTGCTGTCTATTCCGCTGTTCATCATGATGACCAAGGCCGGCGGGCGCCTTGAGATCGTGATCCTGTGCCAGATCGTCTTCGCACTCATCCTCACCGCCAATGACGGGACCCTGGCTACCTTCCTGGCCGAGTCCTTCCCCACCAACGTCCGCTACTCGGGATTCGCCCTCTCCTTCAACAGCGCCAACGCGCTCCTCGGCGGCACGACGCCCTTCATCGTGACATGGCTCATCAGGGCCACCGGGTCGTCCCTCGTCCCGGCGGTCTACCTCACCGTGGTCTCGCTGATCGCCATGATGGCGATCCTCGCCTCACGAGTCATCCACGGCTCGGAGCTGACCGAGAACCCTCAGCTCGAGACATCGAGCTGAGGGGCGCCGTCGACGCGACTTCCGCACATGACGAGCGCGCCGGGCAGGGCAGGGCGTCCTGCAACTTGCTATTCTCCAGTGTCATGGCTGCACCCCTGCCTGCCGTTCCTCAGCCGCCTCGTCCAACTCGGGGCGGTGTCCGTCCGACTGTACGCGGAGAAGGACGACGGCAGGCGATTATCGAGGCGGCCGCCGTGATCATCCGCGAGAAGGGCCCATCCGCGGTCAGCCACCGTGCCGTTGCCAGGCGCGCCGGGTGCTCGTTGTCGGCGACGACCTACTACTTCAAGGGGCTTGACGACCTGCTCTACCAGGCGGGCCTGGTCAATATCGCCATATGGGCCTCACGCGCCGAGCGCGTAGCGGACAAGGTCGAGTCCCTGGAGCAGCTTCCCTCGCTGTCCGGACGCCTGGATCTCGTGCTTCAGGCCACGCTTCCGCCGGAGGGCCCGTACCTCGGGCACTACATTCAGCTCATCTCCGCGGGCACCGTCGCACCTGTCGAGCAGGCCTACCGCCGGGGCCGGCAGCGCCTCAACGCGGCTGTCGGCCGGCTGCTGGACAGATTAGGAGCCGTGATCGAACCGGATCTGGTGATAGCGGTCGTCGACGGTGCGGCAGTGACGGCCCTGAGCGAGGGGCGCGACGTGCACGCCACCGCCGCCGACCTCCTTGGGAAGATCACCGGGTTCTGGAAGCAGCCCGACCAGTAGCACGACCCGGTCTCGCCTCACCACAGGACTGTGGGATCGAGCTCCACCCGGACCGCTTCCTCCCGGCGGGCCGAGCGCTCGCGCTGACGCACCCGCAGCATGGCGGCCAGCTCGTGACCACGGTCGACCTGCGTCCTGATCAGGGCCCGCACAGTGGCATCGCCGGCATCGCTCCCCGACGCCGATGCCGGCGGTCGCTCCGAACCCCCCGGGCCGGGCGGTACCGGCGCCGGGCCCAGGGTCTCGAAGCCCGCAGACTCCGCCTGGGCGAGCAGCGCCTCCACCCCGTCGCGCGGCCCGTCCAGGCGGGCCGCGCGCCAGGCGGGCGGCAGGTGCAGGTCGGCCCGCTCAAGCAGGTCCTCACGGGCGTGGCCCGCATGGTCCCACCGCACCAGTGCCTGGGCCACCGACGGATCCGGGCCGCCCAGGAGAATCACCCGTGCGTCTGCGCGAGCCAGGACCACCGCGTTGGTCCACCGGCGCAGCGCCTCCGCACCGGCGCCGAGCTCGGGGCGGGAGGACAGGCTCCCGCCGTCGAGGAGCAGCACGGCGCGGTACCCGCCGTCGGCGACCGGCTCGGCGCCCGGCGTGGCCACCACCAGGCGGGGCGATGCGTCCACAGACCCGATGACGCCGTGGGACTCGCGCGCGCCCGAGACGACCACCGGCGTGCCGGGGAAGGCGCGTCCCAGCTCCTCGCCGGTGCGGGTGGAGCCCGACCCGCGCATGCGCAACTGATCGTCCCCGCACGCGGGACAGGCCCACCCGGCCAGTCCTCGCGCGCACCAGCGGCAGGCGACCGACCCGGCCCTCGCCATGGCCAGCGGGCCCCCGCAGCGGGGGCAGCGGCCGACCTGCCCGCAACGCTGGCAGGCGACCACCGGGGCGTAACCGGTTCGTGAGACCTGGATGAGGACGGGGCCGCCAGTCAGGGCGTCGCGCACCGCGCGGTGTGCGACCGAGGGGATCCGGCTCATCCCGGAGGCGCCCTCGGCCTCCAGCTGGATCGCGCTCGGGGCCTGCACGCGCGCCACGGCGGCGCGCCTCAGCGGCCGGGCGGCGCTCAGGTCCTCCGCCCAGCCCCGTTCCACATAGCTCTGGGCCTCGACGCTGCGCGAGTAGCCGGCCACGAGCAGTCCGGCGTTCTCCAGGCCGGAGCGCAGCGCCAGGACGGTACGGGCGTGAGCATACGGAGCATGGCGCTCGTCGAGCCGGTTGTCGCCGTCGTCCCAGATGGCCACCAGGCCCAGGTCGTGCACCGGCGCGAAGGCGGCGCCGCGGGTGCCCACCACGACGCGCGCATACCCGAGGAGCACGCGCAGGAACGCCCGGTATCGGCGCGCGGGCCCGCCCTCCGCGGTGAGGATGACGACCGGCTCGTCGCGCGCGGCGCCCGGCTCCACATTCAGCTCGGCGCTCAGCGCCGCCGCGACAGTCTCCGCGTGAGCCGCCGTCGCGGCCACGACCAGAACCCCCCGGTCCGATGCCAGGGCGGCTTTGGCCGCATCAGCGAGCAGCGAGGTCCACTCCCGCACCAGGCCCACCCGGCCGGGCAAGGCGGTCCACACGGCGCGAGGCGCCCCGCCGTCGGCGAGCGCGGCCAGGAACCCTCCCCCGCCATAGGCGTCCCAGCCTGCCGACGACGGCGTCCGCCACGGCGGCAGCGGCGCTGCCGTGCGACCGCGCTCGGCGCGCTCGGTGGAGGCGTGGCGCGGCGGCACGGCGAGCCGCACGACGTCCGACCGCACCCCGGCGCTGCGCGTGGCGACCGCCTCGACCAGCGCCCGGGTCGCCCTGGTGAGCACCGGCAGGTCGGAGACGACCCGACGGAGGGGCGTCAGTTTCCCGGGATGGGTCGTGGTCGCGCCGCGCTCCCAGACCCAGGCCCGCATGTCCTGGCCGCCGAAGCGGACGGTCACGCTCGTGCCCACGGCGGCGGCCGCATCGAGGTCGGGCGGGACCAGGTAGTCGAAGAGCCGGTCCAGGTGCGGCAGCGGGGAGTCCAGCAGCACCCGGGCCACGGGCTCGGCGACGCCCCGGCCGTCCACGGGGTGCTCCGAGGGCGCCGGGGCCGCCAGCAGCGCGCCCTGGGCGGGCTGTCCCCCACGGCCCGCCCGGCTCATCCCAGCAGCGCCCGACACGAGTGGGGCGGACTCACAGCGCGGCTCGCAGGGCCTCGACGCGGCCGGTCTCCTCCCAGGAGAAGCCGTTGCGCCCGAAGTGCCCGTAGGCGCTGGTGGCGCGGTAGATGGGGCGGAGCAGGTCGAGGTCCCGCACGATCGCGGCCGGACGCAGGTCGAAGACCTCCTCGACGGCGGCGGCGACCCGTGCGACGGGAACCGTCTCAGTGCCGAAGGTCTCGACGTACAGGCCCACGGGGCGGGCCGAGCCGATGGCGTAGGCGACCTGGATCTCGCAGCGCTGCGCGAGGCCCGCCGCCACGACGTTCTTGGCGACCCAGCGCATGGCGTAGGAGGCGGAGCGATCGACCTTGGAGGGGTCCTTGCCGGAGAAGGCGCCTCCCCCGTGGCGGGCCATGCCGCCGTAGGTGTCCACAATGATCTTGCGCCCGGTCAGGCCCGCGTCCCCGGCGGGGCCGCCGATGACGAACTGCCCCGAGGGATTGACCAGGACCTCGGCGTCGGCGGTCGCCAGCCGGAGGCCCTTGGCCTCCTCCGCCTCGAGCACGGGACGGATCACCTCGGTGGTGATGGCGTCGGTCAGCCAGGCGCGGGTGCGGTCCGGATCGTGCTGGGTGGAGACCACCACGCCCGCCAGGCTCACCGCACGATCGCCGTCGTAGCCGACGGTGACCTGAGTCTTGCCGTCTGGGCGCAGGCCCGTCACCACGCCCCGCTTGCGCACGGCCGTCAGGCGCTCGGCCAGGCGGTGGGCCAGGTGGATCGGCAGCGGCATGAGCTCGGCCGTGTCCGTGCAGGCGTAGCCGAACATGAGACCCTGGTCGCCCGCGCCCTGGAAGTCGAGCGGGTCCAGGTCCCCGGCGTCACCGAGGCCACCGAGGTCACTGAGGCCACTGCCGTCTCCGCGCACCTCGAGGGCCTTGTCGACACCCGCCGCGATGTCCGGGGACTGCTGGCCGATCGAGATCGACACGCCGCAGGAGGCGCCGTCGAAGCAGACCTCGGAGGACGTGTATCCGATCGACGCGATCTCTGAGCGCACGATCTCGGGGATCTCGACGTAGGCGTCGGTGGTGACCTCCCCGGCGACGTGAACCAGCCCCGTGGTCACCATCGTCTCGACAGCCACGTGGGCAACCGGGTCCTGGGCGAGGATGGCGTCGAGGATCGAGTCCGAGATGCGGTCGCAGACCTTGTCGGGGTGCCCCTCGGTGACGGACTCCGAGGTGAACAGGCGAAGAGAGCTCGATGACATGTGGCGTCCTTGTGAGGTCGGTGGGTGCGGGTCTCGGATCGATGCGGCAGCAGGCCGGCTCAGGCGTCCCACCAAGGACGCAGAGGGTACCAGTGCCCGTCCCGGTCGGGCCCCGGGCGTACCGCGAGGAGCTGATGGATCTGGATGTTGTTGCGCTCGAAGTTCCAGCGCGCGCCCGCCATGTACAGGCCCCACAGGAGCGAGGTCTGCGAGCCGGCACTCTCGACGGCGGCGCTCCAGTGCTCCTGCAGGTTGCGGCACCAGTGCTCCAGGGTCAGGGCGTAGTGCTGGCGGAGGTTCTCCTCGTGGACCACCTCGAAGCCCGCGTCGTGCAGGCGGCCCATGACCAGGCCCGGCGCGGCGAGCTCGCCGTCGGGGAAGACATAGCGTCCGATGAAGGCCCCGGCGCGGTTCGGCTGGGTGGAGTCCCGGCGCGTGATCTGGTGGTTGAGGAGCCTGCCGCCGGGCCGCAGGAGGGAGAACATGGTCGAGAAGTACTCGTCGTAGTGGCGGACGCCGACGTGCTCCATCATGCCCAGGGAGCAGATGGCGTCGAAGCCGCGCTCGGGCACCTGCCGGTAGTCCATGACGCGGGCCTCGGCGAGGTCGGACAGGCCCTCCCGGGCGATCCAGTCGTTGGCCCAGCGTGCCTGCGGCTCGGAGAGCGTGACCCCGATGGCCCGGATGCCGCGTCGCGCCGCCGCGACCAGCACAGAGCCCCAGCCGCAGCCGATGTCGAGCAGGCGCTCGCCGGGGGCGAGGTCGAGCTTGTCGAGAACGAGGCGGATCTTGTTGGCCTGGGCGTCCTCGAGGGAGTCGCCCGGGTCGGTGAACAGGGCGCAGGTGTAGGTCATCAGCGGGCCGAGGACCATCGAGTAGAAGCGGTTCGACCGGTCGTAGTGGGAGGTGACGGCGCCCTTGTCGCCCTGCTGGGTGTGGGAGCGCGTGCCCGACAGCGCGCGGCGCCATGCTGGCGGGGTCTCGACCTCCGGGATCTCGGGCCGGTGGATGCCGCTCCTGCCGAGCGCGATGAGGATGCGGCCCAGGCTGCCGGCCGAGGGGCGCCTCACGCGCGCCTTGAGCTGTTCGAGGCGGTCGAAGGCCTTGTAGGGGTTGCCGGGCTTGACCCCGCGCATGGCGACCTTGCCCATGATGTAGGCGCGGGCGAGGCCGAGCTCCCCGGGGGCCGTGACCATGTAGCTGAAGGCGTGCGGGGAGACGACGTGCAGCTCAAGACCGCTGCTCCGCGGGCCGACGGCGGAGCCGTCGTAGGCGGTGATGCGCACGGGCAGCGGCGGGGTCGTCACCGCCCTGACCATGTCGGCCACGGTCATGTCGGCTGTGGTGCAGGTGTTCGCTCCGGTTCTCTTCATGCAGATCACTCAGATCACTTCTGTGCGCGGCCCCACGACGGCGAGGCTCTGCGCTGTCTTGCTCTCCATAGTAGGCACGCGCACCGACACGTCTGAAGGGCGAGCGCCGTGCCTGTGCGTGATTCCGCAGACGTTTTCCGCGTGCTCAGGAGCGGCCGGGCAGCCTGCGGGCGACCAGGTCGACGAGCGCGCGGGCGACATCGGTCTTGGAGCCCTCGGCCCTGGCGACCTCACGGCCCCGGTCATCGAGAACGACGACGGCGTTGGGCACGTCTCCGAAGCCGGTGCGCTCCCCCACGGCGTTGACGGCGAGAAGGTCCGCGCCCTTGCGTCGAGCCTTGGCGGCGCCGTGGGCGAGCACGTCGCCCTCGGCGTCGCCGGTCTCCGCGGCGAAGCCCACCACGAGCGTCCGCCCGCCGTCGCCGCGAGGCGGGTCGGTGACGAGCTCGGCGAGGATGTCGGGATTCTCAATGAGCTCAATGCTCAGCCGGGCCGCGCCCCCGCCCGTCCGCCCGCTGCGCGGGCCGTGCTTCTTAATCTTGGATGCCGACGTCGCGGCGGGGCGGTAGTCTGCGACGGCGGCCGCCATCACCACGGCATCGGCGTCCCGGGCGGCCCGTCGGACGGCGTCGCGCAGCTCCAGGGCGGTGCCGACGGGCACCACCTCGACCCCGCCCGGCAGCACCGCGAGAACGTCGTCGGCCACATTGGCGGCCACCAGGGTCGCACGCGCACCGCGCTCGACGGCGGCGCGGGCCACGGCGGCGCCCTGGCGCCCCGAGGAGCGGTTGCCCAGGTAGCGCACCGGGTCGATCGGCTCCCGGGTGCCGCCGGCGGAGACGACGACGCGCCTGCCCGACAGATCTGGATGCGGGGTCCCCTGCCCGGCCCCGGGCGCCGCCTGCCGCGCCCGCCGCCCGGCGAGCACCGCCAGCGCCTCGGAGACGATGCGCTCCGGTTCGGGCAGCCGGCCCGCCCCCGCGTCGGCGCCGGTCAGGCGCCCGGAGTCCGGGTCGATGACGCTCAGCCCACGACGGCGCAGTACGGCCACGTTCTCCCGGGTCGCCGGGTTGGCCCACATCTGGGTGTGCATGGCGGGGGCGAGGACCACGGGGGCCGTCGTCGTCAGGATCGTCGCGGTCAGCATGTCATCGGCGCGACCGGCCGCGACCCGGGCCAGCAGGTCCGCTGAGGCGGGGGCCACCACGACCAGGTCGGCCCACTCCCCCACCGCGACGTGCTCGACGGCGGCGGGATCCTCGAAGATGCCGCTGCTCACCGGGCGCCCGGTGACCGCGGCGAGCGCAGGGGCACCGATGAAGCGCAGCGCGGCCTGCGTGGCGAGGGTGCGGACCTCGTGCCCGGCCTCCCGCAGGAGACGGATGACGAAGGGCGCCTTGTAGGCGGCGATGGAGCCGGACACGCCGACGACGACGCGCCACGGGCCGGTCGGAGCGGTTCCTGGTGCGGTCACGGCCGGCTCCTCGCCGGCGGGCCGGGGTGTGCGGGCACGTCGTCCGGGCTCCGGCGACAGCGGCTCAGAACTGGATCTCGTCGAGGTTCGTGGCGGACGTCGTGTCCTCGCCCTCCGCGGCGGGCCTGGCGGCGTCGAGTTGGATGTCGGAGAACATGTCCTCCTCCGCGGCGCGCCGCGCCTTCTCGACCTCGGCGCGCCGGGTGCGGGCCTCATCGCCCGGGATGACCCGGAGCTTGTCCTCGGCCACCTCGCGCAGGGCGATGCTCAGCGGCTTCTCGTCGGGCTCGGCCTCCACCAGGGGGCCGAAGTAGTCGAGCTGGTTGTCCTCCAGCTGCCGGGTGTAGGCGTTGATCTGGCGGGCGCGCTTGGCGGCCTCCACGACGAGCCCGTACTTGGAGTCGACCTTCTCGAGCAGGTCGTCGATCGGCGGGTTGGTGATGCCCTCGGGCTGTGCGGAGGTTCCGAGCATGTGCTTCTCCCCGTGTGGTGGACGTTCGGTGTGCACGACTATAACCGGAACAGTCTAGACCCTGAGCCCCAGCAGGCTCTCGAGCTCGTCCGTGGCACGCGCCATGGTGTCATTGACAATGATGTGGTCGAACTCCCCTGCCGCACCCATCTCCGTGCGCGCGGTGGCCAGGCGGCGCTCCTGCTCGCCGGCGTCCTCGGTACCGCGTCCGGCGAGCCGTGCGACGAGCTCGTCCCAGCTCGGCGGCATGATGAACACCAGCTGCGCGGAAGGCATGGACCGGCGGACCTGTCGGGCCCCCGCCAGGTCGATCTCGAGCAGGGCGGGGCGGCCGGCGTCGAGCTGGGCCTGGACGGGCCCGCGTGGCGTACCGTAGCGGTGCGTCCCGTGGACCAGCGCCCACTCCAGCATCTGTCCACCGCTGACGAGCCCGTCGAACTCGGCGTCGGACACGAAGTGGTAGTCCACCCCGTCGACCTCGCCGGGGCGGGGCTTGCGAGTGGTCGCCGAGATCGAGACGAACAGGTCGGGGTGGCGCCGGCGCAGCTCGGCGACCAGGGTCCCCTTGCCCACCGCGGTGGGGCCGGCGAGGACGGTCAGGCGGGGGGAGGCAGACCGGAGGGGAGAGCGCGTCATGCACCGTATGATGCCGCACCGCGCTGCGCGCCCTCAGCCCCTCAGCGCCGCCTGCGCCTGCGCGGCCGCCGTCCGCGCTGCCGCGCGCAGGGCCGCCGGATCCGGTCCGGCGCCCAGCACGCCGCGGGAGGTCGAGGCCAGCACGTGGTGCCGCGCC
>ERZ773099.3043-NODE-3043-length-11104-cov-2.933116_pt1 | contig 11104 bp, 9 predicted proteins | sample MGYA00511120_ERZ773099 | MGnify/ENA primary metagenome ERZ773099 (study PRJEB29015, sample SAMEA2738012) | human oral metagenome | biome: human oral; feature: human-associated habitat; material: dental | place: China | collected 2104 ... | reverse complement strand
TTCTATGAGGCGAGCGACGCCGTGAACGTCTTGCGCTTTGCCGCGCACGCGGGTGCAGCGGACGAGGTCTGGCGCATGGAGGCGGACGGCGACTTCGTGTGCGGATAGTGCAGAACGATGAAAGGAGGGCTGCCCTTGCGGCTGACACAGGAGACCAAACAGACGCAGAGCCTCGTGATGACGGCGCAGCTGCAGCAGGCGATCCGCATCTTGCAGCTCTCTGCGGTCGAACTCTCGGAGGAGATCGAACGCGCCTTTCTCGAGAATCCCCTGCTCGAGATGGAGGACGCCGCACCTGCGCAGGAGGCATCCTCGGCGTACGAGGCTGCGGAGCGGGAGCTTTTCGCCGCACCCTATGATGCCGATGACTGGTGCGAGACGGAACATGCGCATGAGCGGCGGGAGTTTGCCGCGCCGGTTGCACTCTCGCTCGAGGAGGAGCTGCTGCGTGAGGTGGATGTTCACTTTGTCGATCTGCACGAACGGGCGATTGCCGTCTTCCTCGTCGGTTCGCTCGACGAGCGCGGCTATCTCGTCGTGCCGCTCGCAGAGGTGGCGCGCGCAACGGGCGCGGATGAGGATGCGGTCGCACGCGTGCTCGGCATCTTGCAGAGCTTCGAGCCAGCGGGCATCGGTGCGCGCGATCTCGCCGAGTGCATGCGCCTGCAGGCAGAGCGGGCAGGCATCTATGAGGGGCTGCTGCGCGCCGTGATCGAGCGGCATTTGCGCGCCGTTGCGGACGGGCGTTACCGTGCGATTGCACGCGCGGAGGGCGCGGCACTTGCCGATGTGCAGACGGCGGTCGACATCCTGCGGACATTTTCGCCCAAACCCGGCAGCGCCTACGGGAAGGAGGCGTCCGCCTACATCCGTGCCGATGTGCGCCTGACGGCGGCAGATGGACGATTTGAGATCACTGTCTGCAACGAGCAGCTGCCGCGGCTGCGCGTCTCGCGCCTCTATCGGAATACGGCGGGCATGGATGCAGAGACGCGGGACTACATCGCGCAGCGCATCTATGCGGCACGTGCCCTCATCCGAAGCATCGAGCAGCGGGGTGAGACCCTGCGTCGCGTTGCGGAGGAACTTGTGCGGCGGCAGACGGATTTCGTCCTGCACGGGGCAGGGGCACTGCGGCCGCTCACAATGCAGACCGTTGCGGATGCACTCTCCATACACGAGTCCACCGTCAGCCGCGCCGTCGCGCATAAATACATCGATTTGCCGCGCGGCCTTGTTCCGCTGCGGGACGCGCGGCAATCCGTGCACTTATCGCGGCAGAGGATGCACACGTCCCTCTCTCGGACGCGCGCATCGCCGATCTGCTCGCAGAGAGCGGAATCACGGCAGCGCGCCGCACCGTCATGAAGTACCGCGAGCAGCTGGGCATCCCTTCCTCGACAAAGAGGCGACGGTATTAATGAAGTTCTATGAAAAGTGTTACGGAATGCCTCTGTGCCTGCTCCACTAGGATTTGCTTAGGAGCATCGCACAGATTTCCATAACATACGACAAAGAGCCCCACAATATGAGCTGGCAGCAGCAGATAAGAGGTGACTTCCTTGCAGGCACAGGTGCTCGTAGTAGCGCCGATTCCGCGGCTCGCGGAGGAGGTGCAGCGCGTGATTGCGGAGCAGTTTCAGGAGCAGAGCGGACGCTTCGCCGTGGTCGAGGCCGATCTGCGCGAGGCGGAGGCACTCGTCGCACGTGGCGGCACAGAGGGCTGCGAGGTTGTCGTGAGCCGCGGCGGTACGGCAGAGCTCTTGGAGCGGCTGCTCGACATCCCCGTCGTGCACATACAGGTCTCGCTCACGGACATCCTGCGCGCCGTGCGTGCGGCGGGCGAGACGGGCACGGCACACCGCATTGGCGTCTCGGGCTTCCCCAACATGATCTACGGCTGTGCCGAGCTCTCGGAACTCCTGCCCCTCGCGGTCGAGCCGATCGAGATCCACAATGCGGAGGAGGCGGAGGAAAAGCTGCGCGCCTCGGTAGCGGCGGGCGTGGACATGATCGTCGGCGACGCGGTCTCTGTACGCATCGCGCGTGCGTGCGGCATACGTGCGACGGCAATCGACTCCGGATTGCAGGCCATCCATCAGGCGCTTGGGGCGGCACTGCTCATCGCACACGCACGGGGGCAGGATGAGCTGAAATCAAATCTCCTGCGCGGCGTCGTGGACAAGGCGCAGGACGGCATCATCGCGGTGAATGCGGCGGGGGAGATCACCCTCTTCAACCCCGCGGCGGAGCGCATCTTTCAGCGGGCGCGCTATGAGGTCATGGGAAAGCAGCTCACGAATTTTTGCACGGACTTTGCCCCCGTGCAGCGCGCCGATGAGGAGCGGATCGTCCACCTCCATCAGAAGGCCTATCTTGCTCGTCGCACGTCCATCGAGGTGCGCGGCGCCGCGTACGGGAGCATCTACCGCGTGCAGAGCATCTCCGAGGTGCAGCGTATCGAGCGCAGTATCCGCAAGAAACTCGCGGATCGCGGGCTCGTTGCGAAATGGCATATGGAGGACATCGAGGGCGTCTCGCCCGCCTGTGAGGCGATGAAGCACAAGGCGGAGAAGTACGCGCGGACGGATTCGACCGTACTCATCACAGGCGCGTCGGGCACGGGCAAGGAGATGCTGGCGCAGGGGATTCACAATCGGAGCCGCCGCAAGGCACGCCCTTTTCTCGCTGTGAACTGTGCGGCGCTGCCGGAGAATCTCCTCGAGTCCGAGCTGTTCGGCTATGCAGAGGGCGCGTTCACGGGCGCACGCAAGGGCGGCCGGCAGGGCCTCTTTGAGCTCGCGCACGGCGGCACGATCTTTCTCGATGAGATCGGCGAGATGCCCGCACTTCTCCAGACGCGTCTCCTGCGCGTATTGCAGGAGCGCGAGGTCATGCCGCTCGGCGGTGAGAGCATCGTGCCCATCGACGTGCGTGTGATTGCGGCGACGAATCAGAACCTCGCGCACATGGTAGAGACAGGGACGTTCCGCAGCGATCTCTACTACCGCCTGAACATCTTGCGCATCCACATGCCAGCACTCGCGGAGCGCCGCGCGGACATCCCGCTCCTAGCGAAGAGCCTCATGCGTCGGCTCGCGCATCTGAACCCGAGGCTTATGGGACTCTCGCCCGATGCGCGCAGGCTCCTCATGGAGCGCCCGTGGCCGGGCAACATCCGCCAGCTGCAGAACATGATGGAGCGCCTCATGCTGCTCGCAGAGGGGACGGAGATCACGGCGGAGGATGTGCGGCGGGCTGAGGAGGATGATGCGGAGGAGCCGCTGAGCGTGCCGGCAGACGAGGAAAAGCCGGAGGATGATGTCCTGCAGCGCATCCTCGCAGAGGAGCACTACAATCTCGGACGCGCGGCACAGCGGCTGGGCATTCATCGCACGACGCTCTGGCGTCGGATGAAGTCAAAGAACTAGTGCGAGTTGCAACACTTTGCTGCGACGCGCAACAAAACATAGAATGCAACATCTCACATGAAGTAGGGAAGCAATTTGTTTCCCTACTTCTTTTTTTGAAAATATGGATGCTTGCATACTTTTTATCCAGATATCTTTGCGTTGGCACGATTCTTGCGTTATACATAGACAGAATACAAAATCTGCAGAGAAAAGGTGATGAGATGATCAAACTGGCTGTCATAGCAGATGATTTGACCGGTGCCAACGATACGGCGCTCCAGTTTGCCAAGCGAAACATCCGATCCTCCGTCAAGATTGATCTCGTGAATGCGTCGTCGTGTGATACCGAGGAGGTTGTCGTTGCAGACTCCGACAGCCGTGATCTGGATGCGTCTGCGGCATATGCGAAGGTGCGCGAAATCTGTCTGCATATGCAGCGGCTTCATCCCGCGCACGTATTCAAGAAGATCGATTCGACCCTGCGCGGGAACATCGGCGCGGAGATACGGGCGGCTGAGGATGTATTTGCCCCCGAGCTTGTCATCATTGCACCCGCGTACCCGCGCATTCGCCGAACGACGGTCGGCGGGCATCATCTGATGGACGGTATGCCGCTCGACCTCACGGAGATTGCCAATGCTCCCAAGACGCCCGTGAAGGATTCCTATATTCCTGCGATTCTTGCGCGGCAGGCAGAGGGGATTCCGCTCGCGGTGCTCGACTATCAGATCGTACACAGCGGAGTAGAGGCGACAGCGGCGGAGATTGCGCGGCTACGTGCGGGGGGCGCGCGCTGGATCATCTCGGACATCGTGGAGGAGCGGAACTTTGTCGACCTCATGGAGGCGCTGCGCCCCTGTCAGCAGATCCTCTGGGTCGGCTCGGCGGGGCTTGCCGATCATCTTCCCTCGTTCTACGGCTGGGAGGGGGCTGCGCTGCGCGAGGCGGCACAGCGTACAGGTTCGATCATCGTCTGCGCGGGCAGTGTGAGCCATACGACACAGATGCAGGTGCAGCGCCTGAAAGAATGCGCCGATGTCGCAGAGATGCCCCTCGATGTCGAGCGGATTCTCACGGATGAGGCTGCGGCAGAGCACTATGAACGTGCACTGAACGACCTCCTGCGTGCGCGGCGCGATGTGCTCATCACCTCGGCGCAGACGGATGCCGATGTACGGCAGGCGGTTGCCGCAGGGCGAGCGCACGGGCTAACGGGCAAGGAGGTAAGTGAGCGGATTGCGCGCCTCTTCGCCGCCGTGCTTCGGCGGATCGATATGAAGGCGGTCGCAGGGCTTGTGCTCACGGGCGGCGATACGGCGGTCCACATCTGTCGTGCCCTCGGCGTGCACAGCATCGAGATCCTGCGCGAGATCGAGCCGGGCGTGCCGCTCGGTGTGATGGAGGGGACGGACATGGCGCCCATCTTCGTTGCAACAAAGGCGGGGGCGTTCGGGGATGCGGACACTTTCGTGCGTGCCGTACATATGATACGAAATCTAGAGGGGTAGTGGAGGAAACTATGTTGCGTCCAATTCTTGGAATCACGATGGGCGACGCTGCGGGTGTCGGCCCGGAGGTCATCGTCAAGGCTCTCTCAGATGAGGAGATGTACCGCATCGCGCGCCCGCTTGTCTACGGCGACGCACAGATCATGGAGCGCGCCGTGCGCATTGTCGGCGCACCGATGAAATGCCGTGCGGTGGGGAATCCGTCGGACGGTGCCTATGAGGCGGAGACGATCGACATCGTTGACCTCGCGAATCTGCCCACCGATCTGCCGTTTGCACAGGTGGATGGGCGTGCGGGGCGGGCGGCGTACGAATACATCGAGCGCGCCTGTGCCGATGCGATGCGGCGCGAAATACACGCCATCGTCACAGCTCCCTTGAACAAGGAGGCGCTCCACCTCGGCGGGCTGAACTATCCGGGACATACGGAGATCCTCGGCAGCCTCATGGGGCAGACGAAATACTCCATGATGCTCACGAGCCCCAAGCTGCGCGTCATCCATGTGACCACACACATCGCGCTGCACGATGTGCCGGGCAGGGTGAAGAAGGAGCGGATCGCCGACGTGATTGCGCTTGCCCACGATACCCTGCAGCTCATGGGCATTGCAGAGCCGCGCATCGCGGTGGCGGGGCTCAACCCGCACTGCGGCGAGGGCGGACTCTTCGGTGATGAGGATGATCGTGAGATCGTGCCCGCCGTCGAGGAGGCGCGGGCAAAGGGCTGGAACGTCACGGGGCCTGTGCCGCCTGACAGCGTTTTCCACCGCGCGGCAAACCTCAATGAGTTCGACATTGTTGTCGTCATGTACCACGATCAGGGGCACATCCCAATCAAGGTGCTCGGCTTTGACAGTGGTGTCAACGTCACCGTCGGGCTGCCGTGCATCCGCACCTCAGTCGATCACGGCACGGCGTTCCCCGTCGCAGGCACGGGTAAGGCGAGTGAGAGCAGCATGTGTGAGGCGCTGAAACTGGCGGCGCAGATGGCAAAGGTGAAATTTGCAGCAGAACTTGCAGAATAGGAGAGATGACGATGTTTGAAGCAAAGGGACTCATTACCCCCGTTGTCACGGCGCTGACCGAGGATGAGAAGTTCAACCCCTCCGTCTATGCGGAGTTCATCGACCGCCTGATTGAAGCGGGCGTGGACGGGATCTTCCCGCTCGGCACGAACGGCGAATTCTACGCATTCTCGCAGGAGGAGAAGCTGGAGATCATCCGCGCGGCGGTGCAGGCGGTCAATGGACGCGTACCCGTCTATGCGGGCACGGGCTGTGTGACGACGAAGGAAACCATCGAATTCTCAAAGCGGGCGGAGGAACTCGGCGTCGACTGCCTCTCCGTCATCACGCCATATTTCGTCGCCGCTTCGCAGGAGGAGATCTACGAGCATTTTAGCGCTGTAACTGCGGCGGTGAAGCTGCCGATCCTCCTCTACAACATCCCCGCGCGTGCAGGCAACAGCATTGCGGCACCCACGGTGAAGCGCCTGCTTGCACACGAGAACATCATCGGCATCAAGGACTCGAGCGGCAACTTCGACAACACGCTGAAGTACATCGAGAACACGGAGCCGGGCGTGCAGGTGCTTGCGGGCAGCGACTCGCTCATCCTGTGGACGCTCATGGCGGGCGGCACGGGCGCGATCTCGGGCTGCTCGAACGTCTTCCCCGAGCTTATGGTCAGCATCTATGACCGCTGGGCGAGCGGAGACATCGCAGGCGCAAATGAAGCGCAGAAAAAGATTCGCGCGTTCCGCAACGTCATGCAGATGGGCAACCCGAACTCCGTTGTGAAATGCGCGGTCAATATGCGCGGTACGCCGGTCGGCCCCGCGCGTCAGTCGTCGAACTGCACGGATCCGAAGATCCTCGCGGCACTCGAGGACGTGCTGAAGCTCTACTGATGGGGGAGAATCATGGAGAAGAAGATCAAGGTCGTCATCTCGCACCGCCTGCATGACGCAGGGATGAAGGTGCTCGAGGACGCGGGTGCGGACATCGTCATCACGGACTCGGGTGAACCAAAGGACATGCTGCCGCATCTCAAAGATGCGGACGGCGTCATCATCCGCATCGGCTCGATCGACCGCGTGACGATGGAGCAGTGCCCGAACCTCAAGGCGATCGGGCGTCCCGGTGTCGGCGTCGACGATGTGGACGTTGCGGCGGCAACCGAGCTCGGGATTCCCGTCGTCATCGCGCCGGGGGCGAATACGCGCTCCGTTGCCGAGCACGCAATGGCGATGATGTTCGCCTGTGCGAAGGATCTTATCCGCAGTGACCGCGAAATGCGGAAGGGGAACTTCGGCATCCGCAGCTCCTACAAGGCGTATGAGCTCAAGGGGCGGACGCTCGGACTCATCGGCTCCGGTGCGATCGGCAGCGTACTCGCCGAGATGGCAGCGGGCATCGGCATGAAGGTGCTCGTCTACGATCCCTATGTACCCGCAGAGCGGATCGAGGCGCGCGGCTACGGCTACCGCACAGAGATGGAGGACATTCTCAAAGAGGCTGACGTTGTATCCATCCACACGCCGCTCACGGAGGCAACGCGTAATATGATCGGTGAGCCCCAGCTGCGCATGATGAAGAGCGACGGCATCCTCATCAACTGCGCGCGTGGCGGCATCGTGGACGAGGCGGCGCTCGGCCGTGCACTCGCTGAGAACTGGATTCACAGCGCAGGCACGGATGTCGTCGTACACGAGCCAATCGATCCGAACGATCCCATCTTTGCCCACGACAACATCGTCGTCTCACCGCATATGGCGGGGCAGACACGCGAGGCGGCAGCCGGCGTTGCAACACTTGCTGCAGAGGGCGTCCTCGCCGTCATCCGCGGGGAGAAGTGGGATAAGGTCTGCAATCCAAAGGCATACGAGCACGCGCGGTGGAACGCGTGAGGGAGGAGGCAGTTTCATGAATGCACAGCTTACAATTCCGGCAGTGACCTACGCCGGAGAGGGGAGCATCGAAAAGCTCCGTGACATCATCCGCAGTGAAGACGCAAAGAGCATTCTCGTATTCACGGACAAGGGCATTCGCAGCTTTGGTCTGAGCGCGCGCGTAGAAGCCATCTGCGCAGAGGAGGGGACGCTGAAGATCGTGGATGATCTCACGGCGGAGCCGGCGGTCAGTGACATCGAGCGCGTGATGCGCGAGGTGGAGGCAGACCGTCCCGACCTTATCGTCGGACTTGGCGGCGGCAGCGTCATGGATGCAGCAAAGCTCGCGAGCATCCTCATCGGCGCGGACTACACGCTGCGCGATCTGTTCGCAGATGCCACACTGGCGCAGAAGCAGGTGAAGAGCGTCATGGTTCCTACGACCTGCGGTACGGGGTCGGAGGCAACCTGCAACGCCATCGTCGCGATTCCCGAGGAGGAGTCGAAGAAGGGGATTGTGAACAACTGCATGATCTCGGACTACGTCATCCTCGACGTGCAGATGATCGCAAAGCTGCCGCCGAAGATCATTGCGGCGACGGGCGTCGATGCGCTTGCGCACTGCGTGGAGTGCTACACCTCGAAGAAGGCGACCATGCTCAGTGACACCTATGCGAAGGAAGGGGCACGCAAGATCTTCCACAATATCAGGCGTGCATTTTCGTCGGCGGACGATCTCACGGCGAAGCAGGAGATGCTGCTCGGCGCATACTACGGCGGCGTCGCCATCACGGGCTCGGGCACGTCGGCGGTGCACGCGCTCTCCTACCCGCTCGGCGGCAAATATCACATTGCGCACGGTGTATCGAACGCCATCCTCTTTGCCCATGTCATGGAGTTCAATAAGGACGCGTGTGCCGACCGTCTTGCAGAACTCTCCGATGCGGTATTCCCGGAGCTCGCCGGCAAGAGCACAGAGGAGAAGGCAGATCGCATCATTGCAGAGATTGCGGCAATTGTGCGTGATACCGAGATCCCGACGAGCCTCGAGGAGTTCGGCGTGCGGTCGGAGGACATCGACTTCCTCGTCACGGCGGGCAGCCAGCAGACGCGCCTCCTCGTCAATAACTGCAAGGAACTCTCGCTGGACGACATTCGCTATATCTACAAGAAGGTTCTCTGAATCGCGCGATTGGAGTGAACGAATATGAAGGATTTGGTGACCGGCATCATTGCCGCCGCATTCTCCGCCTTCTACCTCATGCAGACCGCAGGGATCAAGATCTTCGGTGGAGCGACGGCGGGTGTGACGGCGCAGACCATCCCGCGCCTATGGGGTGGGGCGATGCTCGTCCTGAGTATCATCCTCATCCTGCGCAGCATCATCGCTATGCGAAAGCGTGGAGAGAAGAGCGCGGAGGAGCAGCAAGGTATTCTTGCTCAGTTGAAGGAACGGCGTGAGGTCGTCTATACCTTTGTCCTGCTGATTCTCTATGCGGCACTCATGAAGCCCGTTGGATTCATCATCATGAGTATTCTCTACGTCTACCTGCAGGTCTGGGTGCTCACCCCGCCTGAGAAGCGGACGAAGAAGATGCACGGCATTGCAGGCGGACTCGCGGTATTCTTTTCCGTCAGCCTCTACTTCGTCTTTACGAAATACCTGATGGTTATGCTGCCGCCGGGTATTTTGAAATGAAAGGAGGACACGATTATGGATCTTTCACTGCTCGTTCAGGGGACGATGAGTGTCCTCGCTGACCCCATTACGCTCGTATTCATCGTGATCGGCGTATTCGTCGGCATCATCTTCGGTGCGGTGCCGGGGCTGACGGCGACGCTCGCGGTCATCATGTTCCTGCCCGTCACCTATACAATGACCTCGGTGCAGGGGCTCTCGACCCTCATCGCACTCTATGTGGGCGGCATCTCGGGCGGTCTCGTGGCGGCGATCCTGCTCAACATCCCGGGCACGCCGTCCTCGATTGCGACGACCTTTGACGGTGCACCGCTCGCGGCAAAGGGGGAGGCAGGCAAGGCGCTCGGCGTCGGCGTGGTATTCTCCTTCGTCGGGACAATCTTTGGACTTATCATGCTCGTCACGATCTCGCCTGCGCTCGCAAGCGTTGCCATCCAGTTCGGCGCGTTCGAGTACTGCGCGGTGGCGGCATGTGCGCTCGCTCTCGTCATCAGCCTTGCGGGGCGTGACCTCGTAAAGGGGCTCATGGGGGCGTTCTTCGGACTGATGATTGCCACGGTCGGACTTTCGCCAGTTGACTCCATGAAGCGTTTTACCTTCGGCATGGGAGAACTCACATCGGGATTTGCCCTCCTCACAATTCTCATCGGGCTGTTCGCCATCACGGAGGTGGCAAAGGCGGCGGAGGACGTGCGGAAAAAGCAGGAAATGCGCGTGGAGACCAACGTCAAGATCAAGGGATTCGGTTTCACCCTCGCGGAGTTCTTCGGGCAGAAGTGGAACGCCCTGCGCTCCTCGATCATCGGCTGCATCATCGGTATTCTGCCGGGCATTGGCGGCGCGATCTCGGGCATGCTCGCCTATACGGCGGCAAAGAATCAGTCGAAGCATCCCGAGAAATACGGCACGGGCATCATCGACGGCGTCGTTGCCTCGGAGAGTGCAAACAATGCGGGCATCGGCGGCGCGCTCATCCCACTCCTGACGCTCGGCATTCCGGGGGATGCGGTCACGGCAATTCTGCTCGGTGGTCTCATGGTGCACAACATCGCGCCAGGGCCGCTGATCTTTGAGAAGAGTGGCGTCGTCATGTACGGGCTGTTCGTGGCACTTTTTATCTCGGCAATCGTCATGCTCTTCATCGAGCTGTTCGGTATCCGCATCTTCATCCGCGTGCTCACCGTGCCGAAGCAGTACCTCCTGCCGATCATCATGGTGCTCTGCGCCATTGGGGCGTTCGGCAACAGCAACCGCATTTTCGACGTTTACTGCATCATGGCGTTCGGCCTGATCGGCTACGGCATGGTGAAGGCGGGTGTGCCGAGCGTGCCCGTCATCATGGGCATCATCCTGGGACCCATATTCGAGATGAACTTCCGGCGCGTTGCCCAGCTGCAAGGCTCCGGCGAAGGTCTGCTCGACCATCCGATCGCAGCTTTTCTGACCCTCGTGGCAGTGGCAGCGCTCATCTTCTCCTTCGTCATGAATCGGCGTGAGGCGAAGAAGCTGGCGCAGGCCGAGGCTGGGGCGGCAGAAAAGTGATTTTTAGAGAAAGAGGAGAAGAACATGAAGATGAAAAAATGGCTCTCGATGA
>ERZ773099.3040-NODE-3040-length-11106-cov-8.738938_pt1 | contig 11106 bp, 7 predicted proteins | sample MGYA00511120_ERZ773099 | MGnify/ENA primary metagenome ERZ773099 (study PRJEB29015, sample SAMEA2738012) | human oral metagenome | biome: human oral; feature: human-associated habitat; material: dental | place: China | collected 2104 ... | reverse complement strand
CGACATTCGGAGAGAGGAACGCGGGGAGCGTGGGTCCAAGGTGGATGTTCTTCACACCAAGGTGGAGCAATGCGAGGAGAACAATGACAGCCTTCTGCTCGTACCACGCAATGTTGTAGGCAATCGGAAGCTTGTTCACATCATCCAGACCGAATACTTCCTTCAGCTTCAGCGCGATCAGTGCGAGCGAGTAGGAGTCGTTGCACTGCCCTGCGTCAAGGACGCGCGGGATACCGCCGATGTCGCCGAGATCCTTCTTGATGTACTTGTACTTCGCGCAGCCCGCCGTAAGGATGACCGTGTCATGCGGCAGCGCCTCGGCGAACTCAGCATAGTACTCACGCGACTTCATACGACCATCGCAGCCCGCCATAACGACGAACTTCTTGATCGCGCCGCTCTTGACCGCCTCCACGACCTTGTCCGCAACAGCAAAGACCTGCTCGTGTGCAAAGCCGCCGACAATCTCGCCCGTCTCCAGCTCCGTCGGAGGCGCGCACTTCTTCGCGCACTCGATGACGGGCGTAAAGTCCTTCTCACCGTTCACAAGAGGGATGTGCGTGCAGCCCGGTACGCCGACTGCAGCCGTCGTGAAGAGGCGATCCTTGTAGCTGTCCTTCGGCGGAACAACGCAGTTCGTCGTCATGAGAATCGCGCCGTTAAACTTCTCAAACTCCTCTTTCTGCAGCCACCACGCGTTGCCGTAGTTGCCGACGAGGTTGTCGTACTTCTTGAACGCGGGGTAGTAGTGCGCGGGGATCATCTCGCCGTGCGTATAGACATCGACACCCGTGCCCTTCGTCTGCTCCAAGAGACGCTCAAGATCCTTGAGGTCATGCCCGGAGATGAGGATGCCGGGGCGATTACGAACGCCGAGGTTGACCTTTGAGATCTCGGGATGACCGTACGTGCCCGTATTCGCACCGTCGAGGAGTGCCATACCCGCAACGCCCCACTTGCCCGTCTCAAGCACGAGCGCCGTCAGCGCATCGCCGTCCATCGTATCATCGAGCAGCTGTGCAAGCGCGTGCTGCATGAATGCGTCGATCTCCTCGTTCTCGTGCCCCAGCGCATTTGCGTGCTCGACATAGGCGGACAGCCCCTTCAGACCGTACGTCGTCAGCTCACGCAGGCTGCGTACATCCTCGTTCTCCGTCGCGAGCACGCCGACCGTCTTCGCCTTTGCCTCGAACTCCGCACGCGGAGCCGTCCAATGTGCCGCCTCGGGCAGGTGCGACGCATCGGAGAGCTGACTGAGCAGATCCGCCTTGATCGCAAGCGTCTCCTCGATCACGTCCATGATCGCCTCGCGGTCAAAGTTCGCATTCGTGATCGTAATGAAGAGATTCATCGTCACGCGATGGTTCACCTCGATGGCAACCTTCTTGCCCGCTGCGCGCAGTGCCGTCGTCACCGCGCCCAGCCCCTTCGTCACATAGACGAGCAGATCCTGCATCTCGGCGACATCCGGCTTCTTGCCGCAGACGCCCTGCACCGTGCAGCCCACACCGCCCGCCGTCTCCTGACACTGATAGCAAAACATTTTAGCATCCATGAGAATTTCTCCTTTGCAATAATACACATTTGTTGTGTTGATTATAGCAAAGGAAGGCCTCTATAGACGTAACATATGTTACCACACAATAATCAATAGAAATTCTCAACTTCTTACAACAGCAGCAAACTAATCGTTTTTTTTGACCGATTTATGCAGGAAAAATCTGCGTTTCCAAACTATCATATCATCATAGGCTGCAATATGCGGCAACGGATTGTATCGTAACAGAAAAGGAGCAGGGTCATGGGCGAGATTTTTCCAAACATCCCTCAGATTCCGTTCGAGGGCAGAGACAGCAAGAACAAGCTGGCATTCAAGTATTATGATGCAAAGCGCGTAATTCTTGGAAAACCGATGGAGGAGCATCTGCACTTTGCGATGGCATGGTGGCACAATCTCTGCGCGACGGGTGTCGATATGTTCGGCGCAGGAACGGCTAACAAGACATTCCACGCCGAGCCGGGTACGATGGAGCACGCAAAGGCGAAGGTTGATGCCGGCATCGAGTTCATGCAGAAGCTCGGCATCAAATACTATTGTTTCCACGATGCGGACATCGTTCCCGAGGATCCGACGGACATCAACGAGACGAATCGCCGGCTCGAGGAGATCACGGACTATCTCCTCGAGCAGACGAAGGGCACGGGGATCAAGGCACTCTGGACGACGGCAAATATGTTCAGCAATCCGCGTTTCATGAACGGTGCCGGCAGCAGCAACTCCGCCGATGTCTTCTGTTTTGCCGCAGCGCAGGCGAAGAAGGGCATCGAGCTCGCCGTCAAACTCGGTGCACAGGGCTATGTGTTCTGGGGCGGCCGCGAGGGCTACGAGACGCTGCTGAACACGGACATGAAGCTTGAGCAGGACAACGTGGCGCAGCTCTTCCGCATGGCGCGCGACTACGGACGCAAGATCGGCTTCACGGGTGATTTCTACATTGAGCCGAAACCGAAAGAGCCGATGAAGCATCAGTATGATTTCGATGCGGCGACCGCCATCGGTTTCCTGCGCAAATACGGACTCGACAAGGATTTCCGCATGAACATCGAGGCAAACCACGCAACGCTCGCAGGGCACACGTTCCAGCATGAGCTGCGCGTCTCGGCGATCAACGACATGATGGGCTCGGTCGATGCGAATCAGGGTGACCTGCTGCTCGGCTGGGACACCGATCAGTTCCCGAGCAATGTCTACGACACGACGATGGCGATGTACGAGATCCTGAAGGCAGGCGGTCTGCGCGGCGGTCTCAACTTCGACGCGAAGAACCGCCGCTCGAGCAACACGCCCGAGGATATGTTCGTGGCATTCATCGTTGGCATGGACACCTTTGCGCTCGGCCTCATCAAGGCGGCAGCGCTTATCGAGGACGGACGCATCGACAGCTTCGTCAAGGAGCGCTACGCGAGCTACGAGACGGGCATTGGCAAGGAGATCCGCGAGGGCACGGCGACGCTCGAATCCTGCGCCGCACACGCCGCAGCGCTGAAAGCCCCTGCCGATCCCGGTTCGGGACAGCAGGAGTACCTAGAGGGCGTTGTGAACAACGTACTCTTCGCCTCCGGCTGCTAGCGCGCCGAAATGCCGCTCCATCCGCCCCCGTTGCCATTCCCCGCAGCGAGAGCGGTGGAGACGGAGCAGGCGCACGCTGTCCTCGCGCGAAAAGAAGGACTGAATACAGCCGAGGGAAACGGGTCTCGTTCGTCGAGAGACCCGTTTTTTTTGACGGTATTCCGTCGGCGTGCATCCAAAATGCGTATCAAACAGTTTGGTCAGATAGCGCACATCCGAGAACCCGCACGCAAGGCTGATCTCAAGAATGCGCTGATCGGTCGTCTCCACGAGATGACAGGCGTGCTCGAAGCGCCGCTCGCGCAGATACTCCTGAAAGGACAGCCCAAGCATATCCTTGAAGAAATGCGACAGATAGGTCAGAGAGAGATGCTCTCGCCGCGCGATCTCCCCAAGCAGCAGCTTGCGTTGATAGTTGGCCTCAATGTATTCGATGATGGAGAGCAGGCGATCGGCGCGCTCGCGCTGCGGCAGATCATCCTCACGCCGCAGAACGGTGACGGGCAGATGCGTGTGCAGCAGGGCGTAGAGCTCGCCGATGCAGCCGAGGCAACGGAACTCATAGCCCGTACCGCGCGCAAAGAACGCCCCTCCCAGATCCATCAGAACCTCTGCCATGCGCTGATACTGCTGCGAACTCTGTGGGAACGCGGGGCGCAGGGATGTCCCTCCCCCATAGCGCAGATTCATCGCCTCCGGAAAGATGCGTGCAACAAGCTGCGGTGAAATCTGTGCAATCAGGAGCAGACCGTCTCCGCAGCCGCCCGAGAGGAAGCGATGCGGCTCCATGGGGTTGACGAGATAGAGATCGCCGCGCCAGAGGCGCTGCTGCGCGCCGCCCACCTCGATGAGCGCCGTCCCCTCGAGCACGATCCCGATCTCCATATCGTGATGGAGGTGCATCGTCCGCTCCTCCATACGCACGAGGAAGACGTTCAGGTCGCGCAGCTGCTCATAGGAAAAAAAATCACCGGACATAGTTCTCCCCCTTCCAAAAATGCCGAGAATCCCGATGGGATTCCCGGCACTTTTCATATATTCTCAGTGCAGTTTTGGAAATACAGCCTTCAGCGCAGGATAGAGCAAGCGATACTTTTGATAGCGCTCCTCATAGCGCGCCGCAAGCGCCGGCTCCGGCTCCACCGTCTCCACGACGCGCACGAGCGCGGCAGCGGCATCCGCAACGCTCGGATAGACACCGCACGCAACCATCGCGAGCATTGCGCCGCCCATGCCGGGTCCCTGCTCCGAGGCGAGGATATCCAGCTTCACATTCATCACGTTCGCAAAGATCTTACGCCAGAGCGGTGACTTCGCTCCGCCGCCGCAGATCTTGCTCCGCTCGATCCGTATGCCGAGCTGACGCGCGACCTCGAGGCTGTCCCGCATGCCGAACGCCACGCCCTCAAAGAGTGCCTGCACGAGATCGCGCCGCTCCGTATCGAGCGACATCCCAATGAATGCCGCGCGTGCATCCGTATCGTTGATCGGACTGCGCTCGCCCATGAGATAGGGCAGGAAGAACACGGGATTGCGCCCGAGCCGCTCCTCCGCGATCCCCTCCTGCTCCGCCGCATAGTCCTCTGCGCCGAGCACCTTGTCCATGAGCCACTGATTACAGGAGGCGGCACTCAGCATGACGCCCATCAAATGATAGTTCCCGTCCGCATGGGCAAACGAATGAAGCGCATTGTGCGGATCAACGCCGAATTTCTCACTCGTGATGAAGATCGTCCCCGACGTACCGATGGAGATGTTGCACGCGCCCTCGCCCACCGTGCCCGTACCGACGGCGGCGGCGGCGTTGTCCCCCGCCCCTGCTGCAACGACTGTCTCTGCGGGCAGCCCGAGCCGCGCGGCGACCTCCGGCAGAACCGTTCCGACGGGCGCATAGGAGGCAAAGAGACGCGGCAGCTGCTCCGCGCGCACGCCGACAATCCGCAGCATCTCCTCCGACCAGCAGCCATGCTCCACATCGTAGAGCAGCGTCCCCGCCGCATCCGACGGCTCCGTCGCGTGCACTCCCGTGAGCACATAGTTGATATAGTCCTTGGGCAGCATGATCTTTGCGATGTGCGCGAACAGCTCCGGCTCATGCTTTTTCATCCAGAGGAGCTTTGGTGCGGTGAATCCCGCAAAGGCAATATTTGCCGTTGCAGCGCTCAGACGCTCCCGCCCGATCGTCTCGTTGAGGTAGTCCACCTCAGCCGCCGTCCGCCCATCGTTCCAGAGGATCGCGGGGCGGATCACGTGATCCTCGGCGTCGAGCACGACGAGTCCGTGCATCTGTCCGCCCGCGCCGATACCCGCGACCTGCGCTGCATCAAATCCATCGAGCAGGGCGGGAATCCCCTCCTCCACCGCCCGCACCCATGCGGCGGGATCCTGCTCGCTCCACCCCGGCTTGGGAAAGGAAAGCGGATAGTCACGTGAAACGATGTTCTTGATGTCGCCCGTTTCATCCATCAGCAGGAATTTGCACGCGGATGTCCCGAGGTCAATGCCGATATAGAGCATTCCAGCCCCTCCCCTCTTATTTCGTCGACTGGTTGTAGATATCGAACGCAACTGCGGCGAGGAGCACCATGCCCTTGATCGCCTGCTGCCAGTCGATGCCGACGCCCATGATGGACATGCCGTTGTTCAGCACGCCCATGACGAGACCGCCGACCACGGCGCCGATGATCGTACCGACGCCGCCCGAGGCGGATGCGCCGCCGATGTAGCACGCGGCAATCGCGTCCAGCTCGAACATCATGCCCGCCGACGGCGCCGCCGCATTGAGGCGCGCCGAGAAGACCAGCCCCGCAATCGCCGCCATCAGCCCCATGTTGACAAAGACGAGGAAGCGCACCCAGCGCGTCTTGATGCCCGAGAGCTGCGCCGCGCGCTCGTTTCCGCCAACCGCGTAGATGTGCCGGCCGAAGACCGTGCGGTTGCAGATGAACGAGTAGAGGGCGACGAGGAAGCCGAGCAGGATGAGGATGACGGGCAGCCCCTTGAACTGATCGAGCCAGTAGCAGGAGATGAGGCTGACGAGGACGATGACGGCGCATTTCGCTGTGAAAAGCGCCATGCTGTCCGCAGGGATGCCGTGACGGATGCGCTGACGGCGTCCGTTCGCCACGAGGTAGACGCCAATGGCGGCGATGATGACGCCGACGAGCATCGTGCTCATCGGGATCGCACCGATGACGGGAATATCCGCGAGGAACCGCTGTGCGACGAATTGATAGCTCTCGGGGAACGGTGAGAGCGTGTTGCCGTCCAAAATAATCATTGTCGCGCCGCGAAAGAGCAACATGCCTGCGAGGGTGACGATGAAGGCGGGCACGCGTATGAACGCAATCCAGAACCCCTGCCACGCCCCGATCAAAAGGCCGAGCGCAATGCAGGAAATAATCGTCACAGGCACGCTCATGCCCATGGAGACAATCATTGTCGCCGCCACGGCCCCGATCACGGCGACCACGGAGCCGACCGAGAGGTCGATGTCTCCCGTCAGGATGCAGGGCAGCATGCCGATTGCGAGGATGAGGATGTAGCTGTTCTGCATGATGAGCTTCGAGATGTTCATCGGCGCGAGCAGGACGCCGTCCGTACACCACTGAAAGAACAGGGCGATTGCAATCAACGCGATGAACATGGCGTATTTGTGTACGGCGGTCTGCCAGATGGAAGCAGCGTTCAGACTGACCGCAGCAGTCTCTTTTTTCTCACTCAAGTTATTTCCTCCTCTGCCCTTCAACCTGCCTTGCGGCGCGTGTTGCTCCGCATGATAAAGCGCATGATGCTCTCCTGTGACGCCTCCTCTGCGGGGAGTTCCCCGACGAAACGCCCCTCGTTCATGACGTAGATGCGATCACTGATGCCGAGCACCTCCGGCAGCTCCGAGGAAATGACGAGGACGCATTTCCCTGCCGCCGCCAGCTCATTGATGACGCAGTAGATCTCATACTTTGCGCCCACATCAATGCCGCGCGTCGGCTCGTCGAGGATGAGTACGTCGGGATCGGCGTACAGCCAGCGCGCGAGCATGACCTTCTGCTGATTGCCGCCCGATAGGTTGCGCGTCGCCTGATAGATGCCGGGCGCCTTGATGCGCAGCTTCTTCAGATACTCCTCGGCAACGCCGATCTCCTCCTCCGCGCGGATCACACCGCGTGCAGAGAGGCGCGGGAGGCTCGGCAGGCTGATATTCTCGCGGATGCTCTGTCCGAGGATCAGCCCCTGCCCCTTGCGATCCTCCGTGACGTAGGCAATGCCGTTTGCAATCGCCTCGCCCACGCTGTTTACTTGGATTTCCTTCCCGTCCTTGAGAATCGTTCCCGTGATATTGCGTCCGTAGGATTTGCCGAAAATGCTCATCGCCAGCTCCGTACGTCCCGCGCCCATCAGCCCCGCGATGCCGACCACCTCGCCGCGCCGCAGGCGCAGATTCACGTGATCGACCACCTGACGACCTGCGATATAGGGCGACTCCACACACCAGTCCCGTACCTCGAGGCAGACCTCGCCGATCTTCTGATTTTCGCGCGCAGGATAGCGGTCGGTAATCGCACGCCCAACCATCCCTTGGATGATCCTCTCCTCCGTGATCTCATCCACATTCTTTTCGAGCGTCTCGATTGTGCGCCCGTCGCGGATCACCGTGATCTTGTCCGCCACGCGCGTGACCTCATTCAGCTTGTGTGAGATGATGATCGCCGTCATGCCGAGACGCTCTCTGAGATCGAGGATGAGATCGAGCAGCTTCTCACTGTCGTCGTCGTTCAGCGCTGCCGTCGGCTCGTCGAGGATGAGGAGGCGCACATCCTTTGCAAGTGCCTTTGCAATCTCCACAAGCTGCTGTTTGCCAACGCCCATCTTGTTGACGGGCATCTCCGGCAGATCGTCCAGTCCCACGCGTGCCATGAGATCGACTGCGCGGCGGTGTACCTCCTCCCAGTCGATGATGCCTCGGCTTGCCTGTTCATTACCGAGGAAGATATTCTCCATGACCGAGAGATAGGGAATGAGTGCCAGTTCCTGATGAATGATAACGATGCCGACCCGCTCACTTTCGCGGATATTATGAAATTTGCACTCCTCCCCGTCATAGAGGATCTTCCCGCCATAAGTCCCGTAGGGGTATACGCCGCTCAGGACATTCATGAGCGTGGATTTGCCCGCGCCGTTCTCACCGACCAGTGCGTGGATCTCCCCCGCGCGCACGACGATATCCACCTTGTCGAGTGCGCGCACACCACCGGGAAAGACCTTTTCGATATTCTGCATTTCGAGCAGGATGTCCGCCATGTCATCCCTCCTAACAAGAAGCCCTCTGCAGCCTTGGAAATTGTTCCGTAGCGCGGCAGAGGGCAGCATCACAATATATTTTTTACTTCTGCAGTTCCGCCTCAGTGTAGTAACCGGAGTCGATGAGCAGCTGCTTGTAGTTGGACTTGTCCACGAATTTCGGCTCGAGGAGGTACGAGGGCACAACCTTCACGCCGTTGTTGTAGTCCTTCGTATTGTTGACTTCGGGCTGCTGCTTGGCGAGGATTGCATCCACCATCTTCACGACCTGATCTGCCAGCGCGCGCGTATCCTTGAACACAGACATCGATTGCTCACCCGCGACGATTGCCTTCACATTCGGCAGATTCGCATCCTGTCCCGTAATGACGGGCATTGGGCGATCCGCAGTATTGTATCCTGCGGATTTCAGCGCCGATTGGACACCAAGGGAAACGGAGTCGTTCGAGCAGAGCACCGCATCCAGCTTTGCACCCGTGTAATACGTCGTCAGGATGTTGTCCATGCGCTCCTGCGCCTTTGCCTCATCCCAGTTCGGCGTTGCACACTGCTCGCGCGTCATCTGTCCCGAGCGGACGACAAGCTGTCCCTTATCGATGTAGGGCTTCAGCACATCCATTGCGCCGCCGAAGAAGAAGTTCACGTTGTTATCGTCCATTGGACCGGTCGAAATCTCGATATTGAAGGGACCCTTGCCCTCGGCAAGCCCAAGACGATCAGCAATATACTGTCCCTGGATCTTACCGACGAGGTAGTTGTCAAACGTCGCGTAGTAGCTGACCGCATCCGTGTTCATGATGAGACGGTCGTAGGCAATGACCTCGACACCCGCACTCTTCGCCTCGTTCAGTACGGATGAGAGTGCACTGCCGTCGATCGAGCCGACGACCAGCACCTTGCAGCCCTTCGTAATCATATTCTCGATCTGCGAGACCTGCGTCTCCACCTTGTTCTCCGCAAACTGCAGATCGACATCATAGCCCTTCTCACGGAGCTTCTTCTCCATGTTTGCGCCGTCCTGATTCCAGCGCTGCAGTGACTTCGTCGGCATCGAGACGCCCACCTTGACGCCCTTCGCGTCGCCTGACGCTGCCTTGTCCGAGCCGCCGCAGCCGGCAAAGAATGCCGCCGTCATGACAGCCAGACCCGCGACGAGGAGTTTCTTGAATCTCATCCTTCATCAACCTCCTGACAAAAAGCCCTACTCATCTTCACAGGGAAATTCCCCGCCGTATGTGCTCGAACAATTTTCTTCTCTCAAACCAACAAGATATATTATTATATCTTATGATTCTATAAATGTGCTCGAGCACATTTATAGAATAACAGTGCACTACAGATTTGTCAAGTGTGGATTTCTCGAATTTGCGCAAAATATTTGAAAAAAGATGGAGAATCGGTATAATGAGTGTATGTAAGGGGTGTGTATCATGATTACCATCAAACAGATCGCGGAGCTCTGCGGCGTGTCGCGCGGAACAGTTGACCGCGTCATCAATGGGCGGGGCAAGGTCAAGGAGGAGAAGCGGGCGCTCATTCTGAAAACCATGGCAGAGTTCGGCTACCAGCCGAATCCTGCGGCGCGCGCCCTCGTCTCACAGAAGCAGAGCCCCATCGCGGGCGTCATCATCTCCGCGAGCGAGATCCAATTCTTTGCCCCCATCATTGAGGCACTGCGCAAGGCGGCGGCATACTATGAGCGCTTCGGACTGCAGGTGCGCTGGCATCTGCTCACCGGCTACAGTGTCGCCGAACAGTGTGCTGCCATCGCCGCCCTGCGCGCAGAAGGCGCTGAGGCGATCATCATCAACCCCATCAGCGATTCCGAGGTGATCGCCACCATCGAAAACGCCATTCACGACGGTATCTTTGTCATATCGCTCAACAACGACTTCGCCTCAAAAGCGCCTCATGTCTACGTTGGCAGCGATTACACGGCAGGCGGACGCACGGCGGCGGCGCTCCTGCGCAAGATCTGCACGGGGCCTATCCACGCAGGCGTCAGCTACAGCGGTGAGCGGATGCTCGGACACTATCAGCGCGTCGAGGGTTTCCGCAGCCGCCTCGCCATGGAGGCGGACTGCAGCATTGCCGCCGTCATGAAGGACTCCGACGATGACATCCATGCCTACGAGGAAACCCTTCAAATGATCGACGCGCACCCGACGATGAACGCCTTCTTTATCGCTACCTCCGGCGGTGCACACGGCGTCTGCCAAGCGCTTGTCAAACGAAAACGCGCGGACGACATCACCGTCGTCACCTTCGACATCATCCCCGCCATCCGGCGTGCCATGCAGAGCGGTATCATCAACGCCGCCATCTATCAGCATCCGCGCCGTCAGGGACAGGTCGCCATGCAGCTCGCCTACGACCGCATTATCAGCGGTATCCCGCCCACACGCAATGAGTACATCATGCAGAATGAAATACGGATTCTTGAGAATCTCTGATATATGAAAAATGCTCGCCACCTTACGGTTCTCCGTAAAGCAGCGAGCATTTTCTTTTGTGATGTTTCAATCCTCGATATGTGCGAGCGCATCCTCTCCGAGCAGGTCGACGATCTTCGCACGTGCCTGCGCGCGAATCTCATCGTTGATGTAGACCTGCGCAAGTGCAACAGCCGCCGCAATCGCCGCGGCATCGTCGGCAAAGCCGATGCCCGGCATAAAGTC
>ERZ773099.3037-NODE-3037-length-11118-cov-7.373859_pt1 | contig 11118 bp, 11 predicted proteins | sample MGYA00511120_ERZ773099 | MGnify/ENA primary metagenome ERZ773099 (study PRJEB29015, sample SAMEA2738012) | human oral metagenome | biome: human oral; feature: human-associated habitat; material: dental | place: China | collected 2104 ... | reverse complement strand
TTCTGCGCCAGCCGTTGGAGGACGGCGCTGTGACCGTGGCACGCGTCAATGCGACGCTGACATTTCCCTCTTGTATCATTTTGGTCGTGGCAATGAACGCGTGCCGACCGCGAAAAATGGCAGAAAAATACCGCATCGCCTCAAACAGCCATGCGGTATTTTTCTGCCCTGCACAAGATCCGGCGCAGATCTGCACCCCCATATGCCCCGTGGTCTCTTCCCTGCAAAAAGCGCCGCACATGCCAATGTCCGGCCGCTTCTTTCAGCGGCCTTCCTTCGGCAGGCGGCGCACCGTCATGACATAGGCGGCGGCAAGCGGCACGCAGGATCCGAGCCAGGCCATCGGATTGCCTAGGGAGGCGCCGAGAAAGCCGAGGATATCGACGAGAAAGATACCGGCTGTCGCACGCATGATGAGCTCCATGACGCCGGCGACCGTCGGCACGATGGATTGGCCGAGGCCTTGCAGCGTATAGCGGAAGATGAACAAAAAGGCCAGAATCCAATACGTCAGACCGTTCACGGTGAGGTAAAGCTGCCCGAGGCGGATCGCCTCCTGCTCCTCCGCGCCGACGAACAGCTCCATAACCGACGGCCCTGCGGCGATGATCAAAGCCCCGCCGACGATGCTGAAGCCCACGGACATCCAGCTGCACTTTCGCACGCCGTCGCGGATGCGGCTGAACTTTCCCGCGCCATAGTTCTGCGCCGTATAGGCTGCCATCGCCGCGCCGAACGACATCATCGGCATCATGGCGATCGTGTCCACCTTCTGCGCCGCCGCGTAAGCCGCGACAGAAACAGGGCCGAGGCCGTTCAGCGCGACCTGCAGGATGACGGCGCCGAACGCGATGATCGAGGCCTGAAAGCCCATGGGCAGGCCGATTTCCAGATGCTCGCGCAAAAAACTCCACGAAAGGCGCCAATCATCTCGCCGCACATGGAGTTCGGGGACGCGCCGCGCGATGTAGACGAGGAAAATCCCCGTGGCAAAGGCCCACGAAACGACCGTCGCAAACGCCGCGCCCGGGATGCCCCAGCCGAACACGAGCAAAAAGAGCACCTCAAGCGCAATATTGACGGCGATGCCGATGCCGATGATGAGCGTCGGCATCTTGCTGTCGCCAAGAGCGCGCAGGATGTTCGCCGCCATGAGCGCACCCGTGGCGAAGATCGTGCCGCCGCAGATGATCGAAAAGAATGCCGTCGCGTTGTCCAAGAGTTCGCGCGGCGTGTTCATGACCTCGAGCAGCGGACGACAGAAAAAAAAGCCGACAACACTGAGCACAAGAGCTGTCGAAAGGGCGAGAACGGCACACGCCGCCGCACTCCTTCGGACGCCGTCTGCATCGCGCGCGCCGTAGCGCTGTCCCGTGCAGATGGAAAACCCCGAAGTCAGGCCGATGACGAAGCCCAGCAGCAAAAACATCAGGCTCCCCGTCGACCCCACCGCCGCCAAAGCCTCGATCCCGAGGAAACGCCCGACCAGAAGCGTGTCGATGAACGCATAAAGCTGCTGCATGATATTGCCCGCAATGAGCGGCAGTGTAAAAAAGAGGATGAGCCGCGCCGGGCTGCCCTCCGTCATATCTTTTGCCATACGTTACTCCAAATAGCGCGTCACAGCCGTGCGCAGGGATTCCTGCAGCACGGTGACCGAGACTGCAAGCGCCCCGGAAGAAGGCGCAAACTTCATATAATGCAAAATCGGGTGGCGGCTCGCCAGGTAATCCGTCGGATACGGTACGACCTCCATGCCCAGCTTCTCGTAGTTCAAAACGGCGCGGCGCATATGAAAGGCGCTCGTGACAAGAATCGGATGCGTCAGGCCCCGTTCCCTCAGCAGCGGCACGGAAAAAGCCGCGTTCTGCGTCGTATTCTGGCTCTCGCTCTCCACGATGATTCTTTCCTCCGGCACACCGAGGCTCATGAGGATGCGCTTTGCCAGAAGAGCCTCCTTGCCGCTTTCCTGGAAAACCTGTCCGCCGGAAACAAGAATCGGCAGATCCAGCTTCCGGGAAAGGCGCACCGCCGTCAGAAGCCGCGCCGAGGGACTGGCCGTCAGGGCACCCTCGCCGTCCACATCGGGCGCATCGGAAAAGGCGCCGCCGCCGAGCATGACGACGACATCTCCCTGCGGCGTCTCCGGCGGCGAATACACGCCCTCCAGGGATTCCGCCAACCGCTCCGCCACAAAGCCTGTGGAAAGAATATAGAAAACGAGCGTCAGGAGCACAATGCCCTTCGCTGCGAAGCGCTCCCCCCTTTTCCATGCAGCATAGGCGAGCAGGAAAAAGAGCAGGAAAAATATGCCGGGCGGCAGCACGAAGCTCGCGCCGAACTTCAAGAATTGAATCACCCTCGGCTCCCCTTTCCTTTTTCACAGCAAATGGCAAGCTGCACGCACAAACGTCCATTTCGCGGCCATTGTGCGCCGCTTGAAAAGCGCTCTGCGCCTTCGGCTTGACCTCTTGGACTTTCCTAAAAGAGGATTCTGGCAAGAATCCTCGAATAAGACAAGAGAAAAGAACAAACACATCCACAAAGGAGCGAATAACGATGGCTATTTTGAAAAGCAGCGCTGAAATCCGCAGGAACGCCGCCGGGGGCAAGGGCGAGGTCAACCTCGAGCACCTGCTCTCCAAAGATGAGATGAACGACAAATGCTCGACCTTTGCGCGCATCACTATCAAGCCCGGCTCATCGCTCGGCTACCACCAGCACAAGGGCAACAGCGAGACGTATTTCATCCTCTCCGGCCACGGAATCTACAACGACAACGGCACGGAAGTCGAGATCGGCCCCGGCACGATCACCTTCTGTCCGGACGGCGAATACCACGGCCTCTCAAACGAAAACGGCAGCGAGGATCTCGTCTTCATGGCGCTGATCATCAACAGCTGAACCCCTTGGACGGGCCAAACGGACTGCGCTGCATAATCCCGCGCCTCTGAGGCAGCCCCCATAAACGAACCGTTTCCGGCAAGCGTAAAGAAGCCCTCCCGTTCCCCCGCGGCCAAAATTTTCATCCGCGCGAAGCGCGTTTGAATCTCGGTCGGCATCCCGGGGGAACGGGAGGGCTTTCGCCTGCGGCATCCCGTGTTCGCGTTGGGCATGGCATCAGCGCGAGATCCGCACTTTCCCCTTTTTTACTTGCCGCAGAAATATTGATACGTTCTCTTCAGGCCGTCGGCGAGAGGCGTGGCAGGCTGCCAGGCCAATCCGCGCCGGGCGCGGCTGTTTGCAAGCATCGACTTGTAGATGTCGCCTTCCCTTTCCGGGCCGTACTTCGGGATGATTTCCCTGCCGCGGATCGATGCGAGAAGCGATACCAACTCCCGGAGGCTCGTCTCCGTCTGCGTCGAAAGGTTATAGGCGGCATTTGTTTCCTCCGTCTGCAGCGCGGCATAAATGCCCTGCGCGACATCGCCCGCATAGATGAAATCGCGCGTCTGCTCCCCGTCGCCATAAATCGTGATATCCCTGCCCTCGGCCACAGCCTTGGCAAAGATGCTGATGACGCCGCCCTCGCCGCCGTCTCCCTGTCGCTCGCCGTAGACGTTGGCAAAGCGCAGCACGATGTAGTCGAGGCCGTAAAGCCGGCGGTACATCTCGAGATACTTCTCCACTGCCAGCTTCGACAGACCGTAAAAAGACATCGGCGCCGTCGGCTGCGCCTCGCGCACGGGAAGATCGTCCTCCTTCACATCGCCGTAGACGGCCGCCGTCGAAGCGAAAACCACCCGGCCGATATTCGCGGCGCGCGCAGCCTCAAGCACATGCACCGTGCCGAGAAGATTCTCCCGCGCATCGAGCAGCGGATCCTTGATGGACGTATCGACCATCGTCTGCGCCGCAAGGTGCACAATCGCGTCAAAAGAACCTGCTGCAGCGACCTCGGGCAGCTTCGCATCGAGGATATCCATCTCGATGAACTTCACCTCAGGCGGCAGGTTCTGGGCAAGGCCCGTCGACAAATTGTCCAGCGCCGTCACGCGTTCCCCTTTTGCGAGCAGCAAGCGCACGAGATGCGAGCCGATAAAGCCTGCTCCTCCTGTCACAAGAATATTCAACTGCTGCACCTCCTTAACTGCTTTATTATAGACCAATCAACGAAACGCGTCAATCGCGCGCAGCGCCGCATCGTATACGCCCCGCTCCTGCCGCGGCGCATTTCCCATGGCAGAGAGGCACGAAGCGCCCTCAAGCCAGCTCGTCAAGATAGCGCCGCACGGCATCCTGCCAGGGCGGCAGACGCGAAACCCCCGCCGCATCCAGGCAGTCCTTCGAAAGCCTGGAATTCCTCGGGCGCACGGCAGGCGTCGGGTACTCCTCCGTCCGTATGGCCTTGACACGCGTCTTTTTCCCCGCAAGACGAATCGCCTCAGCCGCCAGCTCGGCCCACGAGCAGACCCCCTCGTTCGTCGCATGGTAGACGCCGTACTTTTCCGTCCCGAGCAAATCGACGAGGAGCCGCGCCAAATCCTTCGTATACGTCGGCGAGCCGATCTGGTCACCGACAACGGAAAGTTCCTCGTGCGTCTCGGCGAGGCGCAGCATCGTCTTGATGAAATTCTTGCCGTTCTTGCCAAAAACCCACGAAATGCGCACGATGAAAAGCTCGGCGAGAGCGCGCTCCGCCGCCTGCTCCCCGAGAAGTTTCGAGCGCCCGTAGATATTCAGCGGCCCCTTCTTGTCATCGGGCTCGTAAAATCCCTCGCCGGTCCCCGGAAACACATAATCCGTGCTGATGTAGAGGAACTTGGCGCCGACCTCCTTCGCCGCGCGCGCAAGCTCGCCCGTCGCCGCCGCATTCACAGAGAGGCACAGCTCCTCTTCTTCCTCGGCCTTGTCCACCGCAGTATAAGCCGCACAATGCACGATGGCCTCCGGACGGTATGCTTCGACAAAACGGCGCATGGCGGGATAGTCCGTCAGGGAAAAATCCTCCAGCCCCACACCCTTGGCCTCCATGCCCCGCGCCTGAAGTTCCCGCATCACATCGAAGCCCAGCTGTCCCGTCGCGCCCGTAACCAGTATCCCCATCATCGTTCCTCCATCCATTCTGCCGGCCTGCCCCAGCCCCTTCTTATGGCAAGTGCCGGAAGCCCCAGCTTCCGGCACCCTTTCCTTATATGAAATTCTCCATGCAAAGCGCAATTCCTGCCGCAGCAGAAGAAATCACCAGACGCGCGGCACATGAAGGATGAACTTCGTTCCCCGTCCGAGATCGCTGTCCAACTCAATGCGGATCCCATGCTGGTCAGCAATCCAACGCGCGATGGAGAGACCGAGCCCCGTGCCGCCCGGCGCATTCTTGTCCTTCGTGCGCGAGCTGTCCACGCGGTAAAAACGCTCGAAAATCTTCTCCTGGTTCTCCGGCGCGATGCCGATGCCGTCATCAGCGAGAGCGAGGATCATCTCGTCATCGCCCGCGAGCAGGGACGCCGTGATATGGCCGCCCCGCGGCGTGTACTTCATGCTGTTCTCCAGGATGATGCGCATCATATGCTTCATCAGAATCGGATCGGCATAGACCAGCCCCGGCTCATTTTCCAGCAGGCGCACCTCATGCTTCTTCGCGATCAGCGCCATCTTCTTAACGACGTCATCGACGACCGTGGCGAGATTGATGCGCTCCTTGTGCATAGCAAGCCGCTTCTGGTCGGCGCGCGCAAGGAACAGCAGCTTCTCGATCAGCCCCTGCATATCCTCCGCCTCCGAGCGGATCGCACTGAGCCCCTCTTCCAAAGTCTCCGGCTCATTCGCGCCCCAGCGGTTCAGCATATCGGAATAGCCGCGGATGACCGTCACCGGCGTCCTCAGCTCATGCGAAGCATCCGAAACGAAGCGTCTCTGCTGCTCGAACCCCTCCTGTATGCGGTCGAGCATGTGGTTGAACGTCTGCGCCAGCTCCGTCAGCTCATCCTTCACCGGCGGCACCTCGATGCGGCGGCTCAAGTCCGTGACCTCGAGATCGCGCGCCGTCTGCATCATCGTGCGAATCGGGCTCAGGATGCGGCAGCTGATGAAATAGCCCGCGCAAAGAGCCAGTATGATGCCGGCGAGATTCGTGATCGTCAGGATCTTCTGCAGCGTCGTCAGGAAGTGGCGCTCCCCCGTAATCGTGCGGAAGAAATGCAGCACATACGTATGCCCGTTCTGGTTGACAATCACTTTATGATAGTAAAGATGCATATTGCCGATCGTCGAAACGAACATCGCATCGTTGGCCCAGAGCGGCGGATGCCAATCGATATGCTCCTCGACCATGCGGATCGACGGATAATGCGTATCCGACTCATAGACGATCTTGCTGTCCTCGCCCTCCGTCACGCGCAGGACGACGCCCGGTGTCAGCAGATCCTCCTGGTAGATGGAAAAAGCCAGGGGATGGCGCCGCCGCACATCCCCCTCTTTTTCATTGAAAATCTCCACGCCGCGCGTGATGGCGCCGAGCACATGCTCCTCCGAGCGCATCAGCTCGATCTCTGCCTGATGGTAAAGAGAAAAATAAATGCCGATGGCCGTCACAAGGCTCGTGAAAACGAGCACAAAAACAAGCACCGACGCATAAATCAGCGTAAGCCACGTCGACACCCGCATGTGCCGGGCGCTTCGCAGACGCAAGAGGCTGCGCCAGATACGCCTAGCTCTTGACCGCATAGCCGACGCCCCGTACCGTGTAGATGTACTTGTCGTCGAAGCGTTCGTCGATCTTCGCCCTCAGGTAGCGGATGTATACATCGACCACATTCGTGTCGCCCACATAGTCATAGCCCCAGACCTCCTGGAGAATCTGGTCGCGCGTCAGGACATTCGGCTTGTTGCGCAGCATGTATTCGAGCAGCGAATACTCCTTCTTCGTCAGCTCCACAAGCTCGCCCTTCACGCGCACCTCATAGCGCCCCGGATAAAGCACGAGATCCTTCACCGCCAGCACGCGCTCCTCACGGCTGCCCTCCTCGTTCGCCCGATGCACGCGCAGCGCCGCGCGAATGCGCGCAAAAAGCTCCTGAATGGCGAACGGCTTCGTAATGTAATCGTCAGCACCGATATCAAGCCCACTGACCTTGTCCTCCACATCATCCTTCGCCGTCAGCATGATGATCGGCACATCGCTGATCTCTCGCACACGGCGGCAGACCTCGAGCCCATCCATCTCCGGCAGCATGATATCGAGAAGCACGAGATCGTAATGATCCTGCACAATGCGCTCATAGGCGCGGCGGCCATTATCCTCCGCCTCAGTCAGGAAGCCCTCGTGCTCAAGCTCCATCTGCAGGAAGCGCGCGATGCGCCTCTCGTCCTCCACAATAAAAATCTTCTGCGGCTCATCCGCCTTCGCCAGTTGATCCGTCATGCCATTTCCTCCTGTCATCTATGCCTCGGGAAGCATCTGCTCCATGCCTATGCGATCCCAGTATCCCCCAGCTGCTCCCGCATCATCGCCAGAAAATTTCCGGCAGCCGCGGAAAGCGGCCTGTCCTTCTTCCAGGCGATTACCGTATGCGTCAAAATCTCCGGCTCAACGAGCCTCTTGCAGACCATCTTCTCATCCGTCAAAAGGCTACGCGCCGAAAGCGGCAGAATCGCCACGCCCAGCCCCGCCTTCGCCGACAAGACATCCTGCACGATGCTGTCGCTCAAACAGATGATATCCGGCTCAAACCCCGCCTTGCGGCAGGCTGCAAGGAACACCGCCTGCCAGCGCAGCGGTATGATGACGGGCATATCCTCGAGCTCTTCCAGGCGCACTACGTCCGCCGCCTCCCCGCATGGCGCCTCCTTCTGCAGAAGCACGGCCAGCGGCTCGTTGGCAAGAACGAGCGAAGCGTAGCCCTCGCTTTCCACCTCCGTGCGCGTAATGGCGATCTCGATGATGCGGTTGTCCAGAAGCTCAAGGACACGGGCCCCCTCCGCCTCAAAGATGCGGAATGTCACGCCCTTGTAACGCTCGTGGAACGCCGCCAGAAGCCCGGGCACGAGATTCGCGCCCGAGCTCGTGATCGTGCCGATGCGCACCTCGCCCGCCGAACCCTCGCCGACATCCTGGATCTCGCGCACCGTGCCGTCCACAAGCCCCAGGATATGCTCCACGCGTCCCTTGAGAATACGCCCCGCTTCGGTCAGGCGTATGCGGCGGCTGCCGCGTTCGAAGAGCTTTACGCCCAACGCCCCCTCCAGTCGCTTCATCTGCCTTGAAAGCGCCGGCTGCGCCACATCGAGCCGGCTCGCCGCATGACTGATGTTCCCTTCCTCCACGATCGCATAAAAAGCGCGCATATCCTTGATTTCCATATTCTTTCTCCCTCTCGGCGACACGCTCTGCCCTGCAGGATTCTCCCGAAACATCCAACCGTCCCGGTCACATCCCAGATCCAGCCGCACCATAACAAAAAAGAAGCAAAGCAACGCCGTTCTATCCCCTTTTATTATACGAGCGAGACTTTCCCATGGCAAATGAATTTCCTCTTAGGAAATCTATGGATAAAAAAGCCCGGATAAAAGGACATCCGTCTTGCCCCTGATTCTAACGATGCACCTTCTAGATCGAGATTTTGCACACCCCTAGCAGCAAAACTGGACACGGAAAACTGAAGCTCGGACATGCCTTCTTTGCAATGTCAGACACCAAAGACCATCGCCATATTCCCTCGAAAAGGGCAATCCCAGCGCCGACAAGAATCACATCCTTCATTTTCGGGAGCAATATCCTTGTAGAGCCTTATCAATTATGTTATCATTAAATTACTTTGTGATAGGTATAGGGATATATAGGGACATCGGATATTTAGCGAAGTGCCGAGCGACTATGTCGTCTCTGTCATTTCAACAGGAGAATTTATCAAATTTACAAGCATCGCTTGCATAATTGATAAATGGGGGAGCATATATGCAACGGCTGGTTTTTCTCCTGGGGTTTTCGTGGGATAATAACTGCAATGGGAGGAATTGGCGGGACAGTAAGAGTATCCTCTTCTGGGATTATAGGAGAAATCCAAGGCGGTCCCAACGTCCAACTAGGTTTAACTCTTGGCTATACATGGTACGTTGGACAGATAGGATAACATCATGAAAAACAAATTGCGAATACTCCCAGCTTTTATTATTCTAAGTTGGATTATTGTGCTCCTCGTAACGGGAATAGGGTATCGCCTTTTCTTCCAAGAAGAGCGTAATCTACGGATACATGATCTAGAAAATCAGCTTAATACAATTCAGAAGTTAGACGAATATCACTCAGCTCTCCCTCGTGTTGGTGCGAGCAGAGCACTCATCGCAATCTGTGTTGGAAAAAAATTCTATGTACCTCAGGGTAATGAAGATTTTTTCCCAACACTCATAAAAAACCTACAAGAAGATGGTTGGAAGGTAGATGATAGCGAACTTCATGGAAGAATCCCATCCTTGTCGGCTCAGAAAGGAATATACAAGATCGTCATAGGTGCTCTTTTTAAAAATGCTCAATATAATTGGAAGGCAACAATCTGCTACGACGATATATTCGAGAAGCTAAGTTGGTAGTTTGTTCGCAGGGGGCAACGGCATCCAGCGTAGGTACAGTCGCCACTCCGACAGTTGCTGCTGCAGAAGCGACTATCGCGTTACATGGTGGAACAACTTTTCCCCTGTTTCATATAAGGTTATCCCCAGCCTTTCCCTGCCTGCCAAGGGCGATGCAAACAGCACGACGAAGTCTGCCGTTGCCGCAGGAACCATCGAGGTGCGGGAGAACCCCGTGGAAAAAACTGGACAAGTGAACGTATACAAGCGGGGCGAATACGACGGCGCCCAGGCGATTGACGGTTTTGATAATAGGGAAATACTGATGGAGATATTCTTGGGCAAGACTATTTTCATATCGTACAAACCACTAGTATTTCCCTATAAATACTGTGGGGGAAAATTTATGTTAAGTATACGCATTTCAAAATATAATCCTCAAAGAAGAGACGAAAATGGAAGATATGGAGAAACTACATGGACTTCTTTTTCAGATATTGGAAATTTTTTTGGGGAGCATTTGTTTACATATGAAGAATATATTCAATATGAAAATAAATATATTTATGTATTGACCTCATTATATAAATTATCTCCGAATAATTATTTTATTATAAAAAACCTAGAACTTTATCACAAGGATACAGATTGCGAATTTATAGAAGGTATGAAGATATACAATACTAGTGTATTCGACTCATTAATACGAAATGTCTTAAGAGAGCATCTTTGGTGTAAGCTGTATAATGATTATCTTGAGATTCATTTTGGATATGATTATTATGTATATGTTATTTTCAAACAGGATATGAATCGGAAAGACATTAAAGATTTCTGTCAAGCAATTTTTATTCAGGGACTTTTTGTAGAAGAAATGCTATCGCCTTATAGCAAAATAAAAGATTCTTAGGAAGGATAACATACAATATAAAACATCTTCGATAAACAGAAGATCGCAGAACAGCAGGAATTTGCCGCCGCCTTCGGCGAGGAAGCCTTCCGCCTTGCCCATAACCTGCCCGACGACGGCAGCGGCCGGAAAATCGCCGTCCATGCCATCATCGGCGGCATCATGAGCCAGATTACAGGTGCCGGCTTTGCTTCTGGCGTCATTGGCGCAGGCGTAAACGAGGCCATTATCGGCGAGATCAAAATGTACTGGATTTCAAATACGAACCCAATACAATTTCTTTGTTCGATTTTAAGAAGCAATGGCCCTGGCAGGTCTTCTCTGATGGCAACAGGTTCTTTGCAAAGGGGGTCGAAAAAGAGCAGGCAGATAAAGTCTATCCTCCTGCCGATGAGCATTCATCTACCAATAATTCCAAAGATTTTAAGAGAACCGGCAAGCCAAATTCATCTATAGACCATGTAGATGAAAAAGGGCGAATCATCACAAGGCGTTGGTATGATGGGGATGGACGCGCAAAAAGATGTAGATTTTACAGATCATGGAAATCCTAAAACACATCCCGAAGTACCTCATGAACACACATGGAAATGGGATAAAGATGATAATGCGAACAGAAAATAGGTGAGAACTTTGAATCATATACAAAAAATAAGTTTCATCATTCCAAATGAATGGGGACAATATTTATATCGTATACT
>ERZ773099.3034-NODE-3034-length-11123-cov-10.450578_pt1 | contig 11123 bp, 10 predicted proteins | sample MGYA00511120_ERZ773099 | MGnify/ENA primary metagenome ERZ773099 (study PRJEB29015, sample SAMEA2738012) | human oral metagenome | biome: human oral; feature: human-associated habitat; material: dental | place: China | collected 2104 ... | reverse complement strand
CTGACAAAGAATAGATAAAAATAGTAGTTATTTGCCTTGATAAAAATGAAAGCATGTTTAAAATAATATGATATAATAAATTTAAAGAAAACATCGAGGAGAATCAAATGATTTACGAATTTTGTGCTGAAAATGTGACCTTACTTGAAAAAGCGATGCAGGCTGGAGCTCGTCGAATCGAACTTTGTGACAATCTTGCTGTTGGTGGGACAACGCCAAGTTACGGGGTGATCAAGTCAGCGGTCAAACTCGTAGCTGACTATAATACAACGATTGTGACCATGATTCGCCCGCGCGGCGGGAACTTTGTTTATAATGATGCAGAAATAGCGATTATGCTAGAAGATATCTGCATGGCAGCTCAAGTAGGAAGCCAAGGAGTTGTTTTTGGAGCTCTAACAGCTGATAAGAAACTCGACAAAGTCAATTTGGGAAAATTGATTGCTGCATCTGCAGGGATGGAGATAGTCTTCCATATGGCTTTTGATGAAATGAGCATCCAAGATCAGTTGGATGCCATTGACTGGCTCAGTCAGGCAGGGGTTACCCGTATTCTCACCCGTGCAGGAGTATCTGGTGATTCTATGGAAAAACGCTTTGCTCACTATAAGAAGCTTTTGGAGCATGCTATGGGCAAAATTGAAATCCTACCTGGTGGAGGAATAGATATGAACAACCGTCAAATCTTTATTAACCAACTGGATGTGTCACAGTTACATGGAACCAAAATTGTCTTTTAAAAAATAGAAAGGAACTGCTGGCTTTAGTAGCAGTTTTCAGTTATGTTTGAGATTTTTGAACCCTATCAATTTAATGAAGAAAAAGCGAAGTCTTATGGATTTGTAGAAGTAGGAGAAATCTGGTCATATAGTCAAGAAATCCTACAGGGAGATTTTCGAATGATAGTATCTATCACGAATGGGAAAGTCTCTTTTCAGATTTTTGACCAGGAAACAGGTGATCTTTACCCTCAAGTTCATATGGAGAGTATGAGAGGTTCTTTTGTTGGAAGTGTTCGAGAAGAATGTTTAGAAGTTCTCTATCAGATTCGTACAGCCTGCTTTGAGGTTCAAGATTTTATCTGTTCTCAGACCAAACGGATCATGGAGTGCATCCAAGAAAAATATGGCAATCAGTTGGAGTATTTGTGGGAGAAGTCACCAAATGCAGCTGTTTTACGCCATGATGGCAATCAAAAGTGGTATGCGGTCTTGATGAAGATTTCCTGGGAAAAGCTTGATAGAGGGAGAAAGGGAGCAGTTGAGGCTCTTAATCTCAAACATGATCAGGTTTCTGATTTATTAGCACAAAAGGGCATTTATCCAGCCTTTCATATGAATAAACGCTACTGGATCAGCGTCCCACTTGATGGTACTTTATCAGATGCTGCTGTACTAGAATTGTTAGACAAGAGCTGGCAGTTGACCTCAAAAAAATGAAATATTGAGTAACTATTTTCAACTAGTTTAGCGAGAGGTTTAAAATTAAACAAGTAAAATTTCTTATTAGCGCCAAAACTTTAGATGAGAAAAAACGCGGTTGGCATAAAACGGATAGTCTAGAAGATTTTAATAACAGAAAATTTTATTAGATATTTAGGAGAACAGGCTTTAAGTCAGATTTGATAGAAGCCGTAAATACAAGAAGATGAATATAAAAGAAAAAATAACTTTAGCTTTACTCGTTTGGAACACGGTCATCTTTATTCTATACGGGATTGACAAATCAAAGGCAAAGAGAGGGGGCTGGCGAATCTCTGAAAAGACTTTGTTACTAGTGGCTTTTATGTGTGGTGGTTTTGGTGCTTGGCTAGCAGGAAGCACTTTTCATCACAAGACACGAAAGTGGTACTTTAAAACAGTTTGGTTTATTGGAATGGTGGTGACACTAGTAACTTTGTACTTTATTTGGTGTTAAGCGTGATAAGAAAACTGATTTTTGATGAATTATAGGATTTCCCTGCCATTATGGGCGAGTCATTGTCTTTGAATGAATTGTGACAGGATAAGGTGGAGCTCTTATCTATAGAAGGCTTGGAATTAGTTGTAGATAGAGCAAATCATATCAAAATTTATTTTTTTAAAACGTTTTTGTACAAAATGTTTAAAACTGTCTAAAAATTCTAAAAAATATATTATAAAATATGTAAAATCCTAGAAAAAAAGGTAAAATAAATATAGGTGGTGGGAACGGTTACATTTTTAGAGCGCAGTATTCTATTAATTCTATTTTAGTTGTTCTAATAAATCCGTTATCCACTTGACATTGAAAGTTTTTCAAATTCGATTTTAAATTTGTTCTGGTGACTAGGTTAAGCCTGAACCGTTTTAAGTCCAGACCATTTTCTGATCTAATGATTTTATCTAGATGAGATTGGGCTGACAGAGCAGAAAAATAAATAATACCAATATTAGAGATTATCCATTTAACGACGTTCTTTTGCTTTCTACACTTCCTTTTGAGGGATAAGAGTTGTAGTTGATGTTAGCTAGAATTTTATTGTAAGTGGCTCATTTAGACTATTCGTGCTTGTTTGCCGCTTGCAGTATGGTTTAAATGGGCTTTTTTCTAATCAAAATCAACTAGTAGCAAAGTCAGCAATATTGTAGATAGGGCACTTGTCTGCCGAGTGTTTCTAATCTATATAATGGTATTTCACCAAATAATAAGCAAAAGGGAAATAAAAAGTTTCCCTACGATAAGCTAGCAATAATAATACTAGACTAGCTATATTGGCAGTCATGATAAGTGGGAGGTGATTTTATAATAGAATGGTAAGATTTATTAATCAATCGAACCTAATACTTAAGCGATGATGGGACAACTTAAGATAGGAGACTATCATTATCAACTCTTATAAAGTGGGGCAGTAGGAGGAATGATGGTGCTGTTGTTTCATTTCGCTTCATATCTTTCGTAGGAAGGGATGATTACAAATGAAAAAGATAGTTAGATTATTAGTAATGCTTTCTGCCTTATTGCTTGCTCTATCCTTCTCTGCATGTGCTAAGAAAGAAACCAGACCTACTACTTCGGAATCTAGTACGACTGCTAGCAGTACAGAAGACAAAAAAGATAACACTGAAGAAGAGAAAGAAGTTGAAGGTACACCAATATCACTTCCAACTCCTATTGATTATACTTGGGGTAAGAATACAGTTCGTTCAGAATGGCTCAAATTTGCTGAAGAACCCTATGTAGTTAATGGTAATTTCACACCTCAAATAGCTGCTGTTGGCGATTATCTCATTGTGCTAACTGATAAAACGAAATTAAGTAAATACAAAATTGATGGAGGTACCTTAAAACTAGAAGACTCTTGGACATTAGATAGAAAATATGAAACTTTAAGTCAAGGTCCTGATAATACCTTCTTTGTTTCAGGTTTTATGTCGCCTCTGATTCAAATGGATTTAAGTGGGAAGAAGTTAGCTTCATACTCAGATGCTGATTGCGTAAAACTTAAACCTGATGGAAAAGATGGCGTAGGTTTTTTTGCAGGAGAACCTAAAAAAATAACTGTGTCAGATACTAAGGCTACGAAAGAAGAACTCAGTGACTTTAAAGGTCATTCTATTGGTGATGCTGATGTTTCAAAGAATCATTTGTTCATGATGGGAAGAGCACCTGAAGGTCAAGGTGAGAGACACAAGGTTTTTGTTTTAGATTATGAATATAAGCTAGTCCATACTTTAGGAAATGAAAGTGATAAAATTGTAGATGATACTCTCGGTTCTGTAAATGGCGTCATCGAAACAGATAAATATTATGTTCTACTGGATGGGAACTTCCGTCAGCTTGGGATATGGGACAAGGAAGGAAACTTTGTTGGAATAATTAAAGATGAGGATATCTTTGGAACAGACTATCCTTGGCTTTCTACATGTACAGTTGCCGACGACGGATCAATGTATATCGGACTAACTGAGCAGCGTAAAGAAGAAAACTCAAAATATGAACTTTTAATCTTCAAAGTTAGTGGCTTCTAATTCCTTTACAGTCAGTGCTCGTAGTGCTGTAAAAATGTTTATGATGAGGTTTCGTAATCTAATGCTACACTCAGAAACATTTGTTTATGTTTCAAAAGCTATTTCATTGATAAGGAAGGAGGTAGTTTTATAACAGAATAGTAAATGATGTTAATTCAAAGTCTATGTGGAGATTTTTTGTAGGAGGGGATGATTACAAATGAAAAAGATAGTTAGATTATTAGTAGGGCTTTCCGCCTTGTTACTTGCTCTATCTTTCACTGCATGTAGTAAGAAAGAAACTAAACCTACTACTTCGGAATCTAGTACAACAGCCAGCAGTTCTACGGAGACTAGTACTGATGATAAGGCAATATCCTTAAAAACCCCTATTGATCATACTTGGGGTACGGTTACTGTTCGTTCAAAATGGATCAAATTTGATAAACCTTATATAGTTGAAGATGAATTCTCATCTCAAATAGCTGCCGTTGGGGATTATCTTATTATTCTAACCGATAAAACAAAATTGAATAAATACAAAATTGATGGTGATACTTTAAAACTACAAGATTCTTGGACATTAGATCAAAATTATGAAATTTTAAGTCAAGGTCCTGATAATACCTTCTTCCTTTCAGGTTTCATGTCCCCTCTGCTTCGAATGGATTTAAATGGTAAAAAAATAGCTTCATACACGAAAACTGATCAAGCAACCATCAATTCGGATGGAAAGACCGGTTTGGACACATGGCCAGGGAAAACACCTCGAAAATTAACTCTTGGAGAAACTAATGTAGTTACAGAGCCATTGAGCGAATTCGAAGGATATTTTATTACTCGTTCAGTGACTTTAAACAATCATAAATTCCTTCTAGGATCAGCACCTGATACTGAACCCTATAAAGCTTATGTATTAGATAATGATTATAAGTTGATTCAGACTTTAGGTAGTGATGACTTTACGGAGGATAGTAGTTTAGGGGCTATTGAAAGCATTATCGAAACAGATAAGTATTATGTTCTACTTGATGACTTATATGACAAGCTTTCAATATGGGATAAGAATGGCAACTTTGCTGGGTCTATTGATGAAGAGGATCTATTTGGAACCAATCATACTTGGAATTATACAAGTACGACTGCTAGTGATGGAACAGTGTATATAGGACTAAATGAGAGTCGAGAAGAAGATAAGGAAATAACTGAACTTTTAATCTTCAAAGTTAGTGGATTGTGATTTCATTATTGTTTTTGCTTTATTCCTAGTAAGAAGTACATTTTATTAAGTGCTTCATCAATCCAGAAAAAGTGTGATGAAGTGCCTACTACATACTACAAATAGAACCATTGTTCATAAAAAATAGAAATGCTTCCCCATTCATAGCTTGATTTTGGTAAGGTTTGCTATCATTTTGACTTAATCCTATCTAGATTCTGAAATTCAGAATGTTAGAAAGATATGTCCTCAAGAAAAAAGTACTCACAGTCGGAACCTAAACTTTACATAATTCCATTTTGTTGAAAGGAATGATGATAGATGAAAAAGATTGTTAAATTTTTGTTGATGATTTCAGTGCTGCTGTTTGCAGTATCTCTGTCAGCATGTGGAACATCAAAATCTTCTGAAGTTGGATATTACAAACTCTACTCTTATAAAGATGGTGATACTGAGTATAAGGAAGAGCAACTCAAGAGCCGCAATATGGATGGTGTGTACATTGTTCTTGAGAAAGATGGTAAAGGTGTATTTTTCATGTTTAATAGTAAAACCCCCATTGAATGGAAAGATGGTAAAATGACTATTAATGGGACCAACACTGTTGACTTCGTTGTTGAAGGTGATATTCTAACAATAAAACAGAAAGATACGTTGAAATTTAAACGTAGTAATGATGCCCCACCATCAGATGAAAAGACTGGCTCATAATTTAAAACCAATATGTTTAGAAGTAGGTTCGATTAGTCAAGTACTTTTAATAGGATTTCCATAAAAATGCTTAAGGGAATTTGTAGAAAGGGTTATAACTTTACCGAATATCGACACTCATTCTACTCTTTAAAAAATCAATGATTTTCTAAAAAGTTTTTATAGCTGATTCATCTGGATTGGATCAGCTATGTTTTATAGTAAAAATTTTAGATAAAAGATTTAGAATAAAATTTCAAAATTTTTTTATAAATAGTTTAGATAATCTTATATCGCTAAATCTAGAAAAGGTTGTTGGAACTCTGCAAGAGTGTCATTATAACAGAGCTAAATTCCATAAAATAAAAGAATCATAGATACTAGGAGCTCTCTTTAATTACATGAAATGCATTTAGACATATGATGTCACAATGTCCAAAAAAAGTTATTGACCTAGTATAGAATATGCAAAATCCTAGAAAAAAAGGTAAAATAAAAATAGGAGGTGAAAGCGGTTACTAAATTTGAGTTGCAGTATTCTACTATGTTATCCAATGGATGACTGGATAAAAAGAAAAGAGGTACAATATGGGACTTATCAAAGCAGGTCTAGGAGCTGTAGGTGGTGTATTAGCCGATCAATGGAAAGAATTTTTCTATTGTGAGTCTATGGATAAATCTGTTATGGTTGTCAAAGGCCAAAAGAGGGTATCTGGGCGTTCATCCAATACCAAAGGCAGTGACAATATTATTTCCAACGGTTCAGGTATCGCAGTAGCTGACGGTCAGTGTATGATGATTGTTGAACAGGGTAAGATTGTAGAGGTCTGTGCAGAGCCAGGTCAGTTTACTTATGATACATCTAGCGAACCAAGTATTTTTACAGGAAATCTTGGAGATTCTATCAAGGATACTTTCAAACAAATTGGTAAACGTTTCACTTATGGTGGTGATACTGGCAAAGATCAGCGTGTTTATTATTTCAATACAAAAGAATTAATTGATAATAAATTCGGTACACCAAACCCAATTCCATTTCGTGTGGTAGATTCTAAGATTGGTTTAGACCTTGACGTTTCTGTTCGTTGCTCAGGGGTTTATTCTTACAAGATTGTTGACCCGCTTTTATTCTATACAAATGTTTGTGGAAATGTTGAAAAAGAGTATTTGCGTGAAGAAATTGACTCACAGTTGAAAACTGAATTTGTTAGTGCTTTGCAACCTTCATTTGCTAAGTTATCTGACATGGAATTGAGACCAAATCAAATTGTCAGTCACAATACAGAATTAGAAAATGCCCTCAATGAAACCCTTTCAGAAAAATGGGGCCAGCTTCGTGGTCTTAAAGTAATAAGCATTGCACTCGGTTCTGTTACTCTCCCAGAAGAAGATGCCGAAATGATTAAGCAGGCTCAACGTACTGCTATTATGAAAGATCCGACTATGGCAGCCGCAACCTTAGTTGGTGCACAGGCAGACGCTATGAAGGCAGCCGCAAGTAATGAAGCAGGAGCTATGACTGGCTTTATGGGCTTTGGCATGGCAGCCAATGCAGGTGGCGGAATGAATGCACAAAATCTCTTTGCTATGGGACAAGAACAGGCAGCTAATCAAGCACAAGCAACCAATCAAGCTGCAACAGCTGCTCCGAATGTTAATAAGTGGATCTGTCCAAATGGACATGAGGCTATGGGCAAATTCTGTCCGGAGTGTGGCAGTCCAAAACCAGTTGATAATAATTGGACTTGCTCATGTGGCACAGCAAATACAGGTAAATTCTGTTCAAATTGTGGCAGTCCAAAACCTGCAGTTCATCAAGCCAAACACTGTAGTAACTGTGGTTGGAAAGTTCCAGATTCTGGCCAGGCACCGAAATTCTGTCCTGAATGCGGGTCAACATTTTAGAATAAAATACCTCTAAATTGGCTTAGTATTGAGGGAGAGGAGATGATGATATGGCTGATAATTTAGAATACAAATGTCCTTGTTGTGGCGGCGCCTTAGCCTTTGATACCAAAATCCAGAAAATGAAGTGTCCTTATTGTGATTCTGAATATGAAATGGACAGTCTCAAGCACATGGATGAAGGTTTGGTAGATGTACAGTCTTCTACTGAGTCAACTTCAACAACCTACTCTACTGAAGAATGGCAAGAAGATGACGAACAGATGAACGTCTTTATTTGCAATTCCTGTGGTGGACAATTGATTGCTGATGAAAATACCGCTGCGACTGCTTGCCCTTATTGTGATAACCCTGTTGTTCTTAAAGAACGTCTAGTAGGCGATTTAAAACCAGAATTGGTCATTCCGTTCAAACTAGATAAAAAGGCAGCTAAAGAAGCGCTTAACAAGCACCTTCGTGGCAAGTGGCTGCTACCAAAGATTTTTAAAGATCAGAATCATATTGATGAAGTGAAAGGAGTCTACGTTCCATTTTGGTTGTTTGATACAGAGGCAGATGCTGATATTAAGTACAAAGCAACCATCGTAACAACCTGGAGTGACGAAGATTACGATTATACTAAAACCGATTTTTACTCTGTTCTCCGTTCTGGACAGTTGACTTTCTCTCATCTACCAGTTGATGGCTCTAGTAATATGGATGATACCTTGATGGAGTCTATTGAACCATTTGATTTTTCTGAAGCAGTTGCCTTTCAAACAGCTTACTTGGCTGGTTATCTGGCTGATCGTTATGATGTGACGGAGGAAGAAAGTATCGAACATGCTAATTTACGTGCGAAAAGAAGTACAGAAGATAGCTTTGCTGCTACAGTTGAAGGATTTACAACAGTGACTCCAGAAAGTAGTAATGTTCGCTTTAAGAATAGCAAAGCCCAATATGTCCTCTATCCAGTTTGGTTGTTAAACACAACTTGGAACAATGAGAAGTATGTTTTTGCTATGAATGGTCAAACTGGGAAATTTGTAGGTAATCTTCCAATGGATAAGCAAGCTTATTGGCGTTATTACGCAGCTATCGCAGCGGTTGCTTCTGTCGCTTGCTATGGCATAGCCTGGTTGATTCACTTACTGTGAGGAGGGAGACGCTATGAAAAAACTAATATCAGTACTTCTTGGTATCTTTCTCGCTTTTAGCTTGATTGGAACAGTTTCTGCTAATACATCAGGTCAGACATCTGCTGCGAATGTAGGTTCGCAAAAACGTCTCGTAGATGAAGCAAATCTTCTTAGTGATGATCAGAAAAAAGAATTGCTGAGCCTGCTTGATGAGATTAGTGAACGGCAAAAATGTGACGTTGTGATTGTTACTGTCAAGAATTTGGGTGGTAAGACTGCTGAGGCTTTTGCAGACGATTATTTTGACTACAATGGTTATGGTCAAGGAGAAGACTTTACTGGCTTACTCTTGTTGTTAAGTATGAAGGAACGGGATTGGCATATCTCTACAACAGGTTATGCAATTAAGGCTTTCACAGATGCAGGAATGGAATATATGTCTGATAAGTTCGTTCCTAAACTAAGCGATGGCGATTACTATGAAGCCTTTACAGACTTTGCAGAACTATGTGATAAGTTCTTGACACAAGCTAAGACGGATAAACCTTACGATGTAGGGAATCTTCCAAAAGAACCTTTTAGCTGGATATGGATTCCGATAGCTATAGCTGTGGGACTTGTTATAGCATTTGTAGCAGTCTCAGCTATGGCTGGACAACTAAAAAGTGTTGAGCCTGATTTGGGAGCAAGTAATTATATCGATAAAAACAGTCTTAATATTACTACGTCACAGCAACACTTTATACGTAGTATAGTTAATAAGGTAGAGCGTCCAAAAGAGGAGAAAAAATCAGGAGGAAGCAGTACGCATACTTCTTCATCAGGAAGAACCCACGGTGGGTCAGGAGGAAAATTTTAATTAGAAATAGAGAGATGAGTTTGGGATAACTTAATACAATCCCATTGCTACTTTTCTCAGAAAGGGATGGTTGAAAATGAAAAAGGTATTTAGTATTGTTATGGCACTGCTGTTAATGGTAACACTTGTAGCTTGTGGAAAATCAGGTGACAGGGCAGATGATGCTTTGACAGGAAAATATGTTGCAGTAACTGGAACAGCTATGGGAGTGACTCTGTCTGGTGAAGATATGGCCGACTTCAAACTTGAATTACAGAGTGGAGGCAAGGCGAAGCTGGATATAAAAGGAACGACTGCAGAGGGTAAGTGGAAGAATGATGACACTAGCCTAACCCTTACCATTGAGAATACCGACATGGTTGGAAAGCTTGATAAAGATACAATTACTTTTGAAGGCATTTTAAAAGAACTTGTGGGGACATCTTTCGATGTGAAACTTGCGAAAGAAGGAACAGATGCAGCCAAGCCAGAGAACTTTTTGCCTGAAGAAGAGAAAGCATTGTTAGGAGATTGGGTAGGAGTGTCAGTAGTTGATGTGCTTGATAAGGATGCGTCTGCTGAAATTTCACCAGACTCTTTGAAAGCAACCTTGAAAGCTGATCACACTGCTACAATCACTTATAAAGGAGAAGTAATCGCTACACCTAAGTGGTCTTATGTTACAGGTACAGTCATATTTGAAGGTGATGTTACTGGTGGGGCTAACCTCTACGGTGACTATAAAGATGGTGTCTTTACTATAGCTTATAGCAATGAGGACTATCATACATTTACAATGGGTCATGCTAAAGGCAATTAGAGCAAGAAAAATTATAATAACAATTGCGGTGATAGGATATGTCTATCACCGCAATTATTATGTCTTTCAAAATAGCAGTAACTAAACAATCCCTGCATTGGCTTGGATAATATTTTAAAAAATACCGGGGAGTTGCTTTTCAATATCAAAAAAACGGATAATAAGAGAATATTTCTATCAGCTGGGATAGCGATGTTTCTCATTGATCGAGAGTTCATTTCCTCATAAAAGACTTGAGATTAGAATAAATTTTTGTTATAATAAAACAAGTTTCCACCCTTAGTGTAATGGATATCACGTAAGATTCCGGTTCTTGAGATGGGGGTTCGATTCCCTCAGGGTGGATGTAAACAGCCTAGAAAAGCCTTATTTAAAGGCTTTTTTCTTTATACTGCCCCTAAAATTGAAAATTGCCTTCTAAAAAATGCTCAATTCCCCTCTAGTCCCGTTTTAAAGTGACTCAGGGGGCTTTTTTTGATATAATAAAAGAGACTGTTATCAGTTAGAAAGAGGTTGGTATGAAAGAATTACAAACTGTACTAAAGAAGCGTTTTGCAATCGAATT